>JACXTT010000053.1_pt1 | contig 162780 bp, 143 predicted proteins | sample 9270951 | NCBI WGS metagenome assembly JACXTT01 (sample SAMN15532306, study PRJNA645909) | rock metagenome | isolation source: weathered quartz diorite | place: Puerto Rico | collected 2017-06-21 | reverse complement strand
TTTTTCGTGGGATTATGATTTTTTTGCTGATGGCTCCAAAGCCCGCCGTTTTGGCTTTCATGAATATGTAGATACCGAACAAATGTTTGTAGATCTGTTTGATGAATTTCGTCGTAAAAAAGTAATTCCTTAAGTATGAATAGAGCATCGGCAGGTATACCAATAAAATATACCTGCCGATGCCTTGATTAATTGGCTACGGGTTGAAAAACAGCCCGTTCCATCGTAATATTTAGGCGGCTCAACAATTCGGCCGGATTAAAGCCAATGCGCTGGTATTCTGCCTGTACCTTGAGTTTGGCCTGGTTTAGGGCCTCTTCACTTTCCCAGTTGGCAACGGTTATAAAAATCATATCTCCATTTTCGTCTGTGCGTTCGTAGGCTGCATCGCCTAAAAAACCGGGTAAGTTTTTAATAAAATCCCTGTTGAAGTTCATCCGTTCGGTAAATTCCTGTTTGCCGTTTTGAGGGATTACAAATTTGTCTATGAATATTTGTTTCATAATGTTTTACTGAATTATTTGTTGATCCAAAATTCAGTAATACAGCAACCTGATCATTGTAAAAAATCATTGATTTTACCAGCGAATGGTTGATCTGAAAAACTCATGCGGGGTTTGCCCGGTGAATGTTCTGAAGTCTTTTATAAAATGCGCCTGATCGAAATAACCGGCAACCAAAGCCGTTTCGGTGAGATCGACCGTTGGATCATAATTCTCTATCAGGTTTCGTAAACGGACTATGGATGAAAACTGCTTGGGTGAAGTGCCTGTCATTTTCCGGAACCGCTTTTCGAAGGGATCATGACTAATAGGAAATGTGCTCACCAGGTCTCTTATTCGTAAGGTTCCTTTAGTTAAACGGATTTGTTTAATGGCATGCTGAATAAGCAAATCAGATTTGGCCAGATATAACCTCGAAAGTAAAAATCGCTCTACAACGGCAACCCGCTGAAAATTATCATTTGCCTCCGCTAATTGTTCTTCCAGGTCGATCAATTTCTGCTGGCCAATCAAGGCATCCAGCGCTACACTTATACCAAACAGTTCATGGAGGGGTTCCTTAAAAAATGCTGCCGCTCCCCCCGGTTTAAAAACAACGAGCATCATTGCGGTCTGTCCCGAATAATTAATCAAACGAACCGATTTCCGTAACCCGGTGATGAGCGCGTCTGGCAAATTATTTTTAATACCCGCAATTTCATCACTTATAGTGCCTTTATATCTGAACCCCATAACCATAGTGGTATCGGGTAGTACTCGGTTTTCCATTCCCTGATCACTTTCGATGAAAAGATAATTTTCAACAAAAGGTTCTAAAATATCAGCAGGAAGGAGCCGCTCTAGTTTCATGATCACTAATTTAGGTTTTTAGACCTTATATTTTAGTTTAAGGTATAGCCTTCTTTTGCCGGCGAGTGGTTCAGTGACTTAACAATAATGAATAATATGGATATAGGCGCACTGAACATAATGAACCGTATTTTCGTTTAATTTGCTAATTAACAACTTTGTGTTAACTGATGGGTAATGGGATGCATTATCTGTAATACAAGGAAAAGATGCTTTCAACTTCTATTTCAGCCTCTGCCTATTACCTAAAAAATTATAGGATAATTGCTGGTGCATCCCCAGCATTAAAAAAGAGCCTGTGCGTATTTTGCCTGTTAATTTTTGCCGTTAGTACGGCTCAGGCGCAAACTCCGCAGATTACACCTAAAATGGCAGTAAGGTTACAACTTGACGAAACCGGTCATAAAACCATTGCCTATACAGATGTTGCCGATATCAGTGGGCTGGCTGCAAATGGTACTGTTACGGTTAATCCGTCTCAACTCGATTGTTCATCACTTGGCGCGCAAACCATAACTGTTACAGCCAGTAATGGTACACCAGGCACCACCCAAACAAAAGCAATACCGGTTATAGTTGCCAGTACTCCCATATTTTCAACTTATCATGATGTAACTATTCCGGCAGACAATAGCTGTAATACCGTTCTGCCTGATTATACCACGATGTTTGCTCCTCATGATATTTGTACAAATGCCACACTTAGCATTAAACAGGAACCTCTTGCAGGTACAGCACTAATTGTAAACCAGCCTACCACTATTACACTCACGGCTGGTGATCAGTTTGGGGGCACTACGGCCGTTTTTTTTTCGGTTACCGCTTATGCTGTCCCGGTAATTTTTCCAAAACCCGGCCCTATAACACTTAAACTAAGTGAGGGTGGAATTTACGAGGTACAGGTTAGCGATTTGGGTCAGCCATTTGTATGTGATGGCAGTACACTAACGAACACTATAAGCCCTCCAAATTTAAGTTGTGCAAATCTCGGAAACCAAACCATTACACTTACTAGTAGCAATTTACGACCAAACCCCAAGGCTGTTACTTTTAGTGTACCTTCTGATGCAGTAACCGATGCAGCCGGTAACATTTACGTGGCTGACAGTTATAGTTGCAGCATTAGAAAAATTGCAAGCAACGGCGTGGTAACAACCTTTGCGGGTGGTAGCGGTTGTGGATATGCAGATGGCAACGGCGCTGCAGCAAAATTCAAAGTAGTTAATGGCATCACCATTGACCCGGCAGGGAATTTATATGTCATTGATGAGAATGACCGTGTGAGGAAGATAGCGCCCGATGGTACCGTTACTACCTTGGCCGGTAATGGCCAAAACAAAACCGCTGACGGATTGGGTACAGCCGCGAGTTTTCAGGATCCGAAAGGTATCACCATAGATGCTGCCGGCAATTTATATATAACACAGGGCGATTATCTGATTCGTAAAGTAACACCTGGAGGCCTGGTTACCACCATTACAGCACCTCCATCTGTTTCAAAATTAAATAGCCCTATAGGTATCACTACAGACCCTTCGGGGAATTTATATGTAACCGATTTCAGCAGTGCCATTAAAAAGATAGCTCCTGATGGTACCATTACCACTATAGCAGGTCATGACGGTTCAGGATTTACTGATGGTACAGGAGCAGCAGCGAGTTTTAACCAACCAAAAGGCATTATCAGGGATAATCAAGGGAATTTATATGTTACTGATTCAAAAAATAATGCCATCCGTAAAATCGATCCATCAGGTAACGTTACCACGCTTCAGTTGTATACTACCAACCCCGGAGATAATGCTACTTTAAATAATCCCATTGGCATAAAGCTGGATCCGTTTGGTAACCTCATTGTTGTTGATACCTATAATGAACGCATAGTACGCATAACCCCAGCCGGACAGCTCACTACGATAGCTGGAAACGGCATTGTTGGCAATAGTAATGGTAATACCAATACCCCACCCATGCTGGGCGGTACAGTTTCTATCAATGTGCCCGTAACAGTGGTAAGTTCTATTAACTCTACTTCTCCGCAAGGCGGTATCATGTCTACCATTAGCTCCTTACCAGCTGATGCTACTGTATGTGCGGGAAAACCTATTGACTTTACAGCAAGTATTCCGGCAGGTACAACAGTCAGTTATCAATGGCAGGTAAACGGCGTTAATGCCGGATTCAATCAACCAACCTTTAGTAGCAGTACCCTGCAAAACGGTGATATGGTTACTTGCGTTACGGCTAATAATGCAAGTTGTACAGTACCGCAAACCAGTACACCTATACAAGCTCATATTAATCCGGCACCGGGAATTGTTTTCAATCAAAATCCAACTATAAAGCTGGGTGAAAGTGTAACTTTGGCCCCACAACTCACAGGAGATATTGTGTCCTTAAGCTGGTCGCCGGCATTTGGTCTGAGTAGTACCAGCACGACATATCCACTGGCCAACCCAGGTGTCACCACAACCTATTATCTTACGGCTACCTCATCAATCGGCTGTCAAACCACCGTTCCGGTTACGGTTACTGTAATAACACCTATTCATATCCCCAATACCTTTACACCTAATGGCGATGGGTTTAATGATTTATGGAAAATTGACGATCTGATCAACTATCCAAACTGTACAGTTAGTATATTTAACCGTTATGGTCAGGCTCTGTTTCATACCAATGGCTATGGGACACCCTGGGACGGCACTTATCACGGCGGCAAAGTACCATCAGGTACTTATTATTATATCATCGATTTAAAGAATGGCAGCAAACCCCTGGCTGGTTGGGTAGCTATTATCCGATAATAGATCGGCATACTATAGATGGGCTAGTATATTAATCAGCTTGCCAAAAGGATCGCGCACATAAAAACGCCTTACTCCCCAGGGTTCATCAACAGGCCCGTAGATTACTTTGAAGCCGCCTTTACGCGCCCGCTCAAGCGCAACGTCAACATCATCAACTTCTATAGAAACATCCGGAACCGGTGTACCAGAGCCACCTTCAGATGCAAAGCTAATCTGAATATTCATATTATCGGAGGAACCGTATGTTGCTATCCAACCATGATCCATCAGCACTTCAAGCCCTAAAACATCCTGATAAAAACGTTTGGCCTCTGCAATATCAGATGCGCTGATATTGGTTACTATGCGTTTAACTTTCATCGATATTTATATTTATAAATGCAGACTTGTCTGAATTATTTTTAACCAGCCAGCCGGCTTTTCCAGGTACTGAGCATAATTCCACCTAAAACTAAAACCGCGCCGGCTATCTGTAAAATATTGATATGTTCATTTAAAAAAACAAGAGATATAATCAGCCCAACTACTGGATCAAGGTTAGCAAAATTCCCAACCTGTGCCGCAGTTAATAATTGTAGCGATTTACTATAGAGCAAGTAACAGATGCCCGATGATACGGCCCCCAGATAAAGGATTGCCAGCCATGAATTCAGGTGTATAACCGGCCAGCCGGAATGCCTGTTTTCAAATATAGCCGCGGGCAGTAAACACAGTGAACCAATGCATGTGCTTAGGCTGGTGATCAGCAGTGGATTAAATTGAACTGCAGTCTTTTTTGACATGATCGTATATGCCCCCCATGAAATTACCGCAATAATCATTAATAGGTTTCCAGTTATACTGTTTCGGGTATCGCTGTTATTATCGCTTGATAAAAACCCAATGAGCATTACACCTAGTAAAGAGGCAATTACCCCAATAATCTGCACCGCAGATAGTTTTTCTTTAAGGAACACTGTGGCAAATAAGGTTATGCAAATCGGAATAAAACCCTGTATCAGGGACCCCACTGATGCAGAAGTCATTTGAGCCGAGATATTAAAAAGGGTATAAAAACAGGTAACGCCAGTTAAACCCATAAAAATGATAGAAAACCAGGGCAAACCAATTAAATATTCCCTGATCGGCTTATCCTTGTTGATCAAAAATATAAGCAGTAATGTGATAGCACCTACAGAACAACGACAAAAAGCAAGCGTTAACGGCTGTATATCATTGATGATCATTTTAGTTACAGGGTAACTGCTCCCCCAAACAATCATGACAAATAATATACTGCTTAGGCCTATTAACTTTTTATTTAACATTTTTGAAGGTACTCTATATTTGAAAATTTGTAAGCAAATAATAAACAATTTATATCTAAACCGAGCATAAGATAGTCTGTTTGGGTATAATAGCCTGAAATATAGAACGCAAAAAAGCGCCCCGTATCTCACCCCGGGACGCTTCATAGTATCAATATACTATATCAACTATATCTCAAAAAGAGCTCGTTAATATCATTGGTTAATTAACCCTTCTAAAATCTATATTTGTCAGTTTTATACCGCCAGTCCCCAGATTATCCCCACCTGATTTAATAACCAGCCAAACTGTACCGGCATTAGGGAATGAAACAACATTGCCGCTACCAACACATTTAACAACTGATAGTAAACCATTAAAAGGTGTGCTTCCGCAACCAGTCCAGGTATTTAGTGCCATGCGTATACCACCATCACTATAGTCTTTATTTTGTGTTGGCTGTAAAGTGCTCACATAAACCTCAAACCAGGTATTTGTTGCACCCTGCCCCTGTACATTAAAATCTATCTTATACTGTTTGTTGGCTCTTACTTCAAAAGATTGATAAACACCCTGATGCCCGCCGTTACCACCAGATGCCAGTATGCTTCCGTCATCGTTAACTTTGAAAGTAACATTGTCATTAGAAGCGATCTTTAAAACTGTCCATTTGGTTTTATCAACCATGTTTGTTTTTGGAGTAACTGCATCTAATAACTGGTCTACATCAAAATAAATAATCACCTTATTCATATCGGTATTGATAGCTTGCTTTGAAGAATTGGCTATTTTAATACCTAAAGCCGCAGTTTTTCCACCATACTTTGCCATAGAAGAAATTTTTACTTTGGGAATGATAGCACCCTGCATAATATGATTATTAAGTGCTACAGAATCTTTGGATGGTAAGGTATAATCGGCAGGATCAAGTATAACGGTATTGGCAGGTAAGGCACCTGATGTAATTAAACCTGCTATCGCCGTATTATCAACACCCACATCTACAGTTAAGGCATCAAAGTTTGATTCGCCGCCACGATATACCGGGACAGAAAAATTAGCTGTACCAGCTACACTGTCAACAGTTAGTTTTCCGTCAACAAGCGCATTCACAAGTCCGTTTGGCTTTTCTGCCTGTGGTAAATAAACTTTTACCGCTGGATTTGATTTTACACCTTCCAGGTATTCCTGCTTGCAGGAAGCTATAGTCAACACTAAACAGGCAGCCCATTTTAGCATTGATGATACATGAATTTTCATAAAATATTTTTTAAATCCTCATTTATTAAAAAGGGATCATCACATTTTATTTATATGATGATCCGGATATGATTACCAGCCCGGGTTTTGTTTCCAGTTAGTTTTCGCGATTTCGCTCTGCGGAATAGGGAACCAATTCATTTTTTCGTCAAACACCCTTTCTTCAAGTTGTTTAACGGCATAGCTATATGTCCCCCCCGAATTAGTGATCTCGATACGGTTTACCGGGGTTTTAAAATATACCGAGCCTTCTTTCCACCTGCGCACATCCCAGAAACGCTGATCCTCATAGCTTAACTCTACATTCCGTTCATGCTCGATAGCCTGCTGATTCAAGGCTGTTAATACGGGCATTTTTACACGCTGTCTTACTTTGTTGATAGCTTGCATGGCCGTCATTCCGTATCCTTGCGGGTCAGCATTGGCACCATAGGCATTATACATAGCCTCGGCATAATTCAACAGGAGCTCGCCATATCTGAAATAGATCCAGGCGTGATTGGCAGTAGTGTTATTCACCAGGTCGATAGATTGATTAGTCCATTTTGACATGTAGTATCCTGTTTTAGTGGCATTTTGTTTTGGCAATCCACTATTACCTCCAGTAAATGTTTCGATAGTTGTGGATTTAAAAGTAGACCCATTATACACCACGGTGGCCGCGAAACGGGGATCGCGGTTCTGGTAAGGATTGGCCGCTTGGGTTGGGTCGCTCCAGCTAAAAGGCACCGAACCGGTTATATTACCTGATCCATCCTTTTGGACTACTTCGAAACTCTCTACAAAGTTTTCAGTTGGTGCAATACTCCTACCCCTGCTATTCTGAAATAGAATAGGATAGTTTGCATACTCAACCGTATTTATAGCGCCGTAACGACGATAAAAAATAAGCTCGGCTGATGTTGTGCTATTTGCACTGTACAAATTAGTATAATTAGCATCAAGCGAATAGGCGTTCAAGGCCATTACATCATGTGCAGCAGCGGCTGCCTGTGCCCAGGTTACGGTTGAGCCGTTATCTTTAAAAAGCGGACTTGCCCCGTATAACAAAGCTTTTGCTTTTAGCGCCTTTATGGCTCCCTGCGTAACACGACCAGCCTCATACCACGAATAAGGGGTAAGGTTAGCGGGTATAATAGCCGCCGATTTATCGCATAAGGAAACAATGTATTTAAGAGACTCATCAAGAGAGTTTCTTTGCACATTTTTCCAGGTGTTAGCATCGTCATAATCAAACGGCTGATCAAAAATGGGTACCCCTCCATAACGTTTAACCAGTTCGAGGTAGAAAAATGCTTTTAAAAAAAGCACCTCGCCTTCCATGAATTTAACATTATTACGTGCGTTAAAATAGGTAGTTGAGTCTGTTGAGGTGATCTTATCTTTAATATAAGAAATATCAACCGCGTTTTTATTTTTCAGATAAAGATTGGCTTGTCTTATCCCTTTAAAATTCCTGGCCCATACATCAGCAGGGTTACTGTACTGGTTCCAGGTACCTGTATTAAAAGTTTGCGACGTATCTAACGGATCGGTGGCTTCCGCGTTATCGGTAGCTGCCTCCATATCCAGATTAGCAAGACCATCGGGCAGATAACTGTATACATTCCAAACCTGCTGCTGTACATAGGTATAGTTGCTGTAAAGTTTATCAACAGTAACACCGGCCTGTAAAGTTTGCACATCCAGGTAATCGCGTTTACAGGAGTAAAACAGTGTGCTTATTGCCAGCAATGTTATTATATATCGATTTTTTTTCATTTCCTTGTAATTACAATAGTTTATACTACAATTTCACTTTCATTCCAAAACTTACCGTTTTCATTAAAGGATACCCCATCGAAAGGCGTTCAGCCTCCAAACCGTCAATTTTATCCCACGTAAACAAATTGGTTCCGTTCACAAATATTCTTACGGCATCAAGTTTCTTTAAAAAGCCTTTTTGAGGTAAAGTATAGCCCAGTTCAACGCTGCGCAATTTCAGGAAATCGCCATTACGCATCCAGAAATCGGAAGCCTGGGTATTATTGGCATTGCTCAAGGTAGAAAGGCGGGGCGAAGTTGCCGTGGCTGCGTTTTCAGGGGTCCAGCTGTTTGCCGAAAATGCGGTGATGTTGTTGCCATTTACAAATGGCTTAATATAATAAGGTGCATCATCAAGCAAACTTACGGTGCGGTGCATTACTCCTTGCAGATAGGCATCAAAATCAAAGCCTTTAAATTTGAACCCGAGATTAAAGCCGATAGTAATTTCGGGCAGCTTGGTATAATTTAAGGGTACCTTATCATAATCATTAATAATACCATTGCCATCCTGATCAGCAAATTTCAGATCCCCTGGCTTCACATTGGTATAAGAAGAAGCTGGTATCCCTTTCTTTAAGTTACCATTGGCATCAAAATCAGACTGCTGATAGAAGCCCTTGAAAACCAATCCCCGCATTTGGTCAATAGGGTAACCTTGCGTGTATAAATAGTTATAAGGTTGCGGAGCCTCGGACCGTTTGGTTATTTTATTCCGGGCAAAAGACACCGATCCACCTACATAATATTCAAAATCATGGTGCTTTTCGTCAAATTTAAGAGAGGCTTCAAGTCCTTTATTATGTACCTCGCCTGTATTGGCATATTGTAAATTAAAACCAGTGTAATCAGGCACCCCAGCTGACGGGATCTCGAGAATACCAGTACGTTTTTCTGTAAACACATCAATAGTACCCGAAAATTTTTTCCATAACGTCCAATCGATACCAATATTAAGTGTGGTTTTCTTTTCCCATGCAGCATTAGCATTGGTAAAAGGGCCTTCTGCCAGGCCTCCATGATTGGTATTAGCCGTTCCGGTTATCCACCCGGGTGCACTTACTGCAAATTGCTGATACAGGAATCGGTAGTTTTCGTTGATATTACCTGTGGAGCCATAAGAAGCTCTTAGTTTCAGGAAATTGAAGGCTGCATTATCTTTCAGGAAATCTTCTTTAGATACTATCCAGCCTAAACCTACGGCAGGGAAAAAGCCATACCGGTTACCTGGTGCAAAATCGGCTGACCCGTTGTATGCAGCAGAAAAATCAACAATGTATTTTTGATCGTAATCATAGGTTAAATCACCAGACAAGCCCTGGGTGCGTACCTGATAAACCAAACCATTGTGGTTATAGCCCTGTCTGCGGGCCATGATCATACCGGTAAAAGTATGTTTACCAAAACTACGGTCATAATCAAAACCAACCTGCACAGTAGTCCGGTTCCAAAATGGGCCACCATTATCATTACTTGACTGACTGATAGTGCCTATTGTTTTATAAACAACACTACCATTTGACATTACGGGCTGATCATTGGCATCTTTTACAATCTCATAAGAAGGCACCGAGAAAAGTTTCTGATAAACACCAACATATTGATTGCTGAATGCTACCAACCCACGCAGATCCAGACCTTTGGTTATGGCATCCAGTTTTTGAGTAAAGCTAAAGGTAGTTTGCAGGGTTCGGGTATGGGAGCTGTATACTCCATTTTGCTGTAAAAGTTCAACCGGATTAAAACCATATGCCGAATTATTACCCCATGAACCGTTGGGGTTTTTCACCGGGAAGGCAGAAGCTGGCAGATACATCAGCGCATTGAACACGTCACCGGCAGCAAAGCCCGACGGAGTATTTCTATCCTCAGTTATACCACTGATGTTGGCCATTACGGATAGATTCTTGTTCAACTGTAATTCCACATTGGCCCGAAGGTTTAATTTGGTATACTTGGCATTGGTACCAAAATCCTTATCAATAACATCGGCATTCTTGTATAAGCCATCAAAATTGGTATAGTTCATTAACACAAAATACTTAGCCGTAGCATTACCACCCCGGAAAGAAAAATTGTAATCCTGAATAGTTGATGTTTTTTTAAGAAGCTCGTCATACCAGTTCACGTTTGGATGAAAGGGATCGTTAGCTGCTTTATACAACTCGGGATTAGGATACTTAATAGGCAGTCCATCATTCTTTAATGCCTGATTGTAGCCGGTGGTGTAACCATAGGCATCCATTACCTTGGGCAAGTCAATAGCGCTAAGTATCCCATACCTGCCGTTAACAGTTATCTGAGTTTTAGGCACCACAGCGCCTCTTTTAGTTTTAATACTTAATACTCCTGCCCCACCCTGCAATCCGTATACGGCTAATGCAGCGGCATCTTTTAACAGTGTCACCGATTCTATTTCATAGGCAGATAAACCGCTTATAGCTCCCATATCAACCTGCGAACCATCCAGATAAATAAGCACCTGGTTTCCGGCTATATTCCAGCTGCTTTGCCCCCTTACATAAAGTGTAGGGTTATCATAACCGGGTTCGCCCGATCCGGTTACTACCGTTAAACCCGGAATCCGTCCCTGAAGTGTATTTAATAAGTTACCTACCGTCATATGGGTTAAATCTTCACCCGGCAGGGTAAAAACAGCGCCTGTATTTCTCCATGACTTTTCAGTTTTTATTCCACCGTCAATTATACTTTTTGTAACACTATTGTTGGCTTTAGTGGAATCTGCCTGATTAACATTCGTAGTTTGCGCGGTAGCGACAGAAAAACTACAGAACGTAAAAATCCATGCAAAAAGGGTTATATATTCTTTTTTCATTTTTCTCATTAATTGTTAATGTGTATAGCTGATTACCACCCGGGGTTTTGTCCGTCCCAACTCTTATTACCCAGATATCTTAAACTGATCTCTTTACTTGGGAATGGAACGTAGTAATATTTCGGTGGAAACACTCTGGTAACAAAAGGCACCACCTGCCAGGTTCGCTTTAACTGTCCGTCTGTACCCTTCCTGGCGGTAGTTTGTATACCATGTAAAGTGCCGTTCAACACCGATTTTGCCTTTAGCCAACGGTTAAGATCATTATATCGATGACCTTCATAGGCTAATTCAATAGTGCGTTCATTTTGTATAGCGTCTCTAAACGAACTGGGGTCAGCAGGATGTTTTTCAGGCATTCCAGCTCTTTTCCTAATCAGATTAAGGTAGTTGGTTGCATCGCCTCCTGGCCCCTGGTATTCATTCAATGCTTCGGCATAGCTTAAATAAAATTCGGCTAACCTAAATACAGGCCATGCCAGGTGATTATCGGTCATGTTATCAACACGGGCAACAAACTTATATACCTCTGTGGCGTAGCCATCAACCCCGGCATCACTACTGGCCAAATTGCCATCGGTTGGATAATCGCCTTTTTTATAATAGGCTAAAACACCACGCTGACTACTATAATATTTACCATCATAAGCAATGGTTTGGTAAAACCGCGGATCAAGATTAAGGGCAGTCATATCAACCGGCAGATCAGCACCGGTAGCGGGCAAAGTCCATTTAGTACCGTCTATTTTTTCATACTGTTGGATAAACTCAACGGGCACATTGTTTTTAACTCCCCATTGTGCCAAACGCAGCTTTGACGATAAATACTGCCCCCATACAAAGCCACTACCTGCCTGGTTGGCCGTGTTCACCAATATCAGTTCCTGATTGGCAAATACATTCCATACTGATTCATAATCGCCAAGTGTGGCATAGGTTTCGCCGGTTGTTAAAGGTTTTCCGGTATTGAATAATGACACCCCAGCGCCTCCTGCATTGTCTATTACATCCTTACAAGCTTTGGCTGCTTTGTTCCAACGCTCCTGATCATAGCTGGGATAAGCCAATACCGTATCGCGGCCATCGCCAAAACGGGCTCCTGATACTTCGGCTTTTAAATTGGCTGGTGTGTTATAAAGTGGACTTGCGGCATACAGCAATATTCTGGCCTTTAAAGCCAATGCCGCTAATTTGGTAACCTTTCCAAAATCGGCAGACGCACGTGTAGCGGGCAGCATACTTGCCGCCTGGTCGCACCATTTAACAACACTATCCACTACAGATTGCACCGAGCTGCGAGGCACTGCAATCTTTGAATCTCCATCCAATGGCTTGTTTACGATGGGAATACCGCCATAATATCTGAATGCCTCAAAATGCTGCATAGCCCGGCAAAACAACGCTTGCCCTTTTACATCCGTTTTCCAATTGGCATCAGCATCGGCAACCTTATTGATATTTTTTAATACCAGGTTGGCCTGCCTTATACCTTTGTAGTGCCAGCCATATCCCGGGCCGTTATCAGAGCCAAAACCATAATCACAATTAGCATCGGCACTCATATTACCGGTAATATATGAGCCGGTACCAATGGTATTTGAAGCCCAGTCATAGGCCGGGTGTATAATATAAAGCTGGTCTGTAATGGCTTCTGGACGGCAACCGTCATAGGTTTGGGGAAAATACCCCCTTACACACAGGTAATACATTTCTGCAATTGCATACTGTGCCTGGTTCTTGCTATCAAAAATAGTATCAACGGTTACTGATCCTCCTTTGGGTTTTTCCAGAAAGCTTTTTTTACAGCTTGTAGAAGCCAGACCACCTATCAAACCCACAAAAAGCAATATGATTATATTTATTCTTTTCATCACTTAGCTATTAATTGATTAAAAATTAACATTTAAACCCACGTTATAAGTTCGGGTTAGCGGATAGCCGATGTAGCCTAAATTTTCGGGATCGCCCCATATTTTATTAGGCGACCAGGTGTACAGATTCAATCCATTCACATAGAAACGGGCTGATTTAATACCTACCTTTTTCAAAAAGCTTGGCTTAAGCGTGTATCCTATTTCCATATTTTTCAATCGCAGGTACGAGGTGCTCTTCAGGAAGAAAGTATTATAAGCAGCCGCCTGATTATAGGCGGCAATAGGAAAATCGATCCTGTCGCCATTGTCGTAACGCTCCTGAGTAAAACGATTCAGATCCACATCAAAAAGCGATTGCTGCTTATTAAAGTGGAGCTCCTGCATGGCATACTTGGCCACTCCGCCAACACCTTGCAATAAAGCCGAAAAGTCGAAACCTTTATAGTTGAAACCGAATGACAGACCATAACTTAGCTCTGGAATATTAGTTTTTCCAGTTCGCACATAATCTTTTTCGTTGATGACACCATCGCCGTTAACATCAACCAGTCTAACTTCGCCGGGTTGTAAGGGTGCCCCTGCATAACCTAAATCTTTTTGATAAACCGGGTTCCCGGCAGCATTTACATAAGGTTTCCCGTTTTTGTCTAAAGCCCTTACCGGACTTGACAGAATAGGGTTTCCATTACTGTCAACAGCATATAATTGTGACCAGGAGGTGTATAAACCATCGGCTTGCAGGTATGATCCCTGATTGATCGGTCGACCGGTAGCTGCATTATATTCCTGTCCTGGGGCGATAGCCTCATCTTGAAAAATAATCTTGTTCTTGTTAGTTGAGGCATTTCCTTTTACCCACCAAGTAAATTTCCCGGGCGCACTGTTATAGGTGATTTCAAGTTCATTACCCCAGTTTTTCACCTCGCCCAAATTGTATGGCGGTAAGGTTGCCTGAACTATGCCCGGCACACTTCCCCTGTATGAAAGAATGTTTTTACGATGCTCGTTAAAGTGATCAAACGTAACGGTAACACGTTCGTTAAACAGATGCGCCTCTAAACCTATGTTTGATTTGGTGGCAACCTCCCAGGTAACATTGGGATTACCCAATACATTCTCCATGGCTCCTTGTACACTGTTACGATCGTTGAGCGTTCCAAAAGTGTAACTATCTCCATATTTCCAGGTATCAGGTAAATACAAGTAGCGGGCAAGCTGCGGGGGATTACTTCCTGGTACATAAATACCATCATTACCGACTTTACCTAAACTTCCCCGAACCTTCAAATAGGTCACGTAATCGGTTTTGGGGAAAAATGATTCGTTACTGGCAATCCACCCCAATGAATAAGCCGGCAGGAAGCCAAATCTTTTACCTTCAGGGAAATTTTCAGATCCGTTATAGCCCATGTTATACTCGGCCAGGTAACGATTATCATATGCGTAAGTTACCCTTGCTGCTGCACCTTCATAGGCATGCGGAAGATCAGGTACATAGGTTGGGTCATACCGTTTTTCGGCATTCGCCAGTATTAAACCTGTAACAGCATGTTTTTTGGCGAAAGTGTGATTGTAATTTATTGCGAACTCACCATATAACTTACGCCATTTTCCGGTGTAATAATCCGTTGATCTCATTGGAGCTACGTCATTGGTTAGCTGCACCAGGATTGGATTTAATTTATCGCCGTTGGGGTTTGCTCTCACGCCATACAGTAAAGGTGTATATTTTCCGTAGGAGCGATCCTGAAAATAGCTGTCGTAAGCACCTCTGGCATTTATTGACAAGCCTTCGGTAATGAAATCAAGTTTGTGCGTTAATTTGATAGAAGAGTTTAAAGTGCTATTGGTATTGATGTTGTAATTGTTGCTGTTGGCTATAGCATATAATGGATTGAGCTGTTCGTTCTGATTGCTGAACGGCACTACAAATTTACCGTTGATAATACCAGGAGATCCAAGTGGCGACGACCATAGGATACGTTTTTCCCACGTATACTCGTCATTATCCATTCCTGTTATGGTTACATACTGCGTAGCTATATCAACCGATACCCTGAAGTTTTTATTGACATCAAAATCAAGGTTTGAACGCAAATTGTAGCGTTTTTTCTTGAATTGCATGTCATCTCCAAATGGCATATAATCGGTATTAAATAACCCGCCCTGTTTCAGATAGCCCAGGGATACGAAGTATTTTACAGAAGGTGTGCCCCCTGTGATATTGACGTTGTACTGAGTTTGAGGTGTGAACTTATTGAAAATCTGCTTTTTCCAATCCTGATCGGGGTGCCCATATGGATCGTAATAGGGATTGGGCTTACCATTCACGGTAGGCGTATGGGCATTCTGATAATATTTCAGATCCTCCGGAGAATAATAGATGGTGGCTTCTTTTACCCAATTAGCATCTCTTTTCTGAGCAAAATCATTCCAGGTTTTTATATCTGCATCGCGGGAATGCTGTATCCAGTAATTTTCATAACTCTGTTCATTTAATAATGAGGCATACTGGTAAGAGTTTACAAAATTAGGCATGCTGGAAAATTGTGATATCGCTGTCTGGGCGGTACCACTTACCTTTGGAGCCCCCTCCTTACCACGCTTAGTAGTTATTAAAATAACACCATTGGCTCCCCGAACACCATATACTGCTGTAGCTGAAGCATCCTTTAATATGCTCACCGTTTCAACCTCGTTAGGGTCAATATCATTATAAGTATCGCGGGCTACACCGTCGACCATGATCAGTGGGGCGGTTACGCCCGTATAGGTTCCTATACCACGTACATATAAAGTGGAGTTATCATCACCGGGCTTACCCGAAGTTTGAATAGCTGTTAAACCCGATAAACGCCCGGCTAACGCGTTACTCAAATTTGCAGTTGGTGATTGTACCAGATCTTTGGTACCTATAGAGGTAATGGCCCCGGTAACGGATTCTTTCTTTTGAGTTCCGTAACCTACTACTACAACTTCGTTCAGATCCGTTGGATTATCTTCGAGCGTTATATTGAGCTGGGGTTTACCGTTAAGTGGTATCTCGCGTGTTACAAAACCAACAAAGCTGAAAACCAATATGGCATTATCATCGCTAACGTTAATAATATAATTTCCGTTATTGTCGGTCACCACTCCCGTTTTTGTCCCCTTCTCTTTAATAGTTACCCCAGGCAAGGGGAAACCTTTATTATCAGTAACTTTTCCTGAAATTTTTTTCGGGGGCTTTATATTATCGCCCTGACCTGTTTTTTTACTAATTAATATAGTTTTATTTTCAATTACATAAGTGAGTAATTGGTTGTCAAAGCACCTGTCAAGCGCCAATTTTAAAGGGACATTTTTAAGATCAAGACTTACCGGTTTGGCAAACTTCAAATCATCTGAGTTATATAAAAAATCGTAACCTGTTTGATTTTGTATTTGCTCAAATACTTCTTTTAGATTGCTTTTTTCGGCCTTCAATGTAACCTTCTGCGCGTAAGTTGCTGCTGTTACCTGTAAAAAGGTGGCCGTTAGCAAAATTAGGGTTAGTTTCATGATAAGCACAGGTTTATATAGGCGCCCACGTTGTTTGCCGCAAGTAAATGCAGTAAAATTTTTATACATTTGAATGTCAGTTTATTAATTAAGTGGTTGTATTCGCTGCAATTAATTTCATTATCTGTCATAGCCGGATATGGCTGACACCAGGGGCGGTCCGAAACGCTCCTGGTTTACTTCCAGATAATCATAAGTGAGAAATGGGAATGTAGATTTTATTGCATAACTATAATCCTCCTTCCTGTAATTTTAAAGTGTACTTTTCCTATTTTTTCCAGATTATTCAATAATTCTGTAATTCCTTTGGAGCGGTAAAATGTGCCCCCAAAACGCTGATTTTCAAAGCTGCCCTGATATTCAACATCTACATCATACCAGCGCGACAACTTTTTCATGATGGTGTTAATATTGTCGTCATTAAATACGAAATACCCATTTTTCCAGGCCATCACCTGATTAATGCTGGCATCTGAAATATTAATTAAATCTGTATTATTTTTTACTATTGCCTGTTGACCAGGCTTCAATAAACGTTGTTTACTATTTTTTGTAATCAGAACAGATCCTTCTAACAAAGTAGTGGTAAGCTCTGCGTCATCAGTATAAGCTGCGATATTGAAATGTGTACCCAAAACTTTCACACACACATTATTTACACACACATAAAAAGGCTTACCCTTATTTTTAGCGACTTCGAAATAGGCTTCGCCGGTAAGTTTTACATGCCTTTCGTTACCGGCAAACTCAACAGGGTAGCTTAAGGATGAAGAAGAGTTTAGCCATACATTAGTACCATCTGGAAGTTTTACTTTATACTCACCTCCCCGGGGAGTAGTCAATGTATTATATACAGTATCAGTATTGGTGATGGTTGGATGATTATTGGTCTCTGTGCTGTAAACCAATCCTTCATTGTGAGCTTTGTTAACTATTGTGCGGCCCGATTTTGTGAGCAAACCATCGGCTGCGCTGTCTAGTAAAATAACTTTTCCATTGGCCAGCGTTAACGTTGCTTTAGCGCTGCCCGGTAAAATTTGGGCAGATTTAGCTACAGTCAAATTATCCTGATCCGTTACTTTGTGATATTTGTTAAATAAAAAATAAAAGCTAACAGCGCTAAAAAAAATAAGGATAGCAGCAACTCTTATCCAACTGCGGTACCATCTATTTACGGGCTTAGCATCCTCAGGCTCTTCGCTTTGACGGATAAACCTGGAATCGGATTTAATACGCTCTAAAACTTTTTTAGCTTGAAAACGATTAAATTCCGGTCCTTCTTCCAGCGTTAGTAATCGCTCATCTATTGTCTTCGCTATTTCATCCGGGTCGTTATTTCGCAGATAATCAAGCAACTCAATACAATCAGTATCAGTTATGGTATTGTTAAAATACTGTTGCAATAAACGCTCGAGTTTATCCTTGTTCATATATAATGGTTTATAATACCCAGGATGGGCTTGGTATGTAGAGAACACACCAACTATATGATAGGACTAGTCAGAAATAAAAAAAATTATATCCAGAAAAATAAAACTGCAAAATAGATGAGATCTGAATACTGTAAATGAGATTTTAAGGTTTTGAGCGCCTCAACCATATGGTTTTTTACCGTATTGGGCGATATCTGCAATTGATCGGCTATTTCTTTATGTGATAGATGCTCTACACGACTTAATCTGAATATTAACTGCTGTTGTTTGGGCAATTTATTAATGATCTTTTCTGTAAACTGCTCTAGTTCATTCACCAGCAGATCCTCTTCTGTATCGTTATGTATGGTTGCCACACGGCCGATCAATTTATCAGTAAACTCTCTTGACTGGCAAATTTGTCTTAACGCGTTTAATGATAATCTTTTGGCAATTACATAAATGTACAGCCATATATTTCCTTCGGGATTTAGTTTCTCCCGGCTCATCCAAAGATTTATAAAACACTCCTGAACAACTTCTTCGCTCTGCTCCCTGTCTTTTAAAAATCTGAATGCCAGCCTGTAAACTTTTTCACAGTACATTTCATAGATAGCATCAAATGCAGACTCTTCGCCTGCAATCAATTGCTGAATTTGATTACTGTTAATAATTTTATGCACTTTACTATTTACGTTTATAATTAATTGGGACATAAATATAGACAGGAATTTTTGATATTACCATCCACTTTTCTATTTATATACCACTACATTAACACTACCAGAAAAAAATATTAAAAACAGTAAGCTAATAATAAGTTAAAGTTGATGTAATATACAAGGGCTGTAAATCATCACCGGTCATACAGTCTTACTCCTTTTCGCTGTAGAAGTTAATAGTGTACTTTATTAAGTAATTGATAGGCATAATTTGTAATTTGGCCATATAAATTTGATTGATGATTTATGATCAATTTAACAGAGCGACACCAGTATATTATCAATAAAATGCAAAAAGAAGGCTATGTTGAAGTAGTTGACTTATGCAAAGAGTTAAAAGTTTCGTCCGTAACTATCAGGAAGGATCTGAAATATCTGGAAGAAAAAAACTTGCTTTTTCGTACGCATGGAGGTGCAACACAAAGTAATCCTTACACCACAGACCGGCCTGTAAATGAAAAAGAAAAAATAAAATCGAACGAGAAGATGCGCATCGGGGCTGCCGCTGCCTGCCTAATAGGTGTTAATGATTCCATTATTCTGGCCTCTGGGACGACCATACAGGCCTTTGCAAAAAGCATACAAGCCAAGGAAGCTCTTACGGTTATTACTTCGTCATTAAATGTGGCTATTGAATTAATCCATACCCCTGGGGTTGAGGTATTGCAACTGGGGGGAATGATCAGAAAAAGCTCTTCATCGGTGATGGGAGCTTATGCAGAAAATATTCTGAAAGATTTCTTTTGCAGCATGCTGTTTTTAGGAGTGGATGGTATTGATATTGAATATGGACTAACCACCACCAATGCCATGGAGGCTCATCTGAATAAACAAATGATGGCCATTTCCAACAAAACTATTGTACTGGCCGATTCGACCAAATTCGGGAAACGCGGATTTGGTAAAATATGCAATATTGATGAAATAGATCAGATCATTACCGATGATCAGATATCTGATCACGTAGTAAACACACTGGAAAGCGCTGGCGTTACCGTTACCATTGCTTAATGACAGCTTAAAAAGCCTTACGCAATTTGATGATCCGCATCCAATGCATCAGTTTCATCACGGGGTAAACCGGATCTATCTCAAACCATTTTTTGCCAAAATTAGCGCTGTTTGGATGCCTGTGATGATTGTTTTGAAATAGCTCTCCCAACATCAGGAAATCAAATGGGGTGGTATTTTTTGACTGATCGTTATTATCAAAATTAGTATAACCATATTTATGCCCGCACCAGTTCACAATAGCCCCGTGAACAGGCCCCATCATAAAATGTATGGGTAAAAGCAGAAACATCCACCAATGACTGGCATAAACAAGATAAAAACAGGTATATGCAGCTCCAAATAGTACCCTGGAGAGTATAGAAGAACCTATCCTGTCAATTAACGGCCATTCGGGATAATTGCCCGAAAACCTGGCTTCGGGTTCTGTAGTTCTTTTTAAATGATCCCTGAATGTTATAATAGTAGCCTTCATCATTTGAAAAATATCCGTAAAGAAATGAGGGGAATGTGGATCTTTCTCGGTATCACTGTAAGCATGGTGCTCGCGGTGCATGATGGCATAAGCCCTTGGGTTTAAAAATGAGGCTCCCTCAAAAAAATAAGCCATTAAATAAAATACCCGTTCGGCAGTTTTACTGGTAGTAAACATGCGATGGGAAGCATAGCGGTGTTGAAAAAAGGTTTGAAAAAACAAGGACAAAAACCAATGTGCAATAAAAAAAATGAGGATCGTCATAAAATAAACTAATGTGAATTAATCACCGTCAGTTCATCGGCTTTAATGACGAACGCATGGCTTAATGATCGGAAAAGCCAGAGAAGGATAATATGAATTATTCTTTGAGTTCGACGACGAGTATGCTATGTAGCGGAGTGCTGCAAGTTAATACCTTTTCATGATCATTATTACAATAAATGATTTCTAAATTGTTATTATTTCGTTTTAAAATTATTCCCTTATAGCAGTTTTGCAGGCGAGGGCTATACGGGCAATTTCATCCTAGCATTTAAAGGTAACACCCCGGTTGTTTCGGCGTAGAGCCCGTCAAAATTCCATTTTAAACCAATCAGAAATATCTCAGACCGATTTCCATATCTTGAATACGTTTTCGTACCGGGAATCAGTATCACGTATAACAACCGATAAGTGATCCTGGCGTACCGGAAAATGCTGATCGATAGCACCATATATTTTTTGCAGGAGATTCCCCAGCTTTTGTTCAAAATCAGCTTTACTGATACTGATCAGTACCTGGTTACCTAAAGCAGCTACAATCCCCTGCTCCCCAATCTCGCTTTTTAACAAATGGATCACGTTAACGGTTAACGTTCTGGCAGCAATTTCTGCCATTGTTATCATTTCGTTCATTATAATACCCCCAATTAAAATGGTAAAAGTGTACTTGTTTATCTTAATGAGATACGTGGGCGTTTATGTACGTGAATTTCTTCGGGCTGCTGATCGGCCAGTTTAACCACAATGTCCCGATCACCAATGGTACTGCCGTCAAGTTCTTTGATCGCCTGCAATCCTTGCTGATTATCCTGCATTTCAACAAAACCAAAGCCTTTACTTTTACCTGTTTTGGGTTCTGTTATAATTTTAACTGCGATAACGGCACCAAATAATTCAAACAATTGCCTGATACCTACACCACCTACATAGAATGGAATATTGGCTACAAAAATTTTCATAGTTCCTGATTTTTAATGATAAACACTTATTAACCTTCAGTTAATAAATAACGATCCGGATTTATGAAAAGTTTAAGAAATTTTTAAAAATTACTGATTATGATTTATTGATGACACCAATTATAAATCAAGACATACAGAAAATCGAATTAACTTTCTGATAATAAGGAACAAACACTAAAAGACAGCGAAGCCATAAAATTAAAAAGCCCGGTTTTGTACCGAGCTTTTTACATTATGGACCTGTTAATAGTTAATTAGAGGACATTTTATTGGGCATTAAGCGTGTTTAAAATACAGGTATTTGATCTCGTACTGGCGATCAACTTTATCAAACGCCATGAGATCAGCATCACGGCGGAAATGGTTTCTGATACTATAACGAAACGCTGTACGGGCCGGAAAGCTTTTATCCATATTTTCTATAGTTAAACTTAAAACCGGGTTTGCTGTGCTGACGCTATAAAAGTAGCGTTCAACAGGCGCATATCCTTTGCCTTGCTGGGCCAGCTGCTGACGACTGTAAAGCATAAAACCAGCAGTATCCAGTATTTTATAAGTTGCGTTATCATAAAACCTGAAATCCTGGTTATTTTGACGGTATCCAAATATTTCACTTTTAGATAACTTCATTTTTTTACCCTGGTAAAGCAGTGTTACATACTTTCCATTTAAAAATCCGTTCAATTGGAGTTTATCGTTTTTATCCAGGGCATAACTTAATTTCCCCGATTTGTAATCCTGCTCGTTAAGATATATACCATTGACGTTTTTTGTACTTTGTGCTTGTGATCGTACACCTTGTATACAGATCACCATCACTACGATGAGCACCTTGATTGATGTTTTCATTTTTTATATTATTTAATGATGCCATACTATAAACTAATAGTATTTCTTTAAAAAGCCGGGCTGCAACCCCCGGCTCCTACCTTACTAAACTTACCCGACACTTGAGCGTAAGTTATTGCAAGTTTTGTAATATTTTAGCCAAAAGCTAATTAAAGCAATTAAAACCTTACTAATAATGCACCTATAAACCTTGTTTCGGATGGTACTAGATCGGGTGTAAAATCTGTTGGTACCGGAGTGGTATTATATCCATCAGGAGAAGTTACGCCACCGTGACCGGCAAAGTAAGGTACACTGGCGTGGCGATGTACAACCTCCAGGCGAAAGGTCAGATAATCATTCGGCATCAGGTCAATAGTGGTTGAATAGTCATAGCCATGAAACTGGTCGCCGGGATTAGCTGTAAAAGGATGTGAACCAACTGCTCCTGTATTAATAGCAGGTATAGGATTGGCATCTCCTGTTGGATATAACACCAGGTAACGACCCGGGTTATTGATCACACCACCGCCAATTGTCCAGCCTAAATGACCTTTGGCCATTACCATACGATGATAGATCATACCACTGGCAAAATATTGAGCCGGCCCTTTAACAGGATCTGCGTGGAAACCATTTACGCCATCACCTTTTTCAAAACCGATGTCGCCGGTGATAGAGAATGCAGCGCTGTTAACAAAGCTGCCTTTATCCTGGCTTTTAAAATAACGTACCTCGATGCTATTATCTGAGTGAAAACGTTTTCTCCCGGGTTTATCCTGAGTATCGGCACCATAATAAGTATTGGTTAATGCCTGAAACCACTCTACTGGGCGCCATAAAATCTGGCCGCCTACACCCGGTTGGCTATTGAACATACCATATGATTGCCACCCGTTTATCAACCATGGTTCGATTTTCAGCTTATCGCTTACAAATATCTGTACCCGGATACCGTTAAAAAACCAGGGCGTATTATCAGATGTAAACGATGGCTGATAGGCCCAGTTTTCGGCATTATAATAAGAGAATAAACCTACGTATGACATGAATATACCTGCATCAACGTTAATGCCGTGCAGCACATTAAAATGATAACCAGCATTGGCTTCGCTTAAATAACGATAGGCGGTGCCCAAATCATACTGTCCACGGGTAACACTTAAATCATTACGCGGTACTACCGTGGCACGTGTACCAAACTGGGTAAGCACGCTGGCACGAACATTATCATAGTGAAAATCGCCACCGAAGGCAACGGTTGAAATTTCAAACTCATGATCACGGGCCAACGCGGTTGAACCCACTACAGTATGATCGATAGGATTATGATTTGAAGCGGTATAGTTAAAATCAAGCAGGAAACGGCCGGTAAAGTATTTGGTATCCAACAGAGCTTTGTGCCTGCGATCGTTACCGTTAAGCCAGGTGAAGTCGCCAAAAGCAAATGGTTCAGCAGGTGCGGCTTTGGTTTTTACAGTATCCTTAACCATGGTACTATCCTTTTTCAAGGTAGTTGCATGATCCTGGGAATAGGCAGCAGTTAATGTAATGCCTAAAACAAGTGACAATAGAAGTTTTTTCATTTTAAATATGGATATTATTTGTTTTTTGTGGCGCGGTAAAGTTTTATTTTGTTGCCTGCCGCAACCACGTTTGTACTATTTGATACTTAGTAGCCAATAGGTATACCAGACTGGCACACCCGGTATATATTAATTGATTATCAGCAACTTATTATAAATTTTACTTTTCTGACGTTGCTTATCAAAAGAAAACCGTCTCACTTTATTAAGACGGTTTTCTCATTTTGATCAGTTCATGAGTATTTGGTATTCCTCAATTTTGCGGTAGAGTGTTGCCAGGCCAATACCGAGTATCCTGGCGGCCTCGGTTTTATTGCCCTTGGTGTATTTTAATATACGCCTGATGTGGTGTCTCTCCACGCTGTGCAGATCAAGCGCAACCAGGTCATAATAGCCACCATTATGAAATTCATAAGGTAACAGCTTTGGGGTAAGTAGTGGCTCATCCATTAGGATAATTACCCTTTCTATCACATTTTTTAGCTCCCGGATATTCCCGTTCCACTTGTGTTGGTTCAACAGCTTCAAAAAGGTAACATCTACATCGGGTATTTTCTTTTTAACCTTAGCAGAGTAAACTTTTATAAAATGTCGGGCCAATACCTCTATATCCCCTATCCGTTCACGTAATGGAGGTAATACAATGGAAAATCCGGACAAGCGGTAAAATAAGTCAAGCCTAAAATGTCCTTCTTCTGATTCTTTTTGCAGGTCGCGGTTGGTAGCGGCAATCAAGCGTACATTTATTTTGGTGGTTTTTGTTTCGCCAATTTTAATAAAAGTACCATTTTCCAATACGCGCAGTAATTTAGCTTGCAGATCATGACTCATTTCTCCTAATTCATCTAAAAAAATAGTTCCACCACTGGCTTCTTCAAATAAGCCTTTTTTATCTTTAACAGCCCCGGTAAACGCCCCGGCCTTATAGCCAAACAACTCGCTTTCCAACAATTCTTTACTAAATGCGCTGCAGTTAACCGCCACAAAGGGTTTATCTTTTCTTAAGCTCTCATAATGTATGGCTTCGGCAAACACCTCTTTGCCTGTACCCGTTTCACCTAACAGTAAAACAGTAGCATCCGTTCTTGCTACCTTTCTTGCCAATTCAACGGCCTCTAAAATAGCGGGGGATCGTCCTAGAACTATAGGGAATCCATGCTGTGCTTCTACCTGGTCCTGCAGCTCACTTACCTGGTACTGTAAGTTTGCCTTTTGTATGGCCTTACTGACCATCGGTATGATCTTATCATTATCATCACCTTTGGTGAGATAATCAAAGGCTCCGTTCTTAATGGCTAAAACCCCATCACTAATAGTACCAAAGGCAGTAAGATTGATCACCTCTATATAGGGTTTGATCTGTTTGATCTTGCTTACCAGATCTACCCCATTGGCGTCGGGTAATTTTACATCACTCAAAACAACCATAATATCCTCACGCTCAACTATACGTATGCCTGCTTTGGCATTAGCGGCCTGTACTACATGATACCCTTCCAGGCTTAGTATACGGGCCAGTAATTCGCTGAGCTTAACCTCGTCATCAATTATTAATATGTTTGATTTCATTTCTGTACTTATTTGGATTGTTGATCAACATCAGCGGCAGGGTTTCCAATAACCGCACATAGGTGTTGATCCCTTTTTTGATCTCTTCGAGATAAATAAACTCATCCGAAGAATGAGATCTGGCCGAATCGCCCGGACCTATTTTTACTGATGGAATAGTTAACCAGGCCTGGTCTGATGTGGTGGGCGAACTGTAGGTTTTACATCCTATCGCGATACCAGCCTTTACGATCGGGTGATCAATGGGCACTGAAGATGCGCCCAATGATCCCGGGCGTACCGTGATTTGGCATGATACATTCTTTTTGATGGTATTCAGGATTTCCTGCTGGGTGTAGGTATCATCATTACGGATATCAACCGTAAACTCACATAAAGCTGGAACAATATTATGTTGCAGGCCCGATTTGATGATGGTAATAGTCATTTTTACAGGTGGCAGCCCGCTCAACTGCTGTGGAAACTGATAATTCCTGAACCAATCCAGATCCTTCAAACATTTGTGAATGGCGTTATCTCCTTCTTCCCTGGCAGCATGGCCTGAACGGCCGTTGCTTATGCAGTCAATTACCAGGTTCCCTTTTTCGGCAACTGCCATTTGTAATAAGGTAGGTTCGCCTACTATGGCCAGCTCCAGTTTACCCAACAAAGGTAGAATGGATTTAATTCCGTTTTGACCGGAGTTTTCTTCCTCAGCAGTTGCAGCCAGGCAAAGGTTAAAGCCCAAACCCTGATAGCAATAAAAGTGCAGGAAGGTAGCAATCAACGATACCAGGCAACCGCCGGCATCATTACTACCCAGGCCATATAATTTCCCCGATGCTATTTCGGGACAAAAAGGATCATTGGTATAACCTTCATTAGGTTTAACCGTATCTAAATGGGAATTAAGCAGAATGGTAGGTTTGGCACTGTCATAATATTTATTATAGCACCAAACGTTATTGCCCTTCCTTTTTACTTTAATGGAATAGCTAGTCAGATATCGCTGTACAATATCCGCTACCATCCCTTCATTACCGCTAAATGAGGGTGTTTTAATTAATTGTTGCAGCAAACTTACCGACTCGCTAAAAAGCTGTGCGTTCATAGGCAGGCCTGTCCATAACGGAGAAACATCTGCCCGCTCGTTCAAATCTTTTATCATAACTATAAATAATTAATTTAACTGTGGATCAAACAACATGGCGGTACACAAGCAATTACACCTGTTTTTGCTTTGCAATACATCGTAGTTAACACAACTTTTACAGCTGTCCCAAAACCTGGTTTCCTGTGCAACCTCACTATAGGTTACGGGTTCAAAACCCAGCTTGGTATTCATTTTCATAATGGCCAAACCCGAGGTGATACTGAACACCTTTGCAGATGGGTACCTGGTTCGGGATAGTTCAAATATTTGTGTTTTAATTTGGGATGCTACACCCTGGTTACGGTGTTTAGGAGATACGATAAGACCACTATTGGAAACAAATTTTTCATTATCCCAGGTTTCAATGTAGGAGAAACCAACCCATTCGCCGTTTTCAGTGATGGCAACTATCGCTTTGCCTTCATCAATTTTTTCTATTATAGCGGCTGCAGATCTTTTGGATATTCCCGAGCCCCTGGCTATTGCGGAACTTTCCATTTCATGGATAATCTGGTCGGCAAAAACCACGTCAGACGGAATGGCTGACCTTATAATAATTCGTTCATCTTCCATTTATTTTTTTAGTTTATTTCAGTTACAAGCATGGATTGTTTTTATAACTGTATATACCCTATTGCCAAAAGGATGCCCATTACCCTGGTCGATGCCTATTTATGCGTTTAGCTCATTTAAATGCAGGTTTTATTTTAAAACCCTATGCCAACGCATAAAAAAAGCCTATCAAAATGAAAGGCTTTTTTTTCAATTTAAGCAATATGGGGTTATTGTACAGAGTGGGATTGCACAGGCTTATCGATGTAATGTTCCAAATACCCTTCTTCGTTTACTGCAAATTTGCTTACTCCAGTTATGATTGCTGTTTTTTTTCTTTTGGGGCCGGCTAACGGAATAACGATAACCGCCAATAAGGCCACTATTTTAAGTACGATATAAATTGATGCCATAGTATAATATTCAACTATTAATAAATCAGAGCACCCAAACCAATAACATGCCATAAAACACTTATTACTGTTTAACAAGCATTAAACCAATAAAATGGTCAGATTTATAAAAGCTGATAAAAACAGTTCTATCATTTTGAAAGCATCAGATTATCAAAATGATATAAACTAGTTCGAGGGATTTTTTATACGCAGGCCTTACACTGGAGTAACTTAATAGCTAATGTTATTTGGCCGGGAGTATACCAGGTGCATTACGTTGATATTACGCATGGTAAAGGCAGCTTCGCAGTAGCAGAAATAGTAATTCCATTTGCGGATAAAGGTATCATCAAAACCAAGCATTTTAATTTTTGAAAGGTTGTTGTTGAACTGATCATGCCATAGCCTTAAAGTTTTGGCATAATCAATACCGAGGTCTTTAATGTCTATCAGGGTCATATCACCTGTACGATTCACAGAACCATTGATAGCCGCCACCGAAGGCAGTAATGAACCCGGAAAAATATGTTTTTGTATCCAGTCGACACCTTTACGCAGACTATCGTATCTGGAATCGGGCGAGGTAATTACCTGTATGGCCAATATCCCGCTTTTTTTGAGCAGTTCATGACATTTTTTAAAGTAACCGTCCAGGAATTTGTGACCAACGGCTTCCAGCATTTCTACCGATACAATCTTGTCAAACTGACCTTCCATCAGTCGGTAGTCCTGCAATAAAATTTTAACCCGATCACTTAATCCCGCGGCTTCAACACGTTCAACCGCCAGTTTATGCTGCTCTTCGGATATGGTTAAAGAAGTGACTTTACAACCGTAAGTTTGGGCCATATATATGGCATTACCACCCCAACCACTACCTATCTCTAATACATGATCATGCGGTTTTAAATGCAGCTGACGGCACAAACGCTCATATTTTGCCAATTGAGCCTCCTGTAAACTCAGTCCATCGCGATAAAAATAAGCGCTGGAATAAGTCATGGTAGGATCCAGGAAACTGGCAAAAAAATCATTATTCAAATCGTAATGCTCTGCTATGTTTTTCCGTGATCCGCTAACCGTGTTGGCTCTTTTAGAATGATATAGCTTATTGAACCATTTAAACAGATTAAGGGCTATGGTTTTTGTTCGGCTGCCAGATACGCCAGGGGCATTTTCAATGTTTAGGAGCACCCATTTAATAACGTTGGTAATGTTATCAGTATCCCAAAGTCCATCAGTATAGGCCTCTCCAAAGCCAATATCTCCATATAAGATAATCCGTTTGTAGAAAGCTTCGTCGTTTATAGTTATGCTTGCTGTAATATTACCCTCGCCTGTACCCATCGTTAATATCTCTCCGCATGGCAAAGTCAGATAAAGAGTTCCCTTATCCATCTTGTACAAAAGCTTTAAAACAATGTCCTGGTAAATACCGGTACGTCCGGCAATGGCGAGTGTATTATCCATTAGTAAGTATATGCTGTAGTGTTTATGTTTAAAGCATATACGGATTATACATTATAAACAGTTTTTGATCAGGATACATATTTTGATGGATAGGGACGGTATACCTCTTTTTGAAGCTGCAGATTATCGTCTTTACGATGAAAGGGCAGTTTTTTGAACCACAATTTTAAAGCCTGCCAATGGATCAACGTGATTACCTGGAGTGTAATAAGCGGAAAACTCAAAAAATAAAGCAGCAAATTAGCATCTGTTAAAGGTTTACGGCTACCACTAAGGGCGCTGATAAAAAACCGCTTGCCTTCACGGTCATAATCATCAATTTTCACTTGTAATTTTTCGCCGGGTATTTGCAGATCAAAATCAAAATTGGTATCCATATCGATGAATGGCGATACGTAGAAATATTTTTCGGTATTGAGCTTAAAACTGCTGGCCTGCTGTGTTTCGGCACCTAAAAAATAAGGCTTCATTTCCCGAAAGGTATTACAAACCTCTACAACCGAGCAAACGGGCCGGTCATCATCATCAAAACAAAAATAAAAAGACACCGGGTTAAACTGGTAACCTAAGGTACACAGGTTGGTTAACACCATGATCCGTTTAGGCGCCATAACAATACCCTGTGTCTGCAGATAGTTATTGATATGCTCCCTGGTATTTTTGGAGGTATCCGGCTTTTCGCGCGGTAATTGCAAATGATCTTTATCTCTGAAGTTGAATAGATTGAAGCGGTTGCGGCTCATCAGTTTCAATCGTTTACTTAATCCATCTATTTCATCCAGATCAAGATAAAACATAAATATATGGTAATGGAAGCGGTGTACTTTTGGGGCCATGCGATGGTGCATCACCTTTGCCTTATATAAACAGGAGTTAATTACGCCGCTTGTCATAATTTAATATACGTATGAAGTACCGGGTTGGTTTATATCGCCGTAAACTGGTCGGCCCAATAAGTGCGAACACAGCTTTACCGCGCTGGCGAAGGCATCTTCATGAAAGCCATATTTAAAATAGCTGCCGCAGAAATAGATAGGCCCCTGCTCATTTAATTGGTGCAACTCTGCCTGGGCGTTAATAGCGGGTACGTCAAACAGCGGATGTTCGTAATCTATCTCTTTGATGATTTTTTTCTCGTCGATATTATCCTGCGGATTGATAGAAACAAAGTAATTCTTTTTTTTAGATACGCCTTGTAATTTGTTCATCCAGTAAATAGTGCTGGGTAATAGTTTACCCTGCTGCATTTGTATGCGGTAATTCCAGCTGCTCCAGGCAAGTTTTGTTTTGGGCATCACGCCTTCGTCGGTATGCAGGGTAGCTTTGTTATATTGATACTTAAAATTTGATAACAGCCTTTGCTCGTTTGGTGTAGGTTCATCGAGCATGGCTAGGGCCTGGTCGCCGTGACTGGCAATGATCACCCTATCAAACACCTCCCGTGAGCCGTCGGCAGCATGAACAGTAGCTTTACCATCCGCATTGCGAGATACCTTAATGGCTTTACGACCCACGTAGATCCGATCCTTAAATGGCCGGATCAGGATTTCCCGGTATGATTGACTACCATCTACCGGTGTATACCATTGATGTTGCGTATCCAGCCCTAAAAAACCGTGATTCAGAAAAAAACGAATGAGAGTTACCGCTGGAAAATCAAGCATCTGCTCCATCGGGGTTGACCATACCGCCGAGCTCATAGGTACCAGGTATTTCCACAGCATATCATCACTATAACCAAACTCCTTAATGTACCTGCCGATGGAGTAATCGGCATATTTAGGATTGTCCAGTATTTGAACACTCTCTTTATTGAACCTGCCAATCTGCATCAGCATTTTGATATAGCGGGGACTAAATATGTTTTTACGCTGCGCGAATAAATGATTAACACTAGAGCCGCTATACTCCAGACCGGTAGGCACATGTTGTACGCTAAATGACATGTCGGTCTTTTTAACCGGAGCGCCTATCTCCTCAAAAAGGCGACAAAGATTGGGGTAAGTTTTATAGTTAAACACCATAAAACCAGTATCAATATACACGGGCTCACCATCCTCATCAACAGTAACGGTATTGGTATGCCCGCCGATGTAGTTATTCTGTTCGTAGAAGGTAAGATCGGTTTCTTTCTGTAAAAAATGTCCGCATCCCATGCCGGCAATACCGGTACCGATGATGGCCGTTTTGTGCATATTATTGAGTTATAGTATTTAAAAAAGTTTCAACGGCATAGGTAGATAGCTGCCCACCCGGGCCATTCAAATGGTAATCAAAACCGTGTGTGGCCCAGGGCAGTTTTAACCAATAATGTTTGATGCCGTTTTGCTGTAGTTTCTGGTTCAACCTGCGGCTATGTTCATAGGCTACCAATACATCATTTGCACCATGAATAATAAGCGTCGGCGGCGATTGCCGACTTACAAACTCCAATGGCGAGCAAGCCATGTATTTGGCAGGCACCTGCTCATAAGGGCCGCCTATGTAATTCACCATCACCTTGCGCGAATCCATGATCAAGGGATTGGAGGGTATAGAATACCCCCAAACCATATCGGCCGGGCCATAAAAATCAATCACTCCTTTTATAGAAGCATCATGCAGGGTATAAGCCGCCAGCAAAGCTATCTGAGCCCCAGCCGACCGGCCCAGCAGTACGAATTTGTTGGTATCGATATATAGCTCATCGGCATGATGGCGTAAATATTTGAGACAGTTTTTGATGTCTTCAACCGGTGCAGGTGTTTGGTATTTGGGGGCAAGCCGATAGTTGATGGCTGCCACGTGATATCCCCGTTCTGCCAGAATACTGTTCAGCTCTGGTAATTGCTGGCTATCCCCACTGCTCCAGGAGCCACCGTGTATCACAATAACACAAGGTCGTTTACTCAACACCCGCGATTGATAAAAGTCGAGGTTCAAAGTGGTATCCTCATAGCTTATATATGGATAAGTTTTATAAGCTAATGCCGGGGTACTTTTCAAAAGCTTCATCAAACTAAATGGCTGTTGACCTGCACTGAAAACTGTCGGCGAACTGTCGCTGTGTATGCCACCTAAAGCCGCGGCCATATCAGGTTGAAGGCCCCTTGCAATGCTATAAGCTCTTACTATTGGCGAAAGAAACAGCAGTAATGTTACAATACCCAGCGCAGTACCTGCAGTTCGGTATGAGCTTACCCATACCCCCGAAACAGTGAATATGGTTGTCAGGCCAATAAATATAACTGGGTATTCGGCCACTACAATAGCAGCCAGCCACAGGTAGTAAGCAGGCGCCTTGAATACCGTTAGCAGAGAAAGCAGCAGCAATATAAGAAGTAGTATCAGTCTGATCATTTTTGCGTTTTATGAAAAAGATAATGACTCACCAGCCATTCGTTACCGTGGTTAAAATTCCATAGTTCGGCGCAGGCCATATAAAAAATACGCCAGTAAACCCACCATTTCAACGCCTCGCTTTTGCCATAGGTTTGCTCAAACAATGGCATGATCTCTTTTTTATGCGCATCCATATTTACCAGCCAGGCTTCGGATGTTTTGCCATAGTGCGTACCATTTACATGCCAGTGCTTTTCAACCACCAGGTCATCATTAAAATACGACATCAGATCGTCCGAAGGCATGATACCACCGGTAAAAAAGTACTTGCTCATCCAGTCGGTTTCATCAATTACCTCAAAAAGGTAAGCATACTCCTTATGGGTAAAAATATGGATCCACAGTTTACCATCGGGTTTTAAAAACGAAGCTACTTTAGCCATTAACAACTGGTAATTACGCATATGCTCAAACATCTCTACCGATACCACCCGGTCAAATTTATCATCGATGGTAAAAACGTTAATATCCGCAGTGATCACTGTGAGGTTTTTAATACCCCGCTGTTTAGCCTGCTCATCAATGTATATTTTTTGTGTGCGTGAGTTGGATACCACTTTAAAGATACTACCCGGATACTTTGCGGCCATATACAGCGATAACGAGCCCCAGCCGCAACCTAGCTCCAATACCTGCTGCCCGTTTTCCAGTTCGGCACGCTGGCAGGTTAGTTCCAGCATATCGGTTTCGGAAGTATCAATATCGGTTATACCTGGTCTCCAGTAGCCCGAAGAATATTTAAGGTTTTTACCCAGGCAGTATTGGTAAAATGCTGTTGGCACCTCATAATGCTGCTGGTTGGCATTGGCTGTATTTACCGCTATAGGCGAGGCTTTTAACTGGGAAATCAGCTCCATCAAGTGGGCTTGCTGCTGTTCTACACCACCTTTATTTTCATCGGCGAGGCGCTGTTTTAAAAGTTTGCGGATACCCTGTCTCAGTAAAAAATCAGGAACCTTGTTTTGTTCTATTAGTTTATCGTACCACATAAGTTTAGGATATCCGTATAACGATTTTTACGCGATACGATGTAAGCCTTGTTTTTAAAGGATATTACGTGTTTTACAACTTTTTGGATTGTATCACCTCCCATATTTTGTACAAAAAACTTTTTAAACTTTTATTTTAACACTTTTCTGCCCCAAAACGAGGCAAAAACTGACGAAAAACACTCGAAAACCAGTGCAAAACCATCGATTTTAACACTTTTTAACAAATTAAAACATGGTTTTGAAAGCTTTAAAAAGTATTAAATTATTGATATTCAAATAACTCCGATCTAAATGATCGATTTTTAGGTCTTTTATTTCCTTAACAGAACGGCCCGGTTTACCTTTTATCAGGAAAACCGGGCCGTTGTATATAAAGATACCTAAAAAAACTGATGATATCAAATGCTTCTACCGGATGTCTGTGAAGACACAGGCACGAAGGTTGACAAGGGTGCAAGGAAGTTCCCCTTCAGGGGGTTAGGGGCGTTTAAACCAGGGAATAAACACACTGGTGCTGGCCTGGTATTTTTTAAAAGCCTCGCCTTTGGAACGTAACGACTGCTCTTCGGTAGCCGGAATGCCCGTTACTTTTAACAAGAGGTATAATATAATAGCCGGACTGATCACAGCCACATATCCATAAGGCGAGCCCAGGGCGAATACAAAGTAAGATACCCACATCAGCCACTCGAAAAAATAATTTGGGTGGCGCGAATAATTCCATAAGCCTTCTGAACATACTTTGCCCTTATTGGCCGGATCGCGTTTGAATGCGGCCAGCTGCCTGTCGGCAATAGTTTCGCCGGTTACGCTGATAAACCATAGCGCAAAACCCGCGTATTCAAATGCGGATAATTGCGGATTGGTGTCCATCGCACTGATAAAAAAGGGTATAGCCAGCAGCACATTGGAAATGCCCTGAAACTGGAAGAAAAAGAAAAATTTGCGATCGGGATTGGGCGCCCATTCTTTTCGTAATTGCTGGTATCGGCCCTCCTCTTCCTTAATATGCTTCAGTATGCGGGTGGCCAGGTGTGTGCCTAAACGCAAACCGGCCAATATCACCATAGCACAGATCAAATGCCTGCGCGTGGCGAAACCGGGAGCCAGCAGCCATAGTATTACACCGATAACCGGAAAATTATACGACCAGAAGATGTCAACCACACCGGCATTTTTTATCTTCCGCGCCCAAAACCATACCAGCAGCATGATGCCGCAGCAAGCCAGCAGGCAATAAATAATGAGGCATGGTAAAGAATGGCTATTCATTTCTGGCGGTAAAGAGTTCTTTCAACCCTTCATTTTCTTTTAGGTGAAACAGTTGGATGAGCACAAAAGCTATAGTGGCAATACTGCCCAGCATCACCAGTAGCACGAGCCATACAATTTTAAGTAAAACGCTTTTCTCTTTATAGCAAACCCACAGGTAGATCACTAAAACATTGGCATAAAAATCCCATAGCGTGGCCCGCATCCAGGGTATCGATCCCAGGAAATCCCATTCCTTAATTAAATTGCTTTCCATGCTTGTGGAAATCACCACATAGCTCATCCATACAAACAGGATACTAAAGATTATTTTTAAGGTGGTTATCATAGGCTGTTATTTTGACGACCTGATAAACTTCATGGCATCATCGGCATGTTCTTTACCTTCCAGCATAGCCGCGTGCGTATACACCACGTTGCCTTTCAAATCAACAATAAAAGTTTCCCTGCCCGACATGAAGAATTTCTTTTTCACCCCAAACAAATTGTAAACCTTATTGTCCGGGTCGCTCAGTAAGGTGAAAGGTAATTTGTAATGATCAACAAAACCTTTATGACTGGCTACTGTCCCGCCGTTGATGCCAATCACTTTGGCCCCGGCTTTAGTAAAATCATTAAAACTATCGCGAAAAGCGCAGGCTTCTTTGGTGCAAACCATGCTTTCGTCTTTAGGGTAAAAATAAATAACCAGGATGTGTTTACCCACCTCGTCGGCCATTTTAAACAGCTTGCCATTTTGGTCGTACAAGGAAAAATCGGGCGCTTTTTCGCCGGCTTCAATATGCTTCTGCGCTTTAGCTGTAAAGCTGAACAGGTAAAAAGCGATCAGCATCAGCCCTATACCTTTTATAATGGTTTTACTCATAGCCCTATATACGGGAATAAACGGAGATGAGTTTTTAATTTCAATCACAGATCACCATTCCATTCCCTCATCCCCCAAAAGTATAAGTGATCAGTAGAAAAGTATAAATCAACCACAGCCATTCGGCGCAACTTTGCTTCAGTAATTAAATATAACAACAATGAAAAAGACAGTATTAATCACCGGCGCTTCCTCTGGATTTGGAAAAGAGGCCGTTAAATTATTTCATAAAAACAACTGGAACGTAATAGCTACCATGCGTTCGCCAGAAAAAGAAACGGAATTATCAACACTCGACCAGGTTTTGTTAACCAAACTAGATGTGACCGACAAAGCCAGCATACAAAACGCAGTGGAAGCCGGTATCGAAAAATTTGGCCGGATTGATGTACTGGTAAATAACGCAGGCTACGGCGCGTTTGGCGCATTAGAAGCAGCCAGCGAGGCAGAGATCAAGAAACAATTTGATGTTAATTTGTTTGGACTGATTGATGTGACCAAAGCTTTATTACCCCTGATGCGTGAGCAAAAATCAGGTGTTATCATCAACGTTTCTTCTATAGGTGGTAAGGTTACTTTCCCCTTCTCATCCCTTTATCATGCCACTAAATTTGCCTTGGAGGGTTTAACAGAATCTATCCAATACGAGTTAAATCCATTGGGTATCCACTTAAAAATAGTTGAACCGGGTGGTTATAAAACCGAGTTTGCTGGCCGTTCGATGGCTATTTACGGCGTTGGCGAATCTGGCGATTACCAGGTTCCGTTTGATAAATTTCTCCAATCAATAGAACACTGGCCGATGTCTGAAAACCTTAACGAAGTAGCCGAAGCTATTTATGAAGCAGCTACCGATGGTACCGAAAAATTGCGTTACCCTGTAGGCCATGATGCCGAACCAATATTGGGCGCAAGACAAAAAATGAATGATGCCGATTTCAAAAAAATGATAGTTGGCCAGCTTGGCATTTAGACTTTTTGGAGCAAGGATTTTTGGAGCAAGGACTAAGGAAAAAAAGTCCTTGCTCCTTATTCCAAAAATCTTTACTCCCAAAAAAGTCCTTGCTTTTTTTATAGTAACTTTATTTGATCAATAAAAACATGGCCGATAAATATATTGAACTCGAATCCATCAGCGATCTGCACCGGATGGTACATTATACTCCTCCCAAACACCCCCTGGTGAGTGTTATTGATCATGCCGACTTTTATGCCCGAAGACCCAGAGTGGATGCATTTTACCGGTTTGGTTTTTACACCATTTCCTGCAAAAAGTTTGAGGGTGTTTTAAAATACGGTAAGGGCTATTATGATTTTGGTGAGGGCTCCCTGGTGTTTACAGCCCCCGGACAGGTTATTGCCCCCGGGCCGGATGTTTTTGTAGAAGAAGGCTGGGCGCTTTTCATCCACCCCGATCTGATCCATGGCACCGATCTGGGCCGGAAGATACATCAATATTCGTTTTTTAATTATGAGGTAAATGAGGCCTTGCACATTTCGGAAGAGGAAAAATTGATCATCAAAGATTGTGTGGCTAAAATTGAAAAAGAGTATGCCCAAAACATCGACAAGCATTCGCAGGGACTCATCGTTAGCAATATTGAGTTGCTTTTAAATTACTGTAACCGCTTTTATGACCGGCAGTTTTATACCCGGTCCAGAGTTAATTCGGATGTGGTACAGCAGTTTGAAAAGCTATTGAAAGATTATTTTTCGCAAAATAGCCTCATTGAAACCGGCTTGCCCAGCGTAAGTTATTTTGCCTCCAGACTCAACCTCTCACCCAACTACCTCTCAGATCTGCTGGGCAAATTCACCGGTAAAACCACACAGGAGCACATCCATCTGGAACTGATTGACCATGCGAAATCACTGCTGTGGGGTACCAATAAATCTATCAGCGAAATTGCCTACGGCTTGGGCTTTGAGCACCCATCGCACTTCACCAAAATATTTAAATCAAAAACTGGAAAGTCGCCAAGTGAATACAGGATGATGAATTAGAGATTAATCAGACAGGTCATTTTATTAAAAAGTGGGTTTACATGGGTTTACACTTTTCATGACTTACACACAATTAATTAACTCATAATCAATATATTAAATGCATTTACGCCCTAAAAACACGGTTTACATGTAAACCGTGTTTTTAGGGTATTTCCAACATTTATAGCCTTTGTAGTCGCTCGGCTATAAAATCACCTCTCAATAAAGCTGTATCCCTTTTTCTCTATAATCATCCAATACCAAATTGTCAGGATCAAGATCGGTGATCAGGTAATCAACCTTGGCCAGCGGACAAACATTCATCCGTTGTACCGAATTTAGTTTCTCAGAAATACACATCACTACCAGGCGGTTGGAGGCATTGATCATTGCCTTTTTCAGGTGTACAATGTTCAGATCGGAATCGGTTACGCCATCGGCTATCGAAATACCGTTGGTGCCTAAAAAACAAATATCAAACTTAATCTCGTGCAGATAGTTCACCACCTGCGAGCCCACGCAAACCTGCGAATCTTTGGAAAACTCCCCGCCTATTAATATCACCGTAATCAAAGGATGATCGGCCAGTTGCAGCGCCACCAGCGGACTAATGGTAAATATGGTAACCGCCAGGTTTTGAGGCAGGGCCTGCACCATTTCCAATACGGTTGTACCACCACCGGTTAACACCATCATACCGCTTTTTATAAGGCCGATAGCTTTGCCGGCAATAATCTTTTTAGCATCAACCGCATAGATATCGGTATGCTGAAAAGGATAGTGAAACGATTTGGACAGGGCGCCGCCGTGAACTTTCACAATCTGCCGGGAATCGTCCAGTTCCATGAGATCACGGCGTATGGTATCTTCGGATACATTCAGCGCTGTAGCCAGATCGGCCGATAATACTTTGTTGTGCAGGTTTATTTGTTTGATGATAAATGCGTGGCGTTCCTTTTTAAGCATATACAAATGTAGTTTTTTGCATCAATCCTGAATCAGTAGGGTTTATATGGTTATATTTTCTATCGTATAGTCAACTCACCCCGGCATCGCTTTGCTCGCCGGCCCTCTCTTCGCCTGCGGCGGAAAGAGGGCGGATGAACAAGGATTATGGGATCAAGGAATAAAGACTTTTTGCTCGCTTTGTCCTTACTCCTCAATTCAAAAATCTTTGCTCTTTTCGCCCCCTCTTTCCGCCGCAGGCGAAAAGAGGGTAATCCGGCGAAGCGCAGATCGGGTGAGTCGGCCTGCAAGATACCGCACTATAAACATGCGGTTATTTGCAACTTATAAAATAAAATCAGATAAATAGCGCATAATTAAAAATAAATTATACATATATTTAGCACAGACTTTATTACTATGCGGTTTTATGCAGGATTTACCGCCTGGTACCGGCGGAAATTATCTTAACGGGTTTCGCCCGGGAATTTGCAACTAACAAACACTATATAATTAACCCAATTAAGTATGAAAAAAAGTTTACTCTTTTTTTTCCTGGTATTATGCTGTTGTGCCCTAAAAACTATGGCGCAAGTACAAACCATTACCGGAAAAATCACCTCGGCAGATGACGGCAACCCACTGCCCGGGGTATCTGTAAGAATTAAAGGGACCAACACCGGCACCCAATCCGATTCAAAAGGCGCCTATTCCATTGCTGCTAGTCCCGGCCAGGTAATCGTCTATTCTTTTATAGGTATGAAACTCCAGGAAATGACCGTTGCTGCGGCCACGGTAGTGAACATAGCCATGCAGCCGGATGCTACGATGTTAAAGGAAGTGCCTATTACCGTGGGCTTTGGTGTAAAAGCCGACAAGCGCTATTCTACCTCACCGGTGCAAACGGTTAAGGGCGAAGCCATTCAGCAAACCCAGCGCGAAAACTTTATCAATGCCCTGCAAGGCCGTGTGGCTGGCGCTACAGTTACCAGCACCAGCGGAAACCCAGGGGCATCATCGTCTATCGTATTACGTGGTTTAAACTCCATAGGCGGTTCAAACGCTCCTCTGTTTGTTATTGATGGTATCCGGGTAAGTAATGATGCGGTTGACCAAAGCACCCTGGCTTCAAACGGCGATAATCGCAGGGAGGATTTTACCAACCGTATTGCGGATATTAACCCTGACGATATTGAATCAGTTACGGTACTGAAAGGCGCAGATGCGGCCGCTGTATATGGTTCATCGGCTTCGGGCGGAGCTATTGTGATCACTACCAGAAAAGGCCATGCCGGCCCGGGTACGGTTACTTATGACAATGATTTTGGCTTTGCTACCGCTTATCGTTTTCCTAAAATCCAGGACGTTTATGGCGTGGGCCAAAATGGCAGCACCAGCGGTACGGTACGTACGTTGTTTGGACCGGCCTATGCTCCAGGTACAAAAACCTATAATAACCTGCAGGATATTATGCAAACCGGCCACACGGTTATTAATAACCTGGCCCTTGAAGGCGGTAACGAGATCACTACTTACCGGCTTTCGGCCTCTATCCGCAACACTACAGGTGTGCTGCCGGTAGCCTATAACGATAAAATTTCGCTGCGCTTTTCAGGAACGTCAAAAATATCCTCTAAATTAACCAGCAGCGCATCATTCAATTATTTTAATATTGATAACCGTAAGCTGAATAAAGGCAACTCAGGTACTTATATAGACGCCCTGGCCTGGCCTACTAATGATGATGTGCGTAATTACCTGAACCCTGATGGAACCCGCAGACTGATACTGCCGGCAAGCGCCGCCAATGTAACATCCGACGGAGCCATCGACTTTGACAACCCGCTTTGGGATGCCCACAATAACATTAGCCGCGATAAAACCAACCGCATGATTGGCAATATCGACCTGTCATTTGATGCCACCTCCTGGCTTAATTTGAGAGCACTGGCAGGCATTGATTATGCCTCGACAGCGGGTAATAACTTTGTAAGCCAGTACAGCTCATCTTACCAAAATTCACCATTAAACAGCTTTGCATCTACCAGCGGTATTGCAACAGGTGGTATTATTGATAATTATAACGATGGTAACCTGCAGATCAACGGTTCGTTTTTCGCTACAGGCAAAAAACAGTTTGGCGATTTTAAAACCACGCTGGCTGTTGGTGCCGAAGCTATCTCTAACTCGGATGAGATCAATGGTTATTACGGCGAAAAATTCATTCAGCCCGATTTTAACAACATCAACAATACTACACCAACCACCCAGCGCTCGTCAGACTATGTGAAGAAAGTACGCTATCTTTCCGGTATTGCCAGATTGGGTTTAGTGTATAAAGAAATACTGACCCTGAATGCTACCGCGCGTGAAGAGTATTCGTCCAAACTATCGGGCACACAACAGGATCATTATTTTTATCCATCAGTGGGTCTTGGTTTTATATTTACCGAACTGCCAGGCTTAAAGGATAACCCTGTATTATCATTTGGTAAAATAAGGGCATCTTATGCCGAAGTGGGTAAAGACCCTGCCGCTCCTTACAAAATACGATCGACCTTATTACAGCAAACCACCACCGGCGGCGGTTTTGCTTATGATGTTACCGGCAACAATCCCAACCTGAAGCCCGAGCGCGATAAAGAGCTTGACCTGGGTGCCGAGTTTCAATTTTTCAATGGCCGTTTAGGTGCCGATATCAGCTATTACCAGGTAAAGGCAACCAACCAGATCTTTAACCCCCGAATCAGCTATGCATCGGGTTATGTATTGGAATACATTAATGGCGGCGAAGTAAAGAACCATGGCTTTGAAGTATCCTTAACCGGTGCCCCTGTTAAATCAAAAGACTTTAGCTGGGATGTATTATTAAACTTTACTGCGGCCCGTGGCAAAGTAGTTAGCCTGGGCGGCTTGCCAGAGTATTATAACTCCGATACCTGGATTTACTCCAACGTGCGCTCCAGCCTGTTTCCGGGCAGCAGTACTACTAACATTGCTGCTTTCGGTTATGCCAGAAACAATGCCGGTAAAGTACTTATAGATCCTACCAGCGGCTTACCCATCAGCAACGTAACTTTTGGCGTAGCCGGCGACAGGCAGCCGAAATTCAGCATTGGCCTGGGCAACCATTTTACCTTTAAGGATTTTGACCTGAACTTCCTGTTCGACATACGTAAAGGCGGCGATGTATTTAATGGTAACGAGCTTTTCATGACCAAATATGGCCTAAGTGAGCGCACCCTCAATCGCATGACGCCGATTATTGTACCTGGTGTTTTAAAAGATGGCAACGAAAACTCGGCTAATCCTACGGTCAATAATATCCAGGTTACGCCTAATACCCAGAACAACTATTATATTAATGCCATTGATGCCGATTTTATTGAGCACAATATCAACTGGGTAAGGTTAAAGGATATCACCCTAAGCTACAGATTGCCACAATCGTTATTAAAACGTCAGAGCGTATTTAAATCGGCCAGTGTGTTTGTTACCGCTACGGATGTGTTTATGATCACTAATTATTCAGGCGCAGATCCTGATGTAAACGGCACCAACTCCTCCACTTTAGGAACAGGCGCTGCCGGTTTTGATTACGGTACCGTACCTACGCCAAGGGTAATTTCTTTAGGTTTAAGAGTGAAGTTATAAAAAGAAGACAACATGAAAAGTTTTAAATACTCCTTACTTACCATGCTTGTGCTATTTTCGGCAAGCAGTTGTAAAAAATATATAGATGTAAATACCAACCCTAACGCACCGGTCACAGCCGATGCATCTGCCCTGCTGCCGCCTATACAAGCGGGCATGGCACGTGGTGTTTGGTACGATAGCCGTTATATAGGCCAGTATGCCCAGGTGTGGGGATCGGCTACAGCCAACAATGTTTGGGACGAAGAAGGTTACCTGCCCGCGTCCGACTCTAACGGCGAAATGTGGCGCACGGTTTATTTCAGCCTGGGTCAAAACATCACCTTGTTATGGCAGGATGCTATTCCTAAAAAGAAATGGGACTACGTGGCTGTTGGCTACGCGTTGCGTGCCTGGGGATGGCAAACCGGCGGCGACCTGTATGACCACATGATTGTAAAAGAAGCCTTTGACCCTACACGCCTTACCTTTGATTATGATGATGGCTCCGTTGTTTACGCCGAAGTGGTAAAGGATTGCCAGCTGGCTTTAAACTACATGAACCTGGCCATTAAAACAGATAACCAGATCGTATCGCCTACGCTGGCCAAAGGCGACTATATGTATTACGGCGATCGCAGCAAATGGATCAAATTTATTTACGCCATACTGGCCCAGAACGCCCTGCACCTCAGTAACAAAGCCACCTTTAATGCTGACAATGTAAAAAAATATGCCGACAGCTCGTTTGTGAGCAATGCGGATAATGCCAGCGTGGAGTGTAAAGGTTCGCAATCCGGCGATTCCAATTTCTGGGGACCATCAAGAGGCAATATCGGTCCCTACAAACAATCTGATTTTATTGTGCGCCTGTTGGATGGCCGTATTTTTACAGGTTCTGCCACACAGGATACTACTTTAGATCCGCGCATTAAACAATTGATATCACAAAGCAAGGATAAAGTATATCGCGGTGTTATAGGTACCAACGGCGATCCTAACGCAACAGATGCCAATACTCTTATTCCATTTTTGTTTGGCAACGGCGTAACTATTTATCCCACCGCAACACCTTACGCCCAGCGTTATATTTATAATGATAATTCACGCGGTGTGTTGATGACCTACGGTGAAGTACAGTTTTTCAAAGCAGAAGCCTTATATAAAAAAGGTGATCAGGCTGGCGCTTATGCAGCCTACATCAATGGGGTTAACGCCAGTTTGGATTTTGTTAGTAATCCACCGCAGGCTACATCACTTACCGGCACACAAAGGTTCATCTCAGCGGCAGCCATCAGTGCTTACATGAGCGGGCCATGTGTTAAACAAAGTGCGGCCACCTTAACTATTGCCGATATCATGCAGCAAAAATTCATCTCGCTGTTTGTATGGGGATCGCTGGAAGCCTGGGCCGATGAGCGTAGGTATAATTACGATACTAATATTTTCCAAGGCTTTAGTAAACCGGGTACGCTCTATCCGGATAACGGGGGCAAGCAGGTTTATGTAGTACGGCCGCGCTACAATTCAGAGTATATCTGGAACGTGCCTGCACTCAAGAGTTTTGGTGCCCTTGATCCGGATTATCACACCAAAAAGCCATGGTTTATTTTACCTTAATTATTTCAAAAAAAGACATCATGAAAACAAACTTTTATATCATTACATGCCTGTTTTTGATCTCGATCTCAGGTTGTAAAAAAAATACCATCACCCAGTTATCTCAACCGGCAACAGGCGCACAACTCAAGTATGTACAAGCTATTCCTGGGCTACCCGCTGTTGACGAATATGTGAACGGGACAAAGATAAGTCCGCAGCAAAACGTGGGGCTAACTGATAATTTAAAACCCACGTCTGTGATCACAGGTATCGCTTATCCCTCGGCGTTTAATACCGCTGTTCAATATGGCGGTCTTTATCCGGGCGGCACATCAGTTAATTACGCGTTGGTACCTGCGGGCAATGCAACCATTAAAATTGCCACATCTACCCCGGTACCGGCTTTGGTAAGTCCGCAAACCGCGGCGCCCAATACCACTGTTGCCAGCGTAACCCAATCGCTTGCCGAAAGAGGTGCTTATTCCTTGTTTACCATTGGCTATCCCGATAAACCAGCCACCCTATTTGTGGAAGATAAATTCCCCACAGCCGATATGACCAAGATCTATGTGAGGTTCGGCAACTTTATACCCAATAGTCCGGCGCTTGATGTAACCGGTGTTTATACCGCTACAGGTGCTTCTGCTGCTACTACCTTAACGCCCTTTACCAGCATAGCAGCAGGTAAACTAACCGACTTTTTACCTATAGATGCTAATGCCATAGGTACTACCGGATACACCTTCCAGCTGTACCTGACAGGTACCACTACCAAAGTGGGCGCTGTTACCAAAGCTATTAACCTGGCACCGGGCAGGTACTATACCATTATGGCCAATGGTCTGTATGCCGATTATGTAGTTGGCACTACCGGCATTACTTTAAAAGCCACTGCCAGGCCAACCAAACCATCAGACCCCAACAGTTTGTTACCCGAAATATATTATAACCCACCGGGTATCAGTTATTTCACTACCAAGTAGGTTACCATTTATGAAAAGCCCCGAACATTTCGGGGCTTTTTTGTTATTGATATGACACGGCTTTTTTTAACCCTGGTATATTTGCACCAGGTTCCTGAATTTTCAGACACCGTTATATCCACATGAAACAACTATCGCAGATACCGCAATCAGGCTTTGATTTTTTAAACGCGTTGAAACTGAACAACAACCGCGAGTGGTTCAACCTGCATAAGGCCGATTTTGAAAAAGAGCAGCAACATCTGCAGATCTTTGCCGAAGCCTTGTTACAGCAAATGAATACGCATGATGTTATAGAAACCCCATCAGGCAAGAAAAGCCTTTACCGCATTTACCGGGATACCCGTTTCTCAACCGATAAAACACCTTACAAAACACACTGGTCGGGTAGTTTTAAGCGTGCCACCAAATATCGCCGGGGCGGATATTATTTTCATATTGAACCGGGCAACAGCTTTATTGGCGGTGGTTTCTTTGGGCCAAATCCGCAGGATCTGAAACTGATCAGAGAAGATATCGCCTTTGACCCTGCACCGCTCCGGACTATATTAAATGCCCCTGCTTTTATTTCTACATTTGAAACATTAAAGGGTGAGCAATTAAAAACAACCCCAAAAGGTTTTGATGCCGATCATGAAGCTATTGATCTGTTACGTTATAAACAATTCCTGTTGATTAAACGATTCACAGATACCGAGGTTTTAGATCCGCATTTTGTGGAGCAGGCAAACAACACATTTAAAAATATGCGCCCATTTCTGGATTACATGAGCGAGGTACTTTCTACCGATGTGAACGGGTTAGCATTTGAATAGTTAAAACCGGATACCCTTTTAATCTCCTTCTTTAAACCGATAACGCACAAGGATTTATCGCTTTTATAATACTCCCCCCATTACTTCAGGATTTTACCCCTTGTTTTTTCTCAAAGTTTCGAGCTTTGGTATCGTAAGCGCAGCACACTGCCCGAAACCAATTCATTTAACCAAAACCATCAAAATGAGAAAAGCATTCATCTTATTGCCTATACTGGCAATGGCACTATTTGCATCCTGCAACAAATCCATCAACCGGGTGCCTACAGACACCGGCGCTTCAAAAGCCCCGGTAAAAGGCACTCACTCTACCGGTACAACTTATTATGTAGACCCTGCCGGCAGTGACAGCAACGACGGGCAAAGCACTACCACCGCCTGGCAAAGTATCAGCAAAGTAAATACCCAAACTTTTTTGCCCGGCGACCAGATCCTGTTTAAAGCAAGCGGCAGCTGGAGCGGGCAGCTTCTACCAAAAGGATCAGGCAGTTCCGGGAGCCCCATTGTTATTGACATGTACGGAACAGGTAACAAACCGGTAATTAATGGTTCTGGTGCCGATACAACCGGGGCAGTTAAATTAATAGGGCAATCTTACTGGCAAATAAAAAATTTAGAGGTTACCAATAAGCAGACAGCCGGCGGTACATCCCGGTTATATGGCATTCATATTAAAACCGCTACTTCTACCGCTTTTACCAATGTGCAAATTCTGAATTGCTTTGTGCACGATGTTAATTCTTATACCACCGAATCAAACACCACTTTGTTTAACAAAGGCACAGGAGGAATAATAGTTGGAGGGAATAACAGCGAGGTACTCATTAAAGGTTGCCACGTAAAAGATGTAACTGTAGAGGGTATCAGAAATACAGGTGGAACTTGCTCGCATATCCTCATCGACAGTAATTTGATAGAGAATGTTTATGGCGACGGCATTGTATTAAACGGGGTCAATAACAATTCGGCTATCACCAGGAACGTTGGTCGTAATTTATGCTATAACACAAACACCTACAACTATGCAGGCATGTGGACATCTAATAGCGTGGGCACCTTAGTAGCCTATAATGAGATATCAGGCATTACAGGCGGCGGTGCCAATGATGGCGAGCCTTTTGACGCGGACCTGGGCGTTAGCGGCGACATTTTTGAATACAATTATACGCACGATAATAAAAGGGGCTTTATGCTGTTTATGCACGGCACCAGCAATGTAACCGTACGTTATAACATCAGTGTAAATGATATAGGAGACGGAAAAAGATTATTTTTCTACGATCCCGGAAGTCATACCAATATTAAAATTTACAACAACACCTTTTTTATAACCGGCAATGTGGCCCAATTATTTTATAACGATTTTAACAACACTAGTAATACCACCGAGTTCAGCAACAACATTGTTTATTGCACCGGCACAGTAGCCAAGTTTTCACAAAACGGAACCAGCGCTAATTGCCTTTTCCGCAACAACTGTTTTTATCCGCAATCCATGACGTCTGTTAACGGTCCGGCAGCGGGAACCATGTCAGGAAGTGTATATTCAGATCCTAAATTTGTAAGTGCTGCTTCAGGCGCTACCACCAACTTTAACCTGCAATCAACTTCGCCTTGTTTAAACATGGGAGTAGTTATGGGTAGCAATGGCGGTATTGATTATTATGGAACCGCTTTACCTGCCGGCGCACCAGACATCGGTTTTTACCAGCACCCATCCACAGGAACAACAAGCACTTTGAATGCCACAGCCGATGCTTATGTGCGGGATGGAAGTTATGCCACAACAAACTATGGCACTTTAACTTATACCGTGGTTAAATCGGATGCGGTGGGTTATGCCAGGAAAGCCTATGAAAAATTTGATTTCAGCTCTGTACCTGCTTCAAGCGTGCAGGCGGCTACATTGAGTTTATATGTTAATGGTGTTAATACGGCCCCTACACGAACCATCTCCGTATACACCACCCAAACCGAAAGCTGGGGCGAAACATCGATCAACTGGAATAATGCACCAACAGATACAACCTATGTTGGACAAATAGTAGTAACCGGCGTAGGTACCTATGCCCTGGATGTTAAGAATGCGATTAATGCGCAGCTGGCAAAATCAGATCATATCGTCTCGTTCCTGTTGCAAAACAATGGACCAAATAGCTCAACCAATGATATCACTTTGAACAGCAGGGAGGCATCCAGCAATCAACCTGCATTGACGGTTATTTATTAGTACGCGATATCGACTCACCCCGACGTCGCTTCGCTTGTCACCCCTCTCTTCGCCTGCGGCGGAAAGAGGGGATTTTTAATTTCTTTTTCTTTACCCTCTTTGCGGCAAAGCCGAAGAGAGGGTGGTCCAGCGAAGCGTAGACCGGGTGAGTCGACTATGCGATTGACTACTCGATTCTACTGAGCACCCTCCCTCACATTCCGTACCCTCAGGGTCTCCTGAAAGGGACCCTGAGGTTGCCCGTGAAACTAGTACCCCCCTCAGGGTCCTCTGCGAGAGACCCTGAAGGGACATTAAAAGAAAAACCCCGAGGCTATTGCTTCGGGGTTTTTTATTTTAAACTATTTAATTCTACCTCACATTTTTTGTAGATGGATCGACCTTGCGATATGCCCAGCCAAAAATGAGCGGGAAAACCCAAAGGCTAAACAACATGGCGCATAATATACCGCCGATAACAACCCTGGCCAGCGGACGGGAACTTTCGGACCCGATACCGTGTGAAATAGCCGCCGGGAACAAACCGATAGCTGCCATCAGGGCCGTCATCATTACCGGTCTGATACGGGAGTTTACACCCAGCTTAATAGCGGTATATAAAGTAACACTGTCGCCTTTTAACTCCTCCAGGTTATGTTTAAATATGGTGATCAACAACACACCGTCCTGTATACAAATACCGAACAACGCTATAAAACCTATACCTGCGGATATACTGAAGTTGGTGCCGGTAATATGCAGGGCCAGAATACCACCTACAATGGCGAAGGGCACATTTAAAAATACCAGTGCAGCATCTTTCACATTACCAAACATGATAAAGAGCAGTAAAAATATAAGCGCTAAACTGATAGGAACAACCTGGGCCAAACGTTTCTGGGCACGCTGCTGATTTTCAAAATCGCCCTGCCAGGCCATGTGATAGCCTCGTTTTAATTTCACTTTGGCATTTACTTTTTCCTGAGCCTCGGCAATAGTGCTGCCCATATCCCGGCCACGTACCGAAAATTTGAGCGTAGCATAACGCTCATTCTCATCCCTGAAAATTAAACACGGACCAGTTTTTTGGGAGATATCAGCAATTTGCTTAATGGCAACTTTGGCTCCGCTTTGTGTGGGCACCAGTAAGTTCCCGATATCGGCAGGGGTTTTCCTGAAGGCTTCGGGGAAACGGATACGGATATCAAACGTACGCACACCTTCATACAAAGTTGATGCTGCCTGGCCGCCAATAGCCATGGAAATTACGGAGTTGGCATCGGCCGTGGCTACGCCATACTGTGCCATTTTTTGCTGATCGAGCTGAATATCCAGCTCGGGCAAACCAATACTTTTCAGTACGCCCAAATCCTCGATACCTTTTACATCTTTCAATATCCGGTACACATCGTTCACCTTTGATTCCATATAGTTTAGCGAGTCGCCATAAACTTTAACTACGATGGAGCCTTTTACACCAGACACAGCCTCTTCCACGTTATCACTGATCGGCTGCGAAAAGTTAAGATCGACACCCGGCAGTTTGGCCAGCTTCTTGTTCATCTGGTTAATAAGTTCTTCCTTGGAAATTTTCGGTTTCCAATCTTCTTCCGGGTACATCAGCACGTCGAACTCATTATTGTAAAAGCCGGCTACGTCTGTACCATTATCTGGCCTGCCGGTTTGCGATACGGCATATTTAACCTGTGGAAAGGTCATTAATATTTGGCGCACCTGTTTAGAAGTTTCTACCGACTGATCAAGTGATACACTATAAGGCAGCTGCACCCTTAACCATATCGCCCCCTCATCTAATTCGGGCAAAAACTCGCTCCCTAAAAATTTAAAGGAGAATAACCCGATAGCCATCGCAATCAGCGATACTGTCACCACCACTTCTTTCCGTTTAAACGACCGCACAAAGCCATTCAGCATAAAGGCGGTAAGGTGATGCACAAAAGGGTTATGTTTTTCGTGAACGTTTTTACTGAGCAGCAATTTGATCAAAACTGGCACCAGGGTTAATGTAGTGATTAAAGCCCCTACAAGCGCAAAACCCAGCGTATAAGCCAATGGCGAAAACAATTTGCCCTCTACTTTTTGAAAGGCAAAAATGGGCAACAATCCGGTGATGATAATGAGCTTGGCAAAGAAAATAGCTTTACCCAACACGGCACCATTATTTTTAATCATCCCCATTTTGGCGATCTTGTTAAATCGATCCATGCCCAACATCACCGCCTTATGGTCGAGGAATACAAACATCCCTTCCACCATTACCACCGCACCATCTATAATGATCCCAAAGTCGACCGCCCCCAATGAAAGCAGGTTGGCCGACATGCCCATGAGGTGTAAACAAATAAAGGCAAACAATAAAGCAAGCGGAATAATGATAGACACAATAAGCGTAGTACGCCAATTGAACATAAACAGCGATACCAGCAGCGTTACCAGGATAATACCCTCAATAAGGTTATGCAACACCGTATGCGTGGCATAATCAATGAGATTGGTACGATCGTAGTACGGAATAATTTTGGTATCCGCAGGCAGTACATCATTGTTTAGTTTATCAACCTCTTTTTTCAAAGCAGTTACCACCTCGGTAGGGTTTTCGCCTTTTCGCATTACAATAATGGCTTCCACCGCATCGGTATCGTCTACTACAGTTCTTTTGCCTTGTTTATCTATCAGGGCATCGCTCCGGCCTACCCATCCCAGACGAGGCAGGTTGGAGATCTCTACATTGGCTACATCTTTTACCAGCACGGGAACACCGTTATTATTACTGATAACAATGTTCCTGATCTCGTGGATATCATTTAACAAACCTATACCACGCACGGCAAACGCCTGGTTGTTTTGGATGATCATATCACCGCCCACGTTGATATTGGTTTTTTGAACGGCGGTAAATACATCCAGCGGGGTAATGTTTAGCGTAGCCAGTTTTTCGGGGTTAACCGTTATTTCATAGGTTTTGGTTTTACCGCCAAAGCTGTTAATGTCGCCAATACCAGGAATGGCCCGCAAACGTCTGTCAATTACCCAATCCTGTATGGTTTTCAGTTCCCTTACATCGCGCACCGAGCTTTTGAGGGTGTACCTGAAAATTTCGCCGGTAGGTGCAACAGGGGGCTGCACCGATGGATTAAGACCGGGAGGCAATGTAGCATTGTTTAACAGGTTCATGACCTGCTGCCGGGCTTCGGGGTCTTTCACCTCATCGTCAAATATTACTTTCACATAGCTCAGCCCGAATATGGTACTGGAACGCAGACTTACCTTTTTCTGCACCGGGTTAAGGGCTATTTCAATAGGGATGGTAACCAGTTTTTCAACCTCTTCAGCGCTTCGGCCAGGCCATTGGGTAATAATATCTATTTCGGTATTGGTAACATCCGGAAATGCTTCAATAGGCATCTGGATAAAGGTGATTATCCCGCTAACAACCAGCAAGCCGGCCAAAGAAAGTATCAGGTACTTATTTTTTAATGAGAATCCAATTATTCCCTTAAGTAGTTTAGTCATCAGCTTTTAATTAAGGATAAATAATTAGTTGTTTAATGACCCATAGATCAGTACCGCCTGCGAGCCTATCAGCCTGTCGCCTTTGGATACCCCGCTTTTGATATAAGCCAGTTTCCCGTTGATGCTGGATACTTCCACCGGTCTGATCTGTACATCTTTGGGACCTTTCAGAATAATCACATAATACTGGCTATGGTCAAAAATAAGGTCGCTGCTTGATACGGCTATCGCCTGCTCATTCTCGGTATTATTTACTGTTACGGTTGCAAACATCTGTGGCTTCAGCATAAAATTCGGGTTGTCCAGAACAACCTTCATTTTCATTACTTTGCTATTGGGGTCAAGCACATTCATCAGCTTGTCTACCTTACCTTTGAAAACTTTATCAGGGTATGATATCGTACTTACTTCGGCCTCGTCGCCCTCATGTACTTTGCCTATATTTTCTTCATACACGTTGGCCTCTACCCATATTTTTTTAAGGTTGGATATGGTAAACATAGGGGCGCTGTTATCCGTGCGGATAGATATGCTGTTGGTTACATTTTTTTGAACAATAAAACCATCAATCGGCGATTTAATCACATATTCGCCATTGGGATTGTTGCCATTAATTCGCAGGATACGTTGTGCCGCCGTACGGGCCGCTATAGCCTGCTCATAATTTACCTCGGCGCTGGTAATATCCACCTTTGAGGCCAGGCCGCTTTTAAACAGATCTCTTTGCTGATCGAGCTGTTTGGCCGTTAAGCGCACGTTGGTTTCGGCGTTGATGAGGGCCGCATTATAGTTGGCAACCTCGGCACTTTTAATAACACCTAAAACCTGTCCGGCTTTTACCTGATCGCCCTGCATCACACTGATGTCCTGCAAGGTTCCGCTTATCAGGGGGAATATATTAATAACCTTATCGGTATTAAAATCAACTGCGCCGTTAAACTTAATGGCGTAGGTAATGTTGGTTACTTTTACCGTATCAATAACCAGTGTTTTCATCAAGGAATCCGGAACGGTATAAGGCACCCTCACATCCTCTTTGTTTTCGTTGGAATTACAGGCAAAAAGATTAAGCAGCGATAGCCCTGCTGCAACAAAAATCAATGGATTTATAGGGGTTGATCTTTTCATGAATTATCCTGTTAGCGTATTTTATTGTTGATTAAAAAAAGGGGTGCCGGTTATAAAATTCAATTGCTCAAGCGATGTAACCTTACTTAGCTGTAAGGCATTAAGCTGCAGCAGATTGTTTTTGTAAGAATCATAAAAGTCAAGAAATTCCAGTAAGCCGATATTTCTTTTCTGATAGTTTTTAAATACTTCCTGTATCAAATGTGTAAAGTCATGCTTAAACTGCGGATCAAACCCATTGTACAGATTCTCCAGACGTAAGGCTCCTTTATAAGTAGTGGCCAGATCCATTTCGAGTTGATCCTGCTGGCTTTGCAATTGTACCTTACTTTGGTCTATAGCTATACGGGCCTGCTTAATACCGCCCTGGTTACGGTTAAAAAATGGCAGGTTAAATTCGATACCACCGGCAATGTAATTATTATTGAAAGCGCCAAACTTGTCATAACTTACAGAAAGCGATACATCGGGTACTGCAGTGGCTTTTTGAAGTGCCAGATTAACTGTATTATAATCAACCTGTGCTTTTGCATTTTTCAGATCGTACCGATTGGCATAGGCAGAATCAAGCAGTTGCTTGTAAGGCTTTACGGTAACAGATTCATTAATATCATCATGATCGGCTACGGGCATAATATAAGTATTGGGCGATGCTTTGATGAGCATCTTCAGCTCGCTTTCAGTAGTATCTATGCCAACAATAAGATTATTATACTCTGTTTGCAGCGCGTACAGTTGTGATTGTATACGCAGTACTTCTTTCTGCGCTATATTGCCTTTAGCATATTGCTCCTTAAATACTACTAATATTTTGGCCAGCGAACTGATCTCTTCGTTATAAACCTTGGCAGATTGCTGCTGATAATAGATGGTATAAAAATCGCTCCGGAGCGTAAATCTTAAGGTTCTGATCAGATCAAAAAATTGGTACCGGGCCTGGTCAACACTAATTTTGGCCAGTTGTATATTTTTATTGCGCTTGCCTGCTGTAGTAAATAACTGCGACAACCCAAGTGACTGATTACGATAAGCATCGTGCGTATCATTATGGATACCATTAGCAAAATTAAAATCGGGGTTGGGGAACAGTCTTGCTGTAATTACCTGTGCGCTTGCTATATCTATATTATAGCGTTGGGCCAGCAGGTTGAGGTTTTTGTTTAAAAATTCTTTTTCGGCATCTTTTACATTCATTTTCAATGTATCGTTACCAGGGCTTTGTGCGTAAGCACTGGCCCCGGTAACCATACACCATAGTTGAATTGAATAGAAAAGAACGATAACAAATTTGAAGTGCATAGTATATTTGTTTTAGCAAAATTACAAACAGCGAATTAGAACCAGGTTAAAGCTACATTAGAACGGCATTAGATTACCGAAGGTCGGAATTTAACAGTAAAAATAGCACCCTTATCTTTTTCAGATTCTACCAAAATAACGCCGTTAAATAAATGGATAATTTTCTGGGTAACATACAAGCCTATGCCACTGCCCTGGAACGAACGACCGTTTGGGCTACGGTAAAATGAGGTAAATATTTCCTGCAGATCGCCGGCGGGTATGCCTATCCCCGAATCTCTTATTTTAATACTGATTGTTTCCTGATCGGCATACAGATTACATACCACAGGCTGGTTATTAGAAAATTTAAAAGCGTTACCAATTAAATTATTAAAGGCTATGGTAAGCAAAGCCTTATTAGCATAAATGCGCAAAAGATCGGCATCCTCGGGGAGTTTCGAAATTTCGAGGACTAATTTACCGGCATCTTTTTGTTTTTTCCAATAATCGTGCAAATCCCATATGAGCTCATCAATCATCACCGGCTCGCGTTTGGCCTGTGTGTATTGCATATCGGTTTGGGCAAGTTCTACCAGGCTGGTTATAGTTTCATTTAGCCTTTCTGAATCGGTTAAAACAGAGCGCAGCGTTTTTTGATATTCTTCGGGCGTTCTGGGTCTGGTTAAGGCCACCTCTATTTCGCCAACGGTACTGGTAACGGGTGTTCTTAATTCGTGCGAGGCATTGGTTACAAAAGCCTGCTGTAATTCAAATGCGTTTTGGAGATGCTCCAGCAAACGGTTAAAATACCGGGCCAATGCCGTTATCTCATCTTTCCCCTTACCTTCTTCAACCCTTAAATGTAAATTATTAACCGTTATGCGGTTCATTTGCATAATTAAGCCATCAATAGGTGCCAGGGACCGTTGAGCAAACCACCGGCCCAGGAAAAATAATAATCCGTTGATACCCAGAAAAGAGACCAGCATGATCTGCGCCATCTTAATCAAACGGTTGTAGTTGAGTTCGTCAAAAGCCGATACCAGGATAACAAAATTACCCTGGTTGTCATTATAATAAATACCAACCGTTTGCCGCTTACCTTCGGTAAACTGCATAAACTTTTTATTACGGATCTTATCGATAACACTGGCCGACCAATACTGATGCGCCCCGCCAATAAAAGATTTATCGTGCTCATCATACATCCCCAGTATTTCGCCGGGTAATTTGGCCAGGTAGCGTTCACGTACATGGTTTAATGAATCGGTTGATATTTCATCAGCCTCAAAATAAAGCTGGGCCGCTACTTTGGCCCTATCTTTTAGATGTCCGTAAAAATCGTTTTTAAAAAGATTGTAAAATATAGAATAAATAACCGCCAATATGACCAGCAATAAACCTGCGGTAATGAGCGAAAAGTGAAGCGCCAGCCGGTTTTTTATCTTCATAACAGTTTAAGCGTCTTTCATGATATAGCCCATTCCTATAATGGTATAAATTAACTTGCTGCTAAAGCCTTTTTCTATTTTTTTACGAAGATAGTTTACATAAACATCTATAAAATTGGTACCGGTATCAAACTCAATGCTCCAAACTTTTTCGGCGATATATTCTCTTGACAATGTTTTGTTAGGATGCCGCATAAACAGCTCCAGCAAGGTATACTCCTTGGCAGTTAAAGTGATCTGCACTCCTTCACGTTCCGCTGTTTTGCTCCAGGTATCCAGGTTCAGATCGCCGAAGGAGATCATCTGATCATCGGTTTGCGAGCGTTTAAACCGGCGTAACAGGGCCTCTATACGGGCCAGTAACTCGCTAAAGTGAAAAGGTTTCACCAGGTAATCGTCTGCGCCGGCCTGTAAGCCTTTTACTTTATTATTTACATTATCCAGCGCGGTTAAAATCAAAATAGGAATATTAACACCGGCCTTTCTAAACTGGCGGCATAATTCAATCCCGCTTATATCCGGCAGCATTACATCCAGGATAATGATATCAAAGTTGTGTGTGTCTATAATTTTTTTGGCAGATGCGCCATCACCGGCCACCGTGGCATTATAGCCATTCTCTTCCAAACCTTTGGAAACAAATGCGGCTACCTTGCTTTCATCTTCTACTAAAAAAACATTTCCCATTTTAAATACCTCACTATTAATACGCTATAAGATAAGAATCCTTTTTTTATTCAAAGAATCATATTATAAATGAAGTTTGCATGATTTTTGGGTTTACAGCCCCTATAATGTAGATATTTTAAGCTTTTGGGCGCTGATAAATTTATTGTTTACATTTATGACCAGGAGCAGATAGTATAAAGCCTTTTATGGAGAATTACAGCATTGTTATATTTATTCTTGCGGTGATGATTGGTCTTTCGGCTATTGCCGATAAAATTAAGCTTCCATATCCTGTACTGTTGATTGTTGCCGGTATTGCCGTAGGGTTTACACCCCAGATACCGGATATAGAGCTCAACCCCGAGATCGTTTTCCTGATATTTTTACCACCGCTACTGTACGACGCGGCATTTAATATATCGTTCCAAACTTTTAAAACTAATATCAATACGATAGGCACTTTGGCTATTTCGCTGGTGTTTATTACCACCTGTGGCATTGCCGTAGCTGCCCATTATATGATACCCGGTATGACCTGGCCGCTTTCCTTTGTGCTTGGTGCTATACTTTCGGCTACAGACGCGGTAGCAGCTATGAGTATTACCAAAGGCCTGGGACTCACACATAACACCAACACCATACTGGAAGGTGAAAGCCTGGTGAATGATGCCTCGGCATTGGTAGCCTATCGCTTTGCGGTTGCCGCTGTAACCGGTACTGCCTTTGTATTCTGGAAGGCTTCGTTGCAGTTTATCATACTGATGGCCGGGGGATTTGTTATTGGGGCTGTGATGGGCAGAATTCTGGCCTTTATCATTAAGCGGGTACATACTAACAGTTTAGTAACCATTAGTTTTATGCTGCTGATGCCCTTTGTAACTTACCTGGTTGCCGAAGATCTGCATGTTTCGGGTGTTATTGCGGTAGTGATCCTGGGCTTAAGTATAGCGCGTTTCAGCAACAAAGTATTTCCTGATGCCTTAAAAAAACAATCCAAATCTATCTGGGATATCATTATTTTTTTATTGAACGGCTTAATCTTTATTTTGATAGGCCTGCAATTTCCACAGGTTATAAAAGGTCTTAATAATAGCCAGATACTGGCCTATATAGGCTATGCTTTTATCATAACGGTTATTGCCTTGCTGTTACGCATGGCGCGTGTGTTTCTACAACGGATAAATTTGCAGCGCGCCTTTCAAAAAGGTAAAGGTAAAATCACAGAAGATGCCTTGTTGGATATGAAAAACAGTTTGATCATTAGCTGGTCGGGCATGCGGGGTATTGTATCATTGGCCATAGCTATTGGTTTGCCCGCAACTTTGGCCGATGGCAGTCCATTTCCGGAACGGCACGCTATCATATTCATTTCGGTGGTGGTAGTTCTGTTTACGCTGATTGGTCAGGGTCTTACCCTGCCCTGGATTGTGAAACGATTAAAAACGGATTAAATAAACACCACCGGAAAATCCAGGATCTGATAACAGATAGCGCAGATATAAAATTCATGTGGTTTATCATCCTACCATCATAAAGCTTAAATTAGATAACAATTCATTAAGCTACCCGTCTCTCCTAATATATCATATTTAACTACCTCTATGAAAACCGCCCTTAAACTTGGCTTAACAGCCTTAATTTTCAGTATATTTTTAGGTCCAAATGCCGAAGCCCGTGTTATAAATAAATCAACTATTTTTCTTCCCTCCATTAGCAATACTCCAAATATTAAAAACGTAGTGCTTGTACATGGTGCCTTTGTAGACGGCTCCGGATGGAAACCCGTTTACAATATCCTGGTAAAAAAGGGCTATCACGTAACCGTTGTTCAGCAACCCTTAACCACTTTTGAAGGTGATGTTACAGCCGTTAAAAGAATTATCGATCAGCAAAACGGACCTTGTATTTTAGTGGCTCATAGTTATGGTGGTGCCATTATTACTATCGCCGGGAATGATCCTAAGGTTGCAGGATTGGTTTACATTGCTGCCCACGCACCCGATAGCGGAGAAAGTGAAGCGGGTAATGGCAAGCTTTATCCATCGGCCTATAAATCGCTTCAAAAAGGTGCGGATGGTTTTGATTATATCGATCCATCTAAATTTTATGCTGATTTTTCTGCAGATCTTCCAAAAGAACAGGCAGAGTTTATGGCCAATTCACAGATGCCTACAGCCGATGTAGTGTTTCATGCCATTATAGCCAACCCGGCCTGGAAAGTAAAACCAAGCTGGTATATGGTAGCCAAATCCGACAGGATCATCAACCCCGATCTGGAACGAATGTATGCCAAACGCGCTCATAGCCATACTGTGGAGATAGCAGGTGCCAGTCACTCTGTATTTGAATCGCACCCGGAAGATGTAGCCAAATTAATTATGGAGGCCGCTACGCAATCCACACCAAAGAAATAATTATTACGTTTTTTAACAATGAATAATCATATAAAACCCAATATTTCCCTTTTTATTGGTGCTTTTGCTGTAATATTATTACTGTTTAACAAAAATATAGCTGTTGCGCAAAGCGCTGCCCAAACAGAGGAGATCCCACTTTGGCAGGGCGCACCACCGGATGGCCCGGGGCCGCAAGGGTCTGAAAATGTAAGTACCAATGGCTCCTACACTAATATTTCGGTGCCCCGGCTAATTGTTCACCAACCAGAGCATCCAAACGGTATAGCTGTATTGGTGGTCAGCGGTGGCGGCTACGCACATCTGGAGGCAGGAAAAGAAAGCACCCCGGCCGCTAACTGGCTGCAATCTGAAGGCATTACCGCTTTTGAACTCATTTATCGTTTACCGGGAGAGGGTTGGAATAACACGAATGTACCTTTTCAAGACGGGCAACGGGCCATGCGCATCATCAGGAGCTTATCAAAAAAATATGGATACGATCCGCACCGTATCGGCATCATGGGCTTTTCGGCCGGCGGGCATTTGGCCGGAATGACAGCGACAACGTTTGATCAGCAATTCTATACTCCTCTTGACAAAACCGATCTTGTATCTGCCAGACCTGATTTTGCCGCGTTGCTTTACCCGGTAATAACGATGCTCCCGCCATATGACCATACCCACTCTGAGAAAGAAATTATAGGTAAACATCCCGACAAAGAGGCTCAAAAACGTTACTCGGTGCAGTTGCATGTTAACGAGCATACGCCACCTGCCTTTTTGGCCCAGGCAGAGGATGACCCTATCTCCAATGTAGAAAATAGTCGTTTAATGTACACGGCACTTCAAAATCATCAAATCCCGGCAGAAATTCATCTATTTCCTACAGGTGGACATGGCTGGGGCATGGGAGCTCCAGGTTCACCTGAGCAGGAATGGCCAAAATACTTTAAAACCTGGCTCAAAAAAATGGGCATATACCGGTAACAGGAATGATCACAAAATTAAAAAGCCCTGCAATACGCAGGGCTTTCCTTTAAAAAAAACCGACTATGAAACACTCTATTGCTTAGCCAGAGCAATATCTATCTTCCCGTCTTCCATACCTTCTATATTTTTATCGGTAAATATGGCTTTGGAAGTTTTCTCCAGGGCAGTTAACAGATCTTCGGTGCTACCTTTGGCATGAGCTACTAAAATTACAGAACCGGTACCGCTAAACTTCATTTTGGTACTATCAACCCCGGCGCAGGCTTTCACATTGGCATTCAGTTTCCGGAGATTTTCCATGGTAATGCCTTTTATGGTGATAACTGTTTTATACCCTGTAAGCGCATTGGCAGGTGCAGTTGCAGTTGCATCAGCTTTCTTTTTCTTTTTAAAGATCCCTAAAACTTTGTCGCCGGTGCCACCAGCCCGGTTTGCAGTGCTCGACGCATTATCTGCTTTGTTAAGTAAACTGTTTGCTTTGTCAATAATGCCCTGTGCTTTCACTGTAGATGCCCCTCCAACTACGAAGAGCAAAATTAAAACGATAAGATTTTTCATGACGGATTGATTTGGTTAATGCCTGTATAGATTATTTGATAGATGGTGGTAAACGTTACATGGTTTCCTTAGATGTACTGAGGTTATAGGGATATCTCGTACATAATAATTACTACACAAAACTATTTCATAAATACATGAATGGAAATACCAGTATTTTTGGAATTATTTATACCAGTTTTCAGGTAGTTTTTTAAATCTCCGGAAAGCGTGTTTTCAAAAGCATTAACTTCACTCACAATAATTATTTACCATATGGCAACTATTTTAACAACCTATATTGGCGATTTAAAAACCGAGGCGATACACCTCCAATCGGGCTCTAAACTCATTACCGATGCCCCAACTGATAATCATGGAAAAGGTGAAGGTTTTTCACCAACAGACCTGCTTGCCGAATCATTAGCCGGATGTGTTTTAACTGTAATGGCTTTGGCCGCACGTTCGCATGGCATCAATATGGATAATACCCAATGTGATGTATCCAAAGTGATGGCGGCCAATCCGCGCAGGGTGGCAGAAATCATCCTTAATTTTAAATTCCCGATGGAATATACCGATCAGGAAAAAAAGATCCTTGAATTGGCCGCGTTAACCTGCCCGGTATCAATAAGCCTGCACCCTGATCTTAAAAAAACCATCAATTTTGGGTGGTAGCAAATCAACCATGGTTTTAGCGGAAATAGAAGAAGACATACAAGCCATAGAACAAGACGAGGCGATTTACCAGGAGATCAATTTTAACAGCCGGGCAAATGCTATCGACTTTATTGATTTCCATATTATGGACCGGATTGATGGGTTGCTGCAAAACTCAGCGCATCAAAAAGAACTGACTATACTTCAACAACGGGCAGAAAAAGTAAAAACCGACCTGGAAAAAATAGACAACAATCTGTTTAAACAGCTTAGAGAAAAAATCAGGACGGGCACTTACAAAGAATCATCTTTTCGGGAAACGCTCGATGAATATTTTGATCAGGATGATAATCCGACGGATAACATCGGATATGATAACCTGGATAATTTTATGAACGGTTTATTATCAGATCAGGCCATTCCAGAACCCATTATGGAACGGGAACAGGAAATGGTATTTTATCAAAAAACACCCGCCAGAATAATACTGGAAATAGCAGAACTTGCCACCTTAGGTTCGGAAGATGTCTTTTTTGACCTGGGATCGGGCCTGGGACAGGTACCTATTCTGATGAATCTGATCAGCAGAACAGCAGCCAAAGGCGTGGAATATGAACCGGCTTATTGTAATTACGCCAAGACGTGCGCATCGCAGCTAAACTTACACCTTGTTGAATTTATTAATATAGACGCCCGCCTGGCAGACTATTCGCAGGGTACGGTATTCTTCCTATACACACCTTTTGGAGGAAATATCTTACAAACCGTGCTGGAAATATTGCAAAAAGAATCGTTAAAACGAACTATCCGGATTTTCACCTACGGCCCCTGTTCAGAAAAAGTAGCCCAACAAAACTGGCTTAATTGTGTACATGGCGCGGTGAATGATCCGTATAAATTATGTGCGTTCAGAAGTTTGTCTTTTTAATCCCACTATCATGAATATTCACGGCTGCAATAGTCTGGTTGAAGATGTAAAATGTCTAATTGAGCCATAAACAGGCTCGCGATTTTCGATTTAGACCGTAGTTTAGCAGAATAGACCGCAATTAATCAGCTAAAGGGAACGTCTCCGATAAGCTAACACGTCGGTCATAATTTACTTTATCTTTGCTTTGCAACCACCTGTGTTCCCGTAAAACAACTTATGCTGAATGAAAAATAAAAACTTTAAAATATCTCCGGGAATTATATGGGTCAGTTCAATTTTTCTGGGTTTATTATCGTCGGTTCCTCAAATTGCCGAGCGGCATTTTAACCCGGCAGAGGCTGCTGTAAACTCGGCAATTACCGGTTTATTTGCCTTGTTTGTATGGTATTATAATATCTACACACTTCGCGACAACCCGGTCACCAATCGCCCAAACAGGATTTTTTCTTATTACCGGCTGCTCACCAGCTTATTGATCGGTATTGGGGTTATGCTGGCTTTGGCATCAATACAACAACTCATATTATCGCATATCAATTTTGGCCCTGTAGTGCTGATGGTGGAAGTGAGGGGTATACTCATTAACCTCGTTTTTTACATGTTTATACACCTGCTGTATCAAAACTATAAAAACCAACAGGTAAATATTGAGCTGGAGCGTACCAAGGCCGATAACCTGGGCGCGCAATACGAATTATTGAAACAACAAATTAACCCCCACTTTTTATTCAACAGCCTAAATACGCTGAAAGCCATGGTAGAAACCCATGATAAAAATTCGGTAGATTTTATTTTGAAATTGTCTAACTTTTATCGCTTTACCCTGGAAAGCCGTAAGCTGGATCTCATTCATTTATCAGAAGAACTGGAGATAGTGGAAGCTTATAATTTTTTATTAAAGGCACGGTTTGAAGATGGTTTTACCTTCACCAATACCATTAGCGAGAAATATTTAGGAACCCTTATTCCCCCTTTTACTTTACAGTTACTGATAGAAAATTGTATCAAACATAATGTGGTATCGTTGGAGCGCCCGCTGCATATCCAGTTTTATGAAGAGAACGATAGTTTAGTAATGGAAAATCAGAAGCAACCTAAAAGAAATGAGGAATCATCATTAGGTGTAGGGTTAAAAAATATCAGTCTGCGTTACAGTCATTTACTGGACAAAAAGATCGAAATCATTAATGACAATAAAATATTCAAAATAAAACTCCCGGTAATACATGAACATTATCATCATTGAAGACGAATTAAAAGCGGCCCGTTCACTCGAAAATATGATAGCCGAGGTTAGACCGCAGGCAAAAGTAGTAGCACAACTGCAGAGCATCGAAAGCTCGGTAAAGTATCTGACCGAGAACAAACAACCCGATCTCATATTCATGGACATTCAGCTTTCAGATGGCCTTTGCTTTGAAATCTTTAAATCAGTTAAAATTACCAGTCCTATTATTTTTTGTACAGCGTTTGATGAATATTCATTGGAGGCATTTAAAGCCAACAGTGTAGATTATGTGCTGAAACCGTTTTCAAAAAGTGATATCACCGATGCTTTTAAAAAGGTGGATGAGCTCAAAAATTTTTTCCAGCAAAGCATTATGCCCGATCTGGGTAATTTACTAACGCAAATTGCAGCACCAGCAGGCAAAAAAAGTTTCCTGGTATTTAAGCACAACAAATACATCACGGTATCTACCGATAGTATCGCTTTCTTTTATATCCGGAACGAGGCCACATCCATCATGTGTTTTGATCAACAGGAGTATTCCTTAAATCAGTCATTGGATCAGGTGATCAGTTTACTATCACCCGTACAATTCTTCAGGCTAAACCGGCAATATATTGTAAACTTTAGTGCAATAAAAGAGGTAGAGCATTACTTTATGCGTAAGTTATTTGTAAAACTCACCATCCCTACTCCCGAGAAATTACTCATTAATAAAGAGAAAGCGCCTGTTTTTTTAAACTGGCTCGAGAATAGATAAAGCACATTTATAAATGCCAAAATATTGGCATTTATAAATGTCCAATCGAACCGGGGTTATGACTAATTGGACCCTTTTGTACTAAATAAGCAGCTGTTAGGAGAATACTTTTGAGTTAATTAAAAAAATCAGAAGATATGAAAACTCTTAAAATTTTAACATTTTGTGCGGGCGCGATAGCTTCCGTATTGTTAACCGCTGCTTTAATCGATCCTTCAACAGCCTCTCCTAAAAAAGACAATCCGCCGGTTACAGGAAAGGGATTTGCTTTATTGGAACTATTTACATCTGAGGGCTGCTCAAGCTGCCCGGCAGCCGATGACTTGTTAGCCAAAATCCAAAAAGAATCAAAAGACAAACCTGTTTACGTACTGGCCTACCATGTTGATTACTGGAATCGCCTGGGTTGGAAAGATGTGTTCAGCAACGCAGAATTTTCCAGGCGGCAGGTTACTTACGGCCAATGGCTTAATAACCCACAAATTTATACCCCACAGGTTATTATCAATGGCAAAGCCGAATGCATAGGCTCGGACGAAACGGCTCTTCGTGATGCCATTTCCGGGGCGTTGGCAGGTACTGCTTCAGCAAATGTTGCCTTACAGGTTCAGCAGGATAAAGATAAGCTGGCTGTTAATTACCAGGTAACCGGAGGTTCCACAACAGATAACTTATTAATAGCCCTTGTACAGAAATCGGCCATCAGCAAAGTAGCCGCCGGCGAAAACAGCGGCCGTACCTTAGCCCATGCACAGATAGTACGCCAACTGCAAACGGTTAGCTTAAATGCCGACAAGAAAGGCATCTACTATATCAAAACTCCCCAAAGCTATAATTCCCAAAACTGGGAGGTAGTGGGTTTTATACAAAACATTACTACCGGCGAAGTTTTAAGTGCAACCCGGGCCAACCCTAACAGCAACAGTAACGTTAAAAGTAATATATAATGAACAGCACCGGAAAATATAGACAAAGTAGATTATTAGTCGGAATTATATCATTATTTTCTATGTCGATACTAGCAAGAGCCCCATTTGAAAATAATCCGCAGGATTGCGCCATGATCAGCGTTACAGGAAAGAAGCATAAGGGCAAACATCCTACCGATGAAGATCAAATACACTGATAAGCAAACCATACCAGCCTTCAAAAAGAGGGCTGGTATTATTTTATAAATAGTACAGTAAAATATCTGATTTATGAAAAAGCTACTTTTAACAGCAATGACATCACTCCTGGGTATAGTTGCTTATGCTCAAACCCCATATGGCTCTGCACGGGAACTGAAGTGTACAGAAGAGGCGGTGACTTTTAGTACAAACATACGATCTGGTTGGCACTTATATTCGCCTCATATTGGTTATGCAGACATGCTCAAACCCACGCCTAACTTTACCTCATCAAATCTTTATATAAGCAAAAACAGTATCCCCCAATCATCTCTTCCGGCCAACTTTGAAAAAGCCTTTAATCCGGGATCTGCATCCACACACACCAATAATTTGTTTCTTCAAAAAATGACACAAGCCCTGTTTCAGATAGACGAAACTGCTATTAAACGCGCTTTTATCATCTATGATTACAGCAGATTTTTACCGCCGGCAAACGCCGGGATCATTACTTTAAATTGATTAATATTACATAAAAAAAGTCCTATGAAAATTACGTATTACGGCCACTCCTGCTTCTCGGTAGTTGCTGGTGGCAAACACATTTTATTTGATCCTTTTATAACAGGAAATGAATTAGCCAAAGACGTTGATATCAATACCATACCGGCCGATTACATTTTTGTATCCCATGGCCATTTTGATCATATACAGGATGTGGTAGCCATTGCCAATCGTACAGGCGCCACCGTGGTTGGCATTTGGGAGTTGTATTCCTATTTCGGCAAACAGGGGGTAAAAAATGTACATCCATTAAACCCGGGCGGTAAGTTTACTTTTGACTTTGGCACAGCCAAATCAGTTATCGCTCAGCATTCCAGCAGTTTGCCCGATGGAACTTATGCCGGCGTAGCCTGTGGCTTTGTTTTAAAAACTGCTGAAGGTAATTTTTATTATAGCGGTGATACTGGGCTTACTTTAGATATGACCCTGATCCCCAAATTTGCTGATATCGACTTTGCTGTTTTCCCAATAGGCGATGCCTTGACTATGGGCATAGATGAAGCCATTGAAGCCGCTCAATTTGTTAAAACCAATAAAATATTAGGCGTTCATTATGATACCTTCGGCTTTATTAAAATTGATAAAGCCGATGCTGTTAAGCAATTTAAAACAGCGGGTATAGAGCTATTTTTACCGGCGATAGGGGAAACTATTGATATCTAAACAGAGGCAAAATTTATCCATAAAAAAAACCTGCCCGAAATGATCGGGCAGGTTTTTTATTTTATAAAAGGGGTATTAAACCAGGTTGATCACTACGTTGATATTACCTTTGGTTAGTTTAGAATACGGACAGGTTTGGTGAGCAGCTTCGATCAAAGCTTGTGCTACTTCACGATCTAAACCTGGCAAACTTACATTAAGACGAGCCTGTAAAAAGTAAGCACCTGAAGTAATACCTAAATCTACTTCCGCATCGATTGCCAGTTCCTCTGGAAGGGTTACCCTCATTTTGGCGGCTGCAATACCCATAGCGCCTTCAAAACATGCTGACCAACCAGCAGCGAATAACTGCTCCGGATTAGTACCGGGAGCCGATGTACCCGGAGTAGCATGCCTGATATCTAAACGACCATCGTTGCTGCGCGAAAAACCTTCACGGGCACCTGTGGTACGCACTTTGGCCGTATATAATACTTTTTCAATTTTGTTATCGGTAATGTCTTCAATGATTTTGATTGCATTCACTGGTAAATCTATTCTGTTGGTTTCCATTGTTTTATTTTTTAAATTGCTGTTTGTTATTGTTTTGTTGCTCAAATATACCCTCATATTGGGTGTTGCACTATCAGTAAATACAGCAGGCGGACAACCGGTCTGCTGAATCAGACATTTTCAAGCCTGAATATTTTATGACTTATTTTGTATAACCATCAACCTCGATGATCGCGTCGAAAAAAGCCTTTGGAGCTTCTTGTGGCAGGTTATGCCCTATGCCACCGGTAATGGTATGGTGTACGTATTTACCAGAGAATTTATTACGGTAAGATGCAGGGTCGGCATGTGGCGCGCCATTGGCATCGCCTTCAAGGGTGATGGTTGGCACAGCTATAACCGGGCTTTTTGCCAATTGTTTCTCCAGGTCATCATATTTCGCTTCGCCCTCGGCCAGGCCCAATCTCCAACGGTAATTATGAATCACGATGCTTACATAGTCCGGGTTTTCAAAGGAAGCCGCGCTGCGATTTAAGGTGGCTTCATCAAAGTTCCATTTTGGTGAAGCGGTTTCCCAGATCAGTTTAGCGAAATCACGACGGTATTTTTCATAGCCCTCACGACCGCGTTCTGTCGAGAAGTAATATTGATACCACCAGCTGAACTCAGCTTTTGGTGGCAGTGGGTGTTTGCTGGCTTCCAGGTTAGTCATGAGGTAACCGCTCACCGAAACCAGGGCTTCACAACGCTCGGGCCATAAAGCCGCGATGATACAGGCTGTGCGTCCTCCCCAATCGTAACCGGCGAATATGGCTTTTTTGATCTGAAGCGCATCCATCAAATTGATGATATCCACAGCTACGGCAGATTGCTGGCCATTCCTGGGTGTGCTATCGGAAAGGAAACGCGTAGTACCATGACCACGCAAGTGCGGAATAATTACCCGGTAACCCGCAGATACCAGCAAAGGAGCCACATCAACAAAGCTGTTGATATCATAAGGCCAGCCATGCAACAGGACGACCACTTTACCATTGGCTGGACCTACTTCCACATAACCCATATTCAGTACGCCGGCTTTAATTTGCTTAACGTTATCAAATGCCTTATTGGCACTGGGTTTGAATGAGGCTTTGCCTGTTGAGTTTGTATTTTCAGATTGCGCTTTTGCCGGGCTAAATATGCCGAGTTGAGTTGCTGCGATAGTGATGGCCGCGGTACTTAAAAAGCGACGGCGACCGTATTGTATTTCGTTTAACATCTTAATTTCTCCTTTTATTTTATAATATGAGCTGAATGATAATTACCGGGAGCCCGCAGGTCAAATTGAATATATTGGCCTGCGGCCGGTAACATTATATATGATCAGTTATTTGCGTAATGATTTGAATGCGGCACGAAGTTCTTCGGCAAAAAGTTGTGGTTCTTCCCAGGCAGCAAAATGGCCGCCTTTGTTTACTTCGTGAAAATAGATCAGTTTATGGTAACTTTTTTCGGCCCAGTTTTTTGGCGCCTGGTATATTTCGCCAGGGAAAACGGTTATCGCTGCTGGGATCGAAATGTCAACAGCATTAAAGTTGTTGGCATTGTTTTCCCAGTATAGTTGTGCTCCCGATGTAGCGGTATTGGTTAACCAGTATAAGGAAATATCATCCAGCATCTCGTCTTTGGTCAATGATTTTTCAGGATCACCGCCACTGTAAGTCCAATCGGCAAATTTATCATAGAACCATGAGGCCAAACCTACCGGTGAGTCAGACAAACTGTAACCAATGGTTTGTGGACGGGTTACCATGATACCGGCATATCCGCCGCCTCTGGTATACAAGTTATTTAATGATTTGTAAGCAGCCTTTTCTTTAGCAGAAAGGTTGGCTGGCACCGGACTGCCACTGGCCAGTAATTTGGCTACATCGGCAGGTACGGTAGCCGGCATGTTAACATGGATGCCCAATAAACCAGCCGGTTTTTGAGCCGCCATTTTATCGGCAACTACCGAACCCCAGTCTCCGCCCTGCGATACATAATTTTTATATCCTAAACGTTTCATCAATACATCCCAGGCGCGGGCTATGTGATCGGCGTTCCAACCGGTAGTGGTAGGTTTACCAGAAAAACCATAACCAGGCATCGAGGGTATCACCACATCAAAAGAATCTTCCTTGCGTCCGCCATACGCCTCCGGATCGGTCAGCGGGCCAACAATTTTCAGCAATTCAAAAACAGAACCTGGCCAACCGTGAGTAATGATCACCGGCAAAGCGTTTGGATTTTTGGAACGTACGTGGATAAAGTGGATATCCAGACCGTCGATATTGGTTATGAATTGTGGCAGAGCATTCAGTTTATCTTCTGCTTTACGCCAGTCATACCCTGTTCCCCAATATTTTACCAGGGCTTGTATTTTTTCTAATTGAGCACCTTGGGAACGATCGGTAACTGTTTCTTTTTCGGCCCAGCGGGTTGCCTGTACACGTTGGCGCAGATCGGCAACAGCTTCATCTGAAATATGGGCGCGAAAAGGGCGGATAGCATTTGATGCCTGCGCATCGGCAGTTGTATTGGTTTGAGCAAAACTGGTTGCTGTAAGCAGGACAAAAACACCGGCGATAAATTTACTGATAAGGATACGTTTGTTCGTTTTCATGATTTAAATGTTTGAGTTTTCTTTTTTGTTTCCTCAAAAGTATCGTCACCCTGCCCCTAACCCAATCACTATATATGGCAAGTAGACAAAGCCTACCCCGAACCAGTCATTTTTAAACCCGAATTTTTATTTTAAAAGAGAAATCATCCGTTTAAGCCCTCCCGGGGGTATATAGGGCAAATACAGAACATTATGGTGGAAGCAATTGATAAAAAACGGCACAACTAAAAGACAATAGTTATCCTCCGATTAAATCTAATGACATCAAACGTTTGCGTCAATTTTTGAAGAAGTATAGTTCTATTTCCCTGATAAAAAGCACCATTCAGCGTCTTACAAAAAACAGGAATATTTTCTGACGGATTCAAATTTTAGATTTTTAACGCCTTTATTTTTGATAAAAGGCGGTTTGAACGCATTTTCTTATGTTTTATTTTAAAATTGATATAAAATCATAAAAAATTACTTTCAAACAACAAATATGATTTCGGTTTTTAATCAAAACTATTAAATCTTTCCCGCTTTTCTAATAATTATGACCCTTAAATCAGCTTAAACCTACTCTTTTTTTGCTTTAACTATTAAATAATTGAATTCTTAAACCATTGCGCAATAAAACTTCAGCAGCAAACGTTTGCGTGCCCTTCAATTAGGTGCTCAATAAAATTATTCGATAGGTTTGGTTTAAGAGATTATTGATTTTCTGATTGAAAAACAATCACTTACGACCTAAGTCCGACGCTTCCCGTAAGGCTGTTTATCAATGCAAATTAAGGTATGTATTGTTAACCGGCGATTACTCAATAATTAATTATAAAACAATCCAATTTATTTATTTAACCCAGTAAAGCATGATGAACATTTACAAAAAGATTCTGATTTGTTGTACGCTGTTATTTTACTACGGGCTTGCCTTTGCCCAGGTAAATATAACCGGCACAGTTAAAGGCGCTGATGATGGCAGACCTATCCCCGGTGTTTCTGTAACCGTTAAAGGAGAGAAACGGGGACTAATTACCGACTCGGAAGGTAAGTTTAAAATTTCTGTTACTCCCAATACCGTTCTCCGGTTTTCATTTATCGGTTTTGATGCCAAAGAAGTTGATGTTAAGGAAAAAACGGTTATTAACGTAAGCCTTCAACCTTCAAAAAATGAGCTTAATAATGTGGTTGTTGTAGGTTATCATGAAATTAAGCAACGGACAACTACCGCTGCTATAACGGTAATTTCAGGTAAGGATATAGAAAATTTGCCAGCGCCCAGTTTTGATATTGCCTTACAAGGTAAGGTAACAGGGGTAAACATCCAAAACTTTAGCGGGCAGCCAGGAGTACGTAATACTTTCACTGTAAGAGGTAATTCGGCTTTGTCATCTAACCTTTCCGAAGCCAATGCCTTGAGCACCCCCTTGTTTATTATTGACGGGGTACCCACCAGTCTTACAGATCTGGGCAATTATGATAATACCCAAACCGATGTTTTGGCCGGCATCAATATTAACGATATTGAAAGCATACAGATAGCCAAAGATGCCGCCGCCACGGCCATATGGGGTTCAAGAGGTGCCAATGGTGTAGTAACTATAAAAACAAAAAGAGCGACTAAAGGAAAACCGCAAATCAACTTAAACGTTTACGGTGGCTTTTCTGATCAGCCTAAATTAGTTGAAACAGCCACCGGCTCCTACGAGCGAAATCAAAAACTTAATTTCCTGACCCAACAAGGTGGTGTAAAAGCAATTGGTTCATTACCTCAAATGCTTACCGACAGTTTGAATCCGGCATTTAATAACGCTACTAACTGGCAGGGATTGTTTTACCGTAAAGGCTATATTCATAACGTAGACTTATCCATAGCCGGGGCTACAGATGCCATCAACTACCGTTTCAGTTTGAATAACTACGACGAGAACGGTGTTTTATATGGAACAGGCTTTAAGAGATATTCATTCCGATCAAATATCGATTATCAGATCAATGAAAAGCTGAGCACCGAAGTAAACATCAGTTTTTCAAGAGTCGACAGACAACCAGGCCTGGGTAATGATCCGCACGAGGTCAATCCTCTATCCGGTTTTCAACAGCCAAGTTCATTGTATTATACTAATGATACAGATATTGCCAGATACCGGGGACAATATGATCAGTTAAGAAACCTGGACAGAAACGATCTCCTAACCGGCTTTATAGGATTGCATTACAAGATACTACCGGGTTTATTGTATAAAATTGAAGGATCCGGAAGTACCAACATGAGTGAAAATCAGTTCAGCTCACCAACAACGCTATCTGCACAAGGAATTGCTACTTCTTATGACTATAGCAGTAATTATGTGTCGGCCAACATCAATAACGTTTTATCCTACGGACGAAAAATCGGCACCAATCACAATATCAATATCCTGGTACTGCAAAACTTTCAAAGAGATGTAGTGAACAGTAAAAATATTTATGGCGATAACGTTCCGAACGATAATATAAAAGTGGTTCAGGGTGTTCCGCAAGCCAGTTTAACCGCTTCAACCGATTATCAGGCTTCTTCCCTACTATCATACGCTACACAAGTACACTATGATTATAAAGAGAAATACCTGTTTGATGCTACCATGCGTGCAGATGCATCATCAAGGTTTGGCTCCAATCACAAATGGGGATATTTTCCATCGGTAAGCGCTGGCTATATACTTTCTGACGAAAATTATCTAAAACCAGTAAGATGGATATCGTTATTGAAACTAAGAGCAAGTTATGGTGTAAACGGCGATCAGCCATCTAGTTTTTACGCTCCTTACAATGGTTATAATTTAACACAAGGTTATTACAATGGCGTAGCCATGGGTACGCCTAACTTTAATACCGGCAATGGGGTTACCGATAAAAACCTTACCTGGGAACCAACTAAACAATTCGACATAGGTTTTGATGGCGCCTTTTTTAATAACCGCATTAACCTTACTGTCGATTATTATAACAAGATTCAAAGCAATAAATACTACACCTTTCCACTGGCCTTTTATACCGGTTATACACAGCAAACCTCTAACTCGGGTCTATCTGTAGGCAACTCTGGTATCGAGGTTAATATTGACACGCATAACCTGCCACCTTCCAGCAAATTTCAATGGACTACCAACTTTAATTTTTCATACAATAAAAATCAAATCCGTAGTCTTCCTAACGGAAACCGCACTATTTATGCAACCTATAATGATAACAATAGTGGTTTAGGTATTAATTACATTTTCCAGGTAGGTAAGCCCCTGTATATGCTTAACCAGATGATTTATCAGGGAGTTTACAACTCGCAATCACAAGTACCTGTTAATCCATTTACCGGCCAGGCACTTACTTATTTTAAAGGAAACTATCCGGTTAAACCAGGTTACCCCATCTGGTTTGATTCCAATGGCGATTACGATGTTTGGTCTGACGAGGACAAGGGTAATGCTCAGGGAGATTTACTGCCAACGGCAAATCCTAACCCGGCTATAACTGGTGGTTTTAACAATAACTTCAGTTATAAAAACTTCTCATTAGGTATCGGGATGACCTTTACCTTAAAAAGAGATATCATTAATAGCTTGCTCTCCAATCAATACAATAACTGGGCAAGTGGCATCAATAACTTTACCAGTTCTGGCATTCCTGACCTTTCCAAAATAGGGTTCTGGGATCCGGTGTTAGCCGCTAAGGATCCAGCTGGTTATAAAGCCAAGTACCCTGCCTTAAACCCTGGAGGCGCTTACTTTTATCAGTTCTTCCCTTTCTCAACTATGTTTAATGAAAATGGAGCTTATTTAAAAATTACCAATATTTCTTTAGGATATAAGCTTTCTAAAAAATATCTGGATGCTTTAGGGCTTACAGGCTGCCGTTTTTATGCTGTTTTACAGAATGTATATACTTTCCAAAAAGCCAAGGTTCCAGATGCGGAGCAAGTAAATCCATTTGGTATTTACGATGGTGCCACTTACCCTATTCCTAAAAAAGTAACCCTGGGTGTAAACGTTCAGTTTTAATTAATTCAATGAAATTACAGATGAAAAAGTATATTAATAAATACATTATAGCTATAATTATTTGCGGCGTTGGATTAATTACCTCGTGCAAAAAATATATCAACGAAGGACCAATTGACACCCCAACCGACGATAATTTCTGGTCGAGCGAAAGGGCTGCAGAAAGCGGACTGGCGGGTGCATATGGACTGTTACGTACAGCCTTAACCAATGGCAATGCCTATTTTATTTTAGGAGACGCTACCGCAAATGAATTTACCTATGGCAGCGATTGGACATTAGCCTCCCTAAGTTCTGCCAATCAGTGGAATTTCAATTACGTTCCTTACAACGAGTCGGTGCTACACAATTGGACCAGCTTTTATCAGGTTATAAGTCAATGTAATTTGATACTAAGCAAAGTACCCAATATTCCGGCAGCTAACTTCACAGATGACCCCGTGGCTACTAAGAACCAGATTTTGGGCGAAGCATATTTTATCAGAGCCTATTGCTATTATTATATTACCCAGGTTTGGGGACAGCCGGTTATTGTTACGCAAGCTTATACAGACCCCATCAACGCCAAACCTATAGCCCGCAGTTCAGATGCAGATGGGTTTAACCAGGTGGTTAGCGACCTTAAAAAGAGTTCCGCCCTTTTAAGCTACAGTTATTCCGATGCTTCAAAAGTTGCTGTTCAGGCAAGTAAAGGATCGGCTATGGCGCTTTTATCAAAGGTTTATATGTGGCAAAAACAATATCAATTGGCATCAGCAGTAGCTGACAGTGTGATACAATATGGCAACTATTCACTGGAATCAGGTGTAAATTTCTCCAATATATTTAAAGGCCAAAGCCCGGAAAGCATTTTTGAGATCAACATGATCTACTCGCCAAATCAGAATGAAGCACAAAGCGGAAGTAGCGGGGTCTTTTCTATTTTCCTGGCAGACCCGCTTGTAAAAGGTAAAAGCTCAAGCTGGGCGGTAAATAAAGACCTGATCAATAGTTTATATGATACTACCAAGGTGAGTAGCGACGTGAGGGTTAAATCTACATTTTATGGTTTGCATAGTACAAGTACCTTAATGGTTAAATACGCCAACGTAATCTACCAGAACCCACAACAGCAAACGCTTCCTTTTGTAAGCAATAACATGGTTGTTTTACGCCTTGCCGATATCCTTTTATTAAAAGCCGAAGCTGATCTGAACCTGGGAAATACCGGCAGTGCATTAACTTATCTTAATCGCGTACGTCAACGGGCAGGCCTTACCCCTTATGTTTTTACTGGTCAAAATGATTTACTGTATACCATTATGGATGAACGGGGAAGAGAATTATATGGTGAAGGTCAATGGTATTTTGATCTTGTACGATCGGGCCTTATTACTAATCCCAACTATGCAAATTCCATAGATGGCTATTTGCCTAATCGCATAACCAATCGGGGTTATTTATGGCCGCTTGATCTGAGAACTCTTTTACCCCAGGATCCATTGCTAACACAAAATGCATGGTGGGCAGCAGCAGGTCAGTAATTCACTTAAACAGATAAGAAAATGAAAAATATAATTAAATTCTTTATGATCTCTGCATTAGCCGGTATCATATTGGTTTCATGTAAAAAAAACGATTATATCGTTGGTGGTAAGCTGGAAAACACAACCACAACTTTAAGCACTTATGACTATTTAAAAAGTAACAGATATAATATGTTTGATACTTTATTATTGGTGATTGATAAGGCCGGATTAAAAGATGTGATCAATCAAAAAGGTATCACATTTTATGCACCAACAGATTTTTCCATTAACAATTATTTACAGGCAAAAACTCTACAGGCTCAAAAAAAGAACCCATTTGCCAAATACAGTATCGACACTTTAATCAAGTATGATCTGAATGTATTTAAAGACTCATTAAATACATATATCATCCCTCAAACAGTAACCTATGGTTCGCTAACCGGAAACGGAGTTGTTTTCAATACGTCAAAAACCGGGAGTCAGGCAGTTATATCGTTCGAAAAAACATATGACCCTACTTTAGGATACACCTCGGCTACCAGCACAGCTCCAAGTATAGAATATTACACCTTTATTAAAGGGAAACTACCAACTGTAGTAGTTGCATCTGATATACCGGATACAGTTGGCGTCAGGGTACGGTGCCAAACAACAGGTCTTACCACCTCTACAGGCCAGCTTAATGTGCTTAGTAATACACATGTTTTATTTTTTAAACAATAACAACAACATGAAACGTAATCCATTTATATATATCCCATTACTCATTATATGTTTAGTAGCAAGCTACGCGTGCAAAAAAACAGGCAATGGTTTTTTAAGTCCATATATTCATTACGAGCAAAACCCTATCATTATTCCTAAAGGGCGGGCTTTTCTTAGTGCAGGATTGAATGGCGACGGTACCTCGCAACCTTTTTCTGTAAGGGTTATCCATTTTTATGATAAGGCAACCGGTAAAATTGTAGATGATTTATTTAGCAAAACATACCCTGTTTCGGTTTGGACAGGATTATATGATCCTAAAACAGATACCACCCTGCAATTGATTAATGCTAAACTTAAAACCGTTAACGTAGCCCCAATTTCTATTAATCCTTCCAGTGGTCAGATATTGGGTAACTACGGAGCCCTGCAACTACCCGCCGGCGAATATCAATTTGACCTGGAAATAAAAAATGAAACCGGGACAAAAATTTATCCTAAAATTGGTGATTTTTTACTCAGGGACACTACCACCTTTGAATCGGTGCCAACCATCGGATCGACCAGCGAAACCAGGATAATGGTTGGCAATGAAAGTAAATCTGTGGGAGGTAAACCACCGTTGCTAACAGTAACCAGAGTTGCCGATACACCCAATGTGATCACCGTTAAGTATATGGACAAAAACGGCGTATTCTTCAACCCCAAAAAGGGCGAGATTATCAGCAGACCGGCTGCCGGTTTAAATCCCAATCCTCCCTATTTACAATCGCTGCAACAGTATACCAAATCATATTATTATACAGACGATGCTATGGTATTTAAATTTCCATTTACGCCATTTCCGTTAAACTCCCTGGGTAATGGATATAATATTTATCAAAGGATCCCAACCCAGTTTGTGCATAATGATGGATTACCTGATGGCATGTATAGTTTAAATCTTCGGTTCCCTATACGGATATATGTGCCGGGTTCTTACCTGGTAGTTGAACAAACTATAGACGCAGCACACAACTAGTTAATTTAAGCCTATTTAAAGCATATGAAATTAAATATAAAGTACCTTTTTATTCCGATACTAACACTAACCACTGCAACACATAGTTTAGCCCAGCAAAGCTGTCCAAAATGGGGACCCTATGTAAAAACAGTCAAAATGAATAAAATCAAAGCCGAACTGATGATGGCCGATGTAATGTTTCCGGCCGATGGTTTGGCTCCTTATACCTATGCCTGCAGCGTGCAGTTTGGCATTGGTAAAAGCGGTGGTTATTGCGGGATACAAAAAGCAGGCTTAAATGAAACACGTATGCCCAATAACATATTTTCCATCTGGGATTTTCCTAATAAGGTTCAGCTATCCGCACAGTATAAAGACCCGCTAACTTTTGTTGGCGGCTTTGGTGGTGAGGGTACAGGTTTACATTCTCATGCCGATTTTGGTTGGAAGCCCGGTCATTGGTATACCAATATTGTAAAACGATGGACGGTAAATGATTCTACAACCATGGTGGGCTACTGGATATATGATCAAAGCGAGAAAACTTACCGGCATTATGTAACCTTTATGGTGCCCGAAAAAGAAGCTATGCTTCATGGGGATATCGGCAGCTTTCTGGAAAATTTTGCCGATGATCAAAAAAGATCCAGAACAGCGGTTTACAAATCTTACTGGATGTTAACTGATCAGAACAAATGGGCACACCCAGACTCGTTGGTGGCTGAAGCTGGTGAAGGTTCATGGAAGGCGGAAAAGTATGGTAATGATGGTGTAAAAGTAACTTCATGCGGCACAACTCCGGGGCAGCCAAAAACCTTTTATCCTACTCATCAAAAAGATAAACCGGAGATTCAGCCGGCAAGTATTTATGATCTGGCTTCCTATTATGATCACTCCCAGAAAAAGATTTTTGTGAACTGGAGCATGCTGCCAACCGCAACGCCACAGTTAAGCTATGAGATAAAAATATACGAAAATAGCTCATACACTGGCAATCCTATTGCATCTATCAAAGGCACCGACCCCGACCTTACCAGTACAGGATTTTTGGTTAAAGACATGAACCTGAAAGCCCAGGACTACTATATTACCCTGCAGATAACAGATATTTTTGGCCAGCTTTCTCCCGTTAAGAAAACAGTTTTGGAAGAAAAAAAGCCATAGCAATAAATGATATAACATTTGCCGTTTAAAAGAAAAAGCCTCTGAATTTTAAAATTCAGAGGCTTTTTCTTTTAAACGATGTAGGCAAACCAACTCCTCTACAAGCCTCATTTATCCGACTCTTTGTCAATTAATTAAAAATTATTGTAAGGATCGCCGGTAATCTCCGACAAAGCAGCAAAACAACTAATCAAGATAATAAGATCATGAAAAAAATGTTCGCCCTGCTTGTTGCAGCTCTATTTATCATTCGCGTGGCCTCTGCACAAAACGCTACGGAATTTCACAAAAAACAATTTAACCTGGATGACTCCGGATTGGCCATCAGGGGTTATGATCCCGTTTCTTACTTCACAGCCCATAAAGCCCAGGAAGGAAAAAAAGATATTACCCTGGTTACAGAAGGTGTCACTTATCGTTTTTCATCAACACAAAACAGGGATCTTTTCAAAACCAGTCCTGCCAAATATCAGCCACAATATGGCGGTTGGTGTGCCTATGCCATGGGTGCAACCGGCGAGAAGGTAGACATCGATCCCGGTACTTTTAAGCTGCTCGATGGTAAGCTTTACCTCTTCTACAATAAGTTTTTCAACAACACCAAAAAATCCTGGGACAAAGACGAGAGCAATCTTAAAAGAAAAGCTGACGCCAACTGGGCAAAGATCACTCAGTAACCCACCCAATTACACACACTTAACCCAACAATTTACATGAAACGTACCATTCTAATCGCCTTCATCGCTTTTTTAGGCATAGCACAGGCAAAAGCACAAAAATCAGAAATATTTGCACCGGGTGGCAAAGCTATTAAAGGTTACGATCCCGTTGCTTTTTTCACAGAATCAAAACCAGTGAAAGGTTCAGATAGCCTAAGCTATCAATGGAAGGATGCTACCTGGCTTTTCGCATCCCGCAAAAACCTGGAAGCATTTAAATCAGATCCGGATAAATATGCACCTCAGTATGGCGGTTACTGCGCTTATGGTTTATCACAAGGCCACAAGGCCCCTACTCAAACAGATACCTGGACGGTGGTAAATGACAAGCTTTATTTCAACTACAACAGCAAGGTAAAAGAGTTATGGGTAAAAGATCAGCAAAGCCTGATCAAAACAGCCGACGAAAAATGGCCTGCAATAAAAGATAATAATTGATGATGAATACCTTAAAAAAGGGGCCTCTGGTATTAATTACCGCGGGCCCCACAAGGGAAGCCATTGACCCGGTACGCTATATCAGCAATCATTCATCGGGTAAAATGGGTTATGCCATTGCCGAGGCTTTTTTAGAGCAAGGCTGTATCGTTGTCCTGGTATCCGGACCTGTAGGTTTAACATTGGTTCATCAGAACCTCAGCATTATCCAGGTTCAATCAGCAGATGAAATGTTTGCTGCCTGCCTGCCATATTTCGAATCAGCACAGGTTGTAGTTTTTGCAGCAGCAGTTGCCGATTATAAACCTGCCGAAATTTTCACTTACAAGATGAAGAAATCGGCCAATGAATTTGAGTTAAAAATGGTTAAGAATGTAGATATCGCTTACGAATTCGGGCGGGTGAAACGGGACGACCAAATCGCCGTAGGTTTTGCTTTAGAGACCAACAACGAAGAGCAAAACGCGGTACATAAACTGTATAAAAAGAACTTCGATCTTATTGTGCTTAATTCCACCCAGGATAGCGGCGCTACCTTCGGTTTTGATACCAATAAGATCACCATCATCAATAAAGATTTGGTATTTCAATCCTTCCCGCTTCAATCAAAACAAGAGGCAGGTCGTGATATAGTCAACACTGCCTTGAAACTGGCAGCCAATCATACCCCTGTTACTCAGCATCATTAAAAACAACATCATGACAAGCACCCCAATCAATATTTTAGCCTGGATATTGCGCCTTGCCGCTGCGATAATTATGCTCCAAACTTTATATTTTAAGTTTACAGCAGCACCAGAATCAGTATATATTTTTTCAACCCTTGGTTTAGAACCCTGGGGACGAATCGGCATCGGTTCTTTAGAACTTATAGCCTCTATCCTGTTATTAGTTCCCAAAACCACCAGCTTAGGCGCACTCCTGGCCGTAGGCATTATGGCCGGCGCGCTGTTGGCACATCTCACCCAATTAGGTATCGTTGTACAAAACGACGGCGGGCAGTTATTTGGATTGGCATTAGCCGTTTTCATCTGCTGCTCCATTCTCCTGTTGATATTCAGAAAACAGCTGGTGTCCTATATCCCATTTATTCACGCTTAGGTAATCCTAATCAATTTAAAACATCATGAAACTTAAAAAGCCCATCATAAACTTACTGGAACAACTGGAGTTTGTTATTGACCATTTGACCAACGAACAATATACACAACCTGTAAAACTATTATCTCACTCAAGCATAGGGCAGCATACCCGCCATATTCTGGAGTTTTTTATCGAACTGTATAAAGGCTACGAAAGTGGCCTAGTCGATTATGATAAACGTATCCGTAACCATACCATCGAATCTGACAAGAACGCGGCCATTGCAGCACTACACCAAATAGCCGATAATTTATCTAAGCCCGATAAGAGCTTTGTTTTACAGGTAGAATATGGAGCTGAGGTCGATCACCGGGCCGAAGTAGTGACCAACTATTTACGCGAACTGGTTTACAATATGGAACATACGGTTCACCACATGGCGCTTATCCGCATTGGGGTAAACGCGGTGTCAGAGATCGATATCCCTGAAGAATTTGGCGTAGCTGCTTCCACACTTAAATACAGGAAGGCATGTGCACAGTAACCTATATTCCTGGTAAAGAAGGTTTCTTTTTAACCTCCAATAGGGACGAACATATAACCAGGGGTATCGCCCTTGCCCCTGCAATTTATACTACCGGAGAGGCCAAATTGCTTTATCCCAAAGATCCGGATAAGCATGGCAGCTGGATAGCTGCCAAAAACAATGGCGACCTGGTGGTATTGCTTAACGGGGCGTTTGTAAATCATACCAAACAAAAAAATTACCGCAAAAGCCGCGGACTGGTGTTGAAGGAAATTATCGAAGCAGAACTTCCTGCACATCATTACCACACTATGGATCTGGACGGTGTTGAACCTTTTACATTGATACTGTATACCTCGGGCGAATTGTATGAGTGCCGCTGGGATGGTGAAGAAAAACATACCACGTCCATCAGCATGAATCTGCCCCATATCTGGTCGTCGACTACACTATATGATCAAACGGCGGCAAATAAACGGGAGAACTGGTTTAGCGACTGGCAGCGGTCCGACTATCCCAAAACAACAAACAATATCCTCCAATTTCACAAACATGCCGGTGAAGAAGACCTAAGAGACGGCCTGGTGATTAACCGCGACGGAAAAATGAAAACCATGAGTGTAACCAATATCAGCGTAATGCATGGCAATATAACCATGACCTACGAAGATCTGAAAGCAAACAAGCAATATGTAAACGACCTCGCTATTGAAAGTCCTGCGAAGACGGATCCGACAGCAAGGCTACCACGCTTTTTTGCTATAAAACGCTTTTTCATCAAGCTTTTTAATTGGGAATACTGGTCGCTCAACACAGTGTATGCCCCTATACTATTTTATTGGTTCTGGTTGAGTTTCAAATCGCGTTCATTTTTCTTTTTCAATACCGCGAACCCACAAATTGAGAATGGCGGTTTTGCCATGGAAAGCAAATGGCTCATCCATCACCAGATACCCGAACCATACAAACCCGAAACTTTTTTCTTTAAAACAGGGGCATCCGCGGAGCAAATAAAACAAGTCATCAAACAACAAAACTTGAGCTACCCTTTAATCCTGAAACCCGATATCGGCGGCCGAGGGGTACTGGTTAAGAAAATACATAATGAGCATGAACTTAACCAATATGTACTATCCATGAAGGTTGACTTTTTGGTACAGGCATTTATTCCATACAAACAGGAGGTGGGGATATTTTATTACAGAATACCCGGCGAGAATAAAGGCCATATATCGGGTATTGTAGGTAAGGAGTTTTTAACCATTACAGGCGATGGCCGATTAACCATTGCAGAATTGCTGGCCAAAGAACCACGCTATCTATTACAGCTTCCCGAACTGATGATCACTCATGCCGAAGAGCTTCAACAGGTATTACCATCGGGCGAAAAACGCGTATTGGTTCCTTATGGCAACCATGCCAGGGGTGCAAAATTTATTGATCTCAGCCACCTGATCTCGGATGAATTAACCCAGACCATCGATGCGGTTTGCAGGCAGATACCCGGGTTTTATTTCGGCAGGATGGATGTGATGTACAATACCTGGGAAGAACTGTGCCAGGGTAAAAACTTCGCCATTGTGGAGTTGAACGGCGCCGGCAGCGAGCCTACCCATATTTATGATCCCAAACATTCCATCTTTTTTGCCTGGAAAGAGATCATGAAACATTGGAAACTTTTACACACCATCAGCGCCATCAACCATAAAAATAAAAACCTCAGATACATGACCTATGCCGAAGGCATGCAAATGTTAAAGGCTAATACCAACTATTTAAAACTGATCGCCTAACATGTCCAGATATTTCAAATTATTTTTCGCCGCTTTCAGCATCAGTTTTATTGGGGCATTGCCTATAGGCACCTTAAATACCAGCGTTGCCAATTATGCGCTCAATAATAATTTCATGGGTGCTTTTGAGTTTGGGTTTGCCGCCATTTTGGTGGAGGTGAGCCTGGTTAGGGTGGCCCTGTTTTTACTCGATAAACTCGGCCATTTACAAAAGTTGTTCAGGTACTTAAGCGTGGTGTTCTGCTTTGCTATTTTGTACCTGGCCTATAAAAGTCTGGAAGCGGCATTTCACATGCGCAATTTTGAGGATACGCTGCCATTTATAGGGATGCAGCCCTTTTATTCGGGCCTGGTGCTGAGTTTGCTTAATCCGCTCCATATTCCGTTCTGGCTGGGCTGGACGGCCGTATTAAAAGGCAGAAAGCTTTTGTACTCTCATGCAGCAGATTACAATGTATATATAAGCGCTATAGGCACGGGTACTTTCCTGGCATTCCTAATCTATGGCTGTGCAGGGAATTATCTCATGAATGTATTGAAAGCTCAGCACAATCTCATCAACTGGATATTGGGCTGTACTTTATTATTAACCGGAGTAGTATTGGCCTATAAGATCATCTTCCGAAAAATCCAGTTAAAAGTTGCATAACCTATTAATTAAAATCAAATGAAAATATTTCAGAAAATAATGATGATTACGGCTGTTGCCGGATTGTGTTTCAGTATTGCCGCTTGCACCAGGCGGTACAAGCCCATGTTAAGCTCGCATGATGGCGTTAACTTTAAGACCATTTCTTTGGCGCAAGCAGAGGAAATTGCCAAGGCCGAAAATAAACCCCTGTTTGTGTTTGCCCATGCCTCCTGGTGCCCTACCTGCAAAAAAATGGAGCAGGAAGTACTGGTTCAGAAAAAGCTGGGCGATGTTTATAACCAGCAATTTGTAGATGTAGCTATTGACATCGACAGTCCAGAGGGCCACAAGCTAAATGACAGGTATAAGATCAGGGCAACACCAACTTTGTTCTTTTTGAATGCTGATGGTAGCATTACAAAAAAAGCGGAAGGGTTTATGACTGCCGAAGAGTTATTAGCGACAGCTGATGGCCTGAAAATAAAGTAGTAGAAATGCGTAAAAAAGGGGCTGTCACCCTGAGCTCTGTCGAAGGGTAGAGCGCAGAGGCCTGCCCACCATGCTTCGACGGAGCTCCATGACATCCATCAAAAGAGCCAGGGCTTTGTGCGATTCCTTCCCTCGGGAAGGGGAGGAAGGGGTTTATGAAACAGGATGATCATCGCGCGTAGAAACCCCTCCCTGCCAGTACACCTGCCCTACGCGCCCCTCCCGTGGGGAGGGAATTAAAAATGATTTCTTAGTCCCTAACGCGGTGGCCCATTTCATTATAAAAGTGGGTTTACATGGGTTTACACTTTTTATGGTTAACACAAATACAACTTATTAATAATCAATGTATTAATTAAATTTTAACGCTAAAAAATGGATTTTCATGTTAACCCACTTTTTGTTCATTGATGCTGATCGAAATGGCCTGGAGCGTTCTTTATACCGAACGCATGTTAGATAGGTGAAATATTAAATGCATTAAGTAATTTTGATTTGATGCAAGCCAAAGAAATACTCCAGGCACATATCGCCAAAACTATATCGTTAACGGATGAGCAGTTCGATTATCTTTTTTCACATTTTAAACAGCGGTCTTTCAAAAAAGGGCAGGTTATTATTGCCGCCGGCGATAAGGTAGATCATGAATATTTTGTGTTGGATGGCTGCCTGAAGTCATTCTATGTCAATGATGATCTGAAAATGTTCATCCTCCAATTTGCTATGCCAACCTGGTGGGCATCGGATTACAATGCCCTATATAGCCATGCCAAAGCAACCATCAATTTAGATTGTATTACCGATGCCGAGGTGCTTTACCTCTCCAATGATGACCGCGAAAAACTCTGCAACGAGATTCACCAGGTAGAACATTTTTTTCGCTGGCGTACCAATAAAGGTTATGTAGCCTCCCAAAAAAGACTATTATCATTCATGAACAACGATGCCAAGCATCGCTATGAAGAACTGCTGGCTCAGTATCCAGCACTATACAACATCGTTCCAAAGCATTTGATTGCCGCCTATTTGGGAGTTTCGCGTGAAACGCTGAGTAGGCTTTATCATTCCTGAGTTGTTTACTCTTCCGATTACTTTAAAAGGGGTGTCACCCTGAGCACCGTCGAAGGGCAGAGCGCAGAGGCCCGCCCACCATACTTCGACGGAGCTCAGCATGACACCCGGACATAAACTAAACTTTGGCAAGAAATTGCATATCGCATAGTCGACTCACCCCGCCACGCTTCGAGGACGACCCTCTCTTCGGCTTCGCCGCAAAGAGGGTAAGAAAAAGAAGTAAAAATCCCCTCTATGCGCGAAGCGGAGAGAGGGGTGACGAGCGCAGCGATGTCGGGGTGAGTCGACCGCATTCAATTCTTTACCTCTGACCATCCCCCTCAAAATGTGATGTACATCACGTAATTTACCTGCTCTTTTAAATGTGATGTAGGTCACGTAAGTTCCTCTTCATTCCTCCCCAAATTTGTATTGTCATTAAAGACATACAAACATGGAAACACAAAATTTTAAAATCGTAAGCGCTAAAAGTAACATCGACTGGACCGGTCGCAAAGTAACCGGCGCACATAACGGAACTATCTCTGTTAAAGAAGGTTCTTTAACTTTTAACGACGGTCAGCTTACAGGCGGTCGGTTTACCATCGATACTACATCGATCAACATCCTCGATATCACCGATCCCGCTACCAATGCGCAATTTGCAGGTCACCTGGCTTCGGAGGATTTCTTCAATTCAAAAGAATACCCTGAGGCTTTATTCGTGATCACCACATCAGTGCCCAAAGGAGATGGCTCTTACCACATCAATGGCGACCTGACCATTAAAGACCTTACCCATCCGGTAGCCTTTGATGTCCAAGTTGAAAATGCTGGTGATGTCATTACCGCATCGGGCAAAATTGTGATCGACCGTACCAAATACGGTATGAAATTCCGTTCAGGTAATTTCTTCAAAGATCTGGGTGATACTTTGATCTACAATGAATTTGACCTACAGGTAACCATCACCGCTAACGCTGTTGCCGAAACAGCCGCAGCCTAAAAAACCACAGCCATGCCATTTGTAAAAATCGAGATCACCCGTGAAGGAGTCACCCGTGAACAAAAACAAACCTTGATAAAAGGTGTAACCGATCTGCTGACCAGCACGCTAAACAAAGACCCGCATTTAACCCATGTAGTGATACAGGAAGTTGACCTGGACGACTGGGGATATGCAGGCGAACAAGTATCCGTATTAAGAGAAAAAGGTATCACTGCCGATAAAAAATAAAGACCATGAAAAAGCAAACTGTCATCGTAACCGGCGCGTCATCCGGCATAGGTAAAGAAATAGCCCGTTACTTTTTGGAAAAGGGTGATAACGTAGTGATCAATTCCACAACCGCTCACAAGCTGGAGCAGGTTTTTAACGAACTGGGTGCAGGAGATAACCTGGCTATGGTAGCAGGCAATGTAAGCCATAAACAAACCGGCGAACAACTGGTAGCCAAAGCCATCGAAAAATTTGGTTCGGCAGATGTACTGGTAAACAATGCCGGTATATTTGAAACCCGACCTTTCCTGGAAGTGGACGAAGCCTACCTGGATAAATTTTTGAACACCAACCTTAAAGGCACTTATTTCACCACACAGGCGGTTATCCCTCAAATGCTAAAACAGCACGATGGCGTGGTGATCAACATTGGTACACCATTGGTTAACCACTCGCTTACCGGGGTGCCTATTACCGCCCAAATGGCATCAAAAGGAGCCATACAAGCGCTTACTATACAACTGGCCAGCGAGTTTGGTAAAGATAATATCCGGGTGAATACCATCGCTCCCGGCACCATCCGCACCCCTATGCATGGCGATAAGGCCGATCAAAGCGCGGGACTGCATCTGCTAAACCGTGTAGGCGAAGTGGAAGACATTGCCGAGATGGTTTATACTGTTGCCAAGAGCAAATTCATCACCGGCGCCATAATCAATGTTGATGGAGGTATGGCTGCCGGGCACAATTTAAATTGATATGAAAACCTTGTTATTAACCGCTTTAATGTTCTGTACCTTGCAGAACATTAAAGCACCAAATCTAAAAAAAATGGACAATAATCAGCAAAGCAGCGCTGCCATTACCGAGGTGCTCGAAAACTACTACTTCAAAGGGATATATGAAGGGGACATTAGCAAACTAAGTCCAATCTACTATAACGGTACATTATTATTTGGCGATGTAAAAGGTCAGCCGTATGCCAAAACTTTAGAACAATATTTAGATGATGTGGCACACCGCCAAAGTCCCAAAGATTCGGGAAAACCATTTAAAGGCGAGATCGTTGATATCAGGGTAATAAATTCCATTGCCGTTGCCGAGGTAAAGGTAAAAATGTATGATTTCAATTATCATGAGTACCTGTCATTTCACCAGATAGATGGCAAATGGCTGATCGTTAATAAAATGATCAGCGACGTAAAAGAATAAAACTATATAATCATGTGGTATAACACAAAAGCAACAGAAATATTAGGTATTGATTACCCCATCATGCAGGGGCCATTCGGTGGCGGATTGTCATCGGTTGAACTGGTAGCTACGGTATCCAACGCAGGCGGTTTAGGGGGATTTGGCGCTTATACCTTAAGTCCGCAGGAGATCTATGAAAAGGATAAGCAGCTCAAAGCCGCCACCAATAAGCCCTACAATATTAACCTATGGGTTTCTGATACTGATGCGATAAATGGTACGGTTTCTGACGAGCATTTTGAACAGACCAAGACTTTGTTCAAACCTTATTTTGACGAAGCCGGGATTGCTTTGCCCGAGAAACCGGCAGTGTTTAAACCCCGCTTTGAAAACCAGGTTGAAGTAATATTAAGTACCCGTCCAAAAGTGTTCAGCTTTATGTTTGGCATACCCTCTGCAGATATATTGGAGCAATGCCGTAAGCTGGATATCAAAACAGTGGGCGCCGCCACCACATTGGATGAAGCCATTGCTTTGGATGCAGCGGGTGTGGATATGATCATCGCTTCGGGCTTTGAATCCGGTGGTCACCGCCCCTCATTTTTGGCTTCTGCCGAGCAATCCACCACCGGGACTTTTGTATTGATTCAATTGATCAGGGAAAAAGTAAAAACACCCATCATTGCCGCGGGTGGTATCGCGAGCGGTCGTGGTGTGGCCGCGGCGCTCACTTTGGGTGCCGATGCCGTGCAGATTGGTACGGCATTCCTTGCTTGTGATGAATCGGGAGCATTGCCCGCTCACCGGGAAATGCTGTTTTCTGATGCCGCCAAATATACCACCCTATCACGCGCCTTTACCGGTCGACTGGGCCGGGGTATCACCAGCCGGGTAGCTAAAGATTTGGTGGGACAGGAAAAACAATTTCTGCCCTTCCCGCTGCAAACCACGTTCATATCCTCATTAAGGAAAGCCGCGCTTGAACAACAAAAATGGGATATGGTATTATTCTGGGGCGGACAGATCGCACCAATACTTAAACATACCAAAGCCGCGGTTTTGATGCAATCCTTAATCGAGGAAACATCAAAGATCATGGCATCATAAAACAAACAAGCTATGAACTCGTCAAAAGTATGGTATATCACTGGGGCCTCACAAGGATTAGGACTTAACCTGGTAAAAAAGCTATTGCATAGTGGCTACCGGGTAGCCGCCACCTCGCGCAACGCGCAGACCCTTAAGGATGCTGTTGGGTTGATAGACACCGACCGTTTTCTTCCGCTGGCGGTAGATTTGAATAACCTGGATTGCATCGAAGAATCCATCAGGCAAACCATCACCGCATTCGGACAAATTGATGTACTGGTTAATAATGCCGGTTACGGCATGGTTGGTACGGTAGAAGAAATAGTAGAGCAGGATATCAAAAATATTTTTGACGTAAATGTTTTGGCTACCATTAATGTTACCCGGAGCGTATTGCCCGTTATGCGCAAGCAAAAAAGTGGCTTCATCATCAACATGAGTTCTGTTGCCGGTTTTGTAGGTGCGCCCGGCTGGTCAATATACTCGGCTACCAAAGCCGCGGTAACTGCCTTTTCTGAAGTGCTGGCGCTTGATGTCAAAGAATTTGACATCAAAGTAACCGCGGTTGAACCATCAGGTTTCCGCACCGGTTTTCTCACCCAAAATTCATTGGCCTATACCGAAAGTAAGATTGAAGGTTACCAGGCGGTTAAAGATACACAAGAGCGTTACCTGGCTGCCAACCGCAAGCAACCCGGCGACCCGGATAAAGCTGCCGATATATTGATTCAGATCTCTGAAGATCAGCAACCGCCACTGCACTTATATCTTGGCCGCGACGCATATAAGCGCGCATCAGAAAAATTGGCCGCGATGACTGATGAACTGGAAACCTGGAAAGCCATAACTATAGCTGCCGATTTTCCTGATCAGAAATAATGGTTCTATAATAATCTGGTTGGCGATTTTGTTTATTTTCGTAACACCAACAGATATAATAAATATGAAACCAGACTCGCAGAATGTAACAGACTATACCAATAATAACACCATATTTATGGTCTGGAGTTTTAAGGATGACGTGGAAGTGAAAGATACTTTCAGTCAGCTTTGTAAGCTGATCATCAACCTTAATAATTCTGCCAATATCCGTTTCCCTGTTTCCCGGGCAAGCTGTGTGATGGGTATTGGACATGATGCCTGGCTCCGGCTTGAGCTTCCTACTCCGTTGCCTAAAGAGCTAACAAATTTTGCCCCTATTGTTGGCAGTAAACACACGGCGGTTTCTACCAAAGGGGATCTGCATTTTCATATCCGGGCCGATACTACCAGTATCTGTTACGATATGGCATCTGCCATAACGGATGTTTTAAGTCCTGTGGCCATCAGTACCGTGGAAATCCATGGTTTCAGGTATTGGGACAGCCGCTCTATTTTAGGCTTTGTGGATGGTACCGAAAATCCTCACGGACAGGATCGGGAATTTTTCAGCATGGTGGCCGATGAAGACCCTACTTATGAAGGCGGTAGTTATCTTTTCACACAAAAGTATATCCACGATCTGACAGCCTGGAAAGGACTTTCGACAGAACAGCAGGAGAAAGTAATAGGACGATACAAGGCGAATGATATAGAAATGAGCGATGAGGTAAAACCATCCAATTCACACATAGCCCTGGCCAATGTTGGCGATGATTTGAAAATTGTTCGGGACAATATGCCCTTCGGCAATATGAGTACTAACGAGATGGGGACCTATTTTATAGCTTACGCCAGCACATTCAGCACGGTGCAAACCATGCTGACCAATATGTTTATTGGCTCGCCCGAAGGGAATTATGACAGGATTTTGGATTTCAGTACAGCCAAAACCGGAAGCTTGTTTTTTGTGCCCACATTTAATATGATAGATGATTTTTCTGATTAAATTTTTGATCAAAGCGTAATGGATACCAGGCAATTTAACGATGATGTTTTCCAGGTAGTGGAGCTCATTCCAACAGGACGGGTAACTTCCTACGGGGCAATAGCTAAGGCGCTGGGCTATGGTACGGCCAGGATGGTGGGCCATGCTATGGGCATGATAGATCATGATAACAAAACCTTACCGGCGCATCGCGTAGTGAACAGCAGCGGCCATATTTCGCCCCCGGAAAACAGCGGTGGAAAATGGCGCATACAAATGCTGGAGCAGGAAGGCGTAGCCGTACATAACGGGAAAGTAGTAAAGTTTAAGGAGCTTTTCTGGGACCCTAAAATTGAAATAGAATAAGTGGGCCAAAGCCGCTCTGAATACCTTTAAATGGACGAGATCTTATTAACCCACCCTATCAATCCGGAAGAAATACTATGGTTTTTATCCCGCGGTTTTGACGAACCTATGTACCGGGTTAAAAACAACAGCGTATTCAGAGCTTTTAAACTCGGCGAGGAAAAATTCCTGGTAAAAATCATACCGGGCATCCTATCGGTAAAAATAGAATGGCTTTACGGAGACCGAACCGAAGAACAAGCCGCCTTTGTTAAAGATTTCATCAGCGAATGGTTTGATCTGGAAGCCGACATCGCGCCATTTTATGAGCTGCTGAAAACCGATGACAGGCTGCATTATATGGCCGAAGATTTTAATGGCCTGAAACTGGTAGGCATGCCCGATCTGTTCGAGGCCTTGGCCTGGGCCATTATGGGTCAGCAAATCAACCTTACTTTTGCCTACAAACTCAAACGCCGATTGATTGAAAAGTACGGCGACTTTATTGAGCAGGAAGGTGAAATATATTATATATTTCCGTCACCTGAAGCAATCGCGGCAGCTGACCCTGATGATCTCCGGGAGATGCAGCTCTCCGGCAGTAAAGTTGCCTATCTTAAAAATGCCGCTACAGCATTTGCGACTGGAAAAATTGATAAGGCCATATTGAAAGCGCTGCCCGATTCCATTTCACGCCGAAACCTGCTTACTGCGCAAAAAGGGATCGGCGTATGGACAGCCAACTACGTACTGATGAAATGCCTGCGCGATCAAACAGCTGTACCATTTGGCGATGCCGGACTGCTTAACGCGCTGCTAAATCATGGCATCATAACCAACAAAACTGAGCTACAAGGCATGTACGAGCTTTTTGAAAAGTTTAAAGATTGGGAAGCCTACCTGGTATTTTATCTCTGGCGAAGCCTTGCGCCAAGACCTGAAATCAGTAAAGCTTTTTCACCTGATTAGGCGTTAAACCGGTATAAGATTTAAACTCTTTTATAAAATGCGCCTGGTCATAATAGCCGCATTCAAAAGCTATGGAAGTTAAGGGCTGAGGTGATGATCGTAATAATTCCAGGCTCCTGTTAAACCGCTGAACAGAAAAAAACTTTTGGGGAGTTATACCCACCCAGTCCATAAAAAGCTTCTGGATATAACGTTCGGAAAAGCCATAGTGTGCTGATAAGTCCTGTATATTGAAAGCCCTGTCTTCCTGAGCAACATACCTACACAAATGCTCCACTAATTTCAACTGATGATCGCTCCTTTTATTCCTCACCAGTCTTTGGATCAGGAACGCTTCCAAAACCTCTACTTTCTGTTCTAAAGTGCGTTGCTCCATTAAACGATTATAAAAGTCGCCCGACTCTTTATTGAAAATATCACATAGATCAATTGATTCATTCGTAAAATCGGAAGCCGGATTTGGAAAAAAAAGTGCATTGGCATGCGGATGGAACCGTGTGATCAAACATGTATTTCCTTTGGTGAGTGCTGCCATGGTTGGAATTGTCCAATGGCCCAGCACTTCCAGGCTGGGTACCTTCATCGCGTTACTTCCCCGGTGCCTGACGGTATCATTGGTGGAGATATCTATACAGAGTTCTACGCAGCCACTCGGATACATCACCTCCAGAACATCCGTATCGTGGCGGCATGTCCAATAATTCTTTACAAAAGGCTTTAAAATATCCGACGGAAAGAATACCTTATCTCTCATAATTAAAGATAATGATATTATGAAAATTTATTAAATGTCTGATAAAAATGTCGTGGGGTGTATTTGTTCGTTTTTTTACAATTTTACTTGTAATCAAGATTTTATTTTTGTTAAAACGACTAAAATTTATGAAGATGAAAAATTATAAGAAAGCTCTTTTGATCCTTCTCCTGCCATTGATGCCTTTTATTACAAACGCTCAATCGAGCCCACTACAGGAGGCTAAAAAGGCAATCGCGGCAAGCAATGCTACTTATTTTATTGCCATTGCCAAAAACGACGGATCCATTCTTAACCACTATGCAGATGATGCCTGTTTGCTGCCACCCAATTCTACTGCCATATGTGATCATGCCGGGATGGCCAAATTTTTTAAGGATGGGTATGAAAAGTATGGTCTGAAAGGCGGAAAATTCATCACCAAAAACATCTATGGCGATGGCCGGGAATATGTTACCGAGGAAGGGCTCTGGCAATCGTTTGACTCACAGGGAAAAGTATTTGACGATGGCAAATTTTTAGTTCTTTGGAAGAAAACGAAAAACGGTTGGAAAATGTTCCGGGATTCCTTCAGCAGTAACCGCGCTCAAAAATAAAAAGAGTAACCCTCTTTTATTTACAAATACCCCGGTTAAGGTCAATAAAAAAGCCCCGCATGTCTGCGGGGCTTTTGCTTTTCCGGGCTCAGTATAATCCAAGCCGATTAATTAATGAAGCAATTGATGGTTTAAACCATTTATAAATTGAATAAGAGGGTTCGGTTCTCTTACGTATTGAATACCTATTTATGAAAGTGTTTAAAGAAACTATAAATAGCCATTACCAGGGTATATGCAGACACGCTGATTAATATGACCAGCACTCCTGCAATCAGTAAATGCGGATTATAATAATCCTTATCAGTTGATTTGCCCAATTCAGACATAACTACCTTTCCAATCTAAATACATCATCAATAGATATTCACCTTTGCTGATTTGCATAATTTAAAAGTTTAAAAGGCAGGCTTTAAGTCCTGCCTTTAGTAATTAATTAAAAGGTTTAGGTTGCGTTAAACTTTTGGTCATTTTATGCTGTTCTTCGTTAATCTAAATGGCTTTTACTTTACAAATTACTACAACGGTGCAGATATACTGCACCGTTGTAATAATTAATTCTTTTAATGGGTTGCTACTTTTCGTAAGGCTGCATTCTCAGCATCCATTACGTAGATAGTTCCATTTTTATCCACTGCCACAGCGCTTGGACTATTGAATAAAGCTGATGATAATCCGCCATCCTTGAATCCTGCCTGTCCGGAATAATTATTACCACCGGTTAAGGTAGTGACATTACGATCAGGAGTCACCACTCTTATAGCATTACTGCCGGAGCGGTCTGCCACAATGAGGTTTTGGGAAGTTGGATCAATAGCCAGCCCTGCAATGTTACTGAATGAACCAATGCCTGGTCCCCCGTCTCTCAGGTTCTGTCCATAGTTGCCTGCATAAAAACGATAGGGTTCCACACCGGAAGGATTTACCATATGAATCGCATTATCATATGCCCCGCCGTAGTACAGATTGCCTGCAGCGTCAATTACAAATTTGAAGTTATTTGCCTGCGTAGTCATCACAATCTGCAATCCATTCGACTGGTATTTGGTAATGACATTATTGCTTTGACCTATATAAAGGGTTCCCTGTGAGTCAAAAGCCAATTGTACCGGGCCCGTTATTGTTTTATAAGTGCTTACAACCCCAGAAGGCGTGATTTTACGAATAGCATTGTTATTAATATCAGCAACGTACAGATTATCCTGATTATCTATAGTAATACCAATCAAGTATTGGAATAACGCTCCTGTGCCGGTACCATCCTGGAACCCGGTATCTCCTGTTGTGCTACCCGCAAAAACAGAAATAACTCCTGTTGGTGATGCTTCAAGGACGTTGTTTCCATTGGTTAAAAACAAATTACCCTTACTATCAATTACCATATTCGATATATTACGATTCAATAAGGTTTTAACTTTTGGACCGCCGGCCAGCGTTGATACACCCGCATGTGTAAACACCGGACCAGTAGCTGTTAGTCCATTTGCCTTAACCGTAATTGGACCGGTTGTTGTGCCAACAGGCGCCGTTACAACTAAGGTGGTTGCTGTTGCACTGGTAACAGTTGCCGCATTTCCATTAAAATACACCTGATTTTGTGATGCAGTGGTATTGAACCCGGTTCCGGTTATGGTAACCACAGTGCCATCAAGACCATTATCAGGACTAAGGGAACTTACACCCAAACTTTGCACGGTAAATACCGGACCAGTGGTAACTTGTTGGTTGGTGGTAATTACAATTTTACCTGTTGTTACATTTGCAGGCGCATTTACTACCAGTTTATTAACAGACGCGCTACTGATTACGGCAGAGATTCCATTAAAGGTTACCTGATTTTCTGTTAGTACCGTACTGAAATAATTACCATTGATAGTAACCTGCACACCTGCCAAACCACTTGTAGGTGATACCGAAGCAATTAGCGGAGGTGGTACTACGGTGAATACTGGCCCTACGGTGCGTTCGCCATTAATAGATACCGATACCGGCCCTGTGCTGACACCGGCCTGTAAGGTAGCTGTAATTGATGTACTGCTGGCACTGTTTACAATTGCAGCAACTCCATTAACAGCTACTACATTTTGCGCTGTTACTGTATTAAATCCTGTTCCGGTTATGGTAACAACAGTACCCGGGCCACCAGTAAGCGGACTTATTGCAGAAATAGCCTGATAGGTAAATACGGGTCCCGTGGCTGTTTGCCCGTTTACTTTAACTACCACAGGCCCCGTACCGGCGTTAGCAGGTACAGCAACTATCAATAAAGTATCGGCGGCGCTGGTTACTGTTGATGCTGCACCGTTAATAGTAACTTGTGCAGGTGCAGTTGTACTGCCGAAACCCGCGCCAATGATACGCACATTTGTACCGGTTGGCCCGTTAAAAGGTTCAATAGAATGAATACTCAAAGCTTGAAAGGTATAGGTACCTGCAGTTGCCGATTTGCCGCTCACACTCACCTGAACCGTGCCCGTACTACCACCCTGTGGCGCCTGAACAACTAACTGGCTGGCATTGGCATTCACCACATTGGCTTGCTTACCATTAAATGTAACCGTATTATCTGCTGCATTGGTACTAAAGCCGCTACCACTGATAGTAACTAAAGTACCTGCGTTGCCACTGGTGGGCATCATGGTTAAGGGGCCTGCGCTTCCTAATGGTACGCTGCCATCCTTATTATTGTGGTCTTTTTTGCAGGACACGATCAGGAACAGCAATCCCATGATCAGCATAAGGCCGCCTGCAAAACTCGTTAATGTTTTCTTTCTCATTGTTTGATCTTTATAAAATATCGATGACTTTCAACATATTCAGGTCGGCTGTTAAAATGTATACCTGGCGCCTAACTGTACCTGGTACCTGGAGTTAAAATAATCTACAGAATAGGATTTTCCCGGATCCTGGAATTGATATACCGGGTAATTGCCCGGATTTTGCCTGGCCGGAAAAGCGGGTGTTAACCCTATACTTGCTGTGGAGTTAAAGGTATTGGGCGAGAAATAACTAATACCCCAATTTTTATTCAGCAAATTGGTAAGGTTGATAATATCCGCACTGAAAGTGAGATACTGTTTACCCGATTTTGAAAAATGATACTCTTGCGCAAAATGGAAATCGGCCTGATTGTTCCATGGTGTTCTTCCGGTATTCCTTTCGGTAAAATCACCTCTTCTGGAGCTTAGATATTTGTTGCTATTAATATAATTATCAAAGGCATTTGCCTGGCTGGCCGCAGTTATTACTTGTCCACTACCATTGGTGTAGTCCTGGAAAAAGTTAATTGTTTCTCCCATTTTAGGGATATACAACAGGCTCACCTGCTGGCCCAGGCCTTGTATACTGTTATTCACCAGGCCATAAGTGAAAGGACTGCCACTTTGAGCGCTGAAGAACAATGAGAAATTACTCACCCATCTGTCATTCCATGCTTTATGATAACCCGCGTTGATCACGATGCGGTTTCGGATATCAAAATTGGAATTGGCCAGCCCTGGATTATTTGGATTGAGCGCCTGGTTCAACTGCCAGTTTGATTCCAGTGAGTTACGGATACCGTTGGAAACATCTTTTGATTTCCCATAAGTATATGATGCCGAGAAATTAAAACCCATCGAAAAATTCCTGCTGACAGTACCTGTTAAACTATAACGATACCCTTGCGATGTGTTGCTCATCTCGTATACGTTGGTAAACGTAGGATCAACAGACCCGGAAAATATAGGCTGCTGCTTTTTTACATCATACCCGTAATAAGTAGGGTTATCCTGTACATTGATCTGGCGGAACACCACATCTTGTATGGTTTTGGTCAATATCCCTTCAACGGTGTATTTAAATTGGTTTTGATCGGTATAATCAACAGCCATATTAATCCTGGCTACCCTTGGCATTTTGAAATGATTGTCCACAACATCTACCTGAGTAGGACTTGCATTTTTACCAATGATATTGACTCCATTTTGGCTGATATACTTTCCTATACCATTAGCACCTCCTTGCAGTGGATTACCGGTAAATACCGTATTGTTGCTGTTTCGGTCGTAAGCGCCGTAAGAGTCGCCATTATTATAAAAGGTATAGCCCAGCCATGCAAATGGTATGCGACCCGTAAATAAGCCGGCGCCGCCCCTGAATATCAGACTTTGATCGCCTAACCAATCATACCTGAAACCTAAACGTGGTGAAATTTGAAGACTGCTGAAATAGGAGTTTGTAATTCTGTACAAAGGCGTATACAGATAAGTGGTTCCGAAATAAGGGTCATGATTGGCATTTTGCGATTTAGTGCTGAGTAACTGTTTATCAGGAACATCGGCATAATCCAGTCTTATTCCCGGTGTAATCTTAAACTTGTCACTTATCTGGATCTCATCCTGCGCATAAACACTGTACAAATTAATATTAAACTTAGCTACCGGGTTATTCAAAATATAATCGCGGGTATCATCCGTATAGTTATAACTGCCTCTTACTCTATAAGGCGAGTTGTTCAGGTAATCCTGTATACTTAAATAATCTATCCGCCCGTTCCAGGAGTTAACAAATCCATAATTGATATTGTAAAATTCATTATGGGTACCAAACGTAAAGGTGTGTTTACCCAGGTTCCAGGTAAGGTTATCGGTAAACTCAATCGTCCGTTGCTTTTGATTAAAGATGGAGGCCTCTCTGTCTGTTCCTAAATAAATAGTAGTTCCAGGTGTTTCTCCTGCAATCTGTACTTGTGGAATAGATGGGTCAGATGAAGGATTACGATAATCGTGAACAAAGGTAAAACCAGCCACCGCGCTGTTGGATAAGCTATTGCTTATCCTGCTCTTCAACTCGGCAACCGTAGAGGTTTGATTATTTACTTGTTGATAAGCGATGCTCCCAAAGCGAAAATCCTGTTGATCTCGTTCCAGGTTGATGGCTTTCGAGGTAATGGTATTATTCCGGATAACCAGTTGGTTATTGTCGTCGATGTTCCAGTCTATCCTGTTAAAAAACTTATTGGAATTTGAGTAAGTATTGTACTGGCCGGAAGTTCCCGGATCAAACCCATAATTTTTGATAGTAGCATTACGGATATTTTCAGCATCCTGCAGACTTAATATACCGGCAGACTCGGCAGTGCCAGCAGCCTGAAGTACGGGATCTGTTCTGCGGGTGATCTCCTCATTGGTAAAAAAGAATAATTTGTTTTTGATGATCGGAAATCCAACACGAAAACCAGTCTGATAATCATGAAAATCGGATGGCAGCTTACCGGCAGTTCCCACACGATCAGGCCCTGTAATGGAGGCATTCCTTCCCAATGCATAAACAGATCCGGTTATCTCATTGGTTCCACTGCGGGTTACCGCGTTGATGCTTCCGCCGGTGAAATTACCGATCTTAACATCAAAAGGAGCAATATAAACCTGCATATCCTGTATGGCATCCAATGATACCGGATTGGTACGGGTGCTGCTGCCCGGCATTCCGGACGATCCGGTTTGCCCGCCAATAGATGGACTGAATCCAATTGCATCATTATTGATTGCCCCGTCAATAGTTACGTTATTATACCTGAAACTGGTTCCGGCAAATGAATTATCCTTGGTGCTTTGTGGTACAAGGCGTGTAATATCCTGTATACTCCTGGATATAGAAGGCATATTGCGGATGGTGCTTTGATTGATGTTTTGACCGGCTCCATAAGTATTGGCTTTGGCTCCCGATCTGGTCGCCTTTACCACTACTTCCGAAAGTGCTTTGGTATTATCTGTTAAAACTACGTTCAACAAAAGCGGATCGCCCAGCGTAACAGTTAAGGCATCCTTTACCTGCGTATTCATCCCGATCATACTAACAGTAAGCTGATAAGGACCTCCTATGCGCAACCCGTTCAGGTGATAACGTCCGTCTTTATCACTCACGGTGGCGTACCTGGTACCTGATGGCTGATGAACAGCGCTGATGGTTGCGCCGGGTAATGGCTGACCGGCCGCATCTAATACCTTACCTGTTAACCCTCCGCCTGTTTCCTGAGCAGATGCCCACAGCGGTGTCATGGCTAAGATGACAAGTGTCCAAACTATAATATATAATTTATGCATTACTAAGTTTTATTGATGGTTAAAAGTTAGGTTTGAGTACCCGGTTAATAACATGAAGCACCCCGTTGCCCGTTAGTATATTTTGATTGATCAGGGTTACCGGCGATGTATTACCAATCCCTTGCAGGGTAATACCGGTATATTTCAATGTATAGGGATCCTGCTGCACATTTACAGTTAAATTATTTCCGTCAAGCATAGCTTGCTTACTGATGTTGGTGGAGTCTGTGGAAAGCACGTAGTCATATACAAATTTTCTCCCTGAAAGCATCTGGTACTTCAGCAAAGCGTTGAGGGTTGCCGGGCTGGTATGGTTGATGCTATCTAACGAAGCATAGCCCATCGCTTTAAAGGCCCCGTTAGTTGGTGCAAACACGGTATATGGCCCATTTGCCTGTAATGTGCTATTTAAATTAGCCCTTACTAAGGCCTGACTGAAAAAAGTAAGAGAATCGTTGGAAGCAATGGCTTGTGTAAGCAACGGATAGGTAGACGGGGTAAGTACCGCATTAATAACCTGAATTAAACCGTTTGAACCCGGAAGATTTTTAGAAACAATCTGAGTTCCGTTAACGGTCAATACGGTATCCTTACCTTTCACCCAACGCGTTACGTACATGCTTAGCCCGTCAATTGTCTTTACCTCCTGATTAAAAAGAAACGGAAGCGTATTAAAATCATACTTACCGGCAAGTACATGGTAACGTATCACTTGCGTCAATACGGCCTTATTAGCAGCCCTTACGCTTACCGCAGAGCTATAGCCCGCATTATTAAACGAGGGATCATCGGGCGCCAATACCGTCAAGGTCTGGGTGCTGTTTAATTGCGGATAAAGGCCGGTATAATTAAGGGCAGCATTAAATAACGACAGGTTAAAATTATCCGTAATGATATTCCCTATCCTGTTATCAAGCCCGGTATTGTTATTATTAACCACTTTATCTTTTTTACAGGCTTGCAGTAATAATAAGAAGGCACCACTGATGACAACTAAACTGAACAGCTGTTTATATTTAAAATTGATCATGTTTTTTTAATTGAAATTTCAGGTTTAATTAAGGTTGCAGTATGCCATCCACTATATGGATCACCCCATTGGTGGCCATAATATCGTGTTGTGTAATATTCACGGGCGGTGAGGTATTGGATGTGTGCCGTTTCACCTGAACCTGGTTACCGGTATGTGGAAAATCCAGGTCAACAATAACTGCCGGGTAACCTCCACTCCTTGCCGGGCTTACCACATATCCGCTTAAACTTTCGGCATTATACAACAGATCATTATAAAGCCAGGTTGAACCTGTTACCAGCGGCCTGGTCGAAGAACTGCTCCTCCCAAACCCATAATTAACATTATAGCAGCTGATCAGCGTATCGATCGGGGAAAGCTCGTTAAAATCTACCTGGCCCGTAGTCCGGTTTTGATAATTTCGAAGATCATCCAAAGTAACAGCGCTGGTATTTTTGTGATATACACCCGCCAGAAATTTAATGAACACATCATTAGTTGGCGCAAATAAGGTCACATTAGAAAAATTGGGCGATAAATATAGGTTGGTGGTATCGCTTCCGGATAAAAATCCAATATTAGCAATTCGTAAACTATCACTCATCCGGTAAGAAGCCATCAGGTAACTAAACCGCGGGTCGCTATTCAGGATGGCATAAATGTCTTTATCCGGTTTTTGCAAAACCTGGTTAATAGGATAAATAATAGCGTGAAAAGCAGTGATGTTCTTTTGCCTGGTTTTCACCTGTTTGCCATTGATCCAAAAACCATTATTAGGAGAAACAAATAACGAATAGATATAGGGCGTGCTTGAGTTAAATGGGAAGGAAGGGGGAACCGATTGCGGCGGATTAGCGCTTTGCAATAAAGTGGTAACCTCTGTAGTCCCGTTCAAAGTAGTTAATGTTGAATCAACGTAAGTCCCTAACCCTATATGAAACAGCAATAAGCTATCTAATATGGGTTTGCTGGTGCTCTTAATCCGGCTCATTGTATAGCCAGCCGCGGTAAATGCACTGTCTGTAGGTGCATAAATGGTTAATGATGATGGCTTGGTCGCCGCCACCAGACTGTCCAGCCCTCCTTGTTTCCAGGCAGCATAGAACAAAGTATAGGGCGATTTTTGCAAAGCAGAATCAATGCTTCCAAGCATCTGGCCTGAGTATTTGATAGGCTTACCAACAGGAATTGGCGGCTCCTCATTTTTTTTACAGGATAGCCATAATGCCGAGATGCAAAGCATCAGCAACAAAGAGCCCATCTTGCTTCTTATCTGATTATATATATGTTGATATTTCATGTTTTTTAATTAAATGAGCATATGATTAGCATTATTTGCGTGCATCAGCCGGGAAATACAGGAGATCGGCAATTAAATCAACTATTCCGTTCGTCGTGACAATATCCCGTCCCTTATCGGGGTCGGAGAGACCGACACGATAGGTGGTTTGTTGATTTAGAGGCAGCGCAAACTGACCACCGAAAAACTGTGAAATTGAAAGCTGATAATTGCCGTCAGTAACGCTAACACCATTATTCCCGCCAATATTCCAGCCATCACTGAGAAAAATGTGATGAGGATGCAATACATAAACTTTAAACAGGAAGGAATTATAATTTGCCGTCTGAAGATTATTGATGGTATCCAACGTGATCCCATTTTTAATGAAAGCTTCATTAGTTGGCGCTACAATTGTGTATGGCCCTGTTGTTTTGAGACTGTCCCAAAGGTTAAATTTCTTGAGCCCCGCCACAAAATAAGAGAGATCCTTATTAGCAGCCAGATAATCCTGAACGGTGATGGGATTGTATTTTAATACATTTTGCAGCACATGTATGATCCCGTTAGAAACGATCACATTGGATTTGGAAACGCTTACTCCGTTAACAGATAAATCGGTACCGCCACCGGCAAGTTGCTTGCTTAAATACAATTGCAAACCATCGGCATTGGCATACAGGTTATCCAGAGCCTTGGGCACATCGCTGATAAATAGCTTACGGTTGAGGATATGATATTTTAATTGAAAGCGTAAACTGTCTGCATTCATTTTATCAAAATCAGCAGCACTGTGAATTCCCCTTAAATTAAATGCATTATCATCCGGAGCAAAAATGGTAAACGGGCCAGGTCCATTTAAACTATCTACCAGGCCAGCTCTTTTAATGGCTGCATAAAAAAGGGTAAACTCATAGTTATTTTTCAAAAAATCGCTGGCGGGCCTGAAGGTCACCGTAGATGCTGGCGCATCCAGGCTTGTTTTCTGGCAGGAAGAGTATCCCAAAGCCGTCAGTAACACGACCGGAATTATAATGAATAGATTGATTAATTTTTTCATATCTGTATGTTGTATCAGTGAATTACCGGTGGGTCATATTTGCGCTGAACGGTCATGAGGTAAGTTTTGCCATTAACAATCTCGATAGTGTTGATGGTTCCGAATGACCTTGGGTTATATTGACCAGAAGGCGTTGTGACAATTAAATTTGGTGTTTGCCCCTGTGTATAGTCATAGCCAAAGCATATAATTCCGGCGTAATTGGGATAAGAAACCGGATTAGTGCCGGGACCTACCCGGTTATTATCATATCCGGGCGCAAAAAGATCAAATACCTGATAAATATTAGTGGATATATGATTTGAGCCTACCGTTGGAAATAAAGGGAAACTGTAATAAGGATGCACATCAGAGGCTGTTGATCGTATCACCCGGGCAAAATAAATACTGTTATACCCAACCGCGGCACTATCGGAGGCCGGCGAAGGATATGGGTTGCTACTACTTCCTTTGAGCAGGGAGAGATAAATATTCATGGTATCTTTCACCTCTGGCACCTGTTGCCCGGAACCCACATCTATAACACCATAATTCTTTTGCCAATAACCTTTTGATCCTAAGTTGTAGAAATTGACATATACTGATGAATCTGAAAATGCCGTATTGGTAAACTGCTCGTTACGCAGATACAGGGATACCTTATTACTATAAGCATCCGCATTTATTGTTTCCATCGTATACACCTGGCCTTCATTCAAATTAATAGTGGTGTCTACCAATATTTTATTACGATTGGAAGGGTCAAGGCTTAAAAATGCATCCGCGGTTACCGGGCGGCTCACAAACATAATGCGGTGCTTGCCCGAAGGTATCTGTGCCCAGCTCGACAAATCGATACCATTCAGTATCGGACCTACCAGAACATTCTCCTGACCCGGATATTCCGGATTGCGAAAACCCGAATTTCCGGCATGTGCAGGATAGGCCGGAGCGTAACTTGACCGCGTATCTAAATGGTCGCCCATAATAGCAGCACCTGTGATCACTCCCTTGGAGTCGATAACCGGGTCTATCAGCATTGTTAAAAAGGGAAGCGGAGCGTCTTTATTATCCAGTGTTAAAGCATAATTTAAATCATTAAAAACACGCAGATAAGCCGCTTTATTGATGGTATGGTAGCTGAGTTTCTGACAACCCATTAAGCTATATATGGAGTAGAAACAAATCATCGCTCCGAAAACAAACTTTAATTGCTTCATATTTTATTTATTATGTTTAATAATGACTAAATGTGCTCCCTGACCTGCCCCACCCGTATTGTTAAGAGTACCGATAAGCGCCACTGAATAAATGCCGAATTCTGTTCGTGGCAGACCTGTAAAATTGCCCTGACTATAAACTGATTTGTTGGCAATAAAATCTGCCGGCTGGATTGCGGTAATATTGGAAAGCCATGTTCCGGGCACAATCAAAGGAGATGGCTGGGATTGGTAAACCCTGATCTGGTCAGGAATGCCCAAAGTATAGGCGGAGGTTGTTAAGATTTGTCCCGGTGTAATATTTTGCTGCAAAGGCTGCCCATTCTGATCGGTAAAGGTGGCATAAGGTAAATCCTGGCAAAAGTTTAAAAACCGGAGTGCCGGAGTATAAGCATAATGAGTTATACTATTCACGCCCGTCGCTACATCTCCGCCATAATTGTTGTTAAAGTAATTACCGCTCATGTTATCTGTTGCAAATGACAAATCCGTTTTACCATTGGCTGCATATGCCCAAACTGTCCATACATCATTACCTTTTACAGAGAGCGTTTTTTCGGCAAGCACTTTCCCGTTTTGATCTACAGCCTTTATATCATGGTCGCCTTGTACATATATCTGGTAATCTGTTGCTTTGCCAAAAGCCAGGGCAGAACCCAGAGATTTGCCATCAACCAGTAAACTGATATTGGCTCCCGGGATAACATTTACAGCCTGAACCCTTGCGTAGGTTAAATTTACCGGCACACTGATATCGGCTATGGTTCTGAAAGAATTGATGTAAACCGCACCTTCATTAATGTACGGAACAAATGTGCCGTTAACCGATGCCACAACGGTGTAAACCCCACCAGGCTCATAAGATTGGATGGTGGCAATAACGTTGTTTAAAAAGTTATTATGCCCATCAACCATAATCCCGGTAACCGGATCAACATAAGTTATTCCCACGCTTTCTAAACCACTATTGGCGGCACAAGGTAGCTGCGCCCCATTTTGCGTTTGTAACTTAAATTGGTATGATCCATACGGTAGCTCTATATAATCTGAATAGGCGCCCTGTTTAACACCAGAGGTGACTGTATTTACGGGTGTACCGTCCGCATAAGTTAAAGTCAACGGTCCTTTTAAATTAGATGGGTCGCCGTTATCGATAAGGTTTAGCACCCTGATCTTAAAATGTGTTGGATCGGACGGAGCCGAAACAGAACGGGGTATGGCAATCACGGTATCAGTAAGCGGCGGGAAACTGGCACTATGAACGCCGCTATAAATTGCGTAATAGTCTAACGGATGATTAAAATTATCAACTGCCTTAAATACCGTTGGACTAATGGTATCATTTGGAGCACCTGCTCCTATCATAGATACTTTGTTTAGCGATATATTCGCAGATCCGTCAGCATTGATCAGGTTTTGAGGAATATACCAGGCATTCCCTTTACCGCTGAAACTACCGGTTGAAGGAAAATAAAGCGTTCCGCTTACAGGCGGTACATTTCCCTGAACCTGAGGCAGGAAATTAGTTAGCTTTTGCCCATTAGCAATTACCTGGTTATAATCGGATATATTAACTATACGTGCGCTGGAGTTGGCAAAATGCAAACTTGTAGGGCGATTATCGTATGTAAAGTCTTCCTTTTTTTTACAGGAACAGATTACTGTTACCGTCAGAAATATGAATAGAATATATTGTGACACTTTCATAGTTTAATACAGATTATAAGTTAAGCCCAGCATCAGTTCGGTTCCATAGGTATAGCTGCGGTGGATATAGCTTTTGCCATAATACTGCCCTCCGGTTCCCGGATCGGCATAAACCTCCTGGTAAGGATGATTCAGTATATTTTTAGCAAATCCTTTTAGTTGTAGCCTGCGGGTAATCTGTTGCCTGAAAACCAAGTCAAGAACAGGTACAGGGCGGGTATACAAATCGGGTTCACCGGTTAAGTTCACCTGGATCAATCGTTCACCTACCTCATTAAAGCTTACAGTAATATTGGTCTTGCTATGTGGATTATCATAATCCAGGGAAGCGTTGATGGAGTAAGGCGCCTGTTCAAACAAAGGACTGGTGGCTGATGCCTGCCGGTCAATGGTACGGTTATCATTTAATCGTTCAGCATTCTTCTGTATGGAACTCTGTGCCAGCATTAAATTTGTACCAATGAAAAAATATCGAAGCGGAGTCCATACTCTACCTAAATCCTTAACTACCTCCAGCTCTACCCCGTAAACCTTACCTTTATTGGGATCATTTGTGTACTTAATAACAGGAAACTCAGGATAATTAGATAAGTCGCCGGCAGAATTTAAAGTGTAAGTTTTGGTCAGCTGGTCAGTGATCTGTTTATAAAAGCCGGAAGCAGAGATAACTTCGCCCGGATTAGGGAACCATTCCCACCTGAAGTCCATATTGCGGTTAAATTGATTTTTCAGATTGGGATTACCCACCACTACTGCTTGTTGTACCGGGTCATAGTTATAAACATTGGTTAGTTCCCTTAGCTCAGGCCGGGCCAGCGCGGTACTATAAGCAAACCTGAAATTCATGTTCTGCTTTAAGGTATAAGTTAAGTTTGCCGAGTAATAAGGCTTATATTTTGTGGTATAAACCGTTTTTGGATTGATGAGTACCAGGTTGACATTCCCTTGTTTTAATGAAGGGTCGATGTAAATGTTAGTAGTATCCACGAGCGATTGGATATTGGTAGACTCAAACCGTACACCACCGGTAAAACGGAGATTTTTTAAGGGCTTCAGATCTGCCATGGCATAAAAAGCCCGTGTTTCATAAAAACCGGTATAATTATTAGGAGATTTTAAGGAATTATAAAGAAATCCGCCAACAACCGGGCTGCCTTCCGCGTTATAATTGGAAGGGTTAAGAATACCTACCTTATCATAGCCCACCAGTTGATTAAGATTTCCATTAACTGCATATAATGGAGCGGAGCCCAATGAAGAAAAATTCGATCCGGGAAGTGTAAGCTGGTTTTCGGTATATACCCGGTCACGATGCAGATAATTACCACCAAACTTTAACAGTTGTTGCTGCCCCAGAATGGTAAAAGGTACAGTTACATCAACTTTGTAGTTATGATTGGTTTCATTCAAATCACGATAGTACCTGCCATTCGGATCAACCTGTACTTTACCAAATGGCCCTATACCATTTGCATAGCCAGATAATAATGAATAATAATCATTGGTTGAAATGGAACCGATGCTATTATTAGGGCCGATAATACCAAATAAACCAGGTTTGGGTAGTTTGTAATCAATAAGGTTTACAACTCTGTAATCGGGTTCGTTCTGTTCAGATTTTGATGTTGCCAGATTATAACTCACCTTAATGCCGTTTTTTGCATCCCACAACTTATGCTCACCCTGCAGATTAAAGGTATTCAGGGTACGGTACGTTTGCCTTAATGTATAGCTGGTTTCGGTAACTGTTCCGGGAAGGGCTACATAATTAAAGCTTCCGTGCAGATTCTGGCCTTCTGCCTCTGCTCCCCTGCTTCCCATGTATTGCAGGTTGATTTCATTTAAGGCATTAAACCGGTAAGTTAAACCGGCAAGAAAACCATAATTCAAGGTTTGTGTGCCGGTGTTTTCTTTTAAATTGACATACTGCCCCAGGTTTGGGTTATTAGGAGTGATATAGGAAGGAATGATACGCGGAGCAAAAATATAATTGCTGCCTGTAACTACCCCCTGCCTGATGGAATAGTCGGTAACGGTTCCGTTGTAAATATCATCAGACCTGTAATAATAGCTGGCACCGGCTATAACACCCAGTTCATGGGTTTTAAATATTTTGAAAGAATTACCATAACTCACAGAATAAACCTGGTTTGATTGAGCCGGATGGTAGTTTGTTGTGAGCACAGGATCAAAGCCGTGCATGATATTATTAATCTGGCTGGCTTGCTTAGCTAATTCAGGGCTATTTCTGCTATCCGCGATGATCTGCTGCATTTGCAGATTTCCGCCAGGGTATTCAGTAGCCAGATTGGTAAAATCTTTTGACAGGTTTTTCTTAGCTACATTTTGCCCCCACGTGCCCAGGTTATCGTTATAAAAACCATTCACCTTTCCACCGAAACCTACATTAGAATTAAATCCGTTCTCTACAGTAATAGTCAATGTAGCAGAGTCGGGTACTGATTTTGTTTTCAATTCAATGATACCGGCTGCGGCGTCGGCGGGTTTATCCGGGGTGGCTGTTTTATAAACCGTTATGTTATCCAGTAAAGATGCCGGGATCAAGTCAAGAGGAATAGAACTACGATCTGGATTAGCCGAAGCCAACCGCACACCATTCAGCTCCCCGATAACGCTTCGGTCACCTAAGCCCCTTATCGCTACATATTTACCATCCGTAACGGTAACTCCTGATACCCGTTGCAAGGCTTGTGTAGTGGTAATACTCGCTGTTTTTTCGATGTTAGCAGCAGAAATACCATCAGAAACCACTGCACTAAGTTTTCGATCATTTAATAATGATATCTGGTTATCCACTTTCCGGCGTGCCTGCACACTCACCTCGTTCAATTGTGTAGATAATACCTCCAGGTAAATATTTAAGGTGACCGTATTTTTTTCCTTTACGGATACGCTCAGGATCTTTTTTACTTTATAGCCTATGTATCCGGCACTCAGATCGTAAACACCAACCGGTAAGCTAATACGATAATGGCCATTGACATCTGCCGAATAGGAACGGCCATTGATGGTCACTGTTGCCCCTATTAATGTTTCTTTAGACTTGGCGTCATAGATGGTTCCTTCTATGACGCCTTCTACCGGGGGGCTTTTTTTGAATAAAACAATGACGTTTTTTTGGTCTGCGTATTTAAATTCTGTTTTAGATAAAATGGCATCCAATACATAAGCAAGGGATTGATCTGAAAAATCATAATTTTTCAGAGTAACCTGCTCTAATGCTGCAGGATCATAAGAGAATTTAACATTTGTAAGTCCTCTCAGTTTCTCTATTGCATTTTCTAAGGTTTCTCCATTTTTAAAATGGACAGAAACTTTGGTATTCAAATTCTGTGCTGAGCTAATGTTAGCACAAAATGCGGCAAATATATTTATTGAAATAAAACATATAACCAAAGAAATTCTCATAAAAATTGTAACTATAACCGTTACCGATTTTTTCATATTTTCGAGTCGTTTATTTATTAAGCAAAAGCGGGTACCACATAAACATCCAGGAAGCTGCAATTTTCTGTTAGTCTGTGGAGCCGCGTATTTAATCAGTACCTGTTCCAAGCGGGTACTGATTTTTATTTTGAGGAGGAATTAACGTAAATTGTTATTTCATAAGTGCGACCTCCTTATTTTTAATGACATAATTAACATGGTGAATAAGCTTTAACTGCTCCAGTATATCCCGGATATTATCTTTCATATTGAATTGCGTGGTAATACTTAATTTTTGCAAATCAGGTGATTTCAGGATTACCTTTAAGCCATAAATATTTTCCAGTTGTAAGGCTAACTCGCTTATGGAAGCATTCTTAAGCACATACTCACCGCTCTTCCAGTTGTCTGCCAGCCCGGCAGAAATTGTCGTAAAATCAATCTCGTCCGTTAGTGTATTAAAGGTTAACTGTTGCTGCGGTGTTAAAAGACGCAGTAGTTTTTTACCATTCATCACCGCTACCTTGCCCGTTGCTACACTTACTTGTATATGCTTAAGTTGTTTGTAGTTTTTAATAAGGAATGAGGTACCAAGCACTTGGGTACTCAACCTTCCCGACAGCACAATGAAAGGATGATTAGCATCATGCTTTACCTCAAAAAAGGCTTCGCCTTCCAAGAGCTGTACTTCACGAAGATGGCCTTTGAATTTCTGTGGAAATTTCAGAACAGATCCGGGCCTTAAATAAACAACTGAGCTGTCAGAGAGCACCATTTTATCCAAATGCCCATGCAGGGATTTTACCTCCGACCAAACTACCCGACGCTGTTCTTCCAAATGCTGCCGAATTATCATGGAAGCCAGAATACCAAGGCCGGAAAGGAAAACAATGACAGATGCTATTTTTAAATAATAGTAACGATTAAATCTTTTTTTATGGATTTCATTACGGATACCTTTAAATATATCCTCGCCAATGCGCTGTTTAGCTTCATTACTGCCAAATGCATCAAATGGTTGGTTATCATCAGTCTGATCAAACCAGGCGTTAGCCTCCCGGTCAAGATCATTATTAAAGGACTTTCTTCTGTTCCGCATATATACATCTACCGAGTCAAACCGATAAAGTACTTTAAGGGACAGTTATGAATATATTACTTCTTTGTTAACAGGAAAATTAAAATGCCGGCCAGGTTAGCGGGCTCTGCGTAAAATGTTTTCGCTTTTCTGCGTAAACGTTCCAGCGCCTGGGAAATGTTATTCTTTATAGTCTGCTCTGATAGGGAAAGTTCTATAGCTATTTCACGAATTGACTTGTTCTCATAGCGACTGAGTAAAAAAGTTTTCTGCATGGTATCAGGCATCTTTTCTATCTCGTCCTTAAAAACCGATTCCAGTTCTTTAGCCTCCAGGTTAAACTCCGGAGAATAATGTTCTGGCAGGTCATTCTGAAAACAGGTATCCCGATTGATAGAAGCGTACTTTTTTTTATAATGACTGATGGCTTTTGTTCTTGCTGCGGTATTTAGCCAGGGAGCTAATGATTTTTCTGCAATAATGTTTTTTCTCGAAATCCAGATATTCACAAAAATGTTCTGAACAATATCTTTCGAATCATCCACATCACCAATCCTTCGATAGATCATCGTATAAACTTCGGCCCAGTACTTTTCATACAGCGTTTTGAATGCAGCCTCATCTCCTTTTTGTAAGGCAGCTATCAGTTCCTGGTCTGTATCTGAAACGATGTACATACGCCTCGAAGATAAGTAATGAATATTAAGCCAATATTATATTAAATATCGGGACCAGAAAGCATTCCTGGATTTTGCTATGAGCCATCAGAAAAGATGCGCTTAAATTAAGGGATAGGGAAATAAACCAGAATAAGAATGTAATTCAATAGGTATCAAAACGCATATTTTGAATTTTGCAGAAAACAAAAAAAGCCTAGCGGACATGCTAGGCTTATTGCTCCTGAGGCTGGGCTCGAACCAGCGACCCTCTGATTAACAGTCAGATGCTCTAACCGGCTGAGCTACTCAGGAGTATTTTCCGATTGGAGTGGTGCAAAAGTATGATTTCTGAGGTAATTTCACAATATTTGCGCAAAAAAATTTTAAAAATATTTTACATGAGCTTGTTAGTTATTGGTACTGTGGCATTTGACGCTATTGAAACACCCTTCGGAAAGACAGATAAAATTGTTGGTGGGTCGGCAACCTTTGCCAGTTTAGGCGCATCTTACTTTTACGACCGTATAAAAATCGTTGCTGTGGTAGGTGACGATTTCCCGCAGACCGAGATCGAAGACCTTCAAAAACATAACGTAAACACCGAAGGCCTGCAGATAAAACAAGGTGAAAAATCCTTTTTCTGGAGTGGAAGATACCATAACGACATGAACAGCCGTGATACTTTGGCTACTGAGCTCAATGTTTTAGAGGCTTTTGACCCCATTATTCCAGATTCTTACCAGGATTGTGAATACCTGATGCTGGGTAATTTATCACCACAGGTACAGCAAACGGTTATCAAAAGGCTAACCAAGCGTCCAAAATTGATTGTGATGGATACCATGAACTTTTGGATGGACATTGCTCTTGATGAATTATTGGCTACTATTAAGCTAGTTGATGTGATCACTATCAATGATGCCGAAGCCCGCCAATTGTCGGGTGAATTTTCCCTGGTGAAAGCTGCCCGTAAAATATTAACCATGGGGCCAAAATATGTGATCATTAAAAAAGGCGAGCATGGTGCCCTGCTTTTCCATGAGGATAAAATATTCAGCGCTCCTGCCCTGCCGTTGGAGGAGGTATTTGATCCTACCGGAGCAGGCGACACTTTTGCAGGTGGGTTTATTGGTTACCTGGCTAAATCAGGTTCGATAAATTTTGATTCCATGAAAAACGCCATCATATACGGATCAGCCCTGGCTTCATTCTGTGTTGAAAAATTTGGCTCAGAGAGATTGCGGAACCTATCCCAGGAAGAGATTACAGCCCGCGTACAGGAATTTGTTAGCTTATCCAAATTCGAAATATAAAAAGCCTCTCCCAACCCTCTCCTTCAGGAGAGGGCTTTTGAAGTCCATTTTGTTACAAAGTGGGTTTACATGGTTTACACTTTTCATGGTTAACATACACACAAATAACTTATAGTCAATAATTTATGTGAATTTTTCTTAAAAAAGTGTAAACCGTTAATTTTATAGCCCTGCTGGTGGCTGTTTTTGTCTTTATAGCCTTATTTTAATATTTCACAGTAGGAATAGGTCAACATGAATGAAGATATATTCATCCTATCTCCCTCTTTAAGAGGTTGGACGGCTTAGTCGCCCTACAGGCTCAAACTTCTCAAATACCATTTCAGTATGCGGGGCATCGGCCAGTTCTTCAGTCAGGTCCTGCCCGGCCCAATGTTCATAATGTTTGCCGTTTCTCCATAGTCGGCTTCCGCTCACATCATAGATCAGCCCTTTATAAGCCACCCATATCTGCGGCTTATCCTGCCCGTTACGCAGGGCCAGCTGTGATTTGGTATATTCTGGAAGCTGACTCAAGATAATTGACTTTTAGTTTTAAAATATTCAAAAAAACCGATGTTCATTAGTAGCAGGATAATTAAATAAAAATGATCCTCGACAGGGATGGTACCTATTCGTTTGCCCATATTTTCGCTGTTGTTATATATAACTATGGGTATGGATGTCAGTACGCCATTTACGATATAAAAAGGAATAAGCGCCACCAGGTAAGCCAGATAAAACCGGTTAAGCCATCTTACTTTAAATACATATTGCAGCAAAGGCACCAACACCAGTAATACACCAAAAGTTACAACGGTATATAAACGGCCATAATAAAAAATGAGCCCTAATATACTCAGCATAATGATCAAACTATTGATAATGCGGGTGAGCCTGTTATCTATCTGCCATTTGATGTAATAATTTAAACAGGCATAAATAAAGATACAGGCAAACGGTACGGTGATAAAAAACAGGATTTCCTCCAATGGTAAGCCCCAGAGAGTTAGCCCTATAATATAGTGTGGGTTAAAAGACCACACCCCTTTTACCGCGAAAAGAACATCCCAAAACAGAAAGAAAAGCGCGGTTATGGTCATTCCCGGCCAAATGAATTTCCAGCTTTTATAAAAATGAACCCGCTTATCAAACGATAATACAACCGGAAAAAACACGGTCAATATATTGATCAATAAGTAGGTATATTTCACTTTAAAGCGGCTAAGAGCTTGTTTAACTCATCAATTTGAGCGGGGGTGCATCTCCGGGAATTCACCAAAAACTTAATGATCTCTACCGTAAGTTCCTTATCAGCGGTTCCGTAATTTTTTTTATCCAGCTGGATTATGATCTCCTTACTATCCGTAGCTATATTTTTATTGTAGCCTAAAAACCCGGGAACACTGTCTTCCACAGAAAAACGCATAAACCTGATCTCGATATTATGCGGATCAACTTCTATGGCTTTTTCAAATGTTTTTTCGCAGTTTTTCAGATACTTTATCTTGGAGTATGGATTCCAGGCATGCTTTGCTTTCAAAGCCTGCACACCGGCTATAAAACCCTCCATAATGCCCGTACGGTTTTTTACACTGCTTAAACTTTTATAAAGCGAATCAGTGGTTTTGCTGTCATTAATAGCCCCCCTTAATTGCCTGCGTATATTTTTCAGGTTTGGCTCATCGGCCTTTACGTTTTGTACCATCAACAAAAACGAAAACATTCCGGCTATAAAAAAAATATGTCTCCTCATCATCTTAAATCACATTCAGTTTTTGTTGTAAAACAGCTTTAACGTACAAACCCATTTTCCGGGTATCAGAAATGCGTATCCTTTTTTGCAGAATAACATTTGCAGGTGTATAACTTATTTTTTTAAACAGTTTCAAATAATAGGTATAAGCTATGTAAACCCCTAAACGCGTACCTGCGGGTAATTGTTTGATCCCCTCAAAAGCCTGGTCAAAATCGTTTTTTATATCCGCTTCAATACGGCGCTTGTCCTGTTCGGTAAAATTGTCAAAATCAATTCCGGGGAAATAGGTACGGCCACGCTCCTGATAATCGGCCTGTATATCACGCAAAAAATTTACTTTCTGAAAAGCTGCCCCCAAACTACGGGCCTGGGATAAAAGCGACTGATATTGCGCCTCATTATTACCTGTAAAAACACGCAGGCACATGAGTCCTACCGTCTCGGCCGAACCATATATGTAGGTTTCATAACAGATCGGATCATAGGCTTTTTTATCCAGATCCATTTCCATAGAGCGTAAAAAAGCGTCGATAAGTCCCATTTCGATACCATACCCATTCACTACCTGCTGAAACGAGTGTATAACCGGGTTTAAACTGATCTTTTCCTGTATCGCTTTAAACGTTTCCTTCCTGAAATCGCTGAGTAAGGTTAATTTATCATACTCATGAAAGGTGTCTACTATTTCATCAGCATACCGTACAAAGCCATAAATAGCGTAAATAGGATAACGAAATTGCTTATCAAATGCTTTTATCCCCAAGCTAAATGATGTGCTATACTTATTGGTTATCAATTTACTGCATTCAAAACTGGTCTTGTCGTACAGATTCATCATTTACACATGGGCTGATCTCCAAAAGTACAAATTCAAACCGTTATTGTTTTTTTATGACCACAAAACAATTTGTTTAACTTGGTCCTCTATAGCTATATGAACAGGGGCAGGCATATCATCATCATCGGGGCAGGTTTCGCGAGCTTATCAGCTGCCTGTGTGTTAGCTAAAGAGGGCTTTAAGGTTACCATATTGGAGAAGAACGATCAACCCGGTGGCCGGGCACGGGTTTGGGAAAAAGATGGCTTTCAATTTGACATGGGGCCCAGCTGGTATTGGATGCCCGATGTATTTGAGGATTTTTTCGCCCTGTTTGGCAAAAAAACTGCTGATTACTATCAATTAGAGCGTTTAGATCCCGGGTACCGCATCTATTATGGCCCTGGCGATGCAATGGATATCCCCGCCAACATGAACGAACTGGAAGCCCTTTTTGAGCAAACAGAACCAGGCAGCAGCGTTGGCCTTCGGGAGTTTTTAAAACAGGCCGCCTATAAATACCAGGTTGGTATGGGCGAATATGTGTTTCGCCCTTCGCATTCCATTACCGAATTTATCGACTTTAACCTCATCAAAAAAAGTTTCAGCATGCAGCTGTTAAGCAGTATGAGCAAACATGTGCGTGGGTATTTTAAAAACCCCAGATTGATTAAACTATTAGAGTTTCCGGTTTTATTTTTGGGCGCTACACCGCAAAATACCCCTGCTATGTACAGCATGATGAATTACGCCGACCTAGCTTTGGGTACCTGGTACCCGCAAGGCGGTATGAACCAGATTGTGAAAGCTATGGTTAACCTGGCCGAAGAGCTAGGCGTCGACATAAAATTGAATACCGAGGTTGTTAACATCGAAATAAAGGATAACAGGGCAAGTAATATAAATACCTACCAAGGCGCATTCCAGGCTGACTTTGTAATAGCTGGCGCTGATTATGAACATGTTGACCAACACCTGTTACCTAAATCGCACCAAAACTATACCGAAAAATACTGGGATAACCGAACCATGTCGCCATCGAGTTTGTTGTTTTACATCGGTACTAACAAAAAGGTAGAAGGTATAAAACACCATAATCTATTTTTTGATGAAGATTTTGAACTGCATGCCAAAGAGATATACACCTCGCCTCAATGGCCTACAAACCCGCTGTTTTATGTTTCCTGCACTTCCAAAACCGATCCTGGTGTAGCGCCGGAAGGTGGCGAAAATCTATTTTTCCTGATGCCGATTGCGCCCGGGCTTCACGATGATGAAAGCATCCGCGAAAAATATTTCGATCTGATGCTCAGCCGCTTCAAACACATTACCGGGCAGGATATCCGCAATTCCATCATAGTAAAGCGCAGTTACGCGTTGAACGACTTTAAGGCCGACTATCATTCCTTTAAAGGCAACGCCTACGGATTAGCCAATACGCTTGCGCAAACCGCCTTTTTTAAGCCGGCCATGCGGGCTAAGCATGTTAAGAATATGTTGTATACCGGGCAGTTAACGGTGCCGGGACCCGGGGTTCCGCCAGCTATTATATCAGGTCAAATCGCGGCTCAGGAGGCCATGAAGAGAATCAAGAGTTAAGAGCCAGGAATCAAGACAATTTCAAAAATGCCAAACAGTATATAATAATTGCCATGTCATCCAACACTATTGCAGCTTTCCTGAATCTTGATTCTTGACTCTTAACTCTTGATTCTTAATCAATTGTCATACATCAGTGAATAAATCTCCTGCATATAAATGGCTTCGGCCATAGCAGCGTGGAAATCTTCCCACTCTTCAGTAGTAAAAGTTAACTGTACATCATTAACAGGGGTGCGCATCACCAGCCGTTCCTGCCCGTCGGGGAATGAATGGGTATGTTCGGCAAAATCAAGATCGACTGTAAAATCCCTGAACTGTATAAACTGTTCGGGCGAGAAGCTTAGGATCAGGTTATTATTCCAGATAAATACACAACGGCATTCCGAGCACCGGCTCACTATAGTTGCCCCTACCTGGCTTATAATTTTTGAATCGCACATATGATGTTAATTAAGTTGTGCCTGCCCGGCCCGCAAAGCTATCGTACCGCAGCATTTGCTCAAGAGCAGGACTTTATATTTTAAACTGTTTTTATTTACAGGTATGTCCCTTTATCAATAGGAACAAAGTAATGCCTTATTTAGAATAAATCCAAATAAAAATAAAAAAAGCTTATTTACAGCGACTTAACAACAGACGATTATTTTATGGGGATAGTTTTAGCTTTGGTTACAACTTCTTCATTCTCAAATGCACTGTACCTAATGATTACGAAACCCTTTTTACCCGGGGCTTTTTCAATAGGTTTAACATCAGCTTCCCACTGGTTGCAGTGCGTTGAGAACGAAGGCACAACTTCCTGCCAATACTTGTTCGCCAGGGTGTACACATAGTAAGGACTCCAGCAACTGGTGAACCACTCGGGCAGGATGCCTATTTCATCAGTTCCGTTATCGTTCAGATCGCCCAGGTTAGTAATCGTTCCGCCAATGGCGTTTGATATGACTACAGGGACTATTTCAGGATTAGATGACACGATTTTGATAGTACATTTACCAACACAATCTTCGCCACTATCGGCTATCTTGGGGCCAACTACCCAAACATACTCGGGTTTGCCATCGCCATTAAAATCGCCTTTTACGGCATCTTTAGGGATAGTATTTATTTTTTGTGAGAAACATACATGAGTTACAAAAACTAAACTTAATAGGAGTACTGTTTTAAGCGGAAGCATAATAATGTATATGTTAGATTTAAAAGATAGACTGATATGTTAAAATTCTCTTGTTTATATACTCGAAAAAACTTTTTAAACCTTAAATTTTAACACTTTTCTGTTCAAAAACGGGCAATTTTTGGTCAAAAAGTACTCGAAAAACATCGATTTTAACACTTTTTAACAAATTACGACTCGATTTTGGGATGTTTTTAAAAGTTTAAAAAGTATTAAACTATTGACTTTCAAATAACTACATACCAAACGGTCGGTTTTTAGGCCTTTTTTCCTTTACCCAAACGGCCCGGCTTTCTGTACGAAAGCCGGGCCGTTTGGGTAATATAAATATACGATTTTTTGAAGTAAGGAGCAAGAATTCCAGACCGCGCGTTATTGCTAGCGCAGCGTGGCAATCCCCGATTGGCAGGTCCGCTCTGTAGATAGGGGATTGCCACGTCGTTCCTCTTCACAATGACGCGTGGAGAATATATACTTTACTGAAACAAAAAAGCCTTTCAAGTTAAAACTTGAAAGACTTTTTATCATCTGCACATCGTTACGACATCAATTTGATAAAATCATCAAACAGGTATCGTGAATCGTGTGGGCCGGGTGATGATTCCGGGTGGTATTGTACCGAAAATGCTTTTTTATCTTTTACACGGATACCTTCGATAGATTGATCGTTCAGGTTCACATGGGTGATCTCTACCTTGTCAGAAGCGCGTACGGCCTCAGGTACTACGCCAAAACCGTGGTTTTGTGAAGTTACCTCGCAATGGTTGATAATAATATTTTTTACCGGGTGATTTAATCCGCGGTGACCATTAAACATTTTTTTGGTTGGGATATCATTTGCCAAAGCCAGTAACTGGTGACCAAGGCAAATACCAAACATCGGTTTTTCAGAAGCTAAAACTTTTTTAACTGTTTCAATAGCATAAGGCATCGCAGCCGGATCGCCGGGGCCGTTGGATATAAAGTAACCTGTTGGGGCAAAATCCTTTTCCATTTCTTCAAAGGTGGTTTTTGCCGGGAAAACTTTGGCATAAACGTCACGGTCGTCAAAATTACGCAGGATGTTTTTCTTCACACCCAGATCGAGCACAGCAACACGGTATCTGCCTTCTTCATCACCAAAAGTATAGGCTTCTGTGGTTGATACTTTTGATGAAAGCTCCAGGCCGTCCATTGATGGCACTTCGGCCAGTTTAGCTTTCAGCTCATCAATATCCAGGATCTCCGAAGAAATAATGGCGTTCATAGCGCCTTTATCGCGGATATGGCGTACCAGCTGACGGGTATCTACATCAGAAATACCTACCAGGTTTTGCGCCTGGAAATAATCCTGTATCGATTCATCGGCTTGCTTGCGGCTGTAAGCAATGTTATAGTTTTTACAAACCAAACCGGCAATCTGGATATTTCCAGATTCCACTTCTTCATCGGTGATGCCATAGTTACCAATATGCGCATTGGTAGCCACCATGATCTGCCCAAAGTATGATGGATCTGTAAAAACTTCCTGGTAGCCGGTCATGCCGGTATTAAAGCATATTTCGCCGGTAGTTGTACCTATTTTTCCTGCGGCTTTACCGTGAAAAACGGTTCCATCATCCAATAATAGTACAGCCGGTAATTTGGTGAAGTATGTCATTTATCAAAAAAATTGAAAGGATTAATAAATCGGATCGCCTGGTTCAAAGCCCCGTGAAAACTGATAGAAATATTGAAGTAAGGAACTTCCTGATTCACGCCGCAAAAATACAGTTTTATTTCGGATTTCGGAATTTCGATTTCGGATTTTTTTTATTTTGGATTTCAGATTTTCCGTCTGAACCAGAATTAAAGAATTTTTCGGATTCCGAAATCGAAATTCCGAAATCCGAAATGTGGGTAAATTAAGTTCCCTCAGGATTCTCCGCGAGAGACCCTGAAGGGACGAAAAATCATATTAATCCTTTAATCTGTTTAAATCAAGGTTCAGACAAAATCCGAAATCGAAATTCCGAATTCCGAAATTAATAGTAACCTTTGCATACCGAAAACATAAATCCGATATCCCACATCCGAAATCCGAAATAAAACATGTCAATACATAAAGAAGTTAAAAGGATCACTACACATACCGTGCAGGAAATGAAGACCCGCGGCGAGAAAATAGCTATGCTTACTGCTTATGATTACTCCATGGCCACCATTGTTGACGATGCCGGGATGGACATTATACTGGTAGGCGACTCGGCCTCGAACGTGATGGCCGGTCATGAAACTACGCTGCCTATAACGCTTGATCAGATGATCTATCATGCCTCATCGGTGGTACGTGCTGCTAAACGCGCGCTGGTGATCGTGGATCTGCCTTTTGGTTCTTATCAGGGTAACTCCAAAGAAGCCCTTAACTCAGCTATCCGTATTATGAAAGAAGCGGGCGCACACGGTGTAAAAATAGAAGGCGGCATTGAAATAGCCGAATCGGTAACCCGTATATTAACTGCCGGCATACCGGTTATGGGTCACTTGGGGCTTACACCACAATCTATTTATAAATTTGGCACTTACACTGTACGTGCCAAGCAGGATGCCGAAGCACAGAAATTACGGGAAGATGCCCTTACTTTACAGGAGTTGGGCTGTTTTGCCATTGTGGTAGAAAAAATACCCGCCAAACTGGCCAAAGAGGTTGCAGAAAGCGTACAGATACCTATTATAGGCATAGGCGCCGGTCAGCATTGTGATGGTCAGGTGCTGGTAATACATGATATGCTGGGTATTAACAAGGGCTTTAAACCCCGTTTTTTACGCCAGTATGCCAATTTGTACGAGCAAATGAACGGCGCCATCAAAAATTATGTTGGCGACATTAAATCAAAAAGCTTCCCTAACGAGCAGGAGCAATATTAATTAGTTCATAGTTGATGGTTCATTGTTCATAGCCAATTTTGAAGCTCCCATGAACCATCAACTATGAACCATGAACTAAACACAACATGCGTCCCGAATTTAATTATACCAGCTACGACATTACCGATAAGGATATCCTTTATGAGGATAATCACCTTATTGCCGTGAACAAACGCGCCGGTGATATTGTACAGGTTGATGAAACCGGCGATGAGCCCCTGGATGAAAAGGTAAAAAAATACATCGCCCAAAAATACAACAAGCCCAACGGCGCATTTTTAGGCGTGGTACACCGGTTGGATCGCCCGGTGAGCGGCGTTATCCTGTTTGCTAAAACCAGCAAAGCACTGGACAGAATCAATAAGATGTTTAAGGCCCGTGATATGCACAAAACTTATTACGCGGTAGTACGCAAACGCCCTCAACCCGAAGCTGGTACTCTAGTACACTGGCTGGTGAAAAACTCGCAGAAAAACGTAACCAAGGCACATGATAAAGAAGTGCAGGGCAGCTTACGCTCCGAACTGCATTACAAACTGGTTGCCGAACTTAACGGCTATTACCTGATTGAGGTTGACCCGATAACCGGTCGCCCGCACCAGATCAGGGTGCAGCTATCTACCCTGGGCACACCTATTGTTGGCGATAATAAATACGGTTATCCACGCGGCAGCCTGCGCAAAAGCATTTGTCTGCACGCCCGCAAGCTCACCTTTGTACACCCGGTTAAAAATGAACCGGTCACGATTATTGCCCCAGTTCCGCACGATGGTTTCTGGGAAAAGTTTGAGGGTATGATGGTGGGGAAATAAGAGAGAAGCAAGAGTGGTGCGGTGATAACACCGACCACAAGCTTCATGAGGTTTTTTAATGCTAAACAGTCCCTTAAAGTAGTTTTCAGCTCGTAGTCGGATTCCCACTACACCACTATCAATTCGTTGAGCACCGGATTAGTATTATCAATAACAGAATACTCAAGAACAGATTCTAGCCTGTGGTCGGTGTTATCACCGCACCAGCATTAACAAATCCCTTTTCCTTACAACGCTCACTTTAACACCTCGCCTTCGCATTCACTTCCTTATATTTGATCAACAAATAAATCATCTGTCATGAAAACCGAATTTAACAGTATCATGCCGGTGCTCCCCTCTGCTGATATTGAAAGGGATGTGGCCTGGTACAAAGACAAAACAGGTTTTGAGCCCGTGTTTTGGGATAACATGTACGCCGTTTTAAACCGCGATAACCTGTATCTGCACCTGCAGTGGCATGCGGATACCGAGACAGATCCGCTGCTTGGCGGTTCGGTTATCAGGATAGATGTCAAAAACATTCAGCCGCTTTTTGAGGAATTTGTACAAAGGGGAACAGTTAAAGCGGATGCTTTTAAAAGCAACACACCCTGGCACACCAATGAATTTGGTTTTTTTGATCTGAATAAAAATGCCATTTTCATTATGGAAGGGTAAATAGAGAAGCAAGAGTCAGGAAACAAGATACAAGATAAAACCACTTTTACTGTAAGTCTAGTGCCGCCACCTCCATTCTCTTGATTCCTGATTCTTATCTCTTGATTCTACCCCCCTGCCACTACATTAAATTAAGATTATTTTTCTGATAACCAATCAATTCCATTCGTAATAGCTTTACATTAATTTTTAAATTGGCTTATCTTAAAACTAAAAATAACCAATTATGAAAAAGAAATTAAGTATCGTGCTGGTGCATGGTTTTTGGGGAGGGGCTGCCCATTGGAGTAAGGTTATTGTTGAATTGGCCAACAAAGGTTATGAGCTGATTCATGCTGTTGAAAACCCGCTAACCTCGCTGGCGGATGATGCGGAACGTACCCGCAAGATGGTTGCCCAACAGAACGGTCCGGTATTGTTGGTGGGGCACTCTTATGGTGGCGCCGTTATTACCGAAGCAGGCAATCAGCCCAATGTAATTGGCCTGGTATACATTGCTGCATTTGCGCCTGATGCCGGCGAAAGTCCGGGCAGTATCAGTCAGGAACATCCGCCGGTTGCGTTTCCAAACCTTACGGCTGATAGTGATGGCTATTTGTGGGTAAAACCCGAACTGTTTCATGAGAGCTTTTGCCAGGACCTGACAGCAGAAGAGGCACTGGTAATGGCAGTGACACAAAAAGCCCCGCTTGCCAGTACCTTTGGCGACAATATCACCGACCCGGCATGGAAACACAAACCATCATACTATCAGATATCCAGCAACGATAGGATGATTGCGCCCGAAAATGAAGAGCGAATGTCTGCAAGGTTAGGAGCCAAAAAGATCATCACCCTGGCAGCAAGCCATGCCTCACTGGCTTCTATGCCTGCCGAAGTAGCCGCCTTTATTGATGAAGCAGCAACAGAATTTGCCGGAAATTAGAGTCGAGAGACAAGAGTCAAGAATCAAGATTTTTAATCGCATATCACGGTGAAGTCTTGATTCTTGACTCTTATCTCTTGCTTCTACCCTACAGTCCCTGTACCGTGTTCCATATTTTTTCGTCGACCCAAACGCCCTCGCTTAGGTTTTTCGCACGGGTTTTCAGTGTATTTTCACCGGGATAGGATATGGATTGCCCTTCGTGCTCCGGGGTACTGGTTTTAGTATAGGCAATAATCTCTTCGATGAGGGCAGCGGTTTGCTCATCATCTTTGGGTTTTATGCAGATAAACACCTGGGAGATACCTGCCTCCGTTTTCTCTTTGCTGATCCGTGCGGTAGAGTTACCACCGCTTAAAACGGTTGCCAGCAGATCGAGCACCAGCGAAAGTCCGGAACCTTTCCAAAAACCAATGGGCAGTACCCTTTCAGATTTCAGGATCGCGGCGGCATCTGTACTTAAATGCCCGTCACTATCATAACCACCCGGCAGTGGCAACTCTTCCCCACTTGCTTCGTATTGTTTTAATTTACCAACCGCGTATTGTGATATAGCCATATCCAGCACCACATGGCCGCTTTTGCGGGGCACGGCTATCACCAATGGGTTATTACCTAATCGCGGGTCGAGGCCACCCCAGGGTGGTAAATTGGCAATAGTATTAGTAAAACAAATGCCTATATAACCGGCTTCGGCAGCTTGCCAGCCGTAAGTACCGCCACGCATCCAGTGATTGGTATTTTTGATGGCCACACAGCCAATACCGTTTTCCTTGGCCAGTTCCATGGCCCTGTTCATACATATGCCGGCATTGAGCATTCCCGGACCATAGTTACCGTTCCATTGTTCCATAGCGCCCAGGCCGCCTTCTTTTACAGGTTCGGCATCGGGTTTAACCCACCCGTCTTTTACAAATTGTACAAAAACCGGGAAGCGGCTAAGCCCATGCGTATACACACCGTCTCTGCTGTTCTCTGCAAAAATAGTGGCACATTTTTCGGCTTTTTCAGTAGTAAAATCAAGGCTTAATAATATCCGTTTAAATTCGGCTTTCAGTTTTTCAAAAGGTACGCGCATGTGGCAATAGGTAAAAAGTTAAAACGGCGAAGCATTTCTGAACTCCTTAATGGAAAAACACTTCGCGAAAAAATCAAAAGTAAAAATAAAATATCCGGCTCCTTATTTTATTTAAAGGGTAAAATGGCTAAACGGTCTTATTAAAATAATTTCAGTTTAAAAGAGTTATTATTACATCCTGGTTGCCAACTAATAACCGGGAATATTTATTTTTGCCTGCATATTTTCTATGAGAAATAAGATCCCGTTACTTTTTGTTTTAGGCTTAGTGATGATTAACCTGCTGATTAACTCCTGTAAAAAGGATAACGACAGCAACATACCTCATTTGCTTACCTCGGGTAGCTGGCTGCTGGCTACGGTACAGGTTAACAACTATGTAGGTGATGCCCAGATTGGCACTACGGATACTTTATATGTTAATTGCGACTCTACCCAGACATTTACTTTTAATACCAATAATACCTGCACATTTGTAAATTTTGCCTGCCTTGCCCAAAAAACAACAGGCAACTGGTCGCTTACGGCCAACAGGCTTTATCTAACATCAGATATGACTTGCAAGGATACTACCGGCAATCTTGGAGCCGCTATAAAGCAAATACAACCTTTTTCCAATGCGCAAATAACCACACTTGGGGTTTATTCCCTGGTATTACAAACCGGGGATGTACAGCCGAACTATTCAGCAACCTCCAGGCGGAGAATTGTGCGATACGGATTTATCAAGCAAAAAGCGGTAACACAATAAGTAAACTTTTATATTTGGATTATGATACCAGTGATTTTTTATAATAAAATTACCAGCAACATAAAACAAACCGGTATAAATAAACATTTACAGGTAACATCACCTTTGAAAAGCCCCCAATTTTAATGAAGAAACGAATTGCCATTTTTGCTTCAGGTTCAGGGTCAAATGCCCAAAAGTTAATGGAGCATTTTAAACGCAATGCCGATGCCGAAGTAGTGCTGATACTCACTAATAATCCCCAGGCTTATGTATTACAACGGGCCGATAATTTTGAGGTACCATCGCACATATTTACCAGGCATGAATTTTTTGAAACCGACGATGTGATCAGGCTACTTAAAAACCTGCAGGTTGATTTGATTGTACTGGCAGGCTTTTTATGGCTGGTACCCGCATCGCTACTAAAAGCTTTTCCAAACAAAATTATTAACCTCCACCCTTCCTTACTACCCAAATATGGTGGCAAAGGCATGTATGGCGACAATGTGCACAAAGCCATCCTGGAAGCCGGTGAGGAGGAAAGTGGTATTACCATACACTTTGTAAACGAGCAGTTTGACGAAGGCGAAATTATCCATCAATCCAAATTCAGAATTGAATCGGGCGATAACCTGGAGATGGTAAAATTTAAAGGTCAGCAGCTGGAGCATCATCATTTTCCCAAAGTTGTAGAGGCTTTGCTCAAGAAGATGAAGAGTTGATCAAACACGCAGTATATGCTAATCTGAGATTAAAATACCATTAGAATTTGCAAATACAGAAAATACACTAACCTATAACTGTACTTTCATCGAATATTTCTTTCGATGAAACAAGTTTATCTTAATCTGGTTAAAAAAACAGGAATGGTGCTGTTGGTGTGCCTGTTTGTTGCTTTAACAGCAGGCCGGAGTTACGCGCAATTGATTTATCAGCCATACAGTTACCAGTTTTACCAAAAGCTGAATACGGATGTTTACTCCGCCCAAACCCGTCTGCATACCTCGTTAAAGCCCTATCTTATTGGCGACTCCAGTTCATTAAGGCCAATTTATGATTCATTAATGCAAACCCATGTGGATAAAAAGGGCCGGAGCTGGCTTTACCGGGAGCTATTCCAGCAGCATTTAATTGAAGATCATACCAAAAAGTACACCTTTTACGCTGATTTTTTACCCGATCTGCTAATAGGCCGGGAATTTACGGATAAAAAGAATGTTAGTTTAAATACCCGCGGCTACCAGATAAGCGGCACTATTGGTGCTAACTTTTTCTTTTATACCAGTGGTTATGAAAACCAGGGAAAGTTTGCCAATTACGAAACGGCCTATATTGATAAAGTGGGTATGATACCCGGGCAGGCTTATAACCGGAGCTTTTTAGGCAACACCGACTGGTCATATAGCACCGCGTTGATAGGCTTTACACCTAACAAAAATATATCCATAGTATTGGGCGAGGATAAAACCTTTATAGGTGATGGCTACCGCTCGGTATTACTGTCAGATTATGCCTCTAATTACCCCTTGCTCCGTCTTACTTTTAACTTAGGTAAAAACATCCAATACATGGCCATGTGGGCCTATATGGAAGATCAGAATGCCAAACAGTTCAATTCTTTTACCAATAACAGAAGAAAATGGGGCGCATTTCACTATGTAGACTGGAACATCAACAACAGGGCATCTATAGGCTTTTTTAACGCCCTGATTGCGGAAGAAGCAAATGATGTGGGCAAGTTACATGGATTTGATATCAATTACATAAACCCTATACTTTTTGCATCGTCACTAGGGCCAGGTGGTGGTGCGCCAGATCATACACTGGTAGGGTTTAACGGTAAATATAAGGTCCTTGATAAAACCACCGTTTACGGTCAAATTCTGTTTGACCAGGGAACATCCACAGCCAGCAGTAATAGTAAAACGGCCTGGCAATTAGGTTTCAGAGGATCAGATCTTTTTAAGATTAACCGGTTCAATTACCTGTTTGAATATAATACAGCAGCGCCATACACTTATTCCAGTCAATCGCCCATTGTAAACTATGCAGAATTGAGCGAACCGCTTGCCCATCCCTATGGCGCCAATTTCAGGGAATGGCTGGGTATTTTAAACTATACCCTGGGCAAATTTGATTTTCAAGGACAGGTTAATTATGCTAAATACGGTCTTAATTCAGCCACAACCAATTATGGTAAGGATATAACGCTGGCTAATAATGTTAATTTACCAATTACCGGCGGTTCAACCGGGCAGGGATTAGCCACTACCTTAAAATACGCCGAAGGCACTGTTGCTTATTTAATTAACCCCAAATATAACCTCCGCATAGAGATCGGCGGATTGCTTCGTCAGGAAAAAAATAGTCAAACCGATCTAAAAACCAGTATGATCACTCTTGGTTTAAGAAGCTCGTTCAGAAACTTATACCATGATTTTTAATCATCATTCAACAGGTATCATGAAATACAAATACTCCCTAAAAATATATAAAAGGTTCTGTTTGCTACTGCTTCTTAATATGGGGGGGCTAACAGCAGCATTTGCTCAAACTTATCAGCCCTATTCGTACCAATTTTATCAAAAGTTGAATTCAGATTTGTATTCAACTAAATCGCGTGAGCATACTGCTTTAAAACCTTTTGCCGTAGATGACTCTCTTTTAAAAACTCATTATGATTCGCTAATGAACATCAATAACGATGGAAAAGAACATAGCTGGGGATATCGAAAATTGTTTACCGAACACCTGGTAGACATTAAAAAAGATGGTTATAGTCTTTATGGCGATATATTACCTGATTTTAGCATTGGCCGGGATTTCTCCAATCACCAAACTACCAACCAAACCTCTCTGGGTTTTCAGTTTGGCGGTTCTATAGGCAGCAGCTTATTTTTTAATGTAAGCGGCTATGACAGCCGGGCTGTATTTCCTAACTATTTAAATACCTATATTAACCAGGTTGGAATAGTTCCCGGACAGGCTTATGACAGAACTTATCTCCAAAATGTGGCTAAATGGAATTATATAACAGCCACTGTGTCTTATGATGTAAATACCTACCTCAATATCAGCGCAGGGCGCGATAAAACATTTATAGGCGATGGATACCGGTCGTTACTATTATCAGATTATGCCTCCCCCTACCCTTTTTTGAAATTTACCGGAACATTGGGCAACGTGCGGTATATGGCTATGTTTAGCTATATGAACGATCCTGCTACCACATCACAATATGGTATCGACAGAAAAAAATTCGGTGTTTTCCATTATCTGGACTGGAACGTAAACAACAGGTTATCCATTGGCTTTTTTGACAATGTTATTGGCTTCCTGACAGACGACAATGGCGTTAAGCGCCCCTTTGATTTTAATTATATCAACCCCATCATATTTTTAAAGCCTATTAATAACTCCAGCGATGATCCGGATAAATCTTTGTTAGGCTTTACAAGTAAGTATAAAATAAGTGATGGCATTACCGCTTACGGGCAATTTGCGCTGAACGAATTTCACGCAAAGGATTTTTTCTCCAGCAACGGCGCCGTTGATAATAAATACGGTTTTCAACTGGGTTTCAGAGGCACTAATCTGTTCAGTGTAAATAGTTTAAACTTTCTGGTAGAAACAAACAATGTTAGACCATATACCTACTCGGCCCGTTCGGCCATTGAAAACTACACCGAGAATGGAGAACCTCTGGCGCATCCGTGGGGAGCCAATTTCAGGGAGTTGGTAGGTTTACTCAACTACTCTTATAAACGGTTCGACTTTAGCGGAGAGGTTGACCTGGGCAGATATGGTCTGGATATGAACGACCTTAACTATGGCAAAAACCCATTCATGCTTTATACCAAACCGGCCAAACCATATGGCAATTACATTACACAGGGATTAACCACCAACATGATTTACCTGGAAGGTAAGGTTGCCTACCTCCTTAACCCCAAATATAATTTACGGATAGAGCTTGATGGGGTATACAGAACCGAGAAGAACAGCGTATTTAATGACAAAACCTCGCTGATAACCCTTGGCTTAAGCAGCTCATTCCGGAATCTGTATAAGGATATTGCCAGTTTCAGATCGCATTAAGATAACCGGCTATTCATTCTTCATGTACTTATCTATACCTTCGGCAGGTTTCCAATCGCTGGCGGGTTCAAAGTAGTGCCATAGCAAAGCTGATACCTTTTTAATGAGCACGCTGGCTTCATTGTCGGGCACCCAGCGCTGATCGGTATTATGATTGGTCATGATGGAAAATACATAATCGCCATGCGGGGCACTCACCAACACTGTTTCTGATTTGGCGGCATCAACGGCACCCTGTTTGGATATGGTTTGCACATAAGGCGGTATTTGCGACAGCGCTTTCTCATCCCAGTAAATACGTGCCATGTTGCGGCTCATGCGCTCGCTGGCGGCGGCACTAACAGCCTTACCTTGTCTGATCATGGTGAACAGGCGGCACATTTCAAACGGCGTACTTACACCCCAACCGTAAATACTGCGGATAGCTTCGCGTCCGGGTACACGGGAGTTAACCCTCATTACCTTAAACCCGTTTTGCTGCAGCCAGTTGTTAATATACTCGCCACCTACCAGTTTTTGCAGCCAGGTGCTGGCGGTATTATCGCTCATGGTAATCATGAGCAGGGCTACCTTGCTCAACTGTATGGTGTCTTTATCTTTAAAGGAACCCAGGATATCCTCGCCTTTATACAGCAGCGAATCGCGGTAAACCAGTTTTTGATTGTATTGCAGCTCGCCTTTTTCAATTTTATCCATCAAACCGCATTGAATACTCACCTTAATCATGCTAGCCGTAGGGAATAAAGTATCGGCATTGATAGCAGCAACTTTGCCTGTTTTAAGGTTTTGTACATAGATACCCACCTGACCATGAAAGCCCTTTACCGCATCATTAAGCTGTTGAGTAAGCTTACGATCGGTTTGGGCGAAGGACACGGAGGCTATTAAAAGAAAAAATGCAAGCAATTTGAATTTCATAGCGGATAGGGTAATAAAAACTAATTTAAATAAATTTTGTAAAATAAATCCCCACGTTTAGGTTTATATCAGAGCTACCATTTTCAAAATAGGGGGGCTCCGATGGAGCCATTAATATTAGCTTAATAGCTATAAACAGGGAGTTCCTCCGGAACTATAAAAGCTTTCCACTCCATGGCTCCAGCGGAGTCTCCTGTTTATAGCATAAATACTCCAATCGATGGCTCCGGAGGTGCCTCCTTATAATTTTCAATTTAAAAGTAATTGTTGAGATTGATAAGTGGGGGACAAAGCAATATCGGCCAAATCGAATATAATTATTATTGATTACCAATTGAAACCGGGATGGTTATACCTGCTTTTACCGGTTTGCTGTCTTGTATAGCGGGTTTCCACCGGGGCGACTTTTTGATCACCTCAATAATTATCTGATCAATATCTATACTAATATTTTGCACCATTTGCACATCATCAATTGACCCGTCTTCGTTAACTATAAATTTAACTGTCCCATGGTGCTCGCCATCAATTGCAATATCCTTTAAACTGGTTTTGAAATAATCATAAAACTTAGGAAGGCCTCCTATAAATTCAGGTTCTGATATACTCAATGGTTCTATTATCCCCATAGTAGGGATCGCAGTTATAGTATCTGTTTGTTTCTTATGAGCTGAAGCCGATATTGACTTTTTTTTAGCATGTGTTTTTTGCTGGGCAAACACTGCATGATTCAGGGTGGTTAAACCAAATGTTAGCAATACTGCAGAAAAGTATTTTTTCCATCTGGTTTGCGGAACCACCGCAATACTGCCGGCATCAAATATACCGCAGTGTATTTGGCTATTGGTTACTATAACATCTATGATCTGCTGCTCTGTCATCCCTCTAAAATCGGTAATCACTTTACTGCATCCATTACAGTACCAATCGCTGTTACAGAGCGTAAGTTCGCCTACTGTTTTGGGGCACTGGTAACTTAGTTGGATGTTTGAGTACTGTTTCATGGGGTTAGCGTATCAGTATCTAAATTAAATATTTGCATTAATATTTTTCGTTTTTTGTTTGAAAGCTGCATTAGCAGCATTTTATATCTTTGTATCACCTATGATATATCTCCGCTGGCTTTTATTTCCTTTCTCGTTATTGTATGGCCTGGTGGTGGTTATCCGCAATTGGTGTTTCAATGCGGGCATATTGAAAAGCCGGGAGTTTGACTTGCCGGTGATTGCGGTGGGTAATCTGGATGTTGGTGGCGCGGGTAAAAGCCCGATGACCGAATACCTGATCCGTTTACTGAAAGGCAATTACAAACTAGCCACCTTAAGCCGTGGTTATGGCCGTAAAACAAAAGGTTTCCTGTTAGCAGACGCACCTGCACAAGCTTCGGACATTGGCGATGAGCCGGCCCAGTTTAAAAACAAATTCCCTAACGTTACCATTGCCGTAGCCGAAAAACGGGTGGAAGGAATTGAGCAGTTACAGTCATCACACGATCTTATTATTCTGGATGATGCTTATCAGCACCGGGCAGTGAAACCCGGGTTCAGCATTTTGCTGTTTGATTATAACCGCATCAGCGAGCCGCGTTTATTATTGCCCGCAGGCAACCTGCGCGAGCCTTTTGCCGGGCGCAAACGCGCAGACATTATCGTGATCAGTAAATGCCCTTCTGCCTTAGAGCGTAAGGATCAATTCGAAGCTAAAAATCGCGTAAAACCTTTTCCCAACCAGGCTGTTTTTTTTACCTCTATAAGTTATTTGCCCCTTCAGGATATGAACGGACAGGTTACCGATTCTATGATCGATGATACCACAACCGTGTTCCTCCTTACAGGTATAGCCAATGCCTCTCCTTTGTTGGAGCATCTAAAAAAACAAACACCGCATATCGTCCATCATAAATATCCCGATCATCACCAGTTTAGCTTAAAAAATATCAGTAAACTTGCCGAGGATTTTTTGGCCTGCACTGCACAAAAAAAACTGATCATCACAACAGAAAAGGACGCACAGCGTTTAGGGGAACAGGAACTGCAGCAGGTGATGAAAAAACTTAATATTTTGGTATTGCCTATAGGCATTGAGTTTTTAAATAATCAACAAAAACAGTTTGATAAATTAGTAACAGATTATGTTAGAAAATATTCAAAGCACAGCCCAATACATTAAAAGCCGTATTGGCGATTTTGAACCAGAAATAGGTATTATTTTAGGAACCGGTCTTGGTGCCCTTGTAAAGGAAATAGAGGTTGAAAAACAACTGATGTATTCCAACATCCCCGATTTCCCGATCTCGACGCTGGAATTCCATTCGGGTAAATTAATTTTCGGCACACTGGCCGGTAAAAAGGTTGTGGCCATGCAGGGGCGCCTGCACTATTACGAAGGCTATAACATGCAGCAGATCACTTTTCCGGTAAGGGTAATGAAATACCTGGGCGTTAAGTCCCTGTTTGTTTCAAATGCCAGCGGCTCCTTAAACCCCGAGTTTAAAAAAGGTGAACTGATGATCATTGCCGATCATATCAATCTGCAACCGCATAACCCATTGGTAGGCCGTAACGATAATGAACTGGGTCCGCGTTTTCCGGATATGAGCCAGCCTTATCAGCGTACATTGATTGATAAAGCATTAACAATAGCCAAGGCAAACAATATTATTTGCCATAAAGGAGTTTATGTAGCTGTTACCGGGCCAAACCTGGAAACCAAAGCAGAGTACAACTATTTAAGAATTATTGGCGGCGATGCGGTTGGCATGAGCACCGTACCCGAAGTAATAGTAGCCAACCATATGGGCTTGCCAGTATTTGCCATATCGGTATTAACCGACGAAGGTTTTAACGATGTACTTGAACCTGTGGTTGTGGAAGATATTATAAAAATTGCCGAAGAGGCCGAACCCAAACTAACATTGATACTTAAGGAACTGATAGCCGGTTCTTAAAGAGGAGAACCAAGAGTCAAGATATTAGAGCCAAGAAAAGAGTTTTTAAAGTGAATAAAAGAAAATATTTCAACAGGACGTTACAGCATCATCGTTTACATGAAGAAGCTTCTGTCTTGATTCCTGATTCTAATATCCTGGCTCTAAAGCTGCGTAAGCCGTTCAAATATATTTTATTGTTCCTGCTGTGCACATCGTTACATAGCGCGTTTGCGCAATATAACCAAACCGGCCGGCCACGCCCCTTACCTACCAGGGATACCCTTAAACAAACCAGGCAGGTGAGTGATGACGAATTACTGGATAGTTTGCGTAAAAAAGAAGAAAACAAACACGATTCTGTTATCTACAATTCAAAATTCATTCGTGTAACCAACGAACAATTGCTTAACGACAGTACCCAAACCTTTGCTATTGATACGGGTATAAGTCGTTTTGAAAATTACAGCCCCTTACTTGATCCCCGGAATCCGCGCATACACCTGGGTTATACCGGACTATCGCAAAGAAGCCTGTTGTTTGAACCGGTTAAAACTATCGGGTTTGATATAGGCATGCATGCCCTTGATATTTATACCATCCAACCACAGGATATCAATTATTATAACACGCGGGTAGCCTATTCCAACCTCACTCTTTTTAATGGCTTTGGGAGTTCGGCCGAGCAGTTATTTAAGGTGATCCATACTCAAAATATTAAACCCAACTGGAATGTAGGCTTTAATTTAAACTTCAACGGCTCCAAAGGTTATTATAGCAGCAGCAGTGTACTGGGCCAAAATGTAAGTGGACTTAACGCGGCCATATTTACCTGGTATGAGTCAAAAAGCAAGCGTTACAATTTACTGGCGAATGCTACCTTTAACAATTTAAAAGCTCCCGAAACCGGGTCTATCTTAAATGATTCGGTTTTTACAAGCGCCAAGGGTACTGTATTCTTTAAAACATCGGCCCCGGTCCGTTTACCCAACAGTTACGAAAACTGGAACGATAAAGGCATATATATTAAACAGTTTTACTACCTGGGCCGCATAGATAGCTTGAATAAAGGCAAAGAGAACTCCAAGGTTTTACCTACCCAGCGTGTATCACATACGTTGAATATTAAAAATGGCCGGTACAACTATCTGCAGAGTGGCGTTGATACCTACAACGTATTCCCGGATTATTATTATAGTAATAACCGCTCGCGCGACTCAACGATATACACGCACATCCAGAATGAATTTTCGTACAGCTTTTACCTGCGCAGCAAATCGGTCAAATTTGTCAAAAATGAATTAAAGCTTGACCTGGGATTAGTGCATGATTTTTGGCACTATGCACAATTTGTAAGTGACACCGCCTTGAACCAGTATGGCGCCAAATATGTTCATCAGGACAAGGTACAAAATACCACGTTTCAGGATATTACCCTCAAGGCTAAACTAGGTTACCGTTTCAGCGACCGTATAGGCCTAGATGCCGATTTCAGACAGATAGTACAGGGGCGCGATTTTGGTAATTATTTGTACGATGCTAAACTTAACCTTGCCGGCGGAGGCCGTGTGGGTAAAGTTACTTTAGAGGCTTATACCCAAAATAGTTCGCCGCCACTGGTATATACCGACTGGATATCCAATCATTACATTTTTCATAATAGTTTCAGCAATCAAAAAACAACCAGTTTATCTTTCAATTATGTTAATGCCCCTTTACAATTTGATGTAAAGGTGGAGTATTTTCTGATATCTAATTATTTGTACTTTACTGCGCAAAATGGTGGTAACGATGCACACCCTGTACAATTGGGTAGCGACATCAACTTATTGAAGGTAAGCGTTGGTAAAAGTTTAAAATGGCGTAACCTGCATTTTGACAACTATGTTGTTTATCAAAAAACCGACTATCAATCAACCCTGCGTACGCCCGAAATATATACCTACAGTAACCTGTACCTGACCAAAACATTTTTTAATGTACTGCAATCGGCCTTTGGAGTAAATGTGCGGTATAATTCAGAATATGTAGCGCCGTCATACGCGGTTGGCTTAGGTCAGTTTTATAACGGGGCAAATGTCACCTTCTCCTCATATCCAATAGCATCGGTATACTTCAAGGCCACGTTGCAGCGCACTAATTTATTCCTGGGCTATGATTATGCCAACCAGGGCCTTTCAAGCAAGGGATATTATACCGTGAACAGATATCCGCAGCAGGACCACCTCCTCAAATTCGGCGTAAGCTGGACGTTTTATAATTGAGGTTCGTGTTGCGCGTTGCGAGGTTCGAGTTATAAATAGTTCACTTGGTTCCCGAACCCCGATACCCGCAACACGAACCCCCAAATCACGTTTTCTGTTTCTTCTTTTTGGCTGCCGGGAATAATACGTTGTTTAGGATGAGTCGGTAACCCGGCGAATTGGGATGCAGCTTCAGATCTGTTGGTGGATCGCCTACGGCATGCTGATAATCTTCGGGGTCATGGCCACCGTAAAATGTCCATTGTCCTTTGCCATATTCCCCGTGTATATAACGGGCCTCATTGGCCGTTTTCATTTCGCCCATAATGGTTACACCGGGCTTCAATCTGTTTTTGTTGAAAGCGGTGGTCAAGCCCATAAATCCTTTAATCACCTTATCATGATCCTGCGTGAGCATACTGGGTACCACGTCCCATTTGGCCGAAAAATCAAATAACGTAAAAAAATCACGGGTGCGATCAACCTGGCGGGTACTGGTTACATCAATATTACTGAACTGATGCGATATGGGGTTCATATCCAGGGTAAAGTTTTGAAAAGCGAATGTCTGGGTAAAATCCAGTTTCGATTGTGCATCCGGATCGGCCGAATCACCGTCGAACATACTTTCGCAGATATCGGTATTGGCAGCAGCCAGGGCAATATCAAAAGTATCGGTACCGGAACACATGGCAAACAGGAAGCCCCCGCCCGCGCAAAAATCACGTATATTTTTGGCAACCGCCAGTTTCATTTTGGATACTTTTTTAAAGCCCAGCTTGTGGGCCAGCTCTTCCTGTCCTTTAACATCGTCGGTATACCATTGGGCAAAACGGAAAGCTCCATAAAACTTACTGTATTGACCGGTAAAATCCTCATGGTGCAGGTGCAGCCAGTCGTATTTAGGCAGATCGCCGCGAATTACTTCCTCATCATAAACTACATCGTAAGGTATTTCGGCATATTTGAGTACCAACGTAACAGCATCATCCCAGGGCAGTTTGTTCTTGGGCGAATACACGGCCATTTTGGGCGCTTTTTCTAATTTAACCACATCCATATTAACTGAGGGGTCGCTTACTTCGGTTAATATCTCATTCACCTTGGCATCGGCCAGCACCTGGTAACTTACGCCACGTACTTTACATTCCTCTTCTATCTTAGGATTGTATTTCATCATAAAACTGCCGCCGCGATAGTTCAACAGCCAATCCACCTCTTCACCGTTCTTTAAAGTCCAGAAAGCGATACCGTATGATTTGAGATGATCTTTCTGCTCATCATCCATCGGGATTAATATGGATGCAGCCCTGGATAATAAAGGTAAAAGGATAAAGGCGAAAGCTAAAAGGTATTTATGATGTGTTTTAAAAATCACTTGCCAATAGATAATATGATGCTAATTATCAAATGTAACGAATAATTGTTGAAGCTATTATTAGCCAATTAATATCTTGTAAATCTTGCCCTAACCTTTTTCCTTTGGCCTTTAACCTTTCGCCTCAAATTATTACCTTTGCCAACTGTTTTCCAAAAAACAAATAAAATGAGCAAAGCAATTATCAAAACCGAAAAGGGCGATATGACTGTTGAATTTTTCGACAAAGATGCCCCAAATACTGTTGCTAACTTCCAGAAATTAGCAAAATCAAAATTTTATGACAACGTGACCTTTCACCGCGTTATCCCAAACTTTGTAATACAAGGTGGCGATCCAACCGGTACAGGTGCTGGTGGCCCGGGCTACAAAATTGATTGCGAACTAACCGGCGACAATCAATATCACGATCGCGGTGTGCTTTCAATGGCTCACGCCGGTCGTAACACTGGTGGTTCACAGTTTTTCATTTGCCACAGCCGCGATAATACTGCTCACTTAGACCGTAACCATACCGTTTTTGGTAAAGTGGTTGAAAACGTGGAAGTGGTTGACGCTATCCGCCAGGGTGATAAAATTTTAACCATCGAAGTAATAGAAGAATAGTGAATAGTGAGCGGTTGATTAAGTTGATTGGTTTAAATTTCGAAAACAACTACTCAACTCAATCAACCACTCACCTAATCAACCAAAACAAATGAATTTACAAGGAATTGTAGCCGTATCGGGCAAACCGGGCTTATGGAAAGCTTTAGCACAAAACAAAAATGGTTATGTGCTGGAAAGCCTTGATGCGCAAAAAACCAAACTGGTAGCCAACCTATCAACTGCTAAATTAGCAGCATTGAGCGAGATCACCATTTTTGGGGTTGATGACGATATTAAATTAACAGATGTGTTTGAGCTGATGAAAAGCGCTGCCAGCATCCCCGACGCTAAAGCCGACGGTAAAAAATTAAGGGAATTCTTTTTTGAAGTAGCCCCAGATCATGACGAAGAGAAAGTTTACGCCTCCGACATGAAAAAAGTAATATCATGGTTTCAATTGTTAAAAGATCTGCCGCTTTTTAACGAGCCTGATCCAACTGTAGCACCGGTAGAAGCCGCTGCTCCGGCTGTTGAAGCTCCGGTTGCTGTGGAAGAAGTTACCGAAGCAGCACCTGCTGCTGCACCAAAAGCAAAAGCTAAAAAAGCTCCAGCCAAAAAAGCATAAGCAAATTGCTTTAAAATATAAAAGCCCCGGTACTAATTACCAGGGCTTTTTTGTTAGTACAATAAAAATTGTCATGTTGAACGGAGTGAAGCATCTACTCATCAGCTTTCCTGTCTCATAATAGATCCTTCGTTCCTCAGGATGACAAGCTGAAATAGTGTTTAAGCATCCACAGCATCATACACAATAACCTTTTCCCAAAGATGGCTACAGTTTTTAATAAACTCCAGGTGTATGGGATGCGTTTGATAAGTAGCCTGCCCGGCTAGGTCGCTGAAGAACATGAGTTCAGATACAGCCCAACTATTGTCAACTACGTCGCGTTTTTCGGTGCTGGCCACAACGCCTACCTTTATTTTTTTGATCGTTTCAATTTTGGCTAAAGTCTTTACACCAGCTACCAGCTTGTCGCGGTCTTCAATTGAACCCGGATTTTTAAGCCAGAAAAACACATGGTGAACTACCGGAAATTCGTCTTTTTGATAATCTGATGATGACATGGCTGATGCTGCTATAGCACCGGCCGCCAAAGCAGCCGTAGTGGTTATAAATTTGCGTCTGTTTGTTTTCATGACAGGGTAAATAATGCCTTAAATTAATAAGAATTATTTAAAAACACTGTAACCGAAGGGATACCATATTCCCCTCAAGCTAGTTGGCAACATATTGGGTAAAACATGTCCAGCATCTAAAGTGGATACATCTACATTTTCAATTACTTTCTTTATGATAGCTATATCTCCGTCTTTAAATACTTCTTTACGCAACAAAAAGATAGCATCATCATAATTATACGCGGTTACGCCACATCCCAAATCTAATCCAATAGGAAGTTCACTATAATGGTTGTACTGAAACTCGAACCAATATCTTATAAGCATTAAACAAGTTTTATAATATTTCATCTTGCGCTCGTTTGCAACGAGTGCAAGTAGGAATTGCCTGTCATCCTGAGCTTGTCGAAGGATCGCGCGGAGAGGCCAACCCACCATGCTTCGACAAGCTCAGCATGACAATCCTTGTTTATCTCCTTACAAACACTCCGGCTGTTTGCACTTTTCGTCGGCAAACTCGGGTTCAAAGGTGCTGTGATTGATATCAAGATGTTCCAGGCGGTGGCGCAGATCGTGTTTGATATTGTCAAAGTCGGCCATGGATTCGGGATTGATCACCAGATGGGCGGTCAGTGCATTTTCTGTGGTGCTCAGAGCCCATACGTGCATGTGGTGCACATCAACTACGCCTTTACCTTTCATCAGTTCGGCTTTGATCTTTTCCAGATCCATTTCGGCAGGTACACCATCCATTTCCAGGCGCAGACTGTCTTTAAGCAGGCTCCAGGTACCACGTAATATTACAATACCTATAATTACGCTCACTACGCTATCAATCCAATAGATCTTGGTAAAATAGATGATCAAACCAGATACTACCACACCAAATGAAACTATGGCATCAACAGCCATGTGCAGGTAAGCGCCTTTTACGTTCAGATCTTTGTCTTTATCCTTAACAAAAAGCCATGCGGTAAAACCATTAATAGCAATACCAATAAAAGCTACCCAGGCCATGGTGCCACCCGATACTACTTCGGGGTTCATAAAACGAACTACGGCTTCGTACAAAATAAAGCCTACCGCCACAAACAGGATCAGCGCATTAAAAAACGATACAATAATGGTCGATCGTTTGTAGCCGTATGTATATTTGCTATTGGCGCTCACCTTGGTAAGCTTAAAGGCCAGCAGGGCCAGAGCCAGTGAAGCCACGTCGCTCAGGTTATGCCCGGCATCGGTTAATAATGATAAGGAATGCGTGGTTAAACCGGCTATTACCTCAACTATTATAAAAATCGAATTCAATATGATACCCACAATAAATGCGGCATTCAAATGATCGAGCTTGGGGGCATGGTCATGGTGATGATGACCTGCATGTGAATGATCGTGACCTGCTGACATTTAGCAAAGATAGGGTTTTTGATGTGCAGATATGCAAATTTAAGATGTGCAGATTTTTGTCTTAATCAGAAGTTCACAATTGAAAAAAGATGTGCGGGTATGCAGATGTGCAGATTCTTGCCAGAATTTTAATTAAAGAATTTATAAATTATCAGGATTACAAATCATTTGCATATCTGCACATCTATTCGTGATGATAAGGTTCACCTTTAATAATAGTATAGGCGCGGTATAATTGTTCCACAAAAAACAGACGTACCATCTGGTGCGAGAATGTCATACGCGACAGGGATATTTTATCGTTAGCACGTTGGTAAACTGATTGGTCAAAACCATAAGGGCCGCCAATCACAAATATCATATTGGCCGATGAACTGATCTCTTTTTTATTGATATAAGCTGCAAATTGGGTTGATGAATACTCAATACCCTTTTCATCCAGTAATATGAGATGGTCAAGCGGGGTCACTTTTTTAAGTATCAGTTCGGCCTCCTTGGCCTTTTGCTGCTCGGCGCTCAGGGCTTTGGTGTTTTTTAATTCATTAATTTCAACCAATTCCAATTTGGTGTAATGCTTCAGGCGCTTTACATATTTGTCGATACCTTCTTTTAAATAAGCATCTTCTGTTTTACCAACGGTTAAAAAAGTGATCTTCATATATTGAACAAATAAACGTTTATTTAAAATATATGTGTTTATTTAGCCACAATTTTTTTAAACACCAATTATGCAACAAGATATTATTAATGATTATCAGCAACGGGCAGCAGCAGCCGGCCAGGAAGCTGGTAAGTATAAAAAACTAGCTAATACTTACTCCCTGCTGCGGCTTAGTATCTTCGCGCTTGTTGTAGTAGCTATTTATGTTGCCGTACAGTTTGACAATTTTAGCATTGTAGCTGCTGCATTTGTGGTGCTTGTTTTCGCTTTTGCCTGGCTGGTAGCACGCCAAAGCAAGTATGAGCGTCAGAAACAATACTTTGACGATCTGCAAAGGGTGAATCTTAATGAGATCGATAATATACAAACCCACGTCAACATATATAATGATGGAGCCCGCTTTGCCAACGAAAAACATTATTACACTGCCGATCTGGACATTTTTGGAAATGCCTCCCTTTACCAACTGGTAAACCGTACGGCTACATCAACCGGCAATAATAAACTGGCGCAATGGTTTGATAAACCATCGGCCAAAGAGATTATTCTCCCACGACAAGCCGCCGTTCAGGAGATCGCCGCAAAAAATAACTGGAAACTGGATATCCAAACCCGGCTTATATTTGCCCTTAAACAGGACGCTAACCAACTGCCTAATCTTTTCAAATACCTGCACATGTCCCTGAATATGCCGGGTGAAAAGTGGCTCGGCCGTTACACTAAAATTGCTCCTTATCTGTTCACCGGGTTGCTGGTGCTGGCCTGGTTTTTTCCGGTGGTAAAGTTGGTACCCGTTTTAGTAGGTATCATTAATATGAGTCTGGTTTTTTCCAAAGCTGCGTACATCACCAAAGCCGATCTGATCGCCGGTAAAATAGGGAATACCCTGGCCAATTATGCCGATGTTTTTGAGCGTATTGAAGAGGAAAAATGGCAAGCCCTTTATAACTCCAATCTTGCTCAGCAGCTCAAAACCGGACAAACATCCAACAAAATAAAAGAATTGGCTTCACTGATCAATAAGCTCAACTATCACCTCAATATGATTATTGCTTTTGTGCTTAATTTATTTTTTTTGTGGGACATACGCCAGGTAATAGCTATTGAGAACTGGAAACGTCAGAATAATGAAAGTCTGGAAGCTGCTTTTGAGGTAATAGCAGAATTTGAGGCCCTTCTTAGTTTGGCCGGACTGGCTATTAACTATCCGGAATGGAATTTCCCACAGATTGATGATCGTGAAGCTTATACGCTAACAGCCCAAGAACTGGCGCACCCTCTTATTGATGCTACCAAACGCATTGAAAACGATTATGAACTGAATGATGCTTTTAAGATAGACATCATCACCGGATCAAATATGGCGGGTAAGAGCACTTTTTTACGCACCATCGGTATCAATACCGTGCTGGCACTTTGTGGCGCTCCGGTATGTGCTAAAAGCATGCAGGTATCGGTTATTACCATCATCAGCTATATGCGTATTAAGGATTCATTGAACGAAAGTACATCTACCTTTAAGGCCGAGCTTGATCGTCTGCAAATGCTCCTGGCCGCGGTAGAAAGTGAGCCTAAGATATTTTTCCTGATAGATGAAATGCTGCGGGGTACAAACTCTGTCGACAAGTACCTGGGATCAAAAGCGGTAATTGAACAGCTGATTGCCAAAAAAGCAGTAGGCATGGTGGCCACACACGATTTGCAGATAGCTCAATTGGAGACTAAATATCCTGATTACGTACGTAATTTTTATTTCGATATTCAGGTTAAAGATGGCGAAATGCTGTTTGATTATAAGATCAAACACGGCGAATGTAAAACATTTAACGCATCGCTGCTGCTTAAACAAATCGGCATCAATGTAGAAGCTGGAGAATAGATGCAAGACTGTTAGAGTCAAGAATCAAGACTACATATCAATAATAAAAACCGCGTCATTGCGAGGTACGAAGCAATCTTTACGTAGGCAGGCCAACTATGCAAATTTGCTCTGTATAGCATAGAGATTGCTTTGTACCTCGCAATGACGTAATGGTTAAACAAATAAGGCGTGCCGATTAATCGACACGCCTTATTTGTTTTGGAAAAGTCTTGATTCTTGACTCTAACAGTATTGCATCTTACCTGCCACCAGATGGACCACCCTGGCCTCCACCCTGATCACCTTGTTTCTGGTCGTCGTTATTAACACCTTTTTTCTGTTGATTAGGATTGCTGAAGGTAGTTTTACCAAAGCTGTAGCTAAACGTTAAACCAAATGAACGGAACGGAAACGCGGTTGAGCTGCTTTGCGTAAAGCTGGCACTGCTGATATTTTGGTCAAAGTGTTTGTCGCGGGCAAATGGCTGTACGGTATTAAAGCCAATGGCCAGTTTCCTTTTCATGAATTGCTTTTTGATACCAAATGCATAAATACCAAATGCAGGGTTGGTACCTTGTATGGTACGGCGTGCCGAATTGGTAAAGCCAAACAACTCTGCCAGGAAATCACCTTTAAACTGGTATGATGCGCTTCCAAATGCCGAGAATTGGAAATAAGTACCCACTTTTGAAGCACTGTTGACATACTGATCAAATATAGTTGGGCTATAAGTATAACCGTTAATACTGGCCCTTATAGTTAAAGGTTTGATAGGATTTACCGAACCAAAGAAACTGGCGCCGAATGAATTGTTACGGCCAATGTTTTGGTAAACTGTACGGGTAGCATGAACAGTTTGGTTGCGGATGGTTTCGGTCAACGTATCAGCAATACCTTCTATCAGGTCATTAGTTCTTTTATAATAAACCGAAAAGTTCAATACCGACGATTTAATGAAGGTATTATAACCTAACTCCACCGTTTGTGAAACCTCAGGAGCAAGATTAGGATTACCTACACTCTGGTTCTGGATATTGCTGCGGTTAATGAACGGATTCAGGAACTGCAGGCTGGGCCTGGTTATACGTTTGCTGTATGACAACTTAAGTGTTTGATTGCCAAATTGCTTTTGGATAGTTAAGCTTGGGATATAAGTAGTGTAACTTGACGAAAACGGTTGCAGATTCTGGAACAGGTTACTGTTAGCATCCTGGAACGGATTCTGTGGATCGCCTTTTATCCGGGTATTTTCAACACGGCCACCTGCTAATATCGACCAGCTTTTGGGTAATGTAAAAGTTAACACCGTGTATCCTGCATATACATTCTGCGTATAATCATACAGGTTAGAGTTTAACGAATCGCGCTGAGCGTTGTTACCGTTGTTGTCTGTATCAAATATATCGTAATTACTGTTTATACGACGCTGTATGGTTTTACCACCGGCTTCAATCTTTAATACCTTATTTACAGGTAGGGTATAATCTAACTGAAGCGTGTACTCATTATTTTTACCATTGTTATCGCCGGTTTGGCTTGGGTTCTGCGCTGTAAACAAGTTGGTATAATCTGTGGTGATGATACTATGGCTCCACTGCCCGGATACGGTTATTTCCTCACCCTCTTTTTTAAACTTGTGGGTGTAGTCTATACTCCAGTCAAAACCACCAAAATGGTTGTGCGACATGTTTTTGCTGAAATACTGTATTGGTGAAATATGGTTGTCGATATTATTAACACCACTACCATCAACATTAAAACCGCCATCATTTAATCTGAACGTGCTGTTAATGCTGTTAAAGGCATTAAACTCATAACCTGCGGTAACAGAACCGATAGCGCCATGCCTTTTAATACGACTGCTGGAATTATTAAAGTTGTGCACCAATGGATTACCGGCTGCATCTTTCAGTACCTGGTCAAAGGTAGTTAATGATGTTTGAGGCCAGGTTAAGTTACCACCGGCGTTGATACCTAAACTAAAGCGATTCTTGTTATAGTTAAGGTTAACGTTACCGTTATTTTGACGTGTACCTACACCACCGCTTACCGAGCCGCTTATGCCTGATATATTTTTTTGTTTAGTGATGATGTTGATAATACCTCCAGAACCTTCGGCATCGTACTTAGCCGACGGAGAAGTTACTACCTCAATGCTCTTGATCTGATCGGCAGGGATGGTTTTTAACACATCTGATAAATTAGCCGATGTAGCGCCTGATGGCTTGCCATTGATCAATACACGCACGTTTGCATCGCCACGTACCGATACGTTACCGTTAATATCCACCGCTACTAATGGTACTTTCTGTAATACATCCGTCGCATTACCACCTGCGGCGGTAAGGTCTTTCTCGGCATTGTAAACAATTTTATCAATTTTGTTCTCTATCAGCGGAGCCTGACCAACCACATTTACCTGTGCCAGGGCATGAGCGCCTGGAGCCAGCAACACGTTACCCACTTTATTATCAGGTTTTGACGCAGTAGTTACTACCGGGTCAATTGTTTTTGCCGGGTAACCGATAAAAGATATCACCAGTTTGTAACTGCCTGGTTTTACATTATCTAATTTAAAATTACCTTTTTCGTCGGTCACCACACCGGTAATAGGCGATTTCCCTCCGCTGCGATATAAACCTACCGTAGTGTAATCCATTGGTTTCTTGGTAACTGAGTCAATTACGGTACCCGATATGCGGCCCGTAGTTGTTGGCCCGCTCCCACCTACACCAAACTGGGCTTTCGCCGAAAGTGCAAAACAAAAAAGAGCTATAAGTATGTAAAAACGTTTCATTTATAAGGATTTTCGTAATTGGAGGCGAAAATAGATTAAATGTTACACCACCATCTTTTATTTTTTTAGGAAAATAGCAATTGTCATGTATATGTTACACTAAGAACATATTAACTCTATGTAAACTCCGCATTATTCTTTATATATCTATTCTGAAAATTGATCCTGACTAATCAAGTTATAACTTATGCGCTTTGATAATTTAAAAAAAGGTCTTTCAACCAATAAGTAAAACAGGTAGGCAAACAAGATACTTACTACAATGCCTGTCAAAAACTCAATACCTTTAAAAAGTACAGTTTTAGGAAGTTTTGTCCCCATATAAACTACCAGGCGGCTGCCCACCATGTCATGCGTAAGATATAATGAAAAGGAGATCTTTGAAAAAAAGCTGACAACTGCGTAGCTTTTTAAAGGGGCTATCAATAATAATAGGGTAAATAATGCCATCACAGCGGGTAGCCAGCCTACTGTATAAATACAACATACAACTATCAAAATGCTCAGAAACAAAACAGTATTAATGCCTGCGATTTTTTTCAGATAAAGATAATATAGTATGCCTAAACCAAACACCGGAAAAACGCCAAACAGTAAACCACCCGGTACATTTACAACTGTGGGAACAATACATAATACCAGTAAAAACCATGGCCCCCATTTGGAGTGCAACCATGGAAAACATAAGGCTATAAACAGGTAAAATTGAAACTCTATTCCTAATGTCCAATACACCGGACTTAAATATGGTTTACCTAAAAACGAGTTGAGATAAGCTAAATGACAAGCAATATTAAACCAATCGGGCTTATAATGACTCAGCACTATAAAGTTCATTACAATAGCCAATACAAGTGAAATAATATAGGGTGGCTCAATACGGGTAATGCGTTTGCCAACAAAACGGCCGCTCATTTTCCAGGTATAATCCGCAGGTATAGACCAACATATGATAAACCCCGACAGCAGGAAAAACATATGTACACCCAGCCACCCATATTTTAAAACAGGCAAAGCCTTTCCCCCCAAATGAAACAAGGCAACGGCTAAGGACGCAATAGCTCTAATATAGTCAACCTGTTGAATGTGTCCTTTGGAGGTGTCCCGTTCAGTCATATTTAATGAAAGATATAAAAGCCTGTCGATACTAAGAAATATCACCATAGCTTATTGTAGAACAGATCCTTCGCTTCGCTAGGATGACAGTTATTAAGTAAGGCATGGATATAAAAAATGCCGACATTTTCGTCGGCATTAAAATAGTTAAAATAAGCTAATCCAAAGCTCCCCCTCTAGGGGGTTAGGGGGCTTAAACCACCATATTCACAATCCTACCTTTTACCACGATCACCTTTTTCGGGGCTTTCCCATCCAGGTATCGTTGTACATCGGCGTTGGCCAAAACAAACTCTTCAATAGCTTTGGGCTCCAGGCTTAGGGATATATTCAAGTTCATTTTTGTTTTGCCATTGATAGATATCGGATAAGCAAATTCGTCCTCCACCAAATAGGCGCTGTTGAATTTTGGATACGCCGCGTATGACAAACTACCGGCAGTGTTACCTAACAAAGTCCACAACTCCTCACAAATGTGTGGAGCATATGACGATAGCACGATCACCATATCCTGCAGGATGGCACGGTTGTTACATTTCAGATCGGTCAATTCATTAACCGCGATCATAAAGCTGGATACCGATGTATTGAACGAGAAACGCTCCACATCTTCTTCTACCTTGCGGATGATCTTGTGCAACGATTTCAGTTCGGCTTTGCTCGGCTCAGCATCAGATACATTAAATTCCCAGGCTTCGTTATGGAACAAGCGCCAGAATTTACGCAGGAATTTAAACACACCTTCAATACCGTTGGTATTCCAGGGCTTGCTCTGCTCCAATGGCCCCAGGAACATTTCGTACATACGCAGGGTGTCGGCGCCGTAACGGCTTATCAAATCATCAGGATTAACAACATTGAACTTAGATTTAGACATTTTTTCAATTTCAACTCCGCAGACATATTTGCCATTCTCTAATATAAATTCTGCGTCGGCATATTCTGGCCGCCACTGTTTGAACTTATTTAGATTTAAAACCTCGTTGTCCACGATATTTACATCTACATGTAAAGGCTGTACAAATACTGCTTGACCTACATTGTATTTTTCAACTGCAGACTCTCCCAATTGATCAATGATTAAATCCTTAATATTATCTGATAATAATTCCCCCTTTAATATTTTCTGGGCATATTCAAATGACACAAATAACACAGGGGTAGATTTTTTTACAGTATTTGCATCATCAAATAATTCACCCCATGGTCTAAAAAAAGCTCTGTACACAAAATTACTACGACCCTGTATCATTCCCTGGTTGATGAGCTTTTTAAACGGCTCTTCTTCAATCACCAGGTCCAGATCTTTTAAAAACTTGTTCCAGAAACGACTGTACAATAAGTGTCCGGTGGCATGTTCGCTGCCGCCGATATATAAATCAACATCTTTCCAGTAAGCAATAGCTTCTTTGGATGCAAATTCTTTATCGTTATGCGCATCCATATAGCGGTACCAGTACCAGCTGCTACCGGCCCAGCCCGGCATGGTGCTTAATTCATATTCACCTTCCGGATGTTTCCAGCCTTCTGCACGGCCCAATGGCGGTTCGCCGGTTTCGGTTGGCAGATATTTATCCACTTCTGGTAATAATAATGGTAAATGCTGCTCTTCAATTAAATGAGGCAAACCATCTTTAAAGTAAACCGGCACCGGTTCGCCCCAGTAACGCTGACGACCAAATATGGCATCACGCATCCTGAAGTTTACTTTAGCCTTACCAGCGCCAATGGCTTCCAGTTTGGCAATTACCGCGGCTGTCGCTTCTTTATAAGCCAGGCCGTTCATAAAGTCGGAATTGATATACTTGCCCTCTTTGGTCGGGTCGGCCTCCGTTTCAATATTTTGTATGTCGATAATAGGTACTATCGGCAGGTTAAAATGCTTGGCAAATAAATAATCACGCTGATCGCCTGATGGTACAGCCATTACGGCCCCGGTGCCATATCCGGCCAATACATAATCAGCTATCCAGATCGGGATCCTTTCGTTATTCAATGGGTTCAATACGTAGCTGCCGGTAAAGGCGCCTGATACCGTTTTGGCATCGGCCATCCTGTCCAGCTCCGATTTCTTTTTGGTTTGAGCGATATACGCGTCAATATCCGCCTTTTGTTCAGGCGTTGTTAAAGTACTCACCAGCTCATGCTCTGGCGCAATCACCAAAAAAGTAACCCCAAAAATGGTATCGACACGGGTAGTGAAAACTTCGATATAAGTTGCCAGGTTCGTGTTGCCGGTTGCCTGTGACAGATCACTCGCACCCCGCTCCTCGATCCCCGCACCTTCTATCGGGAATTTTACTGAGGCGCCAGTGCTTTTGCCTATCCAGTTGCGCTGCATTTCTTTTAGCGGCTCGGGCCAGTCAATAGTGTCCAAGCCTTGCAATAAGCGTTCGGCATAGGCGGTAATGCGCATGCTCCACTGCATCATTTTCTTTTGTTCCACAGGGTAGCCACCACGCTCACTAAAGCCGTCTTTTACCTCGTCATTAGCCAATACGGTACCCAAAGCGGCGCACCAGTTTACAGTGCTTTCGCGCAGATAGGTTAAACGATATTTTAGTAGTTCATTTTGCTGTTCGCGGTTGTTCAGGGCTTTCCACTCTTCAGCAGTAAAACTCAAAACTTCCTCATCACATACGGCATTAATTCCCGCAGAACCTTTTTGCTCAAAGTGTTCTACCAGCTTGGCAATGGATTCAGCCTTATCAGCATCCTTATTATACCAGGAGTTGAACAACTGCATAAATATCCATTGAGTCCACTTATAATAATCGGGCGAGCTGGTGCGTACTTCCCGACTCCAATCAAACGAGAAACCGATCTGATCTAACTGGCGGCGATAGGTAGCAATATTGGCTTCGGTGGTAATGGCAGGGTGCTGCCCGGTTTGTATAGCATACTGTTCGGCCGGTAAGCCAAAGCTGTCATAACCCATAGGGTGCAACACATTAAAACCTTTTAAACGTTTGTAACGTGCAAAAATATCAGAGGCAATATACCCCAGCGGATGGCCTACATGCAGCCCAGCGCCCGATGGGTAAGGGAACATATCCAGCACATAATACTTAGGTTTGGCGCTTTTATCCTCAGCTTTAAAGGTTCCGTTCTTGGCCCAAAACTGCTGCCATTTTTGCTCTATATCTTTAAATTGGTAGTCCATTTTATTATTTACACGTATGAGGTTGCGAAATTAAGAAAATACCTATTAGTTTGGTAGTTTATTGACGCTTTGTTTGTTATGTTCTATAGATAATTTAATCCAGCAGGCGGTCTTATGCCTGATTATCTCCATAAATTAATTTGATTTCCCATTTCCTTAATTCATTGATAATAAGTTAAATTTGCACAGAACACCAAACCTTTTTTATGAAACAGTACCCCAAACTCAGCTTTTTACTACTTGCCTGCATCGCTATCGGCTATTCGGCTTGTATCAAATCCGCAAACAATAATAATAACAAAAGCAATCCTAGCACAGTAAGCACCAAAGTAGTAAGCAGCACTGTTGCAATGAATCTTAAACAGATACTGTACGGCGAATATGGTTCGTTCAATATTGCCGATGGCGCTAATATGCCAGATGATATGAATCAGAGTCATAAAGGGCATCTAAAAGTACAATCAACCCACGCCCCGGATTGTGGTTTTAAAATAGATACGGCATTTCAGTTCGCGTTGGATCTGAGCGACACAGCCAAATTCAGCATCTGGAACAAGATCAAATATAACGTACAGTGCACAGGCAGCTCGCTTTCTGGCATCAGTGTTTATGATAGTTTGTACGTATCGATCACGTCAAATGACTATATCGTACTAACTAAAAGCGGCGAAACCCTTAATATGAAGCTATTAACACCGGGCAATAAGGATTCGCAATTGTCCATGACCGGCTCTATGAATGTTTACACCAATTTACAGGCTAAAGCAACGGCATCCAAAACAACTATTTCCAGTTATAATTACTCATTCAACTCGCTTATTATCGACCCTACCAAAGAAGGGGATATCATCAGCGGTTCAGCCAGTTTTGCCACCAAAGGCAGCGGCGCCGATGGTACATGGGATTATAAGGGCACCATTCAGTTTTTGGGGAATCACCAGGTAAAAATAGTGATCAATGGATCAACCTATACCTATGACCTACAAACGGGGCTCGCGGTATAAATTATCCAGCCAGGTAAAACACAAAAAACCCGCCTCAAAAGCGGGTTTTTCTATTATATATATTTGAGTTTAATAGATATTAATTCTCTGCGTAAACAGGTTTGGCAATGCCGTTATCGTAAGCTTTCAAATTCTTTTTCAGCAATTTGCGGGCTACGTGGATGCGGGTTTTTACAGTACCGATCGGGATATCCAGATGATCGGCAATTTCGTGGTATTTATGACCTTCAAAGTACATGGTGAAGGGTACATAATAATCTTCCGGTAAGCGATCAAGCGCTCTTTTGATGTCGTCCATCACAAATTTTGCTTCGCCTTGATTTTTTGTAGAGCTGTATACCAGGTTTGGAGAAGAGATCTCATCTGACTTGGTAACAAAGGTGCTCATTTTAACAAAACGGCGATAATTGTTGATGAATGTATTTTTCATGATGGTATATAACCATCCTTTTAAATTAGTACCCTCTTTAAACTTATTGTAATAAGTTATGGCCTTCAACATTGTATCCTGGACAAGGTCGTTAGCATCATCTGCGTCATGCGTAAAATGAAGGGCGTAAGACCTTAATGAACTTGCCTGACGTAGTACTAGGGTGTTAAACTCAATCTTTGTCATTTTGTTAAAGTTTTGTATCAACTCTTAGGCAACCATGATGCCACTTAAAAATTGATCCCGGAGCAGCGACAAAGACAAAAGACGGTTTAAATAAAAATATTAAGTGTGTAAAAATTACACTACATAGACAATTAACCTATTGAAAAGCAGATTATTAATGATAAAACCAAGCCTAAATGAAAAACTAATGAAATTTAGTTTCGTAACAAGAATGTTATACTATTGACGCAAAACGAAAGCCAAAGTTTAATTAGAATAAAATTATTTAACTAATAATATTCACCTCGCGTTGTAGCATAACGCCAAATTTAGTGTACACACTGTCTATGATTTGCGACGAAAAACTGTACACTTCTGCTCCCGTTGCACCTCCGTGGTTCACTAATACCAGTGCCTGATTTTTCCAGGTACCCGTATTTCCTACTACTTTTCCCTTCCAGCCACACTGCTCAATCAACCAGCCGGCAGCTAATTTGACAAGGCCATCGCCACCAGGATAGTTAACCACATCCGGAAATTTTGCCTGGATAGCGCTGAACTCTTCCGCACTGATCAATGGATTTTTAAAGAAACTGCCCGCATTACCTATGGTAGATGGATCTGGCAGTTTAGATACCCTGATATGCGATACCGCCATCGACACATCTTTTATAGTTGGTGCTGTGATACCACGGTTAGCCAGCTCCTGCCCTATGGCGCCATATTGTGTATTGATATCAGGAATAAGCGATAATTGAAATTTTACCGATACAATAATATACTGCCCCTTGAGCTCATTTTTAAATACACTTTCGCGATAGCCAAATTTGCAATCCGCTTTGGTGAACGTTTTAAAAGTGCCTGTTGCTATTTCAAAAGCTCGGCAGTTCAAAAAGGCATCTTTTAGTTCTACACCGTAAGCGCCTATGTTTTGGATAGGCGATGCACCCACCGAGCCGGGAATCAGGCTCAGGTTTTCGATACCGGCATATTCACGTGCTACACAAAAATTCACCAGGTCGTTCCATACTTCACCGCCGCCTGCTTCTACAAAAACGTCGTTATGACTAATGCGGTGCTCGATACCTCGGATATTCATGCGGATCACCAGTCCTTCAAAATTACTCACCAGCAGCAGGTTACTGCCACCACCCAACACCAGGCGATCAATTTGCAGCCATTGAGGGTCGGCAAACAGTTCCACTAGTTCATCCTCGTGTGCTATCTCCACAAAATAACGGGCATAGGCATCGATACCAAAAGTGTTAAAGTTTTTAAGCGATACGTTTTCCTGTATTTGCAGCATAGTGTATTTTGATTTCGGATATCGGATGTTCGATGTCGGATTTATTGAGGCCGAATTTCGGAATTTTATTTTACTCTCACCCCCATACTAACCAACCAATGAACATGTAAAAAACTTTTTAAACCTTAAATTTTAACATTTTTCTGTCCAAAAACAGCTCAAAAAAGCCCCAAAATCATTCAAAAAACATCGATTTTAACACTTTTTAACAAATTAAAATACTGTTTTGATGCGTTTTTGAAACTTTAAAAAGTATTAAATAATTGACTGTCAAATAACTAAATAAAAAATCAACTATTTTTACCCTTTTTGCCCTTTAACAAAACGGCCCTGCTTACTGTTTACCAGTAAGCAGGGCCATTATTAGTATAAATATACAAAAATTAAAGGGCAATATCAAATCCGGGTAATTGAAACTTCACACTCAGTCTATACAAATACTCCCGATAGCTTTTTGGAAAGCGGTTTCCTTTACTCCCGGTATAGCCAGGCCTTCCACACGGATTGAAGTAATATCACTCAGGCCGATAAAGCTTAGTATGGTTTTCAGATAAGGCTCTACATAATCGGCCGGGCGCATGGGACCTTCCGAATAAACAGCACCCGATACCAAAGCCAGGTAAACTTTTTTCCCCTCAATCAATCCTGTTTGATTTCCCTGATCATCATATTTAAAAGTAAGACCAACCCTGATCAAGTGATCGATCCAGGTTTTCAGGGTAGAGTGAATGCCGAAATTATACATGGGTGCCCCGATAACCAGGATATCTGCCTCTTTAATTTCCTGTACCACTTCGTCAGAATGTATAATGGCTTCCAGATTTTCTGCTGTCCTGTATTCCGGTGGTGTAAAAAAGGAGGCGACATGTGCTTCTTCCAGATGCGGAAGCGGTTTTTCTAATAAATTACGTTCTTTAACAATACTACCGGGATAAGTTTGCCTGATCTTTTCAATAATGGCATTTCCCAATGGAACACTCACAGAAGCCTGCCCGCTGGCACTTGATATGATATGAAGTATCTGTTTCATTTTAATTTTGGTTTGATGGGATTAATACTAAGTTTTTCATCGTTGTCAAATTTGTTGTTTGCCCTGATGACGACCGAACATGGGGAACGGGGACACGGAGCTTATTTTTACTATCCCAAATAAAAAGGGGTGTCATCCTGGACTCCGTCGAAACCATGACACCCCTTCCCAATCCCTTTACAGTTTTACTGCTACGCGTTTTTTCGTTTGATACCCACAATGGCCAGGAGCAATATCACTACACCTATCCATTGCAGCATACTGATATGTTCGTTCAGGAAAAGCCAGGAACAGCACATCGCCACCGGGAATTCCACCGTCATCAGTACCGAACTTTTAAAGTGACCCGTTTTAGGTATCCCCGAAGCAAATAAAAGCGGAGGGATAATGGTACCAAACAAAGCCAGGAATGCCCCCCATTTCAATAACTGTATATTAAAATGGTGAACAGCTAATAATTGATGCCCCGTAAAGATGATTAGCGAAATAGCCGAACCCATGATCATGACCGAGCTTTTAGTCAAGGAACTGACCGCATATTTTAACCTGCTATTGATCAATATAAAAACAGCGTAGAATAAGGCAGATAGCAAACCATAAAGTATACCGATAACCGGCAGATGACTATTCTGTGTGCCGGCTATTCCGCTTGCCATAATGGTAGCCACCCATATAACACCTATAATGACGAATTGAATAGCCGTTGGCTTTTTATTAAAAAACAGCCACTCCAGCAATATACCAATCCAGGTGAACTGCATGAGTAGTACGATAGCCACAGAGGCCGGAATGTACTTTACAGAAAGATAATATACATAAGAGGTCATGCCGATGCAGGAACCGGTAAGTAATAAATAAAGCCAGGCTGATGCAGGAATCGATCCGGCTGCGGGCTTTTTATAATATCCCTGAATGAATGTTAATGCAGATAATACGATAAAGCCAATGGAAGCCTGAGTAACACTCAGTTCCTCGATGGTGTAACCAGCCTGGTAAGCCAGTTTTACAAAAGTAGAAAGTATGCCGTAGCTGCATGCCCCGGCAAATACCATAAACATATATTTGTTCATTGTTGCGGTTGAAATAAGAAAATAGAATGAATGGCTAAAAGATTAGATAGCACAAAGCAACCGCCTGCTGCAGGAAAATATTAAAGTTGTTTTTACAGTAATAACCGGTTGCGTTGCTTAAGCAACAACTACTACTGGTGGAGGAAGAACCGTTTTGAATTGTAACATGATGATAATAATTACGAGTGCAATGTAGGGATAATAGTATTTGAAGTCAAGAGGTGGATTATTTTGATATAATTGAATTTGCCAATTGCAGAAACCCCTTCCTCCCCTTCCCCAAGGAAGGAATCGCACATTTCCCAACTTTTTTTATTTATGACTTTTGCCCCTTGGCGAAGCTAAAGTTCCCTCCCCACGGGAGGGGTGCGGCTGGTTGGAGCGATGGCTGGGAGGGGTTTATACGCCATCTGCAGTCGTTCGGCTGGAGCCGAGCGACTGCAGAGTTTTATGCATTCATCTTTCATAGGTCTTTATGTTAAATATAATTTGAGCTGATATTGATATATTAGCTATAAATTAAACCATCACAATGCACTTAAAATTAAATTACTGGCAGGTATCCCTACTTTTCATTCCATTTTTTATTGGTTGCCTTTTATTGATGTTTTCATCCAGTGATCGGCATCATTATGAATTAAACTTTCTGATAGCAAATTTTTTATCACTGATTACTATGTTTCTTGTTATTTGCTATCAAAGCTATTTAGCAATCACCTTTGCCAATGAATATGCGTCAAAAGCTGTTCTTTTTAAAATAAACACCCTAATTCCTGTAGTTTTTCTCTCATTGTATTTAATATACGTTGTTTATGTTTCCTTTATTAAACCCATTCATGGTCACATTTATACCGGACCAATTAGAAAATCTGAACTTAAAGGCAGTAACTTAATTACCCTTTTGTTTCTGTTACATGCCGCTATTAGCTTTTTATTTGTAAATAACCAATTTGTTTCAAACCAGATTAAAAAAATCCAGGATGATAATAAACGTGAGATTTTAAAAAGAAATTTCTTAGGACCAATGAAAACGACAGTAAGAACAACGATTTACTTAGCTATCATTTCTTTAATTGTTTCTACGATAATTGATATCGTTCATTTTTTCTAACAGCCCTACAAAGCCTTTAGCCCGTGGTCGGTGTTATCACCGTACCACTAACAGCCCTACAAAGCCTTACCTATCCTTACCAAATAAAAACGCTCCAGCGTCCCCATTCTGTGGGCTTTGATAATGAAGGGCAGGGTCATGTTTTCGTTGGGATAATTGTAAAATGCCTGCACTATCCGGAAATTAGTATGGTTATTTTCGAGGTCTGTTTTTAGCCTGTCATCAATCAGGACGAGGGCCTTGCTGTGCGTAGCTGCCTCGGTCATATTCATAAAAGTTACCGGTTGGTGGGTATAAAAATCGAAAGCGTTGGGCACGTCAAAAGCGGCTATGATCTCGTCATTCGGGTAATGCAGGTTGATGTACTCTGCCGCATGAACATCACCTTTAAATTTTAACAGTGTAGGGTAAACTACGCCCATCAAATAAGCATTAACCCATAAGCCTATCACCGCGGTTAATAAAACCAATGCCCTTTGCCGGTTGCCACTATTTTTATAAATGTACAAGGTAATACCGATGAGGAGGATACAAAGCGATACAAATACCGGCCAGCGTTCGGGCTCGAAAACAAAATTGAGCACGGTTACCGCGATGATGAGCAAGGCCACAATGGTATACTGGGCTATGGTAAAAAACTTGTTTTTATTTTGGATAACTTCCCGGATAGAGCCCGCCGTGATGATGGCGAAGAATGGAAACAGGATATTAGTATAAAAAGGCAGCTGAAATTTGGATACCGAAAATATCAGCAGCATCACTACCGAACCGCTAATGGTGATATACTCGGGCAGTTTTACGCCTTTGATCATTTTACCAATATGCTTGATCAAAGCGCAATAAAACAACAACATCCACGGTGCAAAAGCCCATAATAGCGTATGCAGAAAAAAGAACACGCTGCCATGACTATTACGGATAAAGCTGTTATTGTTGAAACGCCCAAACTGGCTATCCCACAAAAACCAATGGATTCCCGATATACCCGTTTTGCCAAACACCACTTTTTCGGGGTGTATATCAAACTGTATATATAAGGTATAAATTTCGGGCAGGGTAAATATGCACACTAATACAAACGCCAGCAGCCATTTCCAATGGAACAGGCTTTTGATATCTTTTTTAAACAGGTAATCGCCTATAATGGCGCTGCCGATAGGGATAAGCAGGTAAATGCCCTTGGTCATGACCGCACATGCGGTAAACAGGGCGCCGAGTAAAATATCGGCCCAGCCAAAACGCTCTTTGAGTTTATAAAAGTGATATACAGCGCCCATGAGCAAACCCATAATATAAGGCTCGGCCCGCACATCGGTGTTTGACATGAGTACGTGCTGCGCGGTAAGTAATATCAGTGTGGCGATAAGCGAAGTTTCCAGGTCGTAAAACTTACGGGCCAGTTTATAGGTGTACATTACCGACATCAGGAAAAACAGCAGGGCCGGTAATTTATAAGCGATGGTATTGATGCCAAAGATCTTAAAACTGATCGCAGCCATCCAGAACGGGAAATGCGGTTTATCCAGCCAATCCTTTCCGTGGTATATCAGATCGGTAAAATTGTTGCTTTGGGCCATGCCGCGGGCAATCACACTGTACAAACTCGGATCATCAGTAAAATAACGGATACCGATGCCGGCTATATTTACCAGTATGGCCAATGCCAGCACTACGATGTATGGCTTTTTATATGCGGGAGATAAAGTGGTTGCTGAACTATTCACCGGAGATATTTAGGGTACAAAATAACACATTATAATATTATTAACCTTTCGCACGGCTAAGATTCTTTAAAAATATGGTCAACTTTTTAAAGCCAGGGCATGCGCGATTCCTTCCCTTGGGAAGGGGAGGAAGGGGTTTCTGTACCGTAAAGGTTTATACTGGACGTACAAACCCCTCCCTGCCTTTGCGCTCAGCGCAGCCGCACCCCTCCCGAGGGAGGGAATTAGGACCCTGCTTTATTTTACTCCTTCCAGGGCAGGTACTTGGGCGATACTTCCTGTAGTGTTGGATTAACCGGGTTTAAACTTTCACCGTTCAGGACCCTTTGATAAAGTGCCAGGTAATGTTGCGCCATTTTTTGAACGGTAAAATATTCCATGGCATAATCATGGCAATGTTGATTACTAAAAATATCTACGGATTTTAATCCGGCTACCAATTCCTGTTTACTGTTGCTTAGCAGACCAACTTCGGCGGGTACCAGTTCGGGTAATGATCCGTAAGGTGTACCGAAAACCGGGCAACCAAAATAAAGACTCTCGATAATAGCCAAACCAAAAGGCTCGTGCCATAAAACCGGGAACAACAAAGCTTTGGAAGCATTTAACACTACCGACTTTTGGTGATTATCAACCATGCCTTTAAAGCTTACATTTAAATTAGGCGTAAAGCGCAGTCCCATTTTCAGGTTTAATCGTGTGCCGCCCAATACTACCAGCTTATTATGGCTTTGGGTGGCTACATCAATGGCGCCCTTTACATTTTTAACACGCCAGGCAGCTTTGGCCAAAAAGTGGGTATGCGTACGTTTTTGCTGCAGATTAGGCTTAGGATAATCATCGGGGTCGAGACCATGGTGTACAAATACTGTTGAACCGTGGCGGGCAGCATGATTAGCCGATACAAATACCGAATTTTGATCCAGCACCTGGCCGTATCCCGGGTTGTTATGCACATTAATAAGGTATGGCTTTTTTGTAAAGCCACTCACCTGGAAATGAAAATGCACCACATCCACATCATCAGGCACCTGTTGGTTCATGTCGATAGCTGGATCATATATTAATACTTTAGCAAAGGGACAAGTGGAGCCAGCACTCACCAGGTAAGTAACCTCATGCCCCAGGCGGTTTAATTCCTTGCCCAGCCACCAGATTACTCTTTCGGTACCGCCATATTTGGCAGCCGGTATCACGGTATTGTTAACTATTAATATTTTCATGCAGGTGATGAATGTAAGCGCCCGAATTTCGGAATTTTAATTTGGATTGAGTATTTCTGAAATAGATGATCGATTGAACCAATACCTTGCAATAAATTGAATTTTTTTCCAAATATTGACTTTTATAGGCATTGCACATAAAAACCAATACGCAAACGTTTGATAAATCAATAAAACACATAATCGACTCATTTTTTAAAGAAAAATCGACGCCAAAAATCATACAAATGATATAAATCACTTAAATAAGATAAATATATCCTCATTTAATTTTACTAATTTTCACATTATCAATACAATCTACCAACTTTTTTAATTATTTTAGAAACTTCATTAAGTTCCTAACAATTTAACTAAAAGAAATAAATGGCTACTGCTATCAAAGTCGAAAATCCGGTTGTAGTAAAAAAATCGGGTATAAATCCTATCATCATCATAGGTGCATTATTTTTCATTTTCGGGTTTGTAACCTGGTTAAATTCTGTATTGATACCCTATTTAAAAATTGCCTGCCAGCTTAATAACATCGAATCATTTTTAGTTGCGAGCGCTTTTTACATTGCCTATTTATTAATGGCCAAGCCATCGGCCTGGCTGCTTAAATTATTTGGCTTTAAAAATGGGATGGCTGTAGGTTTGCTTATCATGGCTGTCGGCGCCCTGATATTTATCCCCGCAGCGTTAACCAGGACTTATGCTGTTTTCCTGATTGGTTTGTTTGTACAGGGCTCGGGGCTGGCCGTTTTACAATCGGCATCCAATCCGTATATCACTATAGTTGGTCCACCTGAAAGCGCTGCCAAACGTATCAGCATCATGGGTATCTGTAATAAGTTTGCCGGCGTATTGGCGCCTATTGCATTGGGTGCCGTGGTATTAAAAAACATCGACGCTTTTACAGCCAATCTTGCTAAACTCGATGCTACCCAAAAAATAGCCGAATTGAACGAACTGGCTTCCCGGGTAATTTTACCTTACGTATTGATTGTTATTGTACTGGTAGTATTGGCCGTGTTGATCTATTTTTCGGGTCTGCCAGAAATTGATACCGATCATGAGGACGAAACCGTAGCTGCCGCCAACTCCGGCAAAACCAGCATACTCCAGTTTCCTCATTTGGTATTGGGTGTAATAGCCTTATTCTTATACGTAGGGGCCGAAGTTATAGCCGGCGACTCTATCATTAGTTATGGTGTTGCGCATCATATCCCGCTATCTACCGCCAAATATTTTGCCTCTGGCACACTGGCCTGTATGGTTATCGGTTATATTGCTGGTATTTTATTTATCCCTCATTATATTTCACAACAAAAGGCACTCGTATACTCAGCTGTTTTAGGTGTTGTTTTAACCGTTGCAGCTCTAATTGTTCCTAAATATGCCTCTGTGGCTTGCATAGCACTTTTGGGTCTGGCCAATTCATTAATGTGGCCGGCTATATGGCCTTTGGCCCTATCTGGCCTGGGCAGGTTCACCAAAATCGGTTCATCGTTATTGGTTATGGGTATTGCAGGCGCGGCAGTTTTCCCGCCTATTTACGGTTTCCTGGTTGATCAGTCAAAAGCAAGCGCCGGGCCTGAAGCAGCAGCACAAACCTCGTACTGGATTTTGTTGCCTATTTACCTGTTCATCCTGTATTTTGCAGCCATAGGTTACAAAAAAGGGAAGCATGTGATAGCGGTCTGAACCCGAATTCATGGAATTAAAGAATTAGCCGAATTTGCGTGGTAAATTTTCCTGGCAGGTTTAATTCTGTTGCTTCTTTAATTCCATTAATTCGAGTTCAGACATCACCTCCTAAACCACTTCCTGCTCGCCACTAACAACCCAAATTCTTCCGAAGGATTCTTCTGCATAGATTTATGGTGCATCTTGTGCGCCCGGCGGATACCCATCAGGTAACGGTTATTACTTTTGAATGCTTTGAAACGATTGTGGATAAACCAATCGTGGAAAATAAAATAGATGATACCATATATACTGATGCCGGTGCCTATCCAAAAATGATAGTCCAGATTCAGGTGTCCAATCCACATCAACCATAAAGCAAAAGCCGCGAAGCCGATGCTGAACAGGTCGTTCAGCTCAAACCAACTATGCCGTTCCTGGTGATGCGTTTTGTGGATAAACCACAATGGCCCATGAAAAAGGTATTTGTGCATAGCCCATGATAATAGTTCCATGAGCGCGATGGTAAGCAGTAGGATGCCTATGTTTAACAAAACTCGCATACATTATTTAGCACTTAAAATATAAAAGGAGAAACAAATCTAATTGTTTCCCCTTTTACCACTTCTGAATATTAAAATCCGAAATCGAAATTCTCAATTCCGAAATTACATATGTATTGCCCTGTTGTCTGTAGCTGCTAAGCAAGCTTCGCGCATGGCTTCGGTGTAGGTTGGGTGAGCGTGGCTCATGCGCGAAATATCTTCGGCGCTGGCACGGTACTCCATGGCAACTACAGCCTCGGCTATCATATCCGCGGCCCGCGGACCAATCATGTGAACGCCCAGTATCTCGTCGGTAGTGGCATCGGCCAATACTTTTACAAAACCATCCACATCACCGCTGGCACGTGCACGGCCGCTGGCTTTGAATGGGAACGACCCGGTTTTATATTTTACACCGGCTGCTTTTAGTTGCTCTTCTGTCTGTCCAACAGCGGCAACTTCCGGCCAGGTATACACAACGCCCGGTATCAGGTTATAATCAATATGCGGTTTCTGGCCTGCAATGATCTCGGCCACTAAAGTACCTTCATCCTCGGCTTTGTGGGCCAGCATGGCGCCTTTTATTACGTCGCCAATAGCGTATACACCTTTCACACTGGTTTCTAGGTGATCGTTAACGGTAATTTTACGACCGCGTTCTTCTACAGTGATGCCTATCTTATCCAAACCTAAACCATCGGTGTAAGCCACACGACCAACAGCCACCAGGCAATAATCGCCTTTCAGTTCCTGTTTCTCGCCTTTCGGGGTATCAAAGGTTACGGTTACTTCTTTACCTTTTACGGTAGCGCCGGTAACTTTATGGTTCAGGTAAAATTCCATACCCAGTTTGGTTAACACTTTTTGCAGCTCTTTACCCAAAGCTTTATCCATAGTTGGGATAATGCCATCCATAAACTCAATTACAGATACTTTTGAGCCTAAACGGGCATACACAGAACCCAGCTCCAAACCAATAACACCACCACCAATCAGCACCAGGTGCTTAGGTATCTCGGTTAGGGTTAATGCCTCGGTTGAGGTAATGATGCGTTTTTTGTCGATCTTCAGGAAAGGCAGCGCCGATGGTTTTGAACCGGTGGCGATGATCACATTTTTGCTGGTGATCTCAGTTTCAGTGCCATCGCTCTTTTTAATGATGATGGTATTTTTATCTTTAAATGATCCTACACCATGATGGGTATCGATCTTATTTTTTTTCATCAGGTAACTGATACCGCTGGTATTGGCATCAACAACTTCCTGCTTGCGTTTGATCATCTGACCGAAATCAATTTTCAGATTGTCCAGGTTAATACCATGCGTTTTAAAAGCATGGGCAGCATTATGGTAATGTTCAGACGAATCCAACAAAGCTTTGGAGGGGATACAGCCTACGTTAAGGCAGGTACCGCCAAGTGTATTATATTTTTCAACGATAGCGGTTTTTAAACCAAGCTGGGCACAACGTATAGCGGCTACATAGCCACCTGGGCCCGAACCGATAACGATAACATCATATTGCATAGTAGTTTATTTTGTGGTTGGCAAAGTTAATGGTTATTAGGCTATTATTTTATAGATTAATGGTCAAAATTCGCAATACTTGTTTACCCATACTTTGATGAGCGCTACCCTATCGGCAATAAAACGGGTGTTAAAAAACAGGTTCGACCAATCGTCAAAGTTTTCATATTGAAAGCCCAGGTAAAATATCCAAAACCCTACACCCAGGTACGGAATAGCTTTGATCTCCTGGTCAGATACTGGTCTTACTTCGCGATAAGCTGCTATAAAAACCTTATACATTCGGTCGGCCTCGCCATCAGTTAGTTTGCCGGTGAATACATGCATAAAAAAATGCACAAAAAACGACATCAAGTCGTTTGCCAGGTAACCTTGCCCCGCAAAGTCAAAATCAAAAAAGGTGATCTGGCCGGCATCGTCAAAATGAAAATTCTTGGGCAAAAAATCATACTGGCAATAACCATAGCTAAACTTCTTCGTATCAAATGTATTTAGCTTTTGAATTACCTGCCTTACAGTCTCCTTCAAATAGGTATATTCACCTGGCAGCTCTGCAAACGCGGGCTTCAGCGTTTTTAAAGGTTGAATGAGCGTGCTATCCGTAGTGTAGGCTTTTCTTTTATAATTCAACTTTACTACCGAGGTAATGTTATGAACGTTGGCCATTTCGCGACCAACAGTTTTCAATTGCTCATCAGACAAATCCAATACGGGTTTGCCCAGAGCATAGGAAAGCACAATACCATAGCGGACACCTTCGGCGGCATCAAATTTTTGTATCTGGCTGCCCAAAATATCGATCAACGGGTAAGCTACATTGGCGCCATACTCTTTCAACATATTCAGCAATTCCACTTCGCCCTGTATCTCGGTTAATGAGCGATGCCGGTCGCGGTAAATTTTTAAGATATATTTGGCATCGGTTGCTTCTAAAACATAAGTATCGCTCACCCCCCGCAGCAAATACCGGCAGTTGGTTAGCTTTAAGTGATAGGCCGTTTCAATATAATCTTTTAATGCAAGGGCAGATAATGTGGAATACTGGGCTGGAAATGATGACATGAATAAGGTAGATAAATGTTCAAAACTTGATAATACAGGTACTTTATTAAAACTTTATTGCAACAATGATGCAACAAATAATTGAATTAACGATTTACTTGCTAAATTAGGCGTTTAATTTGACTGATCTCATGAAAAAAATTTACTCATTATTTGTGCTGTTACTCTTATGCAGTATTAACGCTTTCGCTCAAAGCGACTATGTAAAGGAACACTTTACCAAAAAAGAGGTGTACATCACCATGCGCGACGGTATCAAGCTTTTTACCGCCATTTATACCCCGAAGGATGCTTCGGCCAAAAACAAGTATCCAATCATGATGCAGCGTACCTGTTATAGCGTTGCTCCATATGGCGAGGATAAATATCCCGCACGTTTGGGCCCATCAGAAATAATGATGAAAGAGGGCTATATTTTTGTATTCCAGGACGTACGCGGCCGCTGGAAAAGCCAGGGTACCTGGACCAACATGACCCCGGTTATCGACAATAAAAAAAGCAAAACCGATGTTGATGAAGGTTCAGATACTTATGATACTATCGACTGGCTGGTTAAAAACGTAGCCGGCAATAATGGCAAAGTTGGTCAGTACGGTATATCTTACCCCGGTTTTTACACTGCGGCAGGTATCCTGTCAAACCACCCGGCGCTAAAAGCGTCATCGCCGCAGGCTCCTATATCCGATTTCTTTTTTGATGACTTTCATCACAACGGTGCATTTCTGGAAGGCTACTTTTTCACTTTCCCGGTTTTTGGTGTTCAAAAAAACGATACCACCAGCAAAGCCTGGTATACTATGCTGAAACCCGATAGCAAAGATGGTTATCAATATCTGCTGGATATGGGTCCACTTAAAAATGCCGACAAGTTTTACCACGACAATTTCTTCTGGCAGGAAACTATCAACCACCCCAACTATGATGAGTTTTGGCAAAAACGAGGTTTGTTAAAACATTATGGCAAAGTAAAACCCGCAGTAATGCTGGTAGGAGGCTGGTTTGATGCCGAGGATTTAACCGGGCCGCTGGCTATCTATAAAACTATCAACAAAACCGATCCTAATGCTTATAATACCATTGTAATGGGTCCGTTTGGGCATGGCCGCTGGTCGCGCGAAACCGGGCACACCATGCACAGCAATGTTTACTTTGGTGATAGCATTGCTACCTTTTACCAAAAAAACATCGAGGCCAAATTCTTTAACCATTTCCTGAAAGGCAATGGCGACAAAAACTCGGGCCTGCCCAACGCTTATATGTACAATACAGGCAAAAAAGAATGGGCTACTTTTGATAAATGGCC
>JACXTT010000052.1_pt1 | contig 163660 bp, 141 predicted proteins | sample 9270951 | NCBI WGS metagenome assembly JACXTT01 (sample SAMN15532306, study PRJNA645909) | rock metagenome | isolation source: weathered quartz diorite | place: Puerto Rico | collected 2017-06-21 | reverse complement strand
AACTGCTTCCATAAAATTGAGCGGCCAGTCTTTAGAGTCGGCCACGGATAGGCCCTCGAAAATCCTATCCTCCAGCCGCGCGATAATTCGCGGGATACCAAGCACTGTTTCGTAACGTTGATGTATTCCCGAATCGTTAACATGGTAGTTCGCAAAATCCTCGGGCGAGTACATTGTGCAGGTAACGGCACACCCTTTTTCGCCGTTCCAATAGGTTCCCTGGATAATATTATCCATCTCTTTGTGTTTTTTCAAGTCTGCAATTTTTGCATCCTTAATTTGCTGCTTTCCGTGAAAGCTGATCAGTTCTGTTTTCATTTATGTTTAGTTTTTAGTCTGCTTTTTAAAAAAACCTGTCTTCTCGTTCCTCGGGCGCCATTACCGCCTTGATCATTTCCAGTTCGGTAACTTCCATGTTCCGGTATTCAAAATTTCCCTTTTGGGTGATGCTGAGCTTGCCGCGGATGCGCACCTCGGCACCGAGCAGCAGGTAACGCGCCTGGTCGATCTTATTCCAAAAGCAGCTTGTGTACACCTTCTTTTCAACCTTTAATCCGCCCTCGCGCACGTAATCTTCCGACTGGAACAGCCTGAACTGTACTTTTACCGTTCCGATGATATCCACTACCTTCGCGTTCTCGGGTAGCAGCCCCTGCAGTGTTGTTTCGATGCGGGCATCGTCCTGATCATCCATCCGCTCCAGGTTTACGCCCAGCTGGTCATACAGCAGCACGTAGCTGCTGGTGTTCATATTCTTTTTCATCGCGCGACTGCGGAAGTTGCCGCCCGGGTTGTTTCCCAGGTAATAATCCTGGTCGCGCATATAGGTAATTATGGTTTGCTCGTTGAGCCCGGGCTTGCCGGTTTGCGTGCGTTTTTCCTTTGAGTACAAAGCATGCACGGTGTTGAAGCGTAAAAACATCAGCTTGGTTGGCTTGTCGAACGTTTTTACAAAGTTACTGTCGCGGTCGCGCGCAAGCGTAACCTCGGTGTGCACTTCTATCTTAAAGTCCCAGCCCTGCTCCAGTAATCCCTGGTCGACCAAAAAATCCATCATCTTCCAGAACTCGGCCATCGAGTTGCTTTCGCTGATCACATTGTTGAGCATGGCCACTTGCGTTTTGCAGAACTCGTAAAACCTTTCATATGTGAAAGCAAACGGGATTTTTTGACCGATGATCTTGACCAGCGTAAGAACCGCACCGAAGTTTTCGACGATCCGGTTCTTAACGGCTACATTCTTTTGCATAAAATCCGCGCGGATCTGCTCGGCCACGATATCGTATGTTTCGTTATAAGTAGCAGCTACCTGCGACCGCAGCATGAAAATTTCACAAAGGATACCGCTCAAACCTTTTTTCTCGTGATCCTTCAGCTTGGTGTAAGCCTCGATCTGTTCGGGTGTGCGTTTATTATCCTCAATAAATTTGATGGGGATCGACCGCATCACAACTGATCCGTCGTCGCGGGTGGATAGAAACTGACCGATAAGCACCGGCAGGCAGTTCACATCCTGGGTTTTTGATTTATTGCCCTTCCCAGTTCCCTTTTCGCGCCCCTCACCGTCGTACGCGCCCTTGAAGGCCCGGAACCGGGTCTCGTCGATCGTTTGCTCGTCGAACTCGTTAAAGATGGCCGGCACGTTCCGGAACCGCTCCATGCGCACGCGAAAAGCATACTCGGTGCCTTGGTTAAGGTTAAATGCCGGCATCTGGTGCGTGAAAACGTTGCTCACCGAGGCGGCGAAGGCGGATTTACCGCTTTGCACCGCGCCGTACCCGTAAGGAATTGGGCAATTGTTGTTACGTTTAAATACCACATCCTTGTATGCGGCCAGCAGCACCCAGGCCACGCCCATCATGCCGTTATCCTTGTACACAGCCAGCATGTACTGCGTCCACTGGCTAAAGTTGATATCGGTATGAACAAAGCTTAAATACTTATCATTAATATACTGATCATCTTCGGCGCGTACGTCCTTGAGCGCGTTGCTGGCACCCATGCTCAGGTACTTCACCTCGTCAACCTCTACCAAACCGTAATCGTTAAAGTGGAGCACGCTGTCCTTAAACACCAGGTTGCTGAACGCGAAAAATCCTTCCGGCTGCCAGCCCAGGGTTTTAAGCTCATAGCATTTAGGGTACATCGGTAAAAAGTTAACCTTCAGCTTATTCAGCTGCGGCTTGCCGAAACCGTCCATGCAAAAGTATATCCCCTCGTTCATCAGCTCGTTCTCAAACTTATCGGCGCTAGTATATATCTGGCTTGGCAGCTCGAGCACGGTTTTGGTTATCCCGTTGTTTATTTCGGTAAACCGCCGGTTGCTGTCGTCTTTGCTGTACACGTGGAAAAGTGGCGTCATCACAAAGTTGGTAAGCTGCTGTAGCGCCCCGCCCGAGGTGGGGAAATAGATACCGGTGTTGCTTGCGTTATCCGTGTCCAGTCGCCAGTCGAACCCGATCGAATAGTAGCGGTCCTTGTTGATCCATTTGGGCAAAGCCTTCTGGCCCTCGCCCAGGTGCTGCACCTGCTCCTTTTTATTTTGCTCGTCTTTGTCTGTCTTAACCTTTTTGATCAGGGTGGCGCTCTTCACCTTCAGATCCGTCGCGATAAGCTTGCTATAGCTTTCAACCAGCATTTCGGTTTTAAGACAAGCCAGCATATTGGCAATATCCTCAAAGGCCTGGTCGCGTGCATGCAGGTCATCACCGGCAGCTTTCGCCAAGTGCGTGGCCTTGAAAATTACGGCGTCCTGCTTGTGGGTTTCAATGTAATCTAAAAGGGCGTTAGGCATTGGTGAGCCCCTCCATTCCTTTATGTATCCAGCAATGACTGAGGCGTGGGATAATCACTTCTCTCCATCCGGCAGTACAGGTTAATCCGATCGGCAACTCAAAATCTTTCGCTATTTGCAACTCGGTGCTTCCCTGGTACATATCAAAAGCGTCACGCGTAAACAACGCTTCCACCAACGTCCAATTATCATACTGGCCAACCGGCGCAGTCCTGACGGCTATAAAAAATTCGTTTGGGTGTGATAAAAAAATAAAAACTACATTCACGCCGCTTCCTCCTCTTCCGAAAATTCAAACTGCCTCGAAAAACTATCAGGATCCTCGCCTTCCGGCAGCTGGCATATTTCCACTTTAAAGCCGTGGCGCAGCAGCATGTCCACGTCCTTCAAGTTGGCTTTCATGCCGGCCGCGTCAGTGTCGCGTATCAGTACCAGGTGGTTGGTGTATTTCTTTAATATTTTCGCCTGGTTATCGGTAAACGCGGTACCGCAGGGCGCCACGGTATTTGGCATGCCAGTTTGATGAAAGCCGGCCACGTCGTAATAACCTTCCACCACTACCGCGAATCCCATGGTGCGGATGTGCTTTGCAGCCTGGTAAAGGCCGTACAGCAGGTTATCCTTTTTATAAAGCAGGCTGTCGCGGCTGTTCAGGTATTTCGGGTTGTCGTCCTTCAGGTTATCCATCTTGCGGCCGCCAAAGCCGCATATCTCGCCGCGCTCGTTATGGATCGGGAACATGATCCGGTTGCGGTACATGTCGTAATTGCTGCCGTTTTTGGTATTGACCAGGCCCAATTCCTCGGCCGGCTTAAACAACCCGCGCTCAACCAGCACCTGGGTAACGTAGCGCCATTCGTCCGGCGCGTAGCCAAGCTGGAAGGTAATGATCGTTTCCTCGGTAAGTTTGCGATTCTGTAATAATTCAATAGCTACCGCATGCTTCGCGTCCTTTAGCACGTTAAAAAGCATCTTGTCGTACATTTCAGCGGCCCTGTGGTTGATCTTCAGGTAGTCGGCCCGCTGGGCTATCTTCTCGGCAGCTTCTGGATCGGGCTGCGTTTCTTCTAGCGTGATGTTGAATTTAGTGGCCAGGTACTTCACTGCGGAAGGGAAATCCATGCGCTCCTTTTGCATCATGAACTTGATGGCGTCGGCCCCGCCAGCCCCGCAGCCGTAGCATTTATAAATCCCCTTGCCGGGACTAATGGTAAAACTACCAGTCCTCTCGTCGTGGAAGGGGCAGCATCCCTGGTAATTGGCGCCCTTTTTTTTCAGGTCGGTGTAATTTTGAATTACCTCGACGAGGTCGGCCTTGTCGCGTACTTCCTGTATTGAGTTTTCGGATATCATGTAGTTTGTTAGAGGGATTATGGGTTAGAGTTTCGAGATTGTCGACAACGTAATTAGCGGTTACCCGGGCGGCGGCTCGTCCTGGTAATAAGTTTCCAGCTCGGCTTCCAGCTGGTGATATTTGACTGCTATTTTTGTGGACACATCCGTGTCGATCGTGTCCATGATCAGGTGCTCAAGGCGGATCATCTCGGCGATGATCTCGTCCCGGCGAGCGGTGGTTCCTTTTTTAGTTGTGGTCATTTCCTCGAGTTTTTATAATCATTCCAGGCCTTTTCTTTTTTTCGCTTATTCCTGAACCGAACCCATTCCTGCAGGCCGGCCGCTCCGGCACATGCCGAAAAAAGCAAAATGCCGATGGTATTAAGTATCATAGCAGGTTATGCTTGTTTTTATAATTGGCAATTGCCTCGTTAATATCCCTGCCGGTCTTCACGTAGATGACCGTTTTCTCGTTTATCCTTACGGCCGTTTGCCCGGGCATCGAGGGGGTATTAGTGACCGCATGCACGCCGGCACGCGATATAATGCCGGTAACCACTGGTTCCATCGGCTGGCGCGGCTCGGCCTGGGCGTTTCGGTTTAATACGGCCTGCAGCTGCTCCCTCCGACGGGCCTGATCGGCCTGCTCCTGCTTGCGCTGTTCCTTGCGCGCTGTTCCTTGCGCGCTGCTTCATTCTCTTTTTTAGCGGCTTTCCTTTGACGCTCGTCTGCCCGGCGCTCGGCATTTTGCAACTTAAGGTCGACCAGGTACTGCTCACGGTCGGCCACTTGTGCCGGCGTTAATTTTTTGCGCCCGGCACGGCGGTATACCGGTTTTAATACTGGTTCTGTTGACTGGGCAGGCGCGCCGATCGGTAGTACTGACGCAGGCCAGTAAATCGCCTCGTTACGGCTGAGGGCGTTTTGGTTGTGCATAAGGTTTTAAGGTTTAAAATTGATAGGTGTAGCCAAGTTGTCGTTCCATTTGATCTTTTGGAAATAATGGCTTAGGCGTATATTTCTCTCTTAACTTTTCGATATCGGTTCCTGGCCTCACGTATAAAGTCAGACGTGGATTGATAACCACTTTTATTTTTTTGCTGTGATCGGAGATGTCTGCACGCGTCGGTATTGCTGGTGCCACAGGAACCGGCGCGTGCAGTTTTTCAATATTTGCTTTCGCGATACGTAGCATTTTAAGGCGCTGCTCGCTTGTCAGATCACCAATTTTTTTTAGTTCCAGATTCGATGGGTCGAGGTTCATTGTATTTAGATCCTTAAAATGAACCATCATTCCTGGCGGGATGGGCCCAACGGTTTCTTTCCACTGCTCGCGCACCAGCTTTACGAAAAATTTGCCTTTTTTAATATGGGGATGCGGGATGCCATTAATTATATTAACCTTAACCTTACCCTGGGGTGCCTGCTGAACCCGACCGACGTAATGACCGGCTTTAACGTGATTGTCTTTGATCGCGAGAAGCTGTTCGTCGTTTCTTTTTATGCCCAGTAGTAACATTTTTTTCCAAACGTTTTTTACTGTAAACTTTCGCTTGGTTAACTTCATTTTATTAAGGCGCCGTACTATCTCCACGTTGCCGATGGTTTGATAGTTATCCAGGAGAAATTGTGTTTGCTCTGCTGACCAATGGATCAGGCGCACGCCTTTTATCAGCTTTAACCTGATCATCTGATGCCGCATAGACGACATATTAACCGGCACCATTCGCATCGTATTAACCTGCTTTAGAATTTGAGTATTTGGTAACTTTCCATAATATTCTTTCATAAAAGAAACCTCGGCTTTTGAATAAGAGATCTTGTTTGGAGCGTAACAGGGCATTATATGTTTGTTAATTAGTTTTCTTCATAAACCCGGGTGCCTAATCACCCGGGTTTGCCTCTCGCGGCCACTGATAATTGTCCCGGTGAACGAATTCCTGCAGGGCTGGCAGGTTAAACCTAAACTCTATTGATTAAATTGATTATTAACCGTATAAAGAACGATGCCCCAATGCCGGCGTGGCCAGCCGGTCCCTAATCAGCCAAGTTTTAATTGAACTGTATAAAGAACTAATGCCACCTATATCATTTATCTCGCGGCTTGTATGTCGCCGAGTATTTTGTTTATATCAAGTCTGCTTAGTTCGCTTGCTATTATTTTTTCAAGGCTATCCTTCCCATCAAGCATAATGTTAAGCCTGAGCATAGCGCACATTCGAGCAAGGTCAGTGCAAAACGGGTCTTTCATAATAAATTCAAGACTTTGAATTTCGGTCAACACCAACTCCAGTTCTTCCAAACCGGCATCCATCATCAGGCTCATTTTACCACCTCCATTTCGGTGCAGAACTGTACGATCGGAACGATCACACGGTCGTAATATCCACGCTGGCGCGAACGCTCAGGTGGCGCTATCAGCGCTATTATTTCACTCTTTTCAGCTATTAATTTTTTCAGATGTCGCTCAGGGTATTGCGTATATCGTTCCAGTATCCCAAGCAATTCGACAGCGCGAAGGCGTTCCCTGGTGAAAGGTGTTAGGTTCAGCGCAAAAACGCGCTGGTGTAGCCAGGATATCATCTTTTCCAGTATATATAGCCGGTTCCATTCCTGGGCGATACGTATCGCCGCGCCCTCGCTATTAACGACTAACCGCTGTTTTCTCCCGGTTGCGGGGTCGCAGGTTTCAACCACAAAGTGGTTTGCTGAAATTTCGGTGGCTACTATCATAATCAAAGCAGGTTTTTTTGATGGGCGAGTAAAACCATATCTTTTTTATTCATCAGGCCCGATTTCTCCCGTATGTGCTTAAGGTGTATTTTAACAGTCTCCTCGCTGATGCCGAGCGCAGACGCGATCTCCTTATCGAGCATGCATTTGCCCGCCATGCTCAGCACTTCAATTTCACGCTTACTTAATATTTTACCTTCGCCTACCTTCAACGCGTTACATAGCTTTCCCTCAACAGGGCAGGAGCCTCGTTTAGGGCATGGCCAATATTCATTGTGTTTAAAATCACCCGCTACCACATCCCGCTCAAGGTCAAAAGCGCCAAAGCAGCAGCTGCAATATTTTTCGCGGTGCGCTTCTACGGATTCATAGCCAAGCTGTACCAATGCTTCAACCTTTTCGGGATGATGCGCCATGTCGTTATCAATGATGGTATTGATATAAGGATTTTCATTGATGCGCTGCACGCGGCCGCTGGTGAGCGAATAGCACACTTCGGGATTATGCGGGTCGTTAAAAAATTCGATGTCGTTATCGAGCAGGCCAGCAGGTAGTTTATACATTCGAAAGGTTTTCTTTGGCTTTTAGTAATTTGTTTTGATAATCGGTCGCAAGCTTGTTCGCAGCGATGACTACCTCATCATTATTTGCGGTGCCGCATAAAATATTTCGAATACTGCCTGGCTTCATATTGAACTCTTTCGCAAGAATTATACTGGCGCCGTGGGGTAACTGTCCTCGCAGCCTGGTCAATTCTTCTGTCGTAAATGGCATAACATTAATAGGTTATTGTTGCAATTATTAATTAGTGACACTTTTATGTCATAATTATTACACAATAATGGGACATTCATGGGACATATCCAAATTTTATTGGAAAATAATTGTCCCACTTTATGAATTTAATTTGTAGAGCTGTGGTACACCGGGGACAAATACTTGAAAGTTATATACGCAAACGCGGTTTTGCGCTCACAAAGTTGGGTGAGTTAATGCCATGGACGGTTAAGACAATTTACCGACATTTTGAAGACCCCGATTTGCCGTTTGATAGAATTATCCAATATAGCCGGGTTTTGAAATACGATTTCCGGGCAGAGTTTCCAGGGTTGAAGGAATATGAATGGATGCTAACGGAGCCCGAGCAGGAATATGAAGTGAAGCCCGGGACCGGAGATGATGCTGGCCAGTTTTACAGAAAGAAGTACGAGGACCTGCTCGAAAAATATAACGACATGCTGGTGAGATATAATTTACTACTCGAAAAACATGCAACAAATTAGCCTGATGTTTCGCAAATGTTTCGCAATGAAATGAAAACTATACTGATTATTAATCAATTAAGTGGCTGTTGCGACTACCAGCGGGATCACAAAAGGGAACGAAATTACTTCGTTCCCTTTTTTTATTTTCTAGACTTTAAAATCCTTTGGCAACTTCTTTTATGAATTATGGTGTTTGCCAAATCTCCGCTTTCTTTTCATAAGGCCTCAAAAACATTTTTAAAATAATTGAATAATACTAATATTTTTAGCATTATGTTTGTAGGCTATTTCGGATGGATCAGCTTAAAAGAAATATTATTACCCGGCTGCAAAAGGATATTTTGTTTCGCCAGGGTTTTAATCCGCCGGTTGCGGGTGCTGTTTCTGTGGTCGGACTGGGACCGGTTGAAGCTGCATTCCCCAATGGAGTTTTCCCAGTAGGGGCTATACATGAGTTTATAACATCAGGCAGCGCACAGGCTGCAGCCTGTGCGGGCTTTATGGCCGGGCTGATATCGGGGCTTGCAAAGAAAGGCGGAGCGTGCCTGTGGGTCAGCGTATCGGGGAAACTTTTCCCGCCCTCTTTAACAGCGTTTGATATAGAGCCCGACCGGGTGATCTTTATTGATGTTGAGCGGGAGAAAGATGTGCTTTGGGCCATGGAAGAAGCTTTAAAGTGCGAGGGCCTGGCAGCAGTCATTGCTGAAGTGCGGGGTATTAGCTTTGCACAATCGCGACGTTTGCAGCTGGCTGTTGAAAGCAGTAAGGTAACCGGCTTCCTGCTGCGTAACGACCAGCGCCGGGTGGGTACAACAACCTGTGTGGCCCGCTGGCAGATAACGCCCCTGCCAAGTAAACCGGAAGGTGAGCTGCCGGGTGTGGGTTTTCCGCGCTGGCGGGTGGATTTGTTACGGGTGCGTAATGGAACCCCAGGTAGTTGGGAACTGGAATGGGTGGATGGTCGTTTTGTACCAGTTGAAGAAAAAATGAAGATCATGAGTTTACCGGAAAGACAAATAGCGTAATAGTGAAATATCATGAACAATCGCTTTGTTTCCCTGTGGTTTCGTCATTTAACGACCGACCGGCTCACACTTCGCCGGCCGGAACTGCAACAGCTGCCGTTTGTTTTGGCAGGCTCTGTTCGTGGGCGGATGGTGGTCACTGCAGCCAACCCTTTAGCAGAAGCCCAGGGGATAACTGCGGGAACGACGGCTGCGGATGCCAAAGCGATCGTTCCGGATTTGCAGGTAATTGATGATATCCCGGGGCAAGGGGCCAAACTCCTCAATGCACTCGGCGAATGGTGTATCCGCTATTCACCCTCAATTGCTGTCGACCTGCCCGACGGTTTAATACTGGATGTTTCCGGCTGTGCGCATTTATGGGGAGGCGAACGGGATTATTTAAAAGAAATTGTTACGCGGTTAAGAAGCAAAGGCTATGATGTACGTGGAGCAATAGCGGATACCGTTGGTACGGCCTGGGGGGTTGCGCGTTTCGGACGGATAAAACCCATTATTGAGCCCGGAAAACAAGCGGATGCGCTGCTGCCGTTGCCACCCGCAGCACTTCGTTTGGAAGCAGTTACGCTTGAACGGCTGCAAAAACTTGGTTTTTATTCTGTCCGGAGCTTTATAGGTATACGGCGGTCGGTGCTGCGCCGGCGTTTCGGGCAAGATTTTTTATTACGGCTTGACCAGGCTTTGGGAAACGAAGAGGAGCCTTTACAGTTATTGCATCCTGTTGAGCCCTACCAGGAGCGACTCCACTGCCTGGAACCTATACGTACGGCCACGGGTATTGAAATTGCAATAAAAACACTACTTGAAAAACTTTGCAGGCGATTGCAAGGCGAAGGCAAAGGGCTGCGAGCAGCTATTTTAAAAGGTTATCGCGTAGATGGGCAAATGATACAAACGGATATCGGCACCAATTGCCCCTCTCATCATACTGATCACTTGTTTAAACTATTTGAGCTGAAAATTCCCTTGCTTGAGCCTGACCTGGGCATTGAACTTTTTACGCTGGAAGCGTCAAAAGTGGAAGATGTTTCGCCAGAACAAGAGATATTATGGTCGCCGGAAGGCTGTGGCCTGGCTGATATACGTTTAGCACAGCTTTTGGATAAACTGGCTAATAAGATAGGTGCGGGCAATATACATCGTTACCTGCCGCAGGAACGTTACTGGCCCGAACGGTCATTAAAACTGGCACTTTCACTAAAGGACAAACCTTCGGCATCCTGGCGTACGGGCAGGCCACGGCCATCCCTGTTGCTGAGTAAGCCGGAACGAATTGAAGTAACCTCACCTATCCCGGATTATCCGCCGATGCTGTTCATTTATAAAGACCAGGTTCATCACATTAAAAAAGCGGATGGCCCCGAACGCATTGAGCGCGAATGGTGGCTTGATGAAGGTCCGCACAGAGATTACTATCAGGTAGAAGACCAGGAAGGCAGGCGCTACTGGCTGTTCCGTTCAGGCCATTATTCAGACGAGCAATCGCAATGGTACATTCACGGATTTTTTGCTTAAATGAAGTAATATGAATTACTCAGAATTACAGGCCACAAGCAATTTTAGCTTTCTGCGCGGAGGCTCACACCCGGAAGAACTGGTATTGCAGGCAGCAGCGTACAAGCACACAAAAATTGCTATCACCGATAGAAATAGTGTGGCTGGCGTAGTGCGTGCTCATTTAGCGGCCAAAGAAAGCGATATTAAAATTATACCAGCCTGCCGGCTTGATCTGTTGGACGGGCCCAGCCTGCTGGCATACCCGACTGATATTACCGCCTGGGGTCGGGTGTGCGCTTTATTGACCAAAGGCAACCTGAGAGCAGAAAAAGGAGAATGTTATTTGTACAAGCAGGATGTTTATGCGCATGCCAAAGACATCAAATTTATGGCAGTGCCTCCGGATACGCTTAATACCCGGTTTGATTTTGACGATACGTTTAAAGCCAATTTGAAGGAATACCGGGAAGCGTTGGGCACAAATCTTTACCTGGCAGCAGCACGTTCCTATAATGGCGATGATGCTAAGCGGCTTTATCGCTTATCTCAATTGGGCGTGCCTATGGTGGCCACCAATGATGTGCATTATCATGAGCCGGCACGAAGAGCGCTACAGGATGCAGTTACCTGTGTCCGCGAGAAGTGTACGATATATAATGCCGGCTTCAGGCTGCATGCAAACGCGGAAAGACATCTTAAAACCATCGATGAAATGGAACGTATGTTTCTGCAGTATCCTGATGCCATCCGGCTAACGCAAGAAATTGCTGAAGCATGTGTGTTTTCGCTCGATACGTTAAAATACCTCGAACCGGAGTGGGTTAGCCCGGATGGACGCACAGCAGACGAACACTTAGCGGCCCTTACCTGGGCAGGTGCAAAAAAAATATTTGGCGAAAACATCTCCAAAAAGGTGAGTAAACAGATTGTTTTTGAACTGGCCTTCTTTAAGAAACGCAAGCTGGCGCCTTATTTCCTGCGCATTTATGAATACACAAATAAAGCGGAGGAATTGGGTATCCTGCACCAGGGCCGTGGATCAGCGGCTAATTGCACTGTTTGTTTTTGCCTGGGGATTACACCGGTTGACCCTACCAAGTCGCGGCTTTTATTCTCGCGGTTTATGTCGGATTCGCGGGAAGAGTGGCCCGATGTCGATGTTGATTTCGAGCACGAGCGCCGCGAAGAGGTCATCCAGTGGATATACGAAACTTATGGTCGCGAACATGCGGCTATTGTTGCCACCGTAACCCAGGAGCGGCACAAGGGTGCGATCAGGGATGTAGGCAAGGCAATGGGCTTGTCGGAGGATACGCTTAAGCGCTTATCCGGAGCTATCTGGGATTTTTCGGAAAAAGGCTTTGACCGCCAGCGTATCATTGAACAGGGGTTAAATCCCGATGATCCGCACCTGCACAGGGTGCTGGAGCTGACTGACCAGTTGATGGGTTTTCCGCGCCAGTTGGGGCAGCATACCGGCGGGTTCGTGATCACACAATGCAAACTTTCTGACCTCTGCCCGGTCATGAATGCACGCATGGAAGACCGCACGCAACTGGAATGGAATAAGGATGACCTGGAAGCGCTGGGTATTTTGAAGGTGGATGTGCTTGGCCTGGGGATGCTAACCTGTATCCGCAAGGGCTTTGAACTCGCAAAACAACATTACGGTCTCGACCTGACGCTGGCAAACGTCCCGCAGGACGACCCGGCCGTTTATGAAATGATTTGCCACGCAGATACGCTGGGCGTTTTCCAGATCGAAAGCCGGGCGCAAATGTCCATGCTGCCCCGGCTGAAACCGAGGCGTTTTTATGACCTGGTTATAGAAGTAGCCATTGTAAGGCCGGGGCCGATACAAGGTGATATGGTGCATCCGTATTTGTGTCGACGTAATGACCCTAGCCTTATAGAATACCCGTCAAAAGAATTGGAAGATATTTTGGGCCGGACGTTGGGCGTGCCGCTTTTCCAGGAGCAGGCGATGGAAATTGCCATAGTTGCCGCAGGTTTTACGCCAGCTGAAGCAGACGGGCTTCGCCGAAGCATGGCCACTTTCAAAGCAAAGGGGCTGGTAAGCCAGTATAGAAAGAAGCTTGTAGATGGCATGATCGCCAAAGGCTACAAGCAGGAGTTTGCCGAACGGGTATTTAAGCAGCTTGAAGGGTTTGGCAGTTACGGTTTCCCGGAAAGTCATGCAACCAGCTTCGCCCATTTGGTTTATATTTCGTCGTGGCTTAAGTGTCATTATCCTGATGTTTTTGCGGCTGCTTTACTTAACAGCCAGCCGATGGGCTTTTACCAGCCGGCCCAAATCGTGATCGATGCGGAAAAACATGGCGTTGTAGTGCAGCCGGTTGATGTAAACCACTCTATGTGGGATAATACGCTGGAGGAAAAAGCGGGCAAATATTGTGCGTTGCGATTGGGGTTTCGCCAGGTTAAGGGAGTAAGTGAGAAAGATATGGCGGCTTTGATTTCAGGACGTGGAGCGGGTTATACCAGTATAAACCAGGTAAGCGATGCCGGTGTGCCGCAGGCTGCAATTGAAAAGCTGACCGATGCTGATGCATTCCGCTCGTTGAACCTCGACCGGCGTGAAGCTTTATGGGAGGTGCCTGCACTCAGCGATAAGCCAATAGGTTTATTTGCCGGCCAGCCATCGGAAAGCGCCCGGGAAATACAGGTCACCTTGCCATTCATGACCGAGGCGGAGCATGTGATACAGGATTATGCTGCCACCGGTTTATCCTTAAAGGCGCACCCGGTAAGCTTTGTTCGCGAACAGCTGGAAATGCTGCATGTAACGGCAACCAGCAACCTGTCTGCGCTTAAAGATGGTGACCCGGTAAAGGTGGCAGGCTTGGTTACCGTACGCCAAAGGCCTGGTACGGCTAAGGGGATCTTATTTATCACCATTGAAGATGAAACCGGGTTTTCAAACCTTGTGGTCTGGGAAAAGATCTTTGAAAATTATCGTAAAGAAATTCTGCAGGCACGATTACTCATGGTGGAGGGCAAGGTGCAAATTGAAGGCGAGGTGATTCACGTTATTGTAAAGCGTTGTTTTAACCTGACCAAATTATTACGCGGCCTTACCCCTGCAGGCAATGAGAATTTACCGGTGCTAACATTATCGCGCAGCGATGAAACAACTTCACCGGCCCCGGTACAAAAAGATGTTTTTCATAAGGGAAGGAATTTTAAATGATTTCTGCGTAAGCGCCGGGATACCCGCACAATGATGAATTAAATGTTTTCAATATCTTTGTCAACATGGTCAAAAAACTCTTTTTCGTTTGCTTTTTTTTCCTGGCTTTTAAGTTAACAGCGCTTGCTAATTTTAATTATGATGCCAATTGTATCAATGCCTACAAGGCTATCTACAGCTTCAAAATAAACGAGGCCAAAGCATTAATTCAAAAAGAAAAAGAGACAAATCCGCAAAACGGCATCATTACATTACTGGATAATTATATCGATTACTTTAGCCTGCTGGCATCAGAAAGCAAACCCGATTATGACAGGTTAAAGGACAATAAATCGCAACGGCTAACCGAGTTGGAAGACAATGATAAAAACTCGCCGTATTATCTTTTTTCACAGGCAGAGGTGTACCTGCAATGGGGATTGCTAAAGGGGAAATTCGGCGATTATTTGTCGTCATCAATGGATTTGAAAAAAGCGATGAACCTGTTGCGGGAAAACACACAAAAGTATCCCGACTTTTTGCCCGATCAAAAGAGCATGGGGTTAATCAATGTGATTTTTGGTGCGATACCTGCGAACCTAAAAAGTGTAACCCGCTTTTTAGGTATGAGCGGAAACGTGCAGGGAGGTATTAAACAATTGGAAGAGCTGCGAACCGAACTGCCAAAAACAAAATACAGTTTCTATAAGGACGAGGTGGTATTCTTCCTGTGCAACATCGACATAGATATACTTCGCAACAAAAACAACTACACTAAACTGACCTCCTACCTTTCAGGGATGGACAACGGTTTATTAAAAATTTATTTACAGGGCTACGTAGCCTCGAAAACCGCCCATAACGATGAAGCGATAAGTTTTCTTGAAGCAGCGCCGAAATCAAACCAGTACCTCGAGGTGCCCGCAATATCTTATTTGTTGGGGTATGCCAAATTAAACCGCATGGATAAAGATGCCCCGGTTTTTCTGAATAAATACATCAGGGAGTACCGGGGTAGAAACTATACAAAGGATGCCTATTTGAAGCTCGCTTATTTTTATTTACTCGAAAACGATGTTAAAAAATATGAAAGCTATTTAAAATTAGTGCGGAGCAAAGGATATAACCTGCATGAAAGGGATCAGCGGGCTTTAAGGGAAGCCAATGACGTAATGCCCGACACCAATTTATTAAAAGCCAGGTTTTATTTCGATGGCGGGTATTATAAAAAAGCATTAGCCGAGATAGGTAGTAAGGGTGCAAGCGATTTTAATTTACAGAGAGATAAAATAGAACTCTATTATCGTTTGGGGCGTATCTACGAAAAGACCGATAAACTGAATGATGCACTTATAAATTATCAAAAAGCAATTAACCTTGGCAAAACCTCGAGATATTATTATGCGGCAAATGCAGCGGTGCTAATTGGAACCATTTATGAGCAGAAGCGCGATTTTAACCGGGCGGCCAGCTTTTACAATCAGGCCATTGATATGAAGGGCTATGAAGACCAGAACATCATTCAAAATGAAGCCAAAGAAGGACTGAAGCGAATTAACCGTTAATATTTTCCGACTCGTTAGTGAAACGAATATTGCTTTGAATAGCCTGTAAATGGTGTACGTTTACTTTCTTTTTTAATGCTTCGAAATCAAATTCGTGGTTCGTTCCGCAATCGAGCATGTTGAAATAAACACTGGGTTTCATGCTTTCGAAATACTCTGTTAAAATACTGCACCAAACCAGCTGGCAATCGCCTTTTATTTTTGAAACCAGGGTAGCGAGGCCGTCCTTAAATTCGATATACCGTACGTGTTCCGATTCCAGGTTGCCCTGGGGGTAAAACAGCAGCATGTTACCCGGCTCAGATAGTATTTCAGCCGCAAACCTAAGACTTTCTTCAACTGAGCGTGGGCCCGGCGCGATGGAGAAAGCACCAATATATTTCAGCCACCAATGCTTTTCCATCTGTTTTTTTAACGACATGATGTAAAAGCCTTTTAGTGGCTGTTTTTTGTGGACGCCGTGCAGTGCTAAATAGATGGCCCAAACCCCATCCCAAAAGCTAAAATGATTGCACATCAGCAGGTATGAATGCCCGCGTTTGATGTCCGCTTCCCGGATGATCATTTTATTAAAACGCCCCTTAATAAGCCAGCTTGTAAACATCGCTGCCTTTTCGAGAATTTTAATCGGAAGGGGTTTTGCCTTTATCATACTAACAGCGCTGATAATTTTTCTGCAAAATTTTGGTTTATCATTTCGTGATTCTCATCCAAAACAATCACTTCTGCATTTTTTAGTTTGGGAATAAAAACGTCACCAATTTTCGGCGGGTACATTTTATCATTTTTGCCAAATATAAAGATGCTTCTTATATTTTCGTTTTCCAGCGCTTTCAACAAGTTTGGCTCACTGGTTTCTAAAAAGCGCAGGTACGTAAAGCAGGCATAAAAATTAAAACGCAATTCTTCCGTTCCAAACTCCTTGCTTAAAATATCATAGCCAACCTGGTCCAAAAACCTAAGGGTCTTCCCCAGCTTAAGCATCCCCAGAAGCGTCTTTTTGTTAAGGGCCAGTTTTTCTAAAATTTTATTACCCGTTCTGCTTTTGCTGAAATAATTGGTTAGCATCCCCGGGTTTAAACAGGACGGTGCCACGGCAATATACTCGTCAATTCTTTCTGGCATTTCTTCCGCAATCGCGGTTGCAAAGTGGGTACCCATCGAATAGCCGATCACCGAGAAACGGTCTATTTCTTCGTGTTTGCAGAAGTCGGTAATTAGCGCCGCCAGATCTTTTTTACTGATGCCCTTTTTTACCAGGGCCAGGCTTTGATTTTTTAAGCGGGTTTCTTTATGAAAAAAAAGGTCGAAGCCATAAAAAGTATAACGCGATGCCAACGGGCCATGTTCAAACAGTTTGAACTGTTTGCCGTGCATGCCGTACCCGTGAAAACACAACATTTTTTGCGGCCCGCTGCCAAATTTATAATAATGCAGTGTTACCAGCGGCGTTTCGAAATAGTGTTCGGTCATGGCAGATCAGCAATTTGTACCAATGCCACTGCCCAAACATATTCGCCATCGTGTGAGATGGATAAGCTTATTTGAAACTGATCGGATTTTTGGTGAAAAGTAACCTGCGGCTTGCCTGCGGGTTTAGCGCGTGTTATTTCTATTTTTTTCCACAAAACCGGTGCCGGGTCGAGTTGCTTTACGGCTTTATAAACAGCTTCTTTTGCGGCCCAGGTGGATGCATAGCGCAACAACGCGTCATCAAATAAATCACAATAGGCTATTTCGCCTGCTGTATAAACCTTTTGCTTAAAAAGGTCGGTTAAGGACAGTTTAAAATCGGGGATAAAAACCAAGTCGTTGCCAACCGCAAATTTTTTATCAGCAACAGCATCATTAACCGAGTTTAATATTTCATTCTCCATCAGCCGTTACGCCCATTATATTAAACCCGCCATCCACGAAGTGGATATTGCCGGTCACTTTTTTTGAAAGGTCCGAAAAATAATAAAGCGCCGTATCGCCCACATCGCCAGCATCTATATTGCCCAGCGGCGCTACTACTTTTGTTGCTTTGCGCAATTTGCGAACGCCGCTTATCCCGCCTGAAGATGTGGTCATTACCAACCCAGCTGAAATCGCGTTAACGCGAACGTTTAATGTCCTGAAATAGTCAGCTAAATAAATTACGATATTTTCGAGCGCCGCTTTATTTATGCCCATACCTGCGTAACCCGGTATTACTTTTTGTGAGGCATTATAGGTAAGTGTTAAAATAGACGCGTTTTTTGCCAGCAGCGACTCGGCAACTCGGGCGATCCGAAGCAATGAATATGCGCTCACATTAAACGAATCTATAAGATCATCAAAAGGGATATCAAGGTAGGATGGTTCCGGTTCGTTGCTGCCGGGAATAGTATAACACAACACGCGCTGGCTACCGAATGCCACGCCATGCAAGATATAATCAATGGGCCCCGATTTTTTATGGACATGGTTTAGAAACACGGTTATCTGTTCCTCATTCTTTACATCAACTTCCATTGCCAGCGTGGTGTCCATGCCCTGCTTTTCCATCAAAAATAACACCTCGCTCTTTGTGTCGCCTACATAGCTGAGCGCTACTTTACAACCCGACTGATGTAGTTTTACAGCAATATCCCAGGCAATGGAGCTATCATTTCTGACGCCAAAAATTACGGCTACTTTTCCCTGGTTGTTTATCATCACTAAGCTTTTGAAACAGAAATTGCGCTATTTGTACCCCCAAACCCATAATTGAGGCATACAATTGTATTTATTTCTTTGGAGAAACTTTGCTGCGGGATTAAATCACGGTAAGCTTCGACAGGTTTTTTAGGGCCGTCCCAATTTTCTGATTTTTGAAAATTTTCCAGCTCCGGGTTAAGGTTTACCGAATTTAGACAAGGAAGAACCTTTTGCTCTTTGAGCATCAGTAAAGCGGTAATAAACTCCACCGCGCCCGCTGCGCCCAGCATGTGCCCAAATTGTGATTTTGGTGCTGAGATATGGTATCCCTCTTCACCAAGAACATCTACCACGCTCAACAACTCAACCGAGTCGCCAACGGGAGTAGAGGTGCCATGGACCTTCACCACATCCGGCTTTATAGCTGTATTGGCCATCAATCCCTTCCATAATCGTGTTTGACCAGAAAAGGATGGGAAAAACATATTGCCGTCGCCGTCGGAGTTATTGAAGTAATTATCTATCACTCCTAAAATATTTGCCCCGCGCGCCTTTGCCTGCCCGTATTCTTCCAGCGCGACAATGCCGCAGCCAAAAGAACATACAAAACCATTACGGCCGGCGTCAAACGGGCGTGAGCTCTCGCCAGGGCTAAAGCCCCGGCTTAATACCTGCATAGCGTCAAAACCGATGAATGTCTCAAGCGATGTACCCTCTACGCCACCGGCGATCACACGGTCCTGTACGCCGAATTTTATGAGCCTATATGCGTATCCAATATTGCCGAGGCCGGTTGCGCATGCCGAGCCGATAGACTCGCAAACACCTTTATTTTTTATTAAACAGGAAACATTAGCGGCATCGCGATAAACCATTGCCCGGTCGACCGTATGCGAGCCGGCAACCCGCGTTTTCTTTTTCAACTCAAAAAAGTTGTGCCATGCCGGCCGCAATATTACGTGCCCGGCACCGCCTGAACCGACAACCACACCGGTTTGCTCCGACTGTGTTTCTTCGTCGGTCCATCCGGCCATTTTTATGGCATCCAGACTGCCAAGCATGGCCCAAATGCTGCCCATGTCGGCGGTTGCCAGGTTGGCATCGGGGATTCTTCCAAGTGTATCTATATAGGTTTCGGGATAGCCTTCAGCAATTTCGGAGTAGATTGCTTCAAGGCCCATTTCGGCCTCGCTAATAAAACCGGAAACTGTGGAGCGGATATTTTTGCCATGAGCCAATGCCTGGTCCCATTCCCTGATCAACGATTGGCCGGAAAATAATTTATCGCTGAAATCGGGCAAGCCGGAGCAGCAGGGAAACGCACCGCCCATACCTACAACTGCAACTTTTCTCTCCGCGTTTGGCATCTTTATTCCCGTTCTTTAGCTTTAATGATCAGGTCGACAAAATCTTTAACCTTTGAGCCTAACCCGTCAATATCATCATCATCAAATTCCACCTTGAACTTCTGTTCGGCCTTGGCGGCGATATTTATCATTTCGGTTGACGGGGTATTTAAATCTGTAATAAAATCCGTGTCTTCAGTGATACTTGTTAATTTATCAGGCGATATAGTCCTGATCGTTTTTAAAATTTCCACTAACCCGTCAATGATTTGTTGTCTTTCCATATTATAATACCTGTTATTTTAGAAGTTCTCGTTTTACTGCCCTTCCGGTGACTTCGCTAAACTCGGCAACCAATTTAAAATCGCTGCTGAGATCGTAAGCTGATAGCCGTTCCTCGCTATAGCTGCGAAAATACTCATCTAAATCTAATTCTTTAGGCGCTTTATATATCCGCCCATCACATATCATTTGCCTGAATTTGTAAAAAGTAATTTGACCGATGCTGATAAACGTATCGCCCTGTTCCAAATAGCTGTGAAATTTAACCGGGCCTATCCCGGTAAATACAGGGGCAAATATCTGTTTTAATTCTGCAAAGCTGCAACCCAGCTTTTGTCTTTCTCTATATGCCCCGCATGATACTATTGATGCCTGGGCAAACGCCTCAACCTGGTCGACGCCTCTGAAAATGCCGAAATGGTCCTTAACATCCCTTTCCGAAGGCGTATAACTGGCCACAATCCCGGCATCCGGCGAATGCCAAAGGTATTTGTCTAATAATATTTTAGTTGGCCCGTGCAAAAGCACTTCCGCGGGCGGTATGCCTAAAAGGTTATCCATTGCCGACTGATTTGTTGTTCATCATCATATCAATCCGCCGTTGATATTGATATTTGTTCCGTTAATATACGATGCTTTTTCGGAAAGCAGGTAGGATATAGCTTCCGCGATATCACCAGGTTTTCCAAACCGTTTTGCCGGTATCATTTTCAGGTATTTTTCCTTTTCGGCGTCGGGAATGGCTGCCGTCATATCGGTTTCAATAAATCCCGGCGATACGCTTAGCACACGGATTTCGTGGTCCCCGCCAAGGGCCGCCGCCTCTTGCGCCAATGATTTCGACAATGCAACCAATCCCGCTTTTGTGGCGGCGTAAACCGATTGAAAAGCATTGCCCGTTTCGCCAACGCACGAGCTTATATTAATAATCACTCCCTTTTTGTTCTGGTTGAAAATTTTCATGGCCGTTTTGCAAATCAAAACAGGGGCTTTCAAATTAATGCTCAGCATGGCATCAATCTCGCGTTCTGGTTGGTAGATCAGCGATTTATCGAATGATACGCCGGCATTGTTTATGACTGCATAAAGCGCTTCACCATGATCGGCTTTCAGCCGCTTGCAAAAGGCAGACAATTGTTCGTTGTCCGAAAAATCGGCACATAAAATATGGCTGCCGGGGATAACAGATGTAAAACTATCTTCTTTCGAAGCGTGCAATATCAATGTGTACTCGGCCGACAGCTTTTTTGCTATGGCTAAACCTAACCCCTTGCTTGCCCCGGTAATTAATACTTTTTTTTTCTCCATCAGGTGTGTGCTCAAAAATAAGAGTTTATTGTTACAATAAACTATACCTGATCAGGTGAGCGTTATGCCGAAATTCACGAAGACGCCTTGTTCAGCAAAAGCTCGTCCAGCAGGCCGGAAAGGCTAACCGACGCACATGCTATTAATTCGTCAGCTGCGCCGTAATAAACGTAAAGGGTATCGCCTAACAACGTGGTGCCTGTGGGGAAACAAACGTCGTCCACATCACCCTTTAATTCGTAATCCAGTTCGGGTTTAAATAGGGGGTATGGCAAACGGGCAACCTCTTTTCGCGGGTCGTCTAAATCCATCAGTGCCGCGCAACATGAATACTCGAATCGCTTTTGGTTGGTTTTTACCCCGTGATAAAGCAACAGCCACCCCTGTTGTGTTTCGACAGGGGGGCAGCCACTGCCTATGTAACACACTTCATGCTCATATTTAGGCTTCAATGCAATGTGTTTCGCAAGATTGGAAAAGTAATTTTCCCAAAACGCATCGTTTAGGTCTTCGAGGTTATTTATTGATGTGATTTGTATATCAGGTTTTATGCGATGTAAAAATGTAAGCTTGCCATTTATCCTTCGCGGGAAGAAAACAAAATCCTTATCCGCTAAGAAATCGGCACCCTGGTTTACACGTAGATACCTTTCATTTAATTCCTTGTGGTTTTTTGTAAGGCGGTCGAAGTCGGTGTATTTTATTTTTGGTGCAATGATCCCAATTTTTTTAAACTCTTTCAGATCATCTGATACGGCCAGTGCGCCTAACGCGTTTAAACCATCGAATGCCACATAGCTAAGGTAGTACAGGTCATCAATTTTAACGATACGGGGGTCTTCCATGCCATGCAATTCGTAATCAAACTCCGGCTTCAGTACTGGCTCCGTATTTCGTTTAAGTACATGCAGCGGGCTATCCAAAAGACAATAACCTATCGAGGAATAATTATGATAATGAACAGCGCGATAAAAAAAGTGAATGTCGCTTCCTTCCGTTATTACCGCGGGATTCAGCACGCTTTCGTTTTCGAATTCAAGCCCGCTTTTGCTTAGTACTATACCTTCTTTTTTTACTTCGATCATGTTTTAAAGTAACCCTTTAATAGTTTGGTTATTCAAATCCCTGCCCGTATCGGCCGTCATCAAGGCTCCCTATAATGCCTTCAACCACGCGTTTTGTTTCATTTGGATCCTTCACCCGAACCGAAAAGGTGCCGGCTTCTCTTGCCGGATAATCGTTGCCGCCGGGGAACAATGCATCACCGATGAATATCATTTCGCTAATTGAAATACCCAAAATATCGCGCAGCTTACGTATGCCATAGGCTTTGTCGATTCCCTTTTTGGTGACATCCACAGAGGTAGCGCCGCCCATGTTTACGGCAAATTCCGGAATTTCTTTGTCAAGGATCTCTTTGATCTTATTACGTTTTGCAAAATCAGGGTCCCAATTCTTTTTTTCCTCGTATGGCGCTTGCTGGCCCAGGGCCGAATAGGTAACCTGGCTGCCACGGTCCTCAATTAGCTCGCCCCAAACCTGTTTTGGTTTAAAGCCCAACTTATCAACAGCATTGTCAAGCGAGGTGATGATTTTATTTTTTTCTTCAGGTGTAAAATTTTCGGCGTAAAGCTGTTTCCATTCATTCGTATACTGGTAGAACTTTGTTCCGCAGGTAGGTAAAATGGATAAGTTCTGAAGCTTAGCTTCTTTAGGTAAATTGGCCAGCACCTGTTTTTCGAACTGAGGCCAGTCGCCTCCTGAGATCAGGGCTACTTGCGCAACTGTTAACAGCGCTGTAAGCCGGGTGGCCATTTCTTTATCAATAGCAGATTTACTTTCGGCAAGGGTGCCATCAAGATCAAAAGCAATAAGTTTTTTCATTTTTTAAGATAGAATATTTGTCGTCGTTTTATTTTTTGATTCATACCATAAATGTTCAGTTCGGATAATTGTTTTTATCCGCAGACATTTTAACGAATAAGCTCGTCATTTTTCAGGCAGCGCTACCTCTAAAAGAATAATTTTTCCTTTTGGCATAAGCGGGCAGGCGCCAATTGTCGCCGGTAAAAGCATCACTTCACCTTTTGTAATGGGATACTTTTCATTTTGATATTCGATCTCCCCCGAGCCTTCAATACAAACGAGCACCCGGGGTGTTTCCTTCTTCCCGACGATAAAGGAGGTGTCGCCGGTATAACGCCAAACAACAAAGTGTGTATCCTCAAGCAACCTTTCGCAAAGAATACGTTCAGCCACCTGGACGATAGGCGTTGAGGGGTGAGTATCGGTTTTTGAATAGTCAATACATGCCAGGGCTTGCTCTACCTGCAGATCGCGCGGTTTGCCTGTTTTATCATCTACACGGTCCCAATCGTACAAACGGTAAGTCACGTCGCTATTTTCCTGCACTTCAAAAACTACCACATCGTTGAGCGTATGCACGGTGCCGGCTTTTATCAGCACACTGTCGCCGATGTTTGGTGTAAATCTTGCCAGGTCGTCGCCGATGCTATGGTTATTTAACGATTCACGAAGCGTTTTTTCATTTGTTCCGGGTTTTAAGCCTGCATAGATCAGGGCATTTTGCCCGGTTTCTAAAACAACCCAGGCTTCCGTCTTGCCACTTTCGCCAGTGGGTATGTATTTTTTCTGCCCATCGGCAGGATGAACCTGCACTGAAAGCACTTTTTGACAATCCAAAAATTTTAAAAGTAAAGGGAACCGCTTAAAGTGTCCGGATAACCCTCCCATTAACGCCTCCGACGAATGTCCAAACAACTGCGAAATGGTTTGTCCTTTTAGCGGCCCGTCTGTCACTTTGCTCGGATGATCGTCCCGGTCACTTAAAATCCACGCTTCGCCAATAGTATCCTTTGGCGGTAAAGGTTTGCTTAACAAATTTTCCAGCCGCTTGCCGCCCCAAATGCGGTACTGGTAAATCGGCTCGAATTTTAACGGGTAAAGAGGTGGTTGGTTCATACATATCAAGATTTCTTTCAGCTTTCGGGATCTAAGCTGTTTTTTCCATTTCAGGCGTATATTCTCCACGACGCGCGGCGTCATCGAGACAGGCGCGGTGGCGGAGCATTTGCTGGGCAACTGCTACATTTTCATCTTTGCCTTTCCATATTTCAAGGGCCGGTTTTTGAATAGCACGTGCAAATGAGAATGTCAGCGCCCAGGGAAGTCTATCCTCGTATTTCACATGCATAGCATTTAAATGCGCCGTGGCCAATTCGGGCGACTGACCGCCCGACAGGAACACGATACCCGGCACCTCAGCCGGAACCGATTGCAGCAAGCAAGTAATAGTCGCCTCGGCCACCGTATCGATACCGGCCTGCCGTGGGCAGCTTAAGCCCGGCAACACCATATTAGGTTTTAAAATTACAGCATGAAGGTCTACATTTTGGCCACGCAGTTTTTCGAAAAGTACATTCAGCACTTTTTCAGTTACGTCAAAACATTTCTTTAAATCGTGCGGGCCATCCATCAACACCTCCGGTTCCACAATCGGAACTAAGCCCGCTCGCTGGCACATGGCGGCATACGTGGCAAGGTCATGCATGTTAGTTTCAATGCACTCATCAGTGGGAATGTGCGGACCTATAGCGATAACCGCCCGCCATTTGGCAAAGCGAGCGCCCAGGGTATAATATTTATTCAGGCGGGCAGGGAGGCCATCAAGGCCATTGGTCATTTTTTCGCCGGGTGAGCCGGGAAGGTCAGTTGTGCCTTCATCAACTTTAATGCCCGGGATTATCCCGGCTTGTTTTAAAATATCAATAAACGGAGTTCCGTTTCGTGTGGATTGATGGATCGTTTCATCATATAAAATGGCGCCGCTTATGCAATCGCCCAGCCCCGGTGTGGTAACAATCATTTCGCGATAGGCCCTGCGATACTCTTCAGTTTGCGGGATGCCAACCTCTTCGAACCGTTTATTACAGGTAGGCGTGCTCTCGTCCATCGCCAGCAAGCCTTTACTGCCGGCTAACATGGCGTTAACGGTATTTATAAGTTCTTTTGTGTTCATCTTATCCACGGAAATTCAAACCGAATGCTTGGCTGTTCAGTTGTTAACCTATGAACAAACTTATCTTTCAATTGTTGTGCCTTACATAAATTAGTATGCTGTAAGGGCTACATATTAAATCCTTTTAACCTATCCCGGGTACTAATACTACCTGTTTCAGCGTAAAATAAAACCTGCTGCCTTCGTTCACTTCGCTTTCAACACCAATTTTCCCGGATTGCGCTTCTATAAAATCTTTTGCGATAGCCAGGCCCAGCCCTGTACCGGTTTGTTCATCTGAAGCTCCGGGGACTTTAAAGTATCTTTCAAAGATCCGCGATAAGTACCGTTGATCGATGCCCTGCCCGTGGTCCCGCACAGAAAATTCGATTTCGTCGCCATTTTGTTTTTTTACAACAAGGTCGACATCACTTTTTTCATGGCTATACTTTATGGCATTCGAAAGCAAGTTGATCAATACCCAAGTGGTTTTGTCGAGGTCGGCACGCACATCTGGCAGGTTTCCGGCATATTCTACATTTAGCGTTACCTGCTTTTGTTCGGCTGTGGTTTTTAATGCTTTAACAGCATAGTCAACAATGTTTTTAGGATGTGCATTGCCGAAATTGAGCTGTAGTTTACCGGTCTCCGCCTGGGTCAGGTTTAATAATTCCGCAGTAATCTGCAGCAGTCTGCGGGCGTCTGCGTCAATATTTTCCAATAATTGCTTTTGTTCTGTATTTACTTCGCCAACCCGCTCATCCTCCAGCAGTTTAAGGCTCATTTTTATTGAAGATATAGGTGTTTTCAGTTCGTGCGATATCGTGGCGATAAAATTGGTTTTCGCCTCATCCAATTGCTGATATTCAGTTATATTTTTCAGGATGATAACGCTTCCTATAACCCTGTCTTTACTCACAACCGCGAGTACGTCCTTTGAGTAATAACTCTCGCGATTGTCGGCGTATATTTTCATTTTAGATTGGTCGTTTACCAGCAGGTTACGTACCAGGTCATTTTCGAGTGAAACATCAGGCGCATACCTGCCGGTTAAATCTTCGGCTGGCATGCCGATGAGCTTACAGGCCACCTCATTTGCAAAAATGATAAACGACTTTTCATCTAAACCTAAAATGCCATCGTGCATAGAGTTAATGATGGTTTCGATCCGTTTTTTTTCGAACAGGATGCTCGCCAGGTTGCTATTTTCGTATTCGTCGAGCTTTTGGGTCATGATGTTAAAAGCCTGTCCGAGTTCACCAAACTCATCGTTTGATTTGAAATGAAGCTGCTGACGGTAATTACGGTTTGAAACCTCTTTTATTTTTTCAGTCAGCTGTCTTATGGGATTAGCGATATAACCCGGAAAATTTATCACAAAACTAAAGGCCACCAGAAACAGGAACGATCCCGTAAAGGCAACTAACAATTTTGCGCTGTTAGCCGTGCTGTTAGCCGTAACATATTTACGCTCAACTGCGTTCATATTTAATTGCATAATGCCGTACAACAACCGTCTTATTTCCGCACGCAGCTCAATTGTTTTTTGGGAATTTACGACAGATGATTTAAGCATTTCGTACGCCACGTGCAGCGAATCGGTAAGTTGCCTTTCGCCCCGTTCGGTAATGTTGCTTTCCTGTTTTTCCAGGTTTGCTTCCATTTGTTTCTTTTGCGTTTCGCTTAAAATGCCCGAGCTGGCATTAATTGCGCCGGCCATGTTTTTTGCATACTGAACCGATTTGTAGTTGTCCTTCAGGATATTCCGGGCGTCATCAGATAACCGGTTTAAAAAATATATTGATAACCCGCAGCTTATCAAAGCCAGCAGGAACAAAAAGCCGAACCCGGCGCGGAGTTTATTTTTAATTGTCATGAGACTGCTTTATCATGCAAAAGCTAATATGATATAAACATGCCATAAATATCCGAACATTTGCAAGCTATTATAATTCAGCCTTATAAATAAATCCGGGTAGTTATATTTTTCCGGAGATCAAAAATGACACTATCATTCTGATAAGATTGTATCAAAAATGAGTGATACAACTGATACAGTGTGCCGAAATAAATCGGCATGACGGTGGAGGTTTTTAAAACTCCAACTCCAGCAAAACCGGGCAATGATCTGAGTGCCTTGCCTCAGGTAATATCGCAGAACGTTTGATGTTTCCTTCGAGTGATTTGGTCGCCATGTTGTAGTCAATGCGCCACCCCAGATTTTTGGCGCGCGAATTGGCACGGAAGCTCCACCAGGTATAATTATGCGGCTCCTTGTTTACATGCCTGAAAGTGTCGACATAACCAGAGTTGATAAAATTTTCCATCCACTCGCGCTCGGCGGGTAAAAAGCCGGAGGAATTGGCATTTGATTTTGGGTTGTGGATATCGATTGGCCGGTGGCAAATATTGTAATCGCCCGATATCACCAGTTTTGGGTGTTCGGTTTTTAATTTATCCAAGTACGAACCGAATTCGTCTAAGAAACGGTATTTAAATCCCTGCCTTTCCTCGCCGCTGGAGCCCGACGGAAAGTAAACGCTCATCACCGAAACATCGTCAAAGTCAACGCGGATGTTGCGGCCCTCGCGGTCGTATTCGCTTATCCCACAGCCGTACTCCACGTGCCTGGGTGTATGTTTGGTAAAGATGGCCGTTCCGCTGTATCCTTTTTTTTCTGCCGGAAACCAGTAGTGCTCGTATCCTAATTGCTCAACCAGTAAAAGATCGGTCAGCACATCAGGTGTAGCTTTTATTTCCTGTAAACAAACTACATCGGCATCAGTTGCCTGTAGCCAGGCCAGCCAGTTTTTGCTCATTGCCGAGCGGATGCCGTTTACATTGTAGGTAATTATTTTCATTTCGAATGGTCGACCCGATAGCTATCGGGTTCGGATTTAACAATATAATAAGTTATGTCATTTCGAACGTAGTGAGAAAACTATACACAATACCTGCCTCCACGCACGGTAGATAGTCTGATGTATAGTTTTCTCCTCGTTCCTCGTCGAAATGACATGATGGGTACTTTGCCCGCTTAGCGCGATTGGCTAAAAAGTATTTTATCCAGCTGCTTACATTCCTTTTTACTCAAAAGTTCCACCGTCATGGGTACATCCTCAAGGGGACGGTCCTTTTTGTCTTTTTTTACTGCGGCTATCCTGTCCACCATATCAATACCCGAAACCACTTCGCCGTAAACGGTATAATTCTGGTCGAGGTGTGGTGCGCCGCCGACTGATCTATAATACTCGCGCTGCCACGTTGGTATCTTACGACCCTTCAAGCGGGTTTGCTCAAGGGTGTCGAGTTTTCCATCGGAAAACTTTTTTCCTTCAACAATATAAAACTGGCAACCGCTGGATGCCTTCGTCGGATTATCATCCCGTGCCGCGGCCAGTACGCCCCGTTTGTGAAAAAGGCTATCCCTGAATTCAGCCGGAATAGTATAGCCTACATCGCCATTACCTAACTCAGCGCCGGGTTTGGCTTTTTCGCCATTCTTTGAATCCGGGTCGCCGCCCTGTATCATAAAGTTTTGAATCACGCGGTGAAACAAGGTGCCATTGTAAAAACCCTGTTTTGTTAGTTTGATGAAGTTATCGCGGTGCTTTGGCGTTTGGTTGTACAGCCGTATAATACACTCGCCGTAGCTGGTTTTTATCCGCACGTACTGGTTTTTTGGCGCTTTCGCGAATGCTATTGCCAGTGTTAAGATGAGTAATGATGTAGTAAAGAGTTTTTTCATGTTCATATTAGTTGACAAGGTTGGATTAAGTTAATTGGGTTGGGTAAGTTAAAACTATTCACTTAATCAACACAATCAACCACTCACCAATTCACATTTCCTCAAAATAGGTTATCATCAGCGATTTTAACACCATTTCCTGCTCAAGCAGGGTATAGTTGGGAATGGTTTTTACCAGTTTCCAGTGCGGCCAGCCATCCTGGTCCAGGCCCTCAAGCTCATAAAAACCCATCAGGCTGAATAGTTTGCAATTGGCGATATGCATCAGCTCTTCCTTTTGCCGCTTGCTGAATTTCTTTGGCCCCTGCCCAAGCTCCTGTACACCGATCAGGAATAGCATCACCTTTAAATCAGGCTTTTCATTATCAAACTCATCGGCTATCCGCTGCTGCAGCGCGCTCCATTTCAAATTAATTTCAGCGGGTTTCATGGGAGCAAATATAGTTCATTAGTTCATTGGTTCACCGGTTCATTGGTCTTGTCTGACGGATATAAAGGTTATTCTGGGACATTAGTTCATCAACTTGCTATCAATTTTGAAGGGTTCACGAATTTGCACCAATAAACTAATGAACCATTGAACGAATGAACTTCCCCCAACAACAGCATTGTTACGTTATGGAATTATTCGCAAGTTTTTAATCCTTACTTTTGCGGGGTTATAAAAATAACGACCGATTTGAAACAATTATTCCCGTATTGCATCATATTTGCAATAAAAGATTATCATAAAGCGTCCTTGTGTATGTAATAAACTTTTACCCGAATTTTAACTAAAGTAGTTTAAGCAAGTCAAACTACTCAAAATCGAAATTCATTTCTGATTTACGTTCTACTAAACAAATATGATAATCAACATAAGGTCTAAAATTTTTGTACTGTTTTTATTTATTTCTGCGCATACACTGGCTGCCGGTAAGTTAAAGCCCCGCCCCGGCGAGCCAGCCACCGCAACCTTAACGGGTACGGTAACCGACAAAGCTGACGGCAAGCCCATAATTGGTGCTTCTGTAAGTGTGCCGGATTTAAAAAGTGGGTCGGTTACAGATGTAAACGGTCGTTACATATTAAACAATTTGCCAAAAGGAGTTTACCTGGTGCAGGTAACTTATATCGGTTACGCAACATTTAACCAGCGTGTTGATTTTAATAAAACAACCACGTTGGATGTGCAGTTAAAAGTGTCGGCAATTGAAGCCGGCGAGGTGGTGATAACCGGCGTAAGCAAGGCAACTGAAATAAAACGCGACCCGGTGCCAATGGCGGCGGTGAGCAAAACCTTTATCGATCAGCATTCGGCATCCGGCAACGTGATAGACGAAATAGCCAATTTGCCGGGTGTCAGCGCTGTGACTACCGGCCCTAATATTTCAAAGCCATTTATTCACGGCCTGGGCTATAACCGGGTAATTACCTTGCAGGACGGCATACGCCAGGAAGGCCAGCAATGGGGCGATGAGCATGGCATCGAGGTTGACCAAAACTCCATCGACCGCATTGAAATTATTAAAGGCCCGGCCAGCTTAACTTATGGGTCGGATGCTATTGGCGGCGTTGTAAACCTTTTATCGCCGCCACCTGTCCCGGAAGGAAGCATACTTGGCTCGTTAACCGGATTATACGGAACCAATAATGGCTTGTTAAATGGCTCGTTTCGGTTACAGGGAAACAATAACGGCCTGGTGTGGGGAACGATCATATCGGCAAAAGCCGGCGAGGACTATCAAAATCAGCACGACGGCCGGGTGTATGCAACCAACTTTCTTGAGCGGGATGCACGGGCAATGATCGGCCTGAATAAAAAATGGGGCTATTCGTACTTTAACTTTTCTGCATTTGACGACCGGCAGGCCATCCCTAACGGCAGCCGCGATTCGCTTAGCCGCCGGTTTACCAAGCAAGTGACGGAAGACGATGTTTTCAGGCCAATTGTACCGGCATCTGAATTGAATTCTTATAGCCTCCCACCGTTGTACCAGCATGTGGAATTGTACCGCATATACAATAACAGCAACTTTAACCTGGGCGGCGGCAACCTGATCGTTAACCTGGGATATGAATTCAGTCACAGGCGCGAATATGTTCACCCATCTGAGCCGGATATTCCGGGTTTAAACCTGCATCTGCATACGTACACTTACGATTTTAAATACAATTTTAACTGGGGCAATGATTTTGAAACCACTTTCGGTATCAACGGGCAATTCCAAAATAACACGATCGGCGGAGGGACGGTGTTCCCGATACCGGCTTATCACCAGTTTGATGCCGGGCCGTTCTTGGTTGTTAAGAAAACATTTGGAAAGTTAGACCTGTCCGGAGGCATCCGGCACGACACGCGGATATTCAGCACGCAGGCGGCATATATTGATACAACCAACAAAGCTTTCCCGTCGCTTTACACCGGCCCTAACGTGTTATCAAATCCGAATGTTTATTCTCAGTTTAACGCTATTGACAAAACTTTTACCGGATTTTCGGGAAGCTTTGGTGCGACTTATAATTTCTCGAACGAGTTTTTGATTAAAGCAAACATTGCGCGCGGTTTCCGCGCACCGAGCATTGCCGAACTATCGGCTAATGGCCCCGACCCGGGTTCGCAGATCTATCACGTAGGCAACGACAACTTTGTGCCGGAGTTTAGCGTACAGGAAGATGTCGGTGCTTTTCTGACCTTAAAAGACGTGTCGGTAAGCCTCGAGCTTTTTAACAACAATATCCAGAACTATATATACCAGCAACAGCTATTAAATCCGGATGGTACGCCTGCGCATAACGGGGCTTACCCGCAGTATAACGAGTTTACCTATACCCAAAGTCACGCCCGCATTAATGGCGGCGAGCTGGGTATTGATATTCACCCGTTTACATGGTTGCACTTTGAGAATGCCGCATCGGTTACTTACGGCACTAATTTGGGTAATGGCGGCCCGGTGGTCGACAGTCTGAAATACTTGCCGTTTATACCGCCGCTGCATACCCATTCGGAGTTGCGCGCTACGTTCAATAAAGGATTCAGCAGTTTCAGAAATGTGTATGGTTTTGTTGGGTTCGATCATTATAGCGCGCAGGACAGGTTCTTCTCGGCCTATGGCACCGAAACTTACACGGCTGGTTATAACCTGTTAAGCGCCGGGTTTGGCGGGAACATCGTAAACGCAGCGGGAAAAACGGTGCTGAAATTATTTATTGAAGGCACTAACCTGGCAAATGTAAATTACCAGTCGAACATGAGCAGGCTTAAATACTTTGATAACCCGGTTGTTCCGGCAGGTGTTCAGCCAGGGATATTTAACATGGGCCGCAACGTGAGCTTTAAGGTGGTTGTACCGTTCGACTTGTCGTCACACAAAAAGGACTTTTTAAAAGGCGATTAAAGGCTTAAGCTGTCGATGATCTGGTCGACCCGGCGTTTATCCTGGGTGCCGGTTTCCATATTTTTGATGGTTACCAGGCCGCTTTCCATTTCATTGCTGCCAATAATAATGGTATAGGGGATATGATTGTTGTTGGCGTAGTCTAGCTGTTTCTTCAGTTTGCCGCCTGCGGGATAAAGCTCGGCATTTACATTCTTCCTGCGCAGGTCCTGCAAAATCGGCAGCGCGAATTTTTCACCTTCCTTATCCATACAGCAAATAAGCAGCTGGGTTGTTTGGTTGGCGGATGCCGGGAAAATGCCCAACTCTTCCATCACATCGTAAATACGGTCGGCGCCAAAGGATATACCCACACCGGTCAGTCCTTTTAAGCCGAACATCCCGTTAAGGTCGTCGTAACGGCCGCCGCCGCCGATGCTGCCCATAGCCACTTCGTTTGTTTTCACTTCGAATATTGCGCCGGTATAATAGTTAAGGCCGCGGGCCAGGGTGATATCCAGTTCTAACGTGGCAGTTTGCAGTTTGCAGAGGGATACGTAGTTCAAAACTTCTTCTACCTCATCGCAGCCTTTTAAGCCGATCGGCGATTTTGTCAGCGCTTTACGCAGGCTGGCCAGTTTTACTTTGTTCGAGCCTTCCAGTAAAATTACCGGCTCAATGATCTTAATATCATTCTCAGTAAATCCCTTGTCAAGCAACTCATTTATCACGCCATTTAAGCCGATCTTATCCAGTTTGTCGATAGCAACTGTCATGTCAACTATGTTATCGAGTTTATCTATAAGTTCGGCTATGCCTGATAGAATTTTTCTATTATTTATTTTTATCGTAAAATCTTTTAACCCCAGAGTGCTTAAAGCCTCGTCATAAATGAGCACGAACTCAGCTTCATTGATAAGGGAATCGGAGCCCACTACATCCGCGTCGCATTGGTAAAACTCGCGGTAACGGCCCTTTTGCGGCCTGTCGGCGCGCCAAACCGGCTGCACCTGGAAACGCTTGAACGGGAAAGTAATATCGTTTTGATGCATCACCACGTACCGCGCGAACGGTACAGTTAAATCATAACGAAGGGCTTTTTCGGAAATTACTGGCGTTAATGTTTTTGAAGTAAACTCAAAGCTTTCGGCTTTCTGCTTTTTGCTTTCCGCGTCGCTCCAAAAATCGCCACTGTTTAAAACTTTAAATATCAGCTTATCACCCTCATCCCCATATTTGCCGGTTAGGGTCGACAGGTTTTCCATCGACGGCGTTTCGATCTGCTGGTACCCATATTTACGGAACACGCTTTTTATGGTATCGAAAATAAAATTGCGCCGCACCATTTCGGTGGGAGAAAAATCGCGGGTGCCTTTTGGTACAGATGGTTTGATGGATGCCATGGGCGCAAATGTACAAAGTATAGTTTAAAACGTTGTATGAGTTGGGCCGGAGGGTTGTAGTGTCAATCTTTGACGATCCGGTTAAACGGATAGCTGATGTTTTACATTTGCAACGCGTAAAATAAGAACCTGGCTTTGCCAGAGTAAGATTTGCTAATGAGTTAGTTATTCTCTAAACTTGATATCGCAATTGGCGATGTCAAGTTATAATACCCGATGAAATTATATTGAACAAGATATTTTACATCAGGGACCAAAAAGTGATGGTGGACAGCGATTTGGCTGAATTGTATGGTGTTGAAACAAGGAGATTGAATGAACAGGTCGCAAGGAATATTGACAGGTTCCCTGAGGACTTTATGTTTAGATTAAACGATAAGGAATTTGAAGGTTTGAAGTCGCAGTTTGCGACATCAAAACGTGGAGGCAGAAGAAAGCTTCCGTATGTTTTTACGGAGCATGGTGTATTAATGCTTTCAAGCGTATTAAACAGCAAGCAGGCTATTCAGATCAATATACAAGTGATGCGGATATTTACACGCATCCGCCAAATGATTATAGATAATACCGAGTTACGCCTCGAAATGGAAAAGATAAAATCTAAACTGGACAAGCAGGATAAAAACATGGAAGTTGTTTTCCGTTACATGGACGAGCTATCAAAGAAGAAAGCGGAACCGAAACCCAGAAAAAGAATAGGATATAAATCGGATGATCTTTAATAGTTAAAAGCATCATCAGGATTACTAAATTTGGCACATGACCCTAATAGCTCAAACACCCCGCATGATTATCCGCGAAATGCTACCGGAAGAGGAAGATATTTACCTCGAACATTTTAATGATGAACTGGTTGCCCAATACCTGCCGAAACGCAGCCGCGAAGAGCGTGCTGTTATTTTTCGCAATGCTCTGGAAAAATATCAAACCGATAAAAAAATGGGGACTTGGGGCATGTTCGATAAAAACACCGGCGAGTTTATAGGAAGCTGCTTGCTGCGCCCATTTAATAACGAGCCAGGGACGGTGGTTGAAGTGGGTTATAGCATGGAACGAAAATACTGGGGCACTGGCCTTGGTACGGAAATGACCAAAGCCATGGTGGCGCACGGATTTGCAGACCCCAATACGTCGGAAATTGCGGCAGTTACCATCCCCGAAAACATAGCTTCACAACGCGTACTCGAAAAGGCCGGCCTTAAACGCATGGACAATTTTGTGCGCGACGGGTTAGAATTGGCATTCTTCCGCATTGAACGCGAAAACGCTCAATAGGGTATTACTTTTTATGTTGTTTGATGAATGCGCGGCAGCCCTCTTCAATCAGCTGAAAAACGGGTTCGAACTGTGCATCATCGTGATACGGGTCGGGTACAATTTTATCGCCCAATAAAAGCCTGACTTTCTTTGCATCCTCTGCATTGCGGGCCATGGCGAGTATATCGCTGAGGTTGTTCCTGTCCATTACCAGGATAAGGTCGAACTCGTCAAAATCACTTATTTTAAACAGCCTGCAAACCTGGGTGCTGATGTCGATGCCGTGGTTGCGTGCAGTGCAGGTTGACCTGCGATCGGGCCCTTCGCCTACATGCCAGTTACCGGTACCGGCTGAATCGATATGCCAATCGAGGCCATGCTCATTAGCCAGCTGCTGCATTATCCCCTCCGCCAGCGGCGAACGGCAGATATTACCAAGGCATACCATTAAGATTTTCATTAAGTTAATTATTAGGTAAGTTGTTGATTGGGTTGATTAAGCTGTGAAAAGTTGACCGGCTTCATGACTCATCAACCATTCCATCAACAAAATAGCTGATTCAATATACCGGCTAACCGTACGCCTGCTTTAAGTAACTGCTGGTTTACGGTTTCGATGTGGGTAAAGTTGTATTTGTAGTTCAGGGTGTCGCCCGGTTTTATTTCGGCATACAATTTTTCAGTGATCTGGTTTGATTCGAATATCCATTTGCTGATAGGCGCTGCCTGCCATTCGGCGCGTTGGGCCGGGGTGGTATGGTTAATAGCTGATGCGTATTCGGTAAAACTCAATTGCTGGAAATCTATCAACTGCGAATCCCAAACAGAATGCAGGTTGGTTGGGTTGCTAAACCAGTTCACTTTAAAATCGTTACCGCCTTTATCATCCGCATGGGCCGCGTGCAGAGGCTGGTGTACATCTTCAACGAGGTGGATGAGCATGTGCAGATACAGCAACCTGTTTGTTTTGCTGATATCTTTCTTTTTCAATTCGCCTACCAGGAACTGTAGCCTGGTATATGCGTCAATATTTTTATCGTGATTTAAATAGTCCACCATTTCGGGGTAGGTGTATGCTTTATCAAAATCAACATAATGCCACGATGATAAATAGTTATAATTCGGGTCGGACCGGACAAAGTCTGCCCAGTTTCCTGCCAGCGCTAACGACTCGTTGCCTAATATCTGTGTTACCACCTTGCGCGCGTTCGGCGTTAAATACGAGCTCGCTATCTGCCCGCAAATGCGGTGGCCCTGCGTACCCCAGGCCATGGATTGCAGCGGGAAGTAGAAAATGGCAGCAACTAAAATCAGTTTCTTGATAAATTTTATTTTCATACTACAAAGGTTTTGGATGGCAGGTTGTTCGCTTAACTAAATGGGCATCTATGGGAATAACATCCGTGGCGCTGGCAAATTGGATAGTCGAATCATTCTTGCTGGCGACCTTGAAAAACTCTTCGTAATCGCCCGAGCGAAAACAGCCCTTATCGTCTTTAATGGTCATATCCGCATTGCAAAACTGGCCTTTTAAATGCAGGGTATCATGGCGTTGGTCGTACGTCCCGCGAACATATTCGGCCCAGCGGCCCGAACGCATGCAGGTATCAGGCCCGGTATTTACCTTGCTATATGATTTTATCGATACAAAAAACGAATCGCAGCTAAATTTTAAATGATAAAGCGAATAAGTGAGCAACCGTTTTTGGCCCGGCACCGAATCCTGCTGCCATTCACCCTGCAGGTAAACTTGCCCCGGCGTTTGCATGTTGGGGTTAAACCAGCAGGAGGAGAAGCTTAAAGCGCAAAGCAGGAAGCAGAAAGCGATAAGGTAAAAGGCAAAAGGTGAAGGGCGAAAAGTGTTTTGCATGTTGATTTTAAAAAACCCCTCTCCAGAGGAGAGGGGTTTGGGTGAGGCCATTATTTCAATCCGCCTATCATATCTTCGGGGCGTACCCACTCGTCAAACTGTTCGTTGGTTAGCAACCCCAATTGCGTAGCTGCTTCGCGTAGCGACTTGTTTTCTTTCAATGCCGTTTTTGCGATTTTGGCGGCGTTCTCATAACCGATGTGCGGGTTTAACGCCGTAACCAGCATCAGCGAGTTTTCGAGGTGCTTTTTAATGCCATCATAGTTTGGCTCGATACCGACAGCACAATGGTCATTAAACGAAGCACATGCATCGCCGATCAATCGTGCCGACTGTAAAAAGTTAGCCGCCATCATTGGCTTGAATACATTCAGTTCATAATGGCCATTTGAGCCGCCTATTGAAATGGCTACGTCGTTGCCCATTACCTGTGCTGCAACCATGGTAACAGCTTCGTTTTGGGTAGGATTTACCTTTCCGGGCATGATAGATGAGCCCGGTTCGTTGTCGGGAATATGTATCTCGCCGATACCCGAGCGCGGGCCGGAAGCCAGCATGCGGATGTCGTTCGCGATTTTCATTAATGATACCGCTATCTGCTTTAATGCGCCATGTGTTTCTACGATGGCATCATGTGCAGCCAGCGCTTCAAATTTATTTTCGGCCGTGCGGAAGGGCAGGTGGGTGAATTTAGCGATATAGTTCGCCACTGCCACATCATAACCTTTCGGTGTGTTGATGCCGGTGCCTACCGCGGTGCCGCCCAGTGCCAATTCGGCCAGGTGGTCCAGTGTGTTGCGTAAAGCACGCAAGCCATGGTCGAGTTGTGATACATAGCCCGAAAATTCCTGGCCCAGCGTAAGCGGGGTAGCATCCATCAGGTGGGTGCGTCCGATCTTTACCACGCTTTTAAAGGCTTCCGATTTCTTTTTAAGTGTATTACGCAATTTCTCGACGCCGGGTATGGTTACATCGATCACCATTTTATAAGCGGCGATGTGCATGGCCGTAGGGTAGGTGTCATTTGAAGACTGCGATTTGTTTACATCATCATTCGGGTGAACAAAGGTTTTGCCTTCGCCCAGTTTGTTGCCTTGCAGTACATGGGCCCGGTTGGCAATTACCTCGTTCACGTTCATGTTCGATTGCGTACCGGAGCCGGTTTGCCAGATCACAAGGGGGAACTCGTTGTCGAGCTTGCCTTGTAATATTTCGTCGCACACCTGGGCGATGAGGTTGCGTTTTTCGAGCGCTAAAACGCCGAGGTCCATATTGGTGTAGGCAGCGGCTTTTTTAAGATAAGCGAATGCCGCTATTATTTCCTTAGGCATGGATGCCTCGGGCCCTATTTTAAAGTTATTGCGCGAACGCTCGGTTTGTGCTCCCCAGTATTTGTCGGCGGGTACCTGTACCTCGCCCATGGTATCGTGCTCCGTTCTGAAACTCATGGAATATGTATTTTTTGCAGCGCAAATTTAGGGTTTTATATGGTTTGACCAGCTTAAAATAGTTTCTTTTAACACAAGGAATAGTCACTTCTTTAATTTATCTATGAGCTTATATTTATTTTTTGATTTTTAATCATTTACTTTATGAATAGATCGCAATTTGATGAAAACAGTAACTTACCGTTATAGCAGGATTACCAGTTCGCTCTTCACGATATTGTTTATGGGAATAATAGGCATGTCCATTCCTAATTTAATCAAGTTCATACAAGCAAACGATGTTGTTAATTGGCGGGTAATTTTAATATTCGATTTTTTATTTGTGTTACTGTCAGTTTATATCGTTATTAAGAAGTTAATCCCTGCATTCCAGGGAAAGGTTGCATTAGAGCTTAATTCAACTGGACTAACATCGTATACGAAAAATGTCAGCATTGAATGGAAAGAAATAGAAGATATTGAACAGCGCAGCGGTAAAACATCTTCTTCGTTATATATTACATTTAAATGGGAAACGGATCACGGAAGAAATATTAGGATACCATTAGGATTTGTTGACGGCAGTGATTCCAAAATTTACGATACTGTCTTAACTTACTTTAAACGAGCTAATGCCTAACCATCTTTTTCAAAAGTATCTCTCCGTCGTTTTAACCCACTCATACAAATCATTCATATACTGCGGATGTTCCTTTACCCATGCGGCATTTTCGGGAGTGCCTGCGTTTATCGCGCGGGTAAATGCCGGCATGTTGTTACTCTGCGCAAGCTTATAAAAGTAATCTGCGAAAAACTTATCGAAAAAGCTTTTGTCGGTTTTCTTTTCGGAGAGCTGGCCGGTTATGGTGAAGATCGTTTTCAGTTCATATTCGAGCAGGCCGGCCCCGGTTAGTTTCTTTTGCTGGCCGGATATCACGGCCATCGAAATACTTAAATTTTGCGAGCTGGTTTCGGCATTGTCTTTTGGTGAAAGCATGATTGTAGTGCTGCCGTTGTTATCTTTCAGCACGCCGCCTTGCAATATATGCTGTATATTGTTAAACGCTTCAGTTGAACGCGGCGTGTTCGGCTCAAGCAAAATGAAACTGCAAAAACCCAGCAATGCCGGCACACGTTTGTTTTGATGAAAGTTAACCAGTGCGTACATCCGCTGGCTGCTGGCATGTTTCGGGTCGAGCTTTATGGCTTCGATGGCGCACTTTTCGGCATCGGCATATTGCTTGTACCTGAAATATACGATACCCAGGTTATAGTATAGCCGCTGGTAGCCCGGGTTGGCTTTAATGCCTGCGTTAAAGGCTTCGATGGCTTTGTCCTTTTGATTGTCCTTATCATAAATGCTGCCCAGCAAGTCATACGCTCCCGCGTTTAACGAGGTATTGGCGGCAATTACTTTTTGCAGGTACGGGATGCCATCGTTTCCTTTACCTAATGCAAAAAGCGAATAGGCCAGTTCAAAATCAGCATAAATATTCCCCGGATCGATCTTCAGAGCCTGGTTATATTTTTCGATAGCTTCTGCATATTTGCCCTGGTCGTTGAGTTGTACGCCTTCTTTAACCAAAGCTTTGGCATCCTCGTTACCCTGCGCGAAGGCCGCATTGCAAACAATCGCCAAAAGAACTGCGAGAATTTTTATCGTTTTCATACCTAAACATACAAATGTTATTAACAAAGACGAAAAATTTAAACATTACGTTATAGCTGAAGTTTAATTTTCCCATTTTCGCCTTTTGTTAACCTGTGAATAATTTGCCCATGAGATTTGTGTTTAAAACTGTTTTAACAATTGCCATTAACCTGGTTTTTTTATCCTCCTGCTCTTCCAAACACCCCGATCCAAATACGCCCCCGGCTACCGTAAAACCGCTCAATACCAAAGCGCTGTTAGCATATAATCCCAAAGATGCCGACAAACGGATTGATGCTTTTATACAGCAGCTGCATAAAACGCGTGCTTTTAATGGAAATGTGCTGGTTGCCAAACATGGTAAAATCATTTACGAAAAGGCACTTGGCTGGGCCGACTACCTGCGCCGCGACAGCCTGAAGATCAATTCGCAATTTGAACTGGCATCGGTAACCAAAACCATGACCTCAACCGCCATTTTGATGCTGATGGAGCGCGGGAAACTGAAGCTTGACCAAACGGTAAAGGATTTTTTTCCTGACTTCCCGTATGATGGCATCACCATCCGCCTGCTGCTAACGCACCGGTCGGGCCTGATGAACTATGTATATTTTACCGACGATTTGTACCGTGCCCAGCACTGGAACCAGCGCAAAGGAATCTCGAATAAGGACGAAATGGCGCTTATAGCCAAGTACAAACCACACCCGTTTAATAAGCCAGACAAACGGTTCCTGTATAACAACTCGAACTTTATGGTGCTTGGTTCTATCATCGAAAAGGTAAGCGGGCAATCGTACGCCGATTTTATGAAGCAAAACATATTTAAACCAGCCAGCATGGAACACACAGCGGTGTATTCAAAGGCGGTGTATGATAAGATACCGGTTGATGTTGTCGGCCACGACCGCGGCCAGTGGCGCTATTCGGTTGTGCAGAATTTCCTGGATGGGCCGGTTGGCGATAAGGGCATTTACAGTACTGTTGGCGACCTTTATTTATTTGACCGCGCTTTGCGCGCCGGGCTGCTGCTTAAACAAGCTACCATGGATTCGGCATATGTACCGCGTAACCCTGTGATTCACGGACACTTTAGCTACGGCTACGGCTGGCGTATTTTTGAAGCGCCGGGGCAGCAGGTAATATACCATACCGGCTGGTGGCATGGTTTCAGACACATCTACTTACGTGATATAAAAGACGATATTACAATCGTGATGCTTTCAAACCTGTCAAACGGCAGCTTGCTCAAGCTGGACGATCTGTTCAAAATAACCGGGATGCCCGTCGTGCGCAAAAGCGCGTATAAGGGGAATGGGGATACGAGTGAAGATTAGTTGATTAAGTTCATTAGGTGAATAGTTGATTAAGTTTTTGTTTGGCGGACGATAAAACAGTTTGCCAATTAAATTGTAGAATTAGAACTTTGGGTAACTACTCACTAAATCAACTCAATCAACAACGTAACTAAAACACACATGTTCGATAAATTAATGCAAGCCCAGCAAAAAGCGGGCGAAGTGAAGGCGCGGTTAGCGGGTATTACCGTTACCGGGACAGCTGAAGGTGGTAAGATTACGATTACCGCCAATGGCAATAAGGAGATTCAATCCGTTCAAATTGACGAGGATTTTTTTAAAGACGCCGATAAAGAACAATTGGAAGAGCTGCTGGCTATTGCTATAAATAAAGCGATGGAGCAGGCAGAAAATGTAAGCCAGAACGAAATGGCGGCCATGACAAAGGAAATGTTTGGCGGGCTTGGAAATTTATTTGGTAATTCCTGAAAAGTACTCCTATGAAAGCTACCTATTACGGGCATTCGACATTCGAGATCGAAACAGGCGGAAAAAGCTTATTATTTGACCCGTTTATATCACCGAATCCACTGGCACAGGCTATCGACGTTGAAAGTTTAAAGCCGGATTATATCCTGGTAACACACGGACACGGCGACCACGTTGCCGATTTGATCACAATTCAAAAAAACAGCGGCGCAATTATCATTTGTATGGCCGAGATGTCGGCCTGGCTTGAGAAGCAGGGGATAAAAAACGCCCATGGCATGAACATTGGCGGCGGGTTTGATTTTGATTTCGGCCGGGTAAAAATGGTAAACGCTGTACACTCGAGCACCATGCCCGACGGCTCATCCGGTGGAAACCCGGCGGGTTTTTTAATAAAGGCTGGAGGTAAAAGTATTTATTATGCCGGTGATACAGCCCTCACCTATGATATGAAGCTGCTTGCTGACGAAAATCTGGACTGGTCTTTTTTACCTATCGGCGATAATTATACTATGGGTGCTGATGACGCTGTTAAAGCTTGCGATTTCATCAACTGTAAAAATGTAATCGGTATGCACTATGATACCTTTCCGATAGTAAAGATTGATAAAGACGCAGTGAAGCAAAAGTTTGAGTCGGCAAAGCTAAACTTGAAACTGCCTGAAATAGGCGAAAGTTTTGATCTATAAAGCAAAACATCCGCTTGGCGGATGTTTTGCTTATTCATGTTACTTGAGGGTGTCCTTTTTGCGCTTTACCATTGTATCTCTTTTTCGCATCGTATCCCGTTTAGTGGGCCGCGTGCGCTTTTTCTTAGTAGTGTCCTGTTGAACTGTTCCTTTAACTGCCGGTACGCCGTACGCGTAAATGGTTCCAAAACTGATCGCCGCTAAGACAATCATACAAAGTGCTTTTTTCATGATTGTGAGAATTGATGTTAGTTAAATAACTATTAACTAATTCAACCTCCATGATATTGTATTGTTTCGGAAATAATAAAATAAATAACGGATGTGTTTCCCGAAAAATAACCAAAAAAAACCTGCCGCGGCAGGTTTTTTTTGAAAGGCTTTACATTTTTGTAGTCTTTTTCTTCATTTTCATCTTGTGGGTCTTTCCAGTCGTTTTACTCTTCATTTTCGATTTGTGCGTGGTATCTGAAACCGTCTTTACCGGAGTTGACGCCGATACCGTGCCGAAGCCGATCGCCGCTAAGGCAATCATACAGATTGTTTTTTTCATAAATTTTACGAATTTGAGTTTATAATAGGATTTTAGATTGGTTCAGTTATCCAGGATGTTATTTTGGAATCAGCGAAATATTGAGGGGATATGTTTCGCGAACCGCAGATAAAAAGAAACACCCATGCCGGGTGTTTCTTTTTGATGGCGATACTAGTATTTTTTAGTAGTATCTTTTATTTTGGTTTTGATTTTAGCATTTGGCGATTTGGCCTTCTGCTTCATGTTGCCATGCTTCATTTTGGTTTTTACTTTTGCGGTATCCTGTAAGGTCGATGCCGAAACAGTACCGATAGCGATTGCGGCAAGGGCAATCATACAAATTACTTTTTTCATAATTAACGAATTTTAGTTTTTAATTAGATATAACAAACTATTTTAAAAATGTTTTGATTTATAAAAACGGGCTTACGAAATTTATCCAATTTCGTAAGCTTTTCGTTATTAGATAATTGTACCGCTTGGTATTACTGCACGCTTTTTAATAATTACAATACCATCCTGTACGGTGTAGGTGCCATAATCGCCATTCTCCAATGGTTCGCCGCAGTTTATCTGTACATCGTCGCCTATATAAGTGTTTTTATCAATGATGGCATTGCAGATGTGGCACCTGTCCCCAATGCCCATAATAGGCGATTTGCTGAGGGTCGACTCCTGTATCTGCGCAAGCGTTTGATAATTGTCTGATCCCATTACATAACAGTTTTCGATAATGGTGCCAAAGCCAATCCGCGTACGGATGCCGATGATAGACCGGGTGATGTGGCTGGCGTTAACGATACATCCATCTGCAATAATAGCTTTGTCAACCTGCGTGCCCGACATTTTTGACGGCGGCAGCATGCGTGCCCGTGTATAAATGAAATTTTCGTCGAACAGGTTAAACTGTGGAATATCGTCTGTTAAGCCGAGGTTGGCATCAAAAAAGGACGGGATAGTTCCAATATCGGTCCAGTAGCCCTCGTATTGGTAGCTTACCACTTTATGTTCGGTAATGGATTGCGGTATTATTTCTTTACCGAAGTCAGTACGTTCGTTCCCCTGTAAAAGCTCATATAACAGTTTCCTGTTGAAGATATAAATACCCATTGATGCCAGGTAAATCCGTCCTTCAGCCTTCATTTGCTGGCTTACATCGGATACCCAGTTTTCGAAACCGCTTTTTGGCTTTTCAACAAATGCTGTAATTACGCTGTTTTCGTCGGTTTTTAGTATGCCAAAGCCCGGAACGTCATTAACATGGACAGGGATGGTGGCGATGGATATTTCAGCATTCTTTTTAATGTGCTGCTCAATCATTGCCTCAAAATCCATCTGGTACAACTGGTCGCCCGAAAGGATCAGTACATATTCAAACTCATGTACCGCCAGGTGATGCAAGCTTTGGCGTACCGCGTCGGCCGTGCCCTGGAACCAGGCAACGCTCGACGGTGTTTGCTCGGCAGCAAGTATGTCAACAAAGGCTTCGCTGAAACTGCTGAAATGATAGGTGTTTTTGATGTGCTTGTTTAGTGATGCCGAATTAAATTGCGTGAGCACATAAATTCGGTCGATGCCCGAGTGAAGGCAATTTGAAATAGGTATATCAACCAGCCGGTATTTACCCGCAATAGGTACAGCCGGTTTTGAGCGTGTTGCGGTTAATGGAGATAACCGGCTTCCCTGGCCGCCGCCAAGTACGATGCAAATTACTTTTGAGGTCATATTTCAGGATTTAAGCTTTTATACAAATCAATATATTCTTTGGCCGAACGATCCCACGAGAAATCGAGCGCCATCATTAGGTTACGCAAGGTTTGCAGTTGTTTGGTATTGTTAAATAAAACAACAGCCCTACTCACGGCGTAACATATATCTTCAATTTGTGCGTTGTTGAAGCAAATGCCATAGCCGCCTTCTTCGCCAAAGTCAATTACCGAATCTTTTAAACCACCGGTGCTTCTAACTATGGGCAATGTTCCGTAACGCATCGCATATAACTGGTTCAGGCCGCAGGGTTCAACACGCGAGGGCATAAGCAGGAAATCCGATCCTGCATAGATCAAATGAGCCAATGCTTCATCGTACCCGATAAATACCGCGCAGCTTTCGGGGTAAAAAGCTTTTAAATCAAGCAATTCTTTCTCCGTTTCCTTGTCACCCGCGCCAAGCACCAAAAAGTTGAAACCGCCGGGGTGCTCATTAAAGCTTTCTTCCATAGCGGTGGCCAGCAGGTCGGCGCCTTTTTCGGTTACCAGCCGGCCGATGAATGAAATGAGCGGCTTATCCGGCGATAAATCAAAGCGTGCGCATAATGCTTCCTTATTGGTTTGTTTGCCTTTTGTGACTTGCGTTTTAGAAATTTTATTGGCGAGCATCGGATCGGTAGCCGGGTTCCAGATGTCGGTGTCTATCCCGTTAAGGATACCTACGCCTTTGTCTTGCTCCAAATAAAATAAATACTCAAGGCCGTTTGATTGAATGGTGAGCTCGTGCAGGTAGCTTGGCGAAACGGTGGTATATCGCCAGCAACATTTTACCGCGCTTGCCAGCGGATTAATACCGCCGGCCCAGTCAAGCAAACCGGTTTTAGTCAGGTCGATCTCCGGGAGATAAGAAAGTTTATCCCAGCCAAACGCGCCGTGGTACTGGCCATTGTGAATGGTAAATATGGTTGGCGTTTCGGCAAGCCGGGTATATAATCGCGAATGGTATAGTAAAAACGGCACCAGGCCCGAATGGTGGTCGTGACAATGTATCAGGTCGGGCGATTGCTGGGAATAGCTTATCCAGTCTAAAAATGCCAATTGGAAAGCGATGAATTGTTCGGTTTCGTCGGGATAGCTGTAAACCTCTTCGCGGTCGAGCAAGCCGGGTATTTTAACCAGGTACAATTCAAAACCCAGCTTATCGGTTTGTTCCTTTAATATCTCGAAATAAAGCCTGCGAATGCCAAGCAGCGTTGAGCCGCGAAATACCACTTCGAACTCATTCTCGCGGGTAAATTTACGGTCGTAATAGGGCATCACCACGGCAGCCTGCAGGCCAGCCAGGTTTTGATATTTGGGCAGCGCACCAACAACGTCTGCCAATCCCCCAACTTTAGCTACGGGATAGCACTCGGCACTCAGGTGAAAAATTTTCATTTAGGTTTATGAATGGATTAAGGTACTAAACATTTACCTAAATGAACAAACACATTATTTGAAAAATGTGTTGCGAATAGTAAAATTATTTAATAAAAAATGCCGGTTGGTTGATAAATCGGCATTAAAGTCTTAAAATGGTATTTAGGCCGATCAGTTAAGGTGGTATAGATAGAACTGAATATCTTAATCCTCTGCGCCGTAGCCGTCGTTTAAGCAAGAGATGCCTTTAGTGCTAATTCGTTCAAAACGATTGGTTCGTTTGTTCGCTCTCCATGCCTTAATCACTTTTGTAAAATATTCGTTATCGTCCATAATAACTAAAGCCACTATTTCACTATCGTTTTTTTTGTTTAAATCGCAAAGAACCGGTATAACGGCTCTACGTTGAGTAAGGCGCCCAATATGTAATGTGTCAAGCAGTTTAAACCTAACTTTTATACCATCAGGGATAATTCTTTCAAACACCAGTATATTATACCCTAATTTAGCAATCCTGGATATTCCATAATTGTCACTTGTGGGATTGAGCATACTCCCTTCCTGTTCCTGATAACCTTTAAATGCCACAACCTCATCAATGCGCCTATAAACGCTCCCTATAATACTATGCGCTGGAACAGATTTTGACTGGCAATATGCATGTTCAACACAAAGAATGATGAACATGCATTGTAAAAGTTTTTTCATTGGCTACCTAATAAAGGTTTGTTTCAATATGCAGCGTATACCAATAATTATTTTTTCCCGTCTACCACGGGGCGGTGGTCTTCATTCAGCAAATCCCAGGCGGTGTAAAATACCAGCTGCGCACGTTTTGCCAGCAAGGGGAAATTGATCTTGCTCACTTCATCGCCAACGCCGTGGTAATCGGCATGTACACCATTAAAATAAAATATGATCGGTACGCCGTAGCGGGCAAAATTGTAGTGATCAGAACGCTCATAAAAATGATTCGGATCGTTCAGGTCGTCGTACTTATAATTGAGGTCGAGTTTGGTATAGGTTTTATTCGCCTGCTCGTTCACTTTATGCAGGTCGGTGCTCAACATAGATGAGCCGATCACATATACATAATTTGCCGAATCGGGCTTGCCGATATATTCAGTGCCAACACGTCCTATCATATCAATATTCAAATCGGCAATGGTATTTGCTAAAGGGATAGCTGGATGATCGGTATAATACTCGGAGCCAAGCAAGCCTTTTTCTTCGCCCACGTTGCCTAAAAACAAGATGCTTCGGCGCGGGCCGTGACCATCTTTTTTAGCCTGGGTAAACGCACGTGCGATCTCAAGAATGCCGGTTGTGCCGGAGCCATCGTCATCGGCGCCGTTATTGATCCGGTCGCCTTTAGTGCCTTCAGGAAGCAGGCCGATGTGGTCGTAATGTGCCGAAATAACCAGTACTTCATCTTTTAATTTAGGATCCGATCCGGGTAAAAATCCTACTACATCAACCGCTTTTACATCTTTAGTTTCGGTAATATATGAGGTGGCAATATCCGCTTTGACCACCTGAGTCTTCGGTTCGCCCGATTCATCAATGGATGCCTTTAGCTGCTGGTAGGTTTTGCCTGAATTTTTTAATATCGCATCTGCAACCTCGGGCGTAATATTGTAAACAACTGCCGGGGTGTGATCGGGTTTTTCTTTTTTTATGGTTAAACGGCCCGCGCCCATCATACCGCCCATACGTTTTAGCATAGCGGCAACATTTGGCCCAACGGCCAAAATTAGCGCAGGGTTTTTGCTTTGTATAAACTGCAGCCGTTTACGGCGGTTAGTGGTCCAATCCGAGCGTTTTGCAGTACCTGATATTCTTGAAATGCCATTGCTGAACGGCTCACCGTCGTTGATATACAATACCACTTTGCCGGCAATGTCCATACCTTTTAAATCGTCATACTTATCTGCGCCTATGCCGTAACCGATAAACACAATATCATTAGCGGTTATCGTGCCTGCAGCTCCCGAGCCTGTGCCGTAAAAATCAGTTCCGCTTGTAAACATCATCCCATTTACCGTGAGTGATTTTACCTTAAAGGTATTTTCAGCCAGTGGTACGTCAAAAAAATAAGAACCGTTTACGGGCGGTTTCAATCCCATTTTCTGGAATTCACCGGCAATGTAATGCGCAGCTTTATCAGCGCCGGGCTTGCCGGTTTCGCGGCCTTCAAATTCATCGGAAGCCAGGATGCTTAAATGTTTTCGTGCAAGTTCCGGCGTAATCTCACCGGCGTATTTCATTGCCGTGCGGTTTTGCTGGGCGTATGCCCCGGCTATAAACCCGGTTAACGCGAGCGTAAAAATTGTTTTTCTCATATTTGGTTCAGTTGGTTCAATTGTTCATTGGTTCATTGGTAGGATGGGTATAAAGCGACCGGGTTCTACCTCACCTTTCACGTTTCAGCCCCTGCCGGCCGGTTTTACCTCTTCTTCAGCAGGTCATTTTATCTACACGGTTGGCATGGCGGCCGCCTTCAAATTCGGTGGATAAAAATGTTTGTACAATTTTTTTTGCTTCGTCGATTGAGATAAAGCGGGCGGGGATACAAACTATATTCGCATTGTTATGGCTGCGGGCGAGGGTGGCTAATTCTTCGTTCCAGCATATGGCTGCGCGTATGCCCTGGTGTTTATTTGCCGTTATTGCCACGCCGTTTGCGCTTCCGCAGATGAGGATACCGAAATTGAATTCGCCACTTTCAACGGCCGACGCTACAGGATGGGCGAAGTCGGGATAATCAACCGACGCAGATGAATAGGTGCCAAAGTCCTTTAGTTCTTCGGCGTACAAACTCCCGGTAATTTGCTGCTTGTACTCGAACCCTGCATGGTCGGCTCCGATAGCTATTTTTAGCCCGTTATTCATATTATTGTATTGAAAATTTGTTGATTTGAAAATTTGAAGATAGGGGATTTTGGTGAAACGGCACGTTTTATGATCAGTAGCAATTAAAATATTACAAAGATAACAACGGGTTTAAACCTATCACTACCCGGGCCGGTATCCTTTTCAAATTTATAGATTGTACGGTGGTAAACCGATCCCAATAATTTTACCTATGCGCCGTTTTGTGGCCCTTCGGTTTCCAGTTTCATTAATGCATAAAATAATCCGGTGCAATGCATGGCCTGGGCTATTTTATTATCGGTTAACAATTGCTTTATTTCTGCAATGGTATACTCCTCAACTACAATGTCCTCCTGGTCGTCAAGGGATTGTTCCTGCACTTTTTTGCCTCCTTTGGCCAGGTAAGTAAAAGCCTGGTTATTGCCGGTTGACGGATTCGGATATACCGAACATAAAAATTCAATGTCATCAAAAAGATAGCCGGTTTCTTCGAGCAGTTCGCGACGGATGGCCTCCTCGGGCAATTCGCCGTCGTCAACCACGCCGCCGGGTATCTCCAGTGAAACAATCTCTGCCGCATGCCGGTACTGGCGTACCATTAAAACTTTGTTGTCTTCGGTTAACGCAACCACGTTAACCCACGTTCCATATTCCAAAACGTAATAATCGTTAACGATATGCCCATCGGGCATTTCGCACTTGTCAATGCGCAATGTTGCCCAGCGGCCTTTATGTATATATTCGGATGAGAGTTTTTTCCAGGTAAGATTTTTATAGTTCATATTATCTGAACCGCTGATTTTATATGATTAGTATGATTTCGTTGATTTTCAAAGCATTCGAACGAATCTAATATTTTACTTATATCTCCTTTACTAAATAGGGTCTATCTTGATTACTCAGTTTAAAATGTCTGTGCTGTCTTTCTATGGACTAAACCGCTACCAGCTTCCGCTTGAACCGCCGCCGCCAAAATCGCCGCCGCCGAATCCGCCGAAGCCACCATCGCTATCGCCGCCGCCACCGCGTTCAGAAAAGCTGCCCCAGCCGCCACTTTCGCGGCCCAGCATGGCGCCTCCAAGAAACCACCAGAACGGGCTGGCGCCGCCGCGGCCGCCAATGATATGGCCACCACCGCCGCCACTGCCGCGAATAACCACAATAATAATAATGATTACGATAATGAAGAGAAGGCCATAGCTGCCGCCGCCATCTTTTTTGGCATAACGGGGTTTGTTCGCAGCTTTATATTCGCCCTTCATGTATTTCATCAGGTCGTTGGTGCCCGCGTCTATTCCCCCATAATAATCGTTTTGCTTAAACCGGGGTGTAATATCGTTTTGAATGATCTCGTGAGTGACAGCATCCGGAACTCCGCCTTCCGCACCATAACCCGTCTGGATTGAAAGCTTGTGGTCGGCCATGGCAATAAGCAGCAATATACCGTTGTTTTTTCCTTTGGAGCCAATGCCCCAGGCACGGCCAAGTTTTTGACCGTACTCGTTGATGTCGTATTCACCGACAGATTTGAGTATCACTACGGCTATCTGTGTGGATGTTGAATCGTCAAAAGCCACCAGTTTATTTTCAAGGCGCTGTTTGTCATCCGCAGATAGCGTATTGGTATAATCGGTAACAAGGGTATTCGACTTTGGCGGAAGCTGCTGTGCAAAAGCCATTAGGCCGGCAACCAGCAGCAAAAAGAATATCGTAAGTTTTTTGAACATGAGTTTAGGTTTTATTCGCCGTCCATAAAGGCTATGTCATCGGGTAATTCGTTGGTGTCGCCCGATTCGTGAGGGAAGAATTTTTGAAGGTGTTCGCCCGCTATTTCAAGGCCGGTAACAATTCCTTCAACCAGGTTGCCTTGTTTAAAGTGTTCAAGCATGTCTTCTTTGGTGTCATCCCAAAAATTTTCCGGAACTACCTTGTTTATACCCGCATCACCTATAATGGCAAACTTACGGTCGACAGTGGCTACGTAAATCAATACGCCGTTACGCAACTTGGTTTTGTGCATGTCTAGCTGGTGAAAGTATTTCGCCGCGCGGTCAAGCACGCTTTCACTGCATGTTTTTTCAATGCAAACCCGCAACTGGCCGGAGGTGTGTTTTTCGGCCCCTTCAATTGCCTTGCGGATACGTTCCTGCTCGTCGTCGTTAAATACTGCCATAGTTGTTTAATTTTTGAATTACTGCTCTATAGAATTATTGAATTGATTAGCGCCAATCAATAATTCTATAAATCAATAATCAGTAATTGTTAAAACGATACTTTCGGTGCTTTGTCTGCCCCGGCTTCCGCGGTAAAGCTTCCCTTTTCGTGAAAACCGAACATGCCCGCAGTAATATTAGCAGGGAATGAACGGATTGTAGTATTGTATTGCTGCACCGCGTCGTTAAAATCAAGCCGTGCTACGTTAATGCGGTTTTCGGTTCCTTCAAGCTGTGCCTGTAAGGTAGTAAAGTTATCATTGGCTTTAAGCGTCGGGTAGTTTTCAGATGCTACCAGTAAACGACCTAAAGCGGTGCTTAATTGTCCTTGTGCAGCCTGGTATTTTTGTATGCTTTCGGGAGTAAGTTTAGTAGGGTCAACCTGTATTGAAGTGGCGCGCGCACGGGCATTGGTTACATCAACAAGGGTGCTTTTTTCAAAATTAGCAGCGCCTTTTACGGTCGCAACCAGGTTGGGTATAAGATCAGAGCGCCGCTGGTATTGCGACTGAACCGCACCCCATTTGGCCTTAACGGTTTCGTCTTTTGCTACCATGCTGTTATAACTGCATGAACCCATCAGAACGATTACAATAAGTGCACCTATTACGATTAGAAGATTTTTCATTTTTTTATTCTTTAGATTTAGTATGTGAATTTACAAAACTTAGATGACAAAGGGTATACCGTTGTTACAATTTATGGATTGTTATGCCATAATGGCTGATTGGGATTGCCAGAAAGTTTGGAGATTTATTTTATAATTACCACTGCCGCGCTTCCTGCAGGCACTTCAACGGTAACGCTATTTTGATTAGTGAGGCGTTGTTCAGGTACGTTGGTGGCAAAGGTGCCATCGGTGTTTACTATGCTGCCGCCAAAAGTAGTTCCGGTAGACAGGTTTATGCCGTCGCCGGAAAGCCGGGCGATTTTAACGGTCGAGGCGGGTTTGCTAAGATTGACTGTGAATGAAAAGTTAGTTTTAATTTCCTTATTAATCAGCGTTATCGCATACGATTTATCTGCACTTACGCATGCATGCGCTTCTACGCGAAAGCGCCCTGCATTGAGCTTTACAGGAACAATACTTTGGCCGACCGCGCCGTATTTAAATGCAAGCATGGCATAGTATTCCGGGCGTGGTCCTATTGTGCCGCCTTCAATACCTAAGGGTGAGTATACGAAAAACTCGCCGCCGCCATGGAAGTTGATGCCCTGGCCTTTATTTTCTGCTACAGTCCACATAAAATCCAACGCCCATAATGCCGAAGCAAATACGTTGCTCACCCCTTTTTTACCGCCGCCATACACACTGTTACCCTCGGAAATGCGGAATGGTAAGTGATATTTAGCTGATGTATTATAGAGTGTGGCAAGATATTCGGGCAGTTTTGGATTTTGAACGAGGATATCATTATAAGTGATCGATGACAGCGAAGCCGGACCGGTTGCATAGTAATGCCCGTCAACTATTTTAATATTTTTGTTCTCAGCAGCTGTAAAACTCGTCAGCCATTTATTATTAAACGGAGTTATATCGGGTCCGGCAAACGGTGCGTGAGGGTCGGCTTTTCTCACCGCTTTTAAATAAGTGTCCCATTCGTTTTGAAAATCAGCATACCCGAATTTAGATGTTCGGACAGTTTTGGAAAACATATCAGGCTCGTTGCCTGATTGTAGGGCGTAAAGTGAATTTTTCAAGCTTTTATGAACGTACACCGCTTCGCTGGCAGCACCCTGCGGATTAAAATATGCCAGATTCAATCCAAAAACTACCGGCCAGCCAATGGCTTTCGAAAATGCTGTTAGCCGGTCTATATCAGTAGTTGTAAGTGATTTTGCCGGCGTTTGACTTGTCCGGGCTTTTCCGGTCCATATGATCTCGTTGCTTGTATTGCCGCCTATTCGTAATACGCCGTCGCCGAGATTTTTTATCAACTGGATAAGCGTTTTGTTATTTTCATCCAAATAATCGGGATTATCAGCTAAAATAGCCGTTTCATAACTTAATCCCGCGAAATTTTCCGGAATGCGATACCCGGTTTTATTTTGATCCAGTTCGACTTTAATAGGTATGGTGTAACCGATCAGCCGGTCGGTATGGCTTTCAAAAGCTAGAGCAGGGGTTACGGTCTTAGAAACTTCTTTTCTACAGGAAATTAGTATGATCGCCATCAAAATGGCCAACCAGTTTTTTTTCATCACATCTATTAATGAGAGCGTTATCGGCCGTTAAGGTACACATTAAGCAGGAAGTTTTATAATTTTGAAATAAAAAACGGTCGCAACAATACGCATTATTGTGTTACCCGGCCAGGCAATGTTCTTCACGGGCGGTAAGGCGGCCTATCATTTCCTTTAAAATGTTCCTGGCCCGGTGCAGTGTGGTGCGCGATAATAATTCCGTCATGCCCAGGGTTTGGCCGATCTCCTGGTGCGAATAACCTTCAACGGCATATAAATTGAATACCGAGCGGTAGGTTTCAGGCAGCTTCTGTATTATTTTCAGCAGGTCCTTTACTTCCAGCCCGTGATCGTTGTAGCTATTACCGAACGAGTTGCTTTCCTCAGGAAAATCCTCCACCAAAATCATAGGGCGTAGTTTGCGGTACCTTGATATGGCGCAATGCACCATAATGCGGCGTATCCATCCCTCCAGGTTACCCTCGCCACGATATTTATGCACATTGTTAAACATCTTGATAAAGCCTTCCTGTAAAATATCCTGCGCCTCGTCTCTGTCGTTCGCATAGCGCATGCACACTGCCAGCATTTTGGGTGCTAATTTTCGGTACAAAAGCTCCTGTTGCTTGCGGTCGTTTCTAAGGCACCCTTCCCACATTTGAGCTAAATTACTATCGGCGGTCATCATCTTGTTGTGTTTGGCAGACGTATGCCAATGTTGATGCCCATATTGTAAAAATCTAGTTGTCAATAGTTTGTGTTATAATAAACTCTACGAAACTGTTCGTTTTCGTACGGTTGATGTATGAAGGCGGACGATTTGGCCTCACCCCAATCCTTCTCCATGGGAGAGAGGTTTAATGGCCGGACAAAGGCCAGACAGCTTTATGATAGCGTGATCCATAAATACGTCTAAACCTTTTCCTACCTTTGCCCTATCCGGGATAAAAACCCGGCGACTAAATGATAAAAGAATTAGAAATTGTTTGCCCGCCCGGGCAGCAGGAAGATGAAAGCGTTTTAAAAAATATCGCGGCCTCATCGCTGAATATATCCCGGCAAAAAATATCAGGCTTAAAAATTCTCAAACGGTCGATTGATGCCCGCGGCCGCAAGGTAGTTTACCGCATGCAGCTGCAGGTTTTTATCGACGAGGTTTTTGCACCCGAGACCTTTTCAGTTAAATACCCGGATGTAAAAACCAGCAAGCCAGTGATCATTGTGGGTGCAGGCCCGGCGGGTTTATTTGCCGCGCTGCAATGCATAGAGTTGGGTTTAAAACCGATTATTTTGGAACGCGGCAAAGATGTTAAACAGCGGCGCCGCGATTTGGCTAACATCAACAAGCAGGGCGTGGTGAACCCGGAATCAAACTATTGCTTTGGCGAGGGCGGCGCGGGGACTTATTCGGATGGCAAGCTATATACCCGCTCAACCAAACGCGGCGATGTGAATGCAGTTTTAAAAACCTTCGTAGCTCACGGCGCGACTGAAGATATTTTGATTGACGCACGTCCGCATATTGGTACTAATAAGCTTCCGCAAATTATCACCTCCATAGCCGAAAGCATATTGAATGCCGGCGGCGAAATCCGTTTTGATACAAAGGTTACTGCGCTTCAGGTTGATTTTGGTAAGATAAAAGGCGTTGAGCTGGCAACCGGCGAAAAGATAAATGCCGGTGCTGTGATACTGGCTACCGGGCATTCGGCACGGGATATTTTTGAGATGCTGCACCGGCAAAATATTTTAATTGAGGCTAAGCCATTTGCGTTAGGTGTTAGGATCGAGCACCCGCAGGAAATAATTGACCGGGCGCAATACCATTGCGAGTACCGCGGCCCGGATCTGCCGCCATCTTATTATAACCTGGTGGAGCAGGTTGAAAACCGTGGCGTGTTTTCCTTTTGCATGTGCCCCGGCGGCATCATCGCACCCTGCGCGACGGAAGCGAATGAAATTGTTGTAAACGGCTGGAGCCCATCCAAACGGAATAACCCCTTTGCCAATTCGGGAACGGTTGTTCAGGTTAACCTGGAGGATGTGGCTGGTGATAATGATGAACCGCTTAAAATGCTGCGTTTTCAAAAGGAGGTTGAACATTTGGCGTTTAAAGCAGGTGGCGGAAACCTGGTAGCGCCCGGCCAGCGTATGGTTGATTTTGTTGCGAACCGCGTATCTGCCAATTTGCCTGTAAACTCGTACCTGCCCGGCACAAAAAGTGTCGCGTTAAGCGAAATATTACCGGCATGGATAACCGGGCGGCTGCAAAAAGCACTGCCCGCTTTCGGCCGTAAGATGAAAGGCTACTATACCAATGACGCTATTTTGGTAGGTGTTGAATCGCGAACCTCATCGCCGGTTAAGGTACCGCGGGATAAAGAAACGCTGCAGCATCCGCAGGTTTCGGGGTTATTTCCCTGCGGCGAGGGTGCCGGTTACGCGGGTGGCATAATTTCTGCTGCTATTGACGGAATAAATTGCGCCACAGCCGCTTCAAAAGTTTTATCATGACCAGATCAGAACAAATTAAACAAAACCTGGAGCAGGTATTATCGGGCAAGCCCTGGTACGGGCAGGCAGTTTATGCCATAATTGACAAGGTAAGCTTTGAATCGGCTTATGAAAAGCCACAAGGCTCGGTGCATAACATAGCAGGCATTGTACTGCACATGCTGGCGTGGACCGAAGAGGTGCTTGACCGGTTGAACGGTATGGAAGCGAGTATACCATCAAGCGGCGACTGGCCCGATCCCGGGAAACCGGACGAGCAAAAATGGCAGAACTATGTCAACGACCTAAAACTGGTTAACGTAAATTTGTTGGGCGCTATTCAAAATTTCCCGGACGAAGACTGGGATGAGTTGATTAATGACACACGCGAAACGGAGCCGGTTATTACTTATGAAAATTTGATCGCAGGGTTTATTCAGCATCAAATTTATCATGCCGGGCAAATCGCATTATTAACTAGGATCACAACATAGGATAATATGGCTGATAAAAAAACTTTAGTATTAGGCGCTACACCAAATTCAGGACGATACGCATACCTGGCAGCTAATAGGTTAGTACGAAGCGGGCACAGCATTGTGAATGTTGGCATTAAAGAGGGAGAAGTTGCAGGCATACCGATTGAAAAACCGGAAATTATTCATACTGACATCGATACCATCACTTTATATGTAGGCCCGCAACACCAGCAAGAGCTGTACGATTATATTCTCGACACGCACCCCAAACGCATCATTTTTAATCCCGGTACCGAGAATTCTGAACTACGCCGTATGGCTAACGATAAAGGGATTGAAACGGAATATGCGTGTACGCTGGTTTTGTTGTCTATAGGGCAGTATTGATGTTGTAGAGACGCAATGCATTGCGTCTCTACGCGAGGCTTGAACATATTTCCTTTATAGAACCGCTGATCGGCTTAAATTCAATCCTGATAGCCCTCTCCAACCGTGCTTTAGCGATGGAGCTTGGAGACTGTATTGAAAGCGGTAACACACAAGTTTACTTTTTTAACAAGCTGTTTTCCCCGTAGGGGATACCTATTTGTAGAAAATAAAATAATCCGCCAAAGCAGGGTTTTAAATGACAGACCTACAAATCGATTGCCCCTACAGGGCAAAAATAGGTTCATCGCTCTCAAAAAAATATTTATACGTGATAGCCGGGAAAGGTGGAGGAAGAAGTTTATATGCTTTTCATCGACTGCATACCTCTTTTATCGTATCGCTAATTGGTTTAAATTCAATGCCGACAGCCTTTTTAATTTTTGAATTGTCATAGTTGCGGGTAATAGTTGCGGCCTCTGCCGAAACCTTATCTATCGCGGGCGCTTTGCCGGTTAATGCCCCAATAATTTTTGCGCCGCGCCAGGCCAGGCCCATCATCCAGCTGCTTGCATGATTTGCCGGGGCGGGTATTTTAAAGCAGTTGGCAATTTCAGCAGTTATCTGTTTGTAATCGCGATTTTCGGCGCTAATGATAAAACGTTCAGCATGTATATCGCTTTTCATCAATGTGATCATGCTTTTAGCCACATCTTCCACATCCACAAACCCGGAACTGCCATCAGTATAAAATTTTAGCCCCTTCCTTACCGTTTCAAACAACCGCCCGCTGCCTTTGATACCGGCATTCGCGCCGATGATAATAGAGGGGTTGACGATCACCGCATCCAGACCCTCGGCGATGCCGCGCCACACTTCCATCTCGCTTTCCAGCTTTGATATGGCATAGCCATCGGTTTCGGTAGCGAGATCAAGATGATGGTTTTCGGTAATCAGTTCGCCGGGTTTTGCAAGGCCGATGGCAGCAACTGAGCTGACATGCACCAATCGCAAGGGCTGCAGCAAACACAAATTAACCAGGTTTGCAGTGCCGGTAACGTTAGTACATATCATTTCTTTTTTGTCCGCTTGCTTCAGCGAAACCCAGGCCGCGCAATGATAAACCTGGGTGATCCCTTTCAGTGCATCTTCCAAAGCAAAAATGTCCATCAGATCGGCATTAAGCCACTCAATTTGTTTTTCATATGGTGACAAAATCCCCGGAATAGTCGAGTTTTGGCGTTTAGTGCAACGTATGCGAGCGCCCTGCCCTGCCAGCTGCCTGGCCAGCTCTGCTCCTAAAAATCCTGTTGCGCCCGTAACTAAAATCATTTGATGCTGTCTGCAATGAGCAGATGTGCAAATGTGCAGATTTCAGATGTGTTTATATGAAAAGGGGGAATATTTTGTGGCACGAGTGGCGCAGTTGTCGCACCTGGCGCACTGCGCCAGGTGCTGAGAAAGACGGACTTCTTTTATTCATCCATAATTCCGGTTCACCCAAAAAAATCTGCACATTTGCACATCTGAAATCTGCACATTAACAAAATGTCTCTATCTGATTTTTTTACACCGGTTGACCAAAAAAAAATGATCCCCGCAAAGGGCTATTACAGCAGTCAGCTGGGTAGTAAGATCGATGTGTTTCCGCAAGGTTTTTCCGACCCGGATCACCAGATAGACATCGCGCTGATTGGTGTGCAGGAAGATCGCAATGCCACCGACAACTCCGGCTGCGCACTGGGGCCGGATTATATCCGCGAAAAGCTTTACCTGCTAAACGAGGGAAACTACCCGACAAAAATTGCCGACCTGGGTAACATCCGGCGGGGCGAAACGGTGACCGATACCTATATCGCCTTGAAGACAGTCGTAACAGAATTGGTTAAAAAAAATATTATCCCGGTTATTTTAGGCGGCGGACAGGACCTTACCTATGCCCAGTACATGGCCTACGAAACGCTGGAGCAAAAAGTTGATCTGGTGGTTGTCGATTCGCATTTTGACCTGGATGACAGTGAAGGTGGCGAAGGCATCGAAACCACCTCCGGCTCGTATCTCAACAAAATATTCTTGCACGAACCCAATTACCTGTTCAATTACAGCAACCTGGGCTACCAGGTATATTTTGCCAGTCAGGACAGTTTGCGGGTGATGGAAAAACTCTATTTTGATATTCACCGCCTGGGCGAGATAACGGGGAATATTGCAGTAAGCGAGCCCATTATTCGTAATGCAGATATTATCAGCTTTGACATCGGCGCTATCCGCTCGGCCGAAGCAATGGGTAATGCCAATGCCAGCCCGAACGGTTTTACCGGCGCCGAGGCTTGCCAACTGGCGAGGTATGCGGGGTTTAATGACAAACTAAGCTCGATCGGCTTTTATGAATTTAACCCGGCGTACGACAGCAACGGCCAGACAGCGCTACTTATGGCACAGATGATATGGTATTTTATCGATGGTGTGTATAACCGTAAGCGTGATTTCCCGCTTACGCCGAAGTCGCAATACCTGATATATAAAACAAGCCTGAAACACGAAGGGCACGAGCTGGTATTTGTAAAAAGTAAAAAATCCGACCGGTGGTGGATGCAGGTGCCTTACCCTACCGGCGGTTCGCGTAACGAGCGCTTTCATTTGGTTTCGTGCAGGTATGATGATTATAAAATGGCCGTTTCGGGCGAAATGCCTGACCTTTGGTGGCGTACCTACCAAAAATTAAACTGATCAGGGATAATTGATTTCTGATTTTAACGTTATCACAGCTTACATTTAAACACTGAATGAAGAAGATATTTTTTTATATCATAGGATTTTTGCCGCTTATAGCGTTTTCGCAAACGCCTGAAACTTTCACAATAAAAAGCCAGGTTGGACACCTGAATGCCCCTGCTAAGGCTTACCTTATTTACCAGCCGGGCGCCAATCGCTTAGTCGATTCAGCACAGATTACCAATGGGAGCTTTACGTTTACAGGCCAGGTGATGAATCCAGTAAATGCATTTTTGGTACTTGATCACCGGGGCGTTGGTTTTACCAAACTTGACAGTACGGCCGACGTATTAAGCTTTTATATCGAGAAAGGCGAGCTTGCCGTAAATAGCCCTGATTCAGTTTCAAAAGCAATCATCGCAGGATCGAAGATAAACGACGATAATAAACTATTATTGACCCGGCTCAAGCCGGTAATAGCCAAGGCCAAGGCATTGCAGGCGCAGGTAAAATCGGCATCAACAGCGCAAAAGAATACGGTTGAGTTCCAAAACTCGATGCAAGCCAAATACAAAGAATTGCAGGCAGAACAAAAGGCGACGCTTAAAAGCTTTATACTGGCCAATCCCGATAGCTATTTGAGCTTGATTGCACTAAGCTCGGTAGGCGGCCCTTCGCCTGATCCGGGTGAATTAGAACCGCTATATAACTCGCTGTCACAACGGATAAAAGAGACCGAAACGGCCAAAGTTCTAAAAAAAGCGCTCGACGGGTTAAAAACCACGTCTGTTGGCTCTATAGCGCCCGATTTTACACAAAGCGATGTGAACGGTGCCCCCGTGAAGCTTTCGTCCTTCCGCGGAAAATATGTACTGGTTGACTTTTGGGCATCGTGGTGCGGCCCCTGCCGGCAGGAAAACCCGAATGTTGTAAAAGCCTACAATAGGTTTAAAGAGCGGAACTTTACCATACTTGGCGTATCGCTCGACAGGGAAACCGGAAAATCGGACTGGATCGCGGCTATCAAACGCGACGGACTTGTTTGGACACAGGTATCCGACCTGAAATTTTGGCAAAACGAGGTGGCGGTATTATATGATGTACGGTCAATTCCGGCAAACTTCCTGATCGACCCGAACGGGAAGATCATCGCCCGCGATTTACGCGGAAGCGACCTGGAGAATAAATTGGAAGAAGTTTTAGCGAAAACGCATTAACAGCCAAAGTCTTACCATATTTTTAATTGATAATTTAATCACAACATTCTATATTGCAGGATAAATAAACCGCAATGAAAAGAATCGCTTTGATGGCGCTGGCATGTTTGCCCACGATGGTTTTCGCCCAGGAGGGGAAATATATAGTAAAAGGCACTATAGGGACATATAGCGCCCCAGCTAAAGTATACCTGCGATACAGCCTCGATGGCAAAACCGCTATTACAGATTCCACCATGTTAAAAAATGGCGCATTCGAATTTAGCGGTAAAGTTGGTGCGATGCCATCGAACGCGTACCTTTTATTTAGCGAAAAAGGCACCGGTCCGGCTTATAAAGATTACAGGATGATATACCTCGAACCCGGGGTGATCACCATTACCTCACCGGCGAATGATCTAAAGGCAAACGCTACTGTTAAAGGCCCAAAAACCAATACCGATAACGAAAATTTCCAGCTGGCATATAAACCGATCAACGATGCACAAAAAGTGATCGACGATAAAGAAAAAGCGGCTACTCCGGAGCAGAAGAACTCGCCTGAATGGATAAAACAGGATAAGCTTGAGCAAAAGGAACTGGATACCCGTGAAATTGCCATGAACAAAAAGTTCATAAAGGAAAACCCGGATTCATACATCAGCCTGAACGCGCTGGAAAATTATGCATATAGTGCCGATTATGTAGACATCGCCCCTTTATTTGAAGGGCTAACACCTGCAATAAAGCAATCGGAGAACGGCAAAAAGTTTGCTGAACGGTTGCCCAAACTGAAAGCTGTTGCTTTAGGCGCTATGGCGCCCGAGTTTACCGAAGCCGATACCAGTGGCAAAATGGTTAGCCTATCATCATTCAGAGGCAAATATGTACTTGTTGATTTTTGGGCATCGTGGTGCGGCCCGTGCCGTCATGAAAACCCGAATGTGGTAAAAGTTTTCAATCGCTATAAAAATCAAAAATTCACCATACTTGGCGTATCGCTCGACAGACCGGGAGCAAAAGAGAAATGGTTAAAGGCCATCCATACCGATGGCTTAGCCTGGACACAAGTATCCGACCTGCAATTCTGGAACAGTAAAGTTGCCGGGCTATATGTTGTGCGCGGCATCCCGCAAAACTTCTTGCTTGACCCTAACGGGAAAATCATTGGAAAAAATCTTAGAGGTGATGACCTTGAAGATAAATTAGCTGAGATTTTTGGCAAGGCTGAAGGTGGGGAAGCAGGGAAATCGAAGTAATCTGACAGAAATAGGAGCATTAAGCCGGACTTTAACAAATTGTATAACTGAGTATATTCAGTAAATTTGTGTAATGTACAATACGCAACAAATATTAGCTATTCTTAAAAAGCAGAAGCGGGACCTGGAGAAAAAATATCCAATTTCTGAATTGGCATTATTTGGTTCCTATGCAAGAGGGGATAATCACTAAAAAAGCGATATTGATATACTGGTTGACTTTAATGGAAGAATCGGGATAGAGTTTATTTCACTTGCTCACGAGCTGGAGGATATCTTTCATACCAAAGTCGACCTGGTTTCCCGAAAGGGCATTAAGCTTAAATACCTTCCATTCGTTGAAAAAAATCTGATTCATGTCTGAGCGGACCGACCTCTCAGTTTCTTTGGACTTTACTGTCCCGATGGCTATTGGGATCCGACTTTTCGGACTGCCCTACAACAAATCAAACCCAATATCCTTCCTAAAATACATGCCATCGTAGTAAATGCGGCTGGCATCTGCTGTAGCCTGCTGCAGGGCAGTAAACAAGTCATCCTGCAAAGAGGTAACTGCCAGTACACGGCCGCCGGACGTTTTTACGGTATCGTTATCCTTGTATGTGCCGGCATGAAAAACCTGCGAATCGCGGACGTTTTCGGTGCCTGTTACTACCTTATCTTTTAAATATTCTCCCGGGTAACCGCCTGCAACCATCATTACGGTAGCGGCGATTTTTGGCGATATGGTTAGCTCCTTTTCATTTAGGTTGCCTTCCGCAACGCCGCAAAGCAAGTCGGCAAAATCGGATGTTATCCTTGTCATCACACTTTCGGTTTCGGGGTCCCCCATGCGGCAGTTGTATTCGATCATATAAGGATCGCCATCGCAATTCATCAGGCCGATGAAAATAAAGCCTTTGTATGGGATGTTCTCTTTCTTCAAGCCCTCAACAGTCGGGATAATTACCCGGTCCTCCACCTTTTTCATAAACTCCGCATCGGCAAATGGTACTGGTGAAACCGAACCCATACCGCCGGTATTTAATCCCGTGTCACCCTCGCCAATTCGTTTATAATCCTTGGCTTCGGGTAAAATTTTATAGTGGGTGCCGTCTGTCATTACAAAAACGGAAAGTTCAATCCCCTGTAAAAACTGCTCAACCACCACTTTCGAACTGGCCTCGCCGAATTTTGCTTCGGTTAGCATTTCAAGGAATTCCTGCTGGGCTTCCTGCAAACTTGCGCAAATTAATACCCCCTTGCCCGCAGCCAGGCCGTCGGCTTTTAAAACCACGGGTAATCCGGCAGTTGCCAGGTATTCAAATCCTTCCTGCAAAGTTTCCCTTGTAAAAGTTTTGGATGCAGCTGCGGGGATATTGTGCCGCACCATAAACTGCTTCGAGAAATCCTTACTTCCCTCAAGCTGTGCACCCTCGCGCTGCGGTCCGATTACTGGGACGCTTTTCAACTGCTCATCCGCCAGGAAAAAATCGTGTATGCCTTTAACCAGCGGCTCTTCGGGGCCAACCAAAACCAATTGTATGCTATTACTCAACACAAGCCGCTTAATGCCTTCAAAATCAGTGACCTTGATATTGACGTTGGTGCCGTATTGCCCTGTACCTGCGTTTCCGGGGGCAATAAAAAGTTTGTCGCACTTAGCGCTTTGTGATAATTTCCAGGCGAAGGCGCTTTCCCTTCCGCCTGAACCGAGTAGCAGGATATTCATGCGTCAAAGATATGCTTTTGATGCGCAAGTTTGAACCTATAATTGTATATAGGATTTGGCGGAAGCCGAATTATCTGGCTGGGTTATAAGTTATAGAATTATCTTTACGTCATGTCAAAAAGATCGGACCGGTACAGGAAGCTGCCAATTTTTAAAAAGGCAGATGAAATATATGAGTTGGCCAATGTGATAGCTCAAGCATTAAAGGAAGACGATAAGAAAGAACACCTTGCCGGCGAAATTATTGGCAACGCCATGCTTATCCAGGTAAAATTAGCTGGAGCCGAGGGCGGCGGCCTGTACTCGCTCAGGATGCAAAATGCTGTTTTAATAAAGTTGGCGGTTCAGGATATGTTCAACGCGGTATCGTTCGCGGCGATGGTTGAAATCAATGAAGAGGATTACGTTGACCTGATGCGTGAAAAAGTCGAGGAGTTTCGCCTCGAGTTTGTGGAGTGGATAAGGGCATTTGATAAAACATACGACATTCCCGATAACTGGGGTATTCGCTATGATTGCAGCACGCCCGAACAGGAAAAGCTGGAGGCCCTGATGTTTGATGATGATAAGTTCGACGAAAAACAGGACGAGCATTTTTTTGACGATTTTGATACGGATGAAGGGATTGACGAAGATGAACCGGACGAAAAAGAATAAACTATTTGTTGGTTATTAGATCAGAAAGCAATTTCGCTATTAGAGAACCTCTTTGGACTTTACCCTTTTTTCTTTTTAAGCGGTAATCCTTTCACTGTAAAAACTGTAACTTTGCCTGTCATAATGGCTCATAATTGCTGATGGCGCAATTGTTGAGTTTGTAGCACCATATCGAAATTATATGTTAGATTTTATAAGTAAGCTTTTTGGAAACAAGTCGGAACGGGATGTTAAGAGTTTATTACCGTTGGTTGAAAAAGCAAAAGCTGAATTTGCAAAGCTGGACCAGATAAGCAATGACGAGCTAAGGGCCAAAACAATAGGTTTTAAAGAAACCATTGCTGAAGGATTAGCCGCTATCGACAGCGAAATACAGGCGATAAGGGAAAGAACTGAAAACAACCCTGACCTTGAAGTAAGCGAGAAGGTTGAGCTTTATACCCAACTGGATAAGCTCGAAAAAGACCGTAACAAAGAACTGGAAGTTATTTTGATGAAGATACTTCCTGAAGGTTTTGCAGTTGTTAAAGAAACTGCGCGCCGGTTTAAAGAAAATAAAACGGTTGAAGTTACCGCGACCCAGTTTGACCGCGACATTGCGGCCCGTAAAGCAAACGTTGTAATAAAAGGAGATAAGGCGATACACCATAATACCTGGCTTGCAGCCGGCAACGAAGTGACCTGGGATATGGTACACTACGATGTTCAGCTGTTGGGAGGTATCGTATTGCACCAGGGTAAAATTGCCGAGATGGCGACAGGTGAAGGTAAAACGCTGGTGGCAACGCTTCCGGCTTACCTGAACGCGCTGGCTGGGCAAGGTGTACATATTGTAACGGTGAATGACTACCTGGCACGACGTGACTCGGAGTGGATGGGGCCTTTATATGAGTTCCACGGTTTATCGGTTGATTGTATTGATAAGCACGAACCCAATTCGGAAGAACGCCGGGCGGCTTACATGTCGGATATTATTTTTGGTACCAATAACGAATTTGGTTTTGACTACCTGCGTGACAATATGACACGCAGCCCTGAAGAATTAGTTCAGCGCAAGCTTCATTTTGCCATGGTGGATGAGGTTGACTCGGTATTGATCGATGATGCCCGTACACCGCTGATCATATCCGGCCCGATACCGCGCGGAGACGAGCATGAGTTTTACGAGTTAAAACCACGCATCGAGCGTTTGGTTAACGCGCAAAAAACATATGTGAACTCCGTTTTAAACGAGGCTAAAAAATTGATCGCCGAAGGCAAAACCGGTCCGGATGAAGGCGGTTTGGCGTTATTGCGTGCTTTTAGGGGATTGCCAAAAAGCAAAGCATTGATCAAATATTTAAGCGAGGGCGCCAACAGGCAGCTTTTGTTAAAAACAGAAAACTTCTACATGCAGGACCAAAGTAAGGAAATGCATAAGGTAGATGCTGAGCTGTTTTTTGTGATCGACGAAAAAAATAACCAGGTTGAACTGGCTGAAAAGGGAATTGAGCTGATCACAGCATCGGGCGAAGACCCTGCATTTTTCGTGATGCCCGATGTAGGCACCGAAATTTCGGAAATTGAAAAATCAAGCCTTCCGGCAGAGGATAAGATCGCACAGAAGGATGAGCTGATGCGCGATTTCTCGATTAAGTCGGAGCGTATCCACTCGGTAAACCAGTTACTAAAAGCATATACGCTGTTCGAAAAGGATACGGAATACATTTTGGACGATGGCAAGGTAAAGATCGTTGACGAACAAACCGGCCGTGTGTTGGATGGGCGGCGTTATTCCGATGGTTTGCACCAGGCGATCGAGGCCAAGGAAAATGTGACCGTTGAGGATGCTACCCAAACGTTCGCGACTATTACGCTGCAAAATTATTTCAGGATGTACCACAAGCTTTGCGGTATGACCGGTACGGCCGTTACGGAAGCTGGCGAGTTCTGGGAAATTTATAAGCTTGATGTGGTTGAAATACCGACCAACACTTCAATAAGCCGTGATGACAGGCAGGATTTGGTTTACCGCACTGTACGCGAAAAATATAACGCGGTGGCCGAAGAAATTGTGAAACTGACGCAGGCCGGCAGGCCGGTGCTGGTAGGTACTACATCGGTTGAAATTTCGGAATTGTTAAGCCGTATGCTTAAGCTGCGTGGTATTAAGCACAACGTGCTGAACGCAAAGATGCACCAAAAGGAAGCCGACATTGTTGCGGAAGCCGGCCAATCAGGCACAGTAACCATTGCCACCAACATGGCAGGCCGTGGTACGGATATAAAATTAGGGCCGAATGTTAAAGACGCCGGTGGTTTAGCCATTGTGGGTACCGAACGGCACGAGTCGCGCCGTGTTGACCGCCAGTTGCGCGGTCGTGCGGGCAGGCAGGGCGACCCGGGTTCGTCACAATTCTTTGTTTCGCTCGAGGATAACCTGATGCGTTTGTTTGGGTCGGAAAGAATATCGAACCTGATGGTACGCATGGGAATTGAAGAAGGCGAAGTGATACAGCACTCGATGATCTCAAAATCTATAGAGCGCGCGCAGAAGAAGGTGGAAGAGAACAACTTTGGTATACGTAAGCGTTTGCTGGAGTATGACGACGTGATGAACTCGCAGCGTACGGTTATATACGCCAAACGTAAAAATGCCCTGTTCGGCGAACGTCTCGACGTTGATTTGAACAACACCATTTTTGATGTTGTTGAAGATATCGTATCCGAATATAAGGAAGTGAATAACCCCGAAGGTTTCAGGCTTGAGATGATCCGGTTATTCGCGATAGATGTGAACGTTTCAGATGCAGACTTTACCAATACTTCGGCCAATAAATTGGTTGATAGTATCTTTCACGAGGTAAGCGAGTTTTATAAGCATAAGCAGGAAGCGATCGCTAAACAGGCGTTCCCCGTTTTAAAAGACGTGTTCGATACCCGGGGCGATTATGTTGAGAATATCGTGGTGCCGTTCACCGATGGTGTACACGGTTTGCAGGTTTCGGTGCCGCTAAAAAAGGCCATCACTAATAAGGGTGTGGAAGTATTTAAATCATTCGAGAAAAACGTTACCCTGTACCTGATCGATGATGCATGGAAAGAGCATTTGCGCGAGATGGATGAGTTGAAACAGTCGGTACAAAATGCGGTATACGAACAAAAGGACCCATTGCTGGTTTACAAGTTCGAAGCTTTCGAATTATTCCGCCAGATGCTGGCAACTGTAAACAAGGAGTTGGTAAGCTTCCTTTTCAGGGGAGGCATCCCGGTGCAGCAGCAGCCCGACGAAATTCGCGAAGCAAAGCCGCAGCCAAAGCTCGATCTTAGAAATATGCGTACTTCAAAGCCCGAGCTGGTAGGTGAAGCCAATGGCGTACCAATGGACGACACTCGCGAGCTGCAAAAAACAGCGCCGGTACGTGTTGAAAACAAAATAGGCAGAAATGATCCTTGTCCTTGTGGCAGCGGGAAGAAATATAAAAATTGCCACGGGGTAGGGCAGGTATAATATCTAATTTAAAGCGTCATTGCGAGGCAGGTCAATTAGGTGAGAGTTCTTCTAGTTGCTCTGTGCAGCATAGAGATTGCTTCGTTCCTCGCAATGACGAATAGTTTATTTTTGAAATGAAAAAAGCAAAATCATATTCCGCAGCTATCTACAGCCTGGCAATGGTTTGCTTTTTTTTCATTATAACCTTTTCACCCGCCACATCATTTGCCCAAACACGCGGCAAGGTTGAAGTAGTAAAGGACCCACTCATAGATACGCTTATTGCCCGCAGGCCGACACTCGGCCGCACCAACCTGAATACTGGCGATGAAACAGCTTATGGCTACCGCGTTCAGATATTTTTTGGCTCTAACCGGCAGGCGGCATATAACGCCCAGGAAAAATTCAGGCAGGAATATCCCGATCTGCGTACTTACATCACCTACACCGAACCGAACTTTAAAGTGCAGGCGGGCGACTTCAGGACGCGCCTCGAAGCCGAAAAACTTCGGAATGAGTTAACCCAAATGTTTACCAGCCTGTTTATTGTAAGCGGTAAAATTAATCCGCCAAAAGCTGACACATCCAATGATTAAAGAGCAAATACAGCAGTTATCAAAAAATATTTTTAACGATGTGGTTGGCAACCGCCGCCATTTGCATTCGCACCCTGAACTTTCATTTAACGAGACCGAAACGTCGGCATTTATTGCCGGCAAGCTCGATGCCCTGGGATTGAAATATCAGCGGATGGCAGATAACGGACTGGTAGCTTTAATAAAGGGGGATAAACCATCTGATAAAGTAATTGCCCTGCGCGCAGATATGGACGCCTTGCCGATTACCGAAGCGAACGATGTGCCTTATAAATCACAAAACAACGGCGTAATGCATGCCTGCGGTCATGATGTGCACACGTCATCGCTGCTGGGTACTGCAAAAATATTAACCGAGTTGAAAAGCCAGTTCGGCGGAACGATTAAGCTTATCTTTCAGCCGGCGGAAGAAAAATTGCCGGGCGGCGCCAGCCTGATGATAAAGGAAGGCGTTTTGGAAAACCCGAAGCCCGAAGCAGTTTTAGGCCAGCATGTAATGCCGTTTATCGATGCGGGAAAAGTAGGATTTCGGTCCGGCAAATACATGGCCTCAACCGATGAATTATATGTAACTGTTAAGGGCAAAGGCGGCCATGGCGCGCAACCCCAGCAAAACATTGACCCCGTTATTATTACCGCGCATATATTGACCGCCCTACAACAGGTAGTCAGCCGCTTTGCCGACCCGAAAAGTCCGTCGGTATTGTCATTCGGAAAAGTGATCGCCAACGGCGCTACCAATGTTATTCCCAACGAAGTTTACCTGGAAGGCACTTTCCGTACCATGGACGAGCAATGGCGCGCCGATGCGCATATCAAAATGAAAAAGATGGCCGAAGGCATCGCCGAAAGCATGGGCGGCAGCTGTGAGTTTAACATCATGAAAGGTTATCCTTTTTTAGTGAACGAAGAAAAGCTCACCGCATCTGCACGCGGTTTTGCCGAAGACTACCTCGGCAAAGAGAACGTGCTCGACCTCGATATCTGGATGGCCGCCGAAGATTTCGCCTACTACTCTCAGGTTGCCGATTCCTGCTTCTATCGTTTAGGTACCCGCAATGAAAGCCGGGGAATAACCTCATCCGTGCATACGCCTACTTTTGATATCGATGAGTCGGCATTGCAGTTAAGCACTGGATTGATGGCTTATATGGCTGTTAAGCAGTTGGGAAACTAGTTTCTTTATATAACCTAATCACATGAGACTATTACTTTTCTCGATTGCAGTAATTTTGGGATCAAGTGTTGCCAAAGCGCAAAATGGTTGGATAATCTACAAGATCGACAATAAATTATCCGTTAAACTTCCAAAGCAACCAACACAATCGAATGAGCATAGTTTTTATGTAAAAGATGCAAGTGCTAAAGATACGGCCACTTATGTGATCACCGATGTCGATTTTTTGCGAACAGATGGCATGGATTCCACACAGCTAGCCACAGTGGCACCGACTTATGGATTTGCTAACAACTTAAGAAATAGATTGCAAGAACAAACTAAAAGGTTTACTCTTGGCCCGGTTATGGTCAATAAATGGAATAATTACATTTGTTATTATATGGTTGGAATAAGCTCTTCAAAGAAGACGATGCTTTATGCATTTTCAGTAATTATTGGAACGAAACTTTATGGATTAATAAAGATATCTCATGAAAACTTTGATATGAAAAACGATTATTTCTTTTCTTCACTCGCCTTGAATTAGATCTTTTGCAGTTTTCTTTATCACCTTATTTCTTTCTTCCAAAAGCCTAGTCATATAGCTTGTTAATATTATCCGATTAAACAATCGCCCCATAACGCCTAACGGCGATTCAAATGTAAAAACGTCCTTCATTACAGTCTCGCCGTTTACCTCGTGAAAAATGTGTTCGTGTTTAAAGCTTTTAAACGCCCCTTCAACCATTTCATCAGTAAACGAGTTAGGATAATCAAATGCGGTAATTTTTGAGGTGAGATTTTGCCAGATGCCAAAGTGCTTTGCCCTCCACGTAACGGTTTCACCCAATTCTATTAACCCGCTGGTACGTCCGGCGATGGCTTGTTCGCCGGTATGTTTGGTTGATTCGATATGCAGATCAATGCTTCGGGCTAAATCGAAGCAGCGTTCAACAGGAGCATTAATAGTAGTAGATAGTTCTATTTTAGCCATAGACCGCAGATTTATTTATCGAATAACCCGAAAAATCAGCGAAATAAAAAAAATCATCTTAAAATCAGCGGTCAAAATTCCGCGTTTTTCGGGAACCTTGGGAAAGGTATCACATCCCTGATATTGCCCATCCCGGTAACAAACAGTACCAAACGCTCAAATCCCAACCCAAATCCGGCATGCGGACAAGCGCCAAAGCGACGGGTATCCAAATACCACCATAATTCATCTTTAGGTATGCCCATTTCGTCCATGCGCTGCTCCAACTTATCCAAGCGTTCCTCGCGCTGCGAGCCGCCCACAATTTCGCCAATACCGGGGAAAAGGATATCCATCGCCCTTACGGTGTCATGCCCGTTTGCATCCGTCTCATTCTGGCGCATGTAAAATGCTTTGATTTGTTTGGGATAGTCGGTTAGTATAACCGGCTTTTTGAAATGCTTCTCAACCAAAAAGCGTTCATGTTCCGATTGTAAATCGGTGCCCCAGCCTTCAATAGGGTATTGAAATTTCTTCTTCTTGTTCGGTGTTGATTCCTTTAAAATATCTATCGCCTCGGTATAGGTTAACCGTTCGAAATTATTATCAAGACAAAATTGCAGCTTTTCAGTCAGCGACATTTCCGAACGGTCCTGCTGCGGCTTTTGTTTTTCTTCATCTGCCAGCCGCTGCGTTAAAAACTCAATGTCTTCGGCGTTTTTATCCAGTGTGTATTTGATAACATATTTCAGCAATTCCTCCGCCAGGTCCATATTATCGTTCAGGTCATAGAAAGCCATTTCTGGCTCTATCATCCAAAACTCGGCCAGGTGGCGTGTCGTATTTGAATTTTCGGCCCTGAATGTTGGTCCGAAGGTATAAATATCGCTCAATGCCATCGCGCCAAGCTCACCCTCCAGCTGGCCGGAAACGGTAAGGTTTGTCGGACGGCCAAAAAAGTCTTCTTTAAAATCAATTTCGCCGTTCTCCGTTTTTGGCGGGTTAAGCAGGTCGAAGTTGGTGACGTGAAATGTCTCGCCGGCGCCTTCGGCATCCGATGCAGTAATGATCGGGGTATGCAAATAAATAAACCCGCGGTCCTGAAAAAACTGGTGAACCGCAAATGCCAGGCTGTTCCTTACACGAAAGATCGCTCCGAAAGTGCTGGTTCGAAAACGCAGGTGCGCAATCTCGCGCAAAAACTCCAGGCTATGTTTTTTTGGCTGAAGCGGATATTTTTCGGGGTCGCTATCGCCTAATATTTCAATTTCTTTGGCTTTAACTTCTACCTTCTGGCCCTTGCCCAATGAAGCAACAAGCAAACCCGAAACGCTGATAGCCGCGCCCGTGGTTATCCGTTTTAAAAGCGCCGGGTCGGTGTTTTCAAAATCGACTACAACCTGCAAATTATTGTTGGTTGAGCCATCGTTTAAAGCAATAAACTGGTTATTCCGGAAGGTGCGCACCCATCCTTTTACAATGATATTGATATCCGTTTGTTCGCTTTCCAGTAATGCTTTTATCTTAATACGCTGGCTCATAGTTAATATTTGAGCGGCAAAAATACGATTATTTGATTTATCGCTTTAGTCATTTGCCAATTTGTTAAGTTTGCTGCCTAACATTTTTTAATGAATCCCAAAGCAAGCCTTATTATTGGCATCCTGTGTATCTCGTTTTCGCCAATTCTAGTAAAGCTTGCCGGGGTGCCGGCATTACCATCGGCCTTTTACCGCATATGTATCGGATGGCTTTGCCTGGCGCCTTACTGCATTGCAAAAGGCCATTTGAAAATTAGCCGGCGCCATTTGATGATAGCCATACTGGGCGGTTTGGTTTTTGCATCAGATATAGCTGTGTGGAACATTTCTCTTTTAAAAATTTCGGCCACGATCTCAACCCTTGTTGCCAACCTGGCACCGGTATGGGTCGGTTTATTAAGTTTCCTGATTTTTAAAAAACGGGCAGGCAAGCTGTTCTGGCTGGGCACGGTTGTCGCGATTGCCGGCATGGTTATTTTGGTGGGATACAAAAATGTTATCGGCCTGAAAATAAACGACGGGGTGCTGCTTGCCTTGCTGGCGAGTTTGCTTTATGCCATTTACATCACCATTACACGGGGCATTATGCAAAAGATAAGTGTCCTTACGTTTATGTTTTACAACATGCTGGCGGCAAGTGTGTTTTTATTAATCATCTGCGGGTTTCAGCAATATAACCTGACAAGTTTTTCGCTGACTGCCTGGCTTTGCTTTTTAGGCCTGGGAATAGTTTGCCAGCTTACCGGGTGGATCACCATCAACCATTCGCTGCGGTTTCTGGAGTCGACAAAGGTATCGATAGCCTTATTGAGCCAAACGGTTTTAGCCGGGTTTTTAGCAATTATCTTTTTGCATGAGAAACTGGAATTAAATGAAGTGATTGGCAGCGCCGTTGTTTTAGGTGGGATTGCAGTTACTTTTTTAAATCCGCAAAAATCAAATAAAATAGTAAATTAACTTTTGTAAATGAGGTTCGCCGAATTGGCCTACATTTGCAGTTACGCATGATCACCAAACCCACCGTTGACCGTATAATGGAAGCCACCGACATCGTCGAGGTGATCGGCGAGTTCGTGCAGTTAAAAAAGCGGGGCGCCAATTATGTAGGGCTTTCGCCTTTTGCAAACGAGCGCACGCCTTCGTTCACGGTATCGCCGGCTAAGGGTATTTTTAAAGACTTTTCGTCGGGGAAAGGCGGCTCGGCGGTTACTTTTTTGATGGAGCTGGAGAAATTCAGTTACCCCGAAGCCTTAAAATGGCTGGCAAAAAAGTACGGCATCGAGGTGGAAGAAACCGTTGAAGTTGCTGAAAATCGCGAAGAAGAAAACCATCGCGAAAGCTTAATGATCGTTACCGGCTACGCGGCCAAGTTTTTTCATGAAGCTTTATTAGAAACCGACGAAGGCAAGAGCATTGGACTGAGTTATTTTAAAGAACGCGGTTTTACTAACGACACCATCGCCAAATTTGAGCTGGGCTACTCGCCCGATCAATGGGAGGCTTTTACAGGCCAGGCGCTAAAAGATGGTTACCTGCAGGAGTTTTTAGAACAGAGCGGCCTTTCTGTTAAGCGCGACAACGGCTCGCTTTACGACCGTTACCGTGGGCGGGTTATGTTCCCGATACATAGTTTTACCGGCAGGGTAATTGCCTTTGGCGGCCGTACGCTGAAGAGCGATAAGAATGTACCGAAGTACGTAAACTCGCCCGAGTCGGAGATCTATCATAAATCGAACGTTCTTTACGGCCTTTACTTTGCAAAAAAGGCAATCCGTGAGGAAGATAATTGCTTTCTGGTTGAAGGTTACGCCGACGTGCTTTCAGTACACCAGGCCGGGATAGAAAACGTGGTGGCATCGTCCGGAACGTCGTTGACGGTTGAGCAGATTCGCCTCATCGGGCGTTTCACTAAAAACATCACCATACTTTACGATGGCGATGCCGCCGGTATCAAGGCTTCCTTACGGGGACTGGATATGATATTGGAAGAAGGGCTTAACGTTAAAGTGGTACTTTTCCCCGACGGCCACGACCCGGATTCGTATGTGCGCAACTTCGGCACCGCTGGGTTCAAAAAGCATATCGAGGATAATAAGAAAGATTTTATCCTGTATAAAACTGATATCCTGCTTAAAGAAGCCGGGAACGACCCGATAAAAAAGGCGGATGTTATCCGCGAAATTGTTGAGAGTGTCGCCAAAATACCGGATTCCATAAAAGCATCGGTATTTATAAAAGAGTGCAGCTATTTGCTGCAGATAGATGAGCGCGCATTGCTTTCGGAGCTCAACAAAATGCGCATGGCGAAAGCCAAAAAAGATTCGCAGCAGCAAATTTCACGGCCCGTACCGGTGGATGAAAGCCGGCTCGAGGAACCACAGGTGCGTGAGCCAAAAGATGACGCAAGCCAGGAAAAGGAGATCATAAGGCTGCTGCTGTTATATGGCAACCGGGTAATTGACTGGGATGGCATTGCCAACACCTATATTGGCCCGTTTATGATCGCGGAGCTGAGCGATGTAGAGTTTGAAAACACCACCTGCAAATCATTTATCGACATCTACCGTAAAGAAGTTGAAAACGGTGTGTTGCCCGATGAGCAATATTTCATTCATTATCCCGATAAGGAAATCGTGGATCTTACCGTAACCCAGATAGCCACAAAATATACCCTGAGTGATAACTGGTACGAAATGCATAGGATTATGGTGCCGGATGAGCAGGTAAATATGAAGGCCACCATTTTAGGCGCTATCTTTCACCTGAAAAAACAAAAGGTGGGCAAAATATTAGAGACACTGCGCTCCGAGCTGCAGAAAACACAAGGGGAGGCCGACCAGGAAATACTGCTCAACCAGTATATGCACATGAAAAAGGTTGAAAAAACCATATCCGATTACCTGGGCTCAGTCATCCTAAAATAATGGCCCAACACCTCGACCTGGGCCGTAAGGGCGAAAACCTGGCAAAAATACACCTCGAAAACTCCGGTTACGAAATACTGGATGAGAACTGGACCCACGGCAAACTTGAAGTTGACCTGATTGCATATAAAGACCGGATGATTATATTTACCGAGGTAAAAGCCCGTACCGGCAATTACTTTGGCGAGCCGGAGGATTTTGTTGATATACGCAAGCAAAAACTGTTGGCCGAAGCCGCCGAGGAATATATTTACCTGATGAACCACCAGGGCGAAGTTCGTTTTGATATCATCTCGGTTTTATTTGACAAACAAGCCAATTATACAATAAACCATATTGAAGACGCGTTTTGGCCTTCGGCAACCTAACACTATGAAGAATAAGCTCCCGTTAATTTTGATTGCATCGGCGCTGCTGGCGGCAGGATGTAAAAATAAACCCAGCCAAACCCAGGCTATTACCATCAGCCCGGAATCGGGCACCACTTTTAAGTCCGGCGACCCGGTGACAATAAAGGCAAGCTATTCGTCGGATTTAAAGCCCGACTCTGTTGTTTACCTGCTTGATTCAGTGAGGATTGCATCCAAAAAGGATTCATCGGGGTACACCCTGAAAACCGATACGCTAAGATTAGGCTCGCGGCTATTGACTGCCAAAGTTTATACAGCAGGTAAGCCTGACGAGGTTTCGACCAATATCGTCTTACTGGCTGCCAAAGCACCCGAAGAGCTTACTTACAAAGTTGTAAAGGTTTATCCGCATGATACCAGCGCCTATACCGAGGGTTTGTTGTACCAGGACGGCTATTTATTTGAAAGCACCGGAAATGAAGGGCATTCGGATTTAAGAAAAGTAAACCTCGAAACTGGGAAGGTTGTTCAGCGGGCAAAGATCGATGCCAAATATTTCGGCGAGGGAAGCGCCATTGTGGGTGATAAAATAATGATGCTCACCTACCGCAACAAGGTGGGTTTTGTATTCGATAAAAAAACGTTTAAGCTATTAAATACCTTTACTAACAATGTCGGCGTAGAGGGCTGGGGCGTTGGTTTTGACGGGAAAAAGATATACATGGACGACAGCACCAACCGGATTTGGTTTTTAAACAAGGACGATTACCGGCAGATAGGCTATATCGATGTGTACGACAACCAGAAAGCCATTGAAAGGGTAAATGAACTGGAATACGTTGACGGTAAATTATACTCGAATGTTTACACGACAGATACCATATTAACGATCAATCCAAAAACCGGCGCCGTGTTGCAGCGTATAGACATGAAAAATTTATGGCCTGCGAAAGACAGGCCCACAAATTATGACAATGAAAATAACGTGCTTAACGGTATAGCCTGGGATGCCAAAGGAAGGCGCTTATTTGTAACCGGCAAAAAATGGCCGCACCTGTACCAGGTAGAGTTTGTGAAAAAATAACAATTGGCGCCTGTTCTATTATGGAACAGGCGCCAATTGTTTTATTAAGGCTTCTTCTTGCCAGTCATTTCAATCTCGCGGTCCATCTCGACCAGGTCTACCGGCTGGGAAAAGTCACCGAGTAAATGCTCAACAAAGTAATCTGCTTTTTTCCAGAAGAAGTATTCACTCATATCCCCATACGCGTGCCGTTGTCCCGGAAGCAGCACAAAATCAAACCGCTTATTCGCCTTTATCAAAGCATTCATCAGCCTGATGGTGTTTGCCGGGTGAACATTGTTATCAATATCGCCTGTTGAAAGCATCAGGTAACCTTTCAGGTTTTTAGCCAGTTCGGGGTTTTTATCAATGGTATATTGAAAGGTGGTATCGCCCTTCGGTGTGATCGTTTCTTTAACGCCGTTGTGTTTTTCGCTCCACCAGCGGTTATACACGCTGTTATCGTGGTTGCCTGATTCGGATACAGCTACCTTAAAAAAGTCGGGGTAAACCAAAATAGCAGCTGTGCTCATAAACCCACCGCCCGAATGGCCGGTGATCCCCACGCGGTCGATATCGATAAAGGGATAACGTTCGGCAAGCTGCTCGACAGTTGCCTTTTTATCTGCCAGCCCGTAGTCGCGCAGATTGCCGTAACCGTAGGTGTGGTACCATTTCGAGCGCTCGGGCGTGCCACCGCGGTTGCCCACGCTAACCACAATAAAACCCAACTGGGCCAAACGATCTACATAATCCATCCTCGAGCTAAAAGCTTTTGAAACGGATTCTGTTTGCGGGCCCGGGTATACATATTCAATAATGGGATATTTTTTTGCGGGGTCGAAATCAAAGGGCTTATACATTACGCCGTACAGATCAGTAATGCCATCGTCTGCCTTTACCTTGAAAGGCTCCGGAAACTTGTAGCCCGCCGCCATTAAATGCGAGAGGTCGGCAGTTTCCAGGTCCATTACTTTTGTACCCCATGTATCGCACAGTACCGATTTTGGAGCCGTGTTAACGCGTGAAAATGTATTGACGAAATAAGTGGTATTGTCATTTAAGCTGCTGGCATGGTTAAAGTTTCCGGCGTCCAATAGTTTAATACCGCTTCCATCGAGGTTGATGCTGTACAAATGAACATAATACGGGTCTTCATGCGGTTCGCGGCCCGAGGCTGTGAAATAAAGCACGCGTTTCTTCTCGTCGATATTTACAATTTCATCGCAATGGAACGGCCCCGATGTGATCTGGTGTTTGAGGTTACCGGCATTGTCATATAAATAAAAGTGACCCCAGCCGTCGCGCTCACTCCACTCAACCAGTTCGGCGCCGCCGTTGATCAGGCCCGGCCTCGTAATGTCAACGTAAGTGTTCATCCGCTCCTGTACGTGTACCGTTACTTTACCTGTGCCAATGTCGACGCTGCACACATCGATCTTTTTAAGATCGCGGCCGGTACGGTAAAAATAAAAGGTGCTGGCCGTCCCCAGCCATACAGAAGGTACAAACTCATCATCCTTATTCTTCTGTAAAACCGGCGCTTGCCAGGCGCTTAATTCCTGGTCTTTAAACAAGCTCGTACCCAGTTTTTGAGAGGTTTTCGTTTCAAAATTAAACAGGATCATCTCCCTCAGCGGCGAATCCTTTTCGCCGGGCATTTCATACTTATAGGTTTCGATGGTCGGCCGTGGTTCGGCAATACTGTTGATTACCCACAGGTCTTTTACTTTGCGGTTATCGGTACGTATCGTTACAAAATGCTTTGAATCCAGCGACCACAGTACCTGCGATGGTTTCCGCTTGTTCCGGTTCTTAACCGCATCAACGTTGGTTTCATTATCGTTGCCCCCGTAACCATAATACTCTATCCCGTCCTTGGTCAACTGGTGCTCGATAACGGTGGAGTCGTCCTCGTTTTTCAAAGCCTTTTTATAATTTTCCTTATCCATCCAGAACAAGTTGTTCTTTTTCGAAAAAATAATAGCTGAGCTGTCCGGCGCGATGGAAGCCCAGTTCGGGCGTGGCTTTACCTTGTCGTAGTTTTTTAGTTCCGTTAGCTTGTTGGTTTGCAGGTTATAGGTAAAATAAAAAACCTTTTTCTCCAGTGAGTCCGCCGCTTTTTTATCCTTACGGTCCTTTTTTGTCACGTCTATCGAGCTCTTCAGCTCGAACTGTATGCTTGATTCGTCTTTGGTGAATTTCAAATTTTCGATAGGCAGGTGCTGGGCATCAAACGGGTCCTTAACGATCAACGTGATCTCGGCAGCCAGCTTGTCATTATCGAACATCAGCTTTTTGGTCCGTTTCCCGGGATCGACAATGTACCAGTGCTTAATATCGGTGTTTTCAAAAACATACCAAAACCGGTTGGAGTATTTTAACCAATGCGGCTCAACGGCCGTGGTAAAAACCAGCTTTTGGATCTTTTTCGGCGAAAACCGGGCGGCCAGTTGGTAGTTAGCCTTAACGGGAGCAACGGCAGCAGGCGCTTGCGCGAATACCCCGAAAAATAACAATGAAAAAAGGACGGATAAATAAAACTTAACCATAGTTTACCAGGATTTGAATAAGATTTAAAATAACGGCGATAGCTATTGCCAGCACCAAGCCGTTAAAATAAATATATTTTAGGGTATCCCGATAATGTAACAGGTTTTATACCGCAATTTTTGAATTGCGATATAGAACCTGAAAATTTTAAACTGTAACTTAATTTAACGCCAGGCCTTATATTGGTTGATCAGCCCGTTTGTGGATGAATCGTGTGAGCTTACTTTGCCGTCGTCTTTTAGTTCGGGCAATATTTTGCCTGCCAGTTGCTTGCCCAGCTCAACGCCCCATTGGTCGAAGCTGAAAATGTTCCAGATGATGCCCTGTACAAATATTTTATGTTCGTACATGGCGATCAATGAACCCAGGCTCCGTGGCGTTATTTTCTTTAACAGGATAGAATTGGTTGGGCGGTTGCCGTCGAACATTTTAAACGGCGCAAGCTTTTCGATCTCATCGTCGGTTTTGCCCGATTTTTTTAGTTCGGCAACTACTTCATCTTTGCCTTTGCCGTTCATCAAAGCTTCGGTTTGCGCGAAGAAGTTGGAAAGTAACATATTATGATGTTCGCCAAGCGGGTTATGCGACTGCGCCGGCGCGATAAAATCACATGGAATTAATTTCGTACCCTGGTGTATCAGCTGGTAAAAAGCATGCTGGCCGTTAGTGCCCGGTTCACCCCAGATGATGGGGCCGGTTTGGTAGTCAACGTCGTTACCGTTGCGGTCTACATGTTTGCCATTGCTTTCCATATCACCTTGTTGGAAATAGGCTGCAAAGCGGTGCATGTACTGGTCGTACGGCAAAATAGCATTCGTTTCGGCTTCGAAAAAGTTGTTATACCAAATACCCACAAGGGCTAAAGCCATTGGCAGGTTCTGGTCAAATTCTGTGGATCTGAAATGCTCGTCCATCGCATGCGCACCGGCTAATAATTCGGTGAAGTTATCATAACCAATACTCAGCACGATGGATAAACCGATAGCGCTCCACAGCGAATAACGGCCGCCTACCCAATCCCAAAACTCAAACATATTTTTGGTGTCGATACCGAACTTTTCTACTCCTTCGGTATTGGTCGACAAGGCAACAAAATGCTTTGCCACATCGGCTTCTTTACCCCCTCCTGCTAAAAACCAATCGCGGGCGCTGTGCGCATTGGTCATGGTTTCCTGGGTGGTGAAGGTTTTGGATGCGATAAGAAACAAGGTCGTTTCCGGATTTACAGTTTTTAGTGTTTCCACGATATGCGTTGCATCCACGTTCGAAACGAAATGCATGTTCAGGTGGTTCTTATATGGCCTTAAAGCTTCGGTTACCATTACCGGCCCCAGGTCCGAACCGCCTATGCCAATATTCACGACATCGGTAATTGCTTTGCTGGTGTATCCTTTCCAGCCGCCTGAAATAACCTCGTTGCTGAATTTTTTCATCTGCTCAAGCACTCGGTTTACATCCGGCATCACATCTTTTCCGTCGACCATAATTGGCGTATTGCTTTGATTGCGCAACGCAACGTGCAAAACCGGACGGCCTTCGGTCACGTTAATTTTTTCGCCCGAAAACATTGCTTCGATCGCCTTATCTACCGAACACTCTTTCGCCAGTTGGATAAGCAAAGCAAGTGTTTCATCATTTACCCGGTTTTTTGAGTAATCCAGTAGGATATCTTCAAACTGATGGGAAAATTTAGCAAACCGCTGATTGTCAGCTGCGAATAATTCCTTCATGCTGATGTCCAGTATGTCCAGGTAATGATCGGTTAAATATTTATATGAAGGCGTGGTGGTGAAATCAATTTTTGGCAACATAGTTGATATGGGTTTGTACAAAAATAGCAAGTTAATATTTAAGCCTGCATTAAAACTAAAAACAACGCCAAATTAGTGTGGTTTTTACACATGGGGCATAGTGTTGTTTTTACACCAAAAAATTACAATATTTCCAAAATTATTTACGATATTTTTGGAAATCCAAAACATTTATTTAATATCTTTGTCTTGATGATAAATAAACCTAGTATTTTTCATCATTTTGTCAATCCTTCAATAAAAGTAAAATTTATGTTCGAAAAACTCTTTTTACTTGTCAAAAGTAACGCCGGTAAGGCTGTTATTGACAATCCCGCAATTCCGGTAAAGTATCACGAAGCAGTAATTAATGAAGCTTCGAGTTCAATTATTGAAGTTTTAAAAAACCAAATGGAAACCGGCAGAGTTAAGGATCTGGTCAGTTATTTTCAGTTTGCAGGCATTTACAACAATTCACTTGTTTCGAGCATGGTAAATAAGTTTGCGAACAAATTGAATAACTTTTACCAGATCGACCCCACTTTGGCGTGGGCAACGGCTAATGCGTTAATCCCCCCTGTTATGCAGGAGTTGGTTAAGCAATCCAAAAACGAACAAAATAAAGATTTCGCTTTAACCAATATGCTTTCAAAGCTAAACGGCAACCGCGCCGACTTGAGCGGCCTGGTAAACCAGATGATGGTAGCCTAGTAAGAATTTAAAATTGAATGTTCCAAGGGTTGCAAAGTTGCTTTGCAGCCCTTTCTTTTTGAATATTAATTCATTTTTTTAAACTTTCCAATATTTCACCCTTCCAAATTTCACCCGCCAAAAAACTATATTTGCCACATGACTAAAGAACAAGTACAGGATTTAAGGGATAGAGTAACTTCCCTGAGGAGGCATCTTTGACATCGACAAGAAACTCGATGCGCTACAAAAAGAACAAGATATTACGATAAGCCCCGGCTTTTGGGACCATCCCAAGGAAGCAGAAAAGGTACTGGCATCCATTAAAGTAAAAAAAGTATGGACCGATGCTTATCAGAAAGTGGTCTCTGTAGTTGAAGATACAGGCGTATTATTCGAATTTTTCCAGGCTGGCGATGCTACCGAGGCCGAAATGCAGGAGCAATATAATGCCGCCATAACAGCTGTTGAAGAACTGGAGTTCAAGAACATGCTGTCGGCAGAGGAAGACCAGTTTAATGCAGTGCTTCAAATAACCGCCGGCGCAGGCGGTACCGAAAGCTGCGACTGGGCGGGCATGCTGATGCGCATGTACATAATGTGGGGCGAAAAACACGGACATAAAGTTACCGAGCAGGATTTCCAGGAGGGCGACGTGGCTGGGGTAAAAACAGTTACGCTACAAATCGAAGGCGACTTCGCTTACGGCTACTTAAAAGGAGAAAACGGTGTGCACCGCCTGGTGCGGATATCGCCGTTTGATTCGAATGCAAAACGGCATACTTCCTTTGCGTCTGTATATGTTTACCCGCTTGTTGATGATACCATCGAGATCGAGGTAAAGGACGCCGACATTGAATTTGAAACCTTCCGGTCGGGCGGTGCAGGCGGCCAGAATGTGAACAAAGTGGAAACCGCTGTACGTTTATATCATAAGCCATCGGGCATTATTATAAAAAACCAGGAATCGCGCTCACAGTTGCAGAATAAGGAAAACGCGATACGACTATTGAAATCGCAATTGTACGAGGCCGAAATGCGCAAACGGCTGGAAACTACCAATGCGATAGAAGGCAATAAGAAAAAGATCGAATGGGGTTCACAGATACGAAATTACGTGCTGCATCCGTACAAACTCGTTAAAGACTTACGTACCGATCACGAGACCTCAAACGCCCAGGCGGTACTGGACGGCGACCTCGACGATTTCCTGAAAGCATACCTGATGGAGTTTGGCGGGCCAAAGAGTTGATTTTTCTGTTGGTCAGTAAAATTGGTAATCTGATATACTTAGAATATGAAAATAATCATCTGTAATTTGATTCTTATGGTTTCAGCAAGTTTTGCTTTCGCCCAGGAAAAGCCGATCCCTTTATACCCGGGTATAATACCCAATTCAAAACCAACGCCAGGCTCGTACACCGAAAAAATTGAGCGGGGCGATGATGAATGGGTTACAATGGTAAGCAAGCCAACAATAACGCCTTTCTTCCCCGCAAAGGGAACGGCTAACGGCAGCGCTATTGTTATCTTCCCTGGCGGGGGATATGGCGGCTTGTCGATGGATAAAGAGGGCTATAAGGTTGCGAAGGCGTTTAACAGTTTTGGTGTGACAGCGTTTGTGGTAAAATACCGGCTGCCCAGCGACGATATCATGATCGATAAAACCATCGGTCCATTGCAGGATGCGCAACAAGCGGTTTTGACGGTGCGCAAACATGCAGCCGAATGGGGACTTAGCCCGGCTAAGATCGGCATTATCGGATTTTCAGCCGGCGGTCACCTGGCGTCTACTGAAGGCACGCACTTTGATAAACTCGTGATCGACAATAAGGAAAATATAAGCGTGCGGCCTGATTTTATGATACTGCTTTACCCGGTGATCAGTTTTGGTCCGATGACGCATGTCGGTTCGCGCGAAAGTCTGATTGGAAAAACACCCACAGATGCCCAACTGGAACTTTATAGTAACGAGAAACAAATTACCGCTAATACGCCGCCCACGCTGCTGGTTCACGCAGGAGATGATGGCGCAGTGCCCGTACAAAACAGTCTGATGTTTTACGACGCGTTGTTAAAAGCGAAAGTAAAAGCTGAACTGCATATTTTCCAGGAAGGCGGCCATGGCTTTGGCTTAAACAATCCTAAAAGCAAGGATAAGTGGATTGACTGGTGCCGGAACTGGCTGGATGAGAATGGATTTTTGTAGATAAAGCCCGCTATGTCATTGCGATCCGCCGGTAGGCGGAGAAGCAACCTCGTCGCTCGTTTACGCTTTGCATGCGATGGGGTTGCTTCGTCGTTCCTCCTCGCAATGACATGGTTTTAGTTTTCCTACTCTAATATCCTCAGCAGCTCATTCAATTCATTAACCTTTTCAGATGAGCCAAGGTGCTCGTATGAGCTAATGAGGTTACGTATCACGCGTTTAATAATATCCGTATTGGAACAGGGTTCATAAAACTGCTTGTCGAAATTTAAGTTCAGCTGTTTTAAAAACATATCCACGTCGCGCCTGCCGAATATAAACCCCTTGTTAAAGGCGTTGATATAAAACAGAATACCGCCTTCAAACTCGCTTTCCATCGTCTCATCCAGATACGCCAGTATAAAATGCTGCGGAAGATTTACGCCATACACCGGGATATCCAGTTTTTGAGCGATGATGGAATAGATGATCGCGAGTGATATCTGGTTCCCCCTGCGGGTATCCAATACCTGGCTGATGTAGCTGTTTTGCGGATCCTGGTGGTTGGTGGTATTGCCGCTAAAGCCGTGTATATTATAAAATACGTGGTTGATGAGCTTCACTTGCTCAGCCGGGCTGGCTTCGTTCATCATCTGGATCCATATATCCCTTTTGATGGCTTCTATCTGGTTGATGACTTTCTGCTCATCCAGGTCGGGATACTGATAACGGTTTATTACCAATATGCCCCGCAGCAAGTCAAAAGCGCCTCCCTGCTGCCACAGCCTCAGGTCGTTTTTTACCGTATCAAATTGTATTTCGTGTACCAGGTTGGCAAGGCGGTCCTGCTGGACCGGGTCAAAGGCCTTTTCAAATGCCGACTCGAGGTATTCGATTGCTTCCATCCCATACGAAAGCAATTTATCATGTACGTGTTCATATATTTCTTTATCCGGGTCGTCGAGCAACCGGATCAATGAAGTTACTTCAGTAGGATTTATAATGCTCACTTTGCTAAAATAATAAACGTTTATATATTTTTACAGCCATGTTAAATTTACGGTTCGCGAAGGATTACCTGCTGCATCGGATTAAAGCAAAAAACAGGCATGGCTTACATTCACCATTTGTATACCGGCTGGTTGACAAAATAATTTACGATTTTAATGCCAAAAAAGTGTACGAATCCATAGAAGGCGCCCGCCGTAAGCTGTTAATTGACAACAGAATTATAAATGTGGCCGGCCTGGGGGTTGTTTCGCATGTAAATCCCAATCGCAAAAAAAAAGTAAGCGCGATAGCGCGGTACACATTGACGAAACCGGGATTGGCCCAATTACTATACAGGCTGGCTAAAGACGTAAACCCGCGAACCATTATTGAGCTGGGCACGTGCCTGGGTGTTACCACATTATACTTACAAAGTGCCGCCCCAAAAGCAAGGGTTTATACGCTTGAGGGTTGCCCGGAAACGGCCGCGGTCGCTAATGAGAACTTTGAAAAAGCCGGGTTTAAAAACATTGATTTGATAACAGGCAACTTTGATGAAACACTTCCCGGTATAATCGATAATGTAAACCAACTCGACTTTGTGTTTGTGGACGGTAATCATCAAAAGGAAGCCACGCTAAAATACTTTGAATGGTGCCTGCCAAAGGTACATGAAGGCACGCTGATCATCTTTGACGATATTTACTGGAGCGAAGACATGAAGGAGGCCTGGGCAATAATAAAAGCCCATCCGAAGGTAACTGTAACCATCGACCTGTTTTGGATCGGGCTGGTTTATTTCAGGCCAGGCCAGGCGAAGGAGGATTTTTTTGTAAGGTTCTAGAAAGATTGCCCGAGGCTAACATAAAAACCCGACTCTCTTGGTTCGCCCGCCGGCTTTTGGCCTATACCATAATCCATGCGCAAGGCCAGCCCTTTATCAACATCGAAAAAGTAACGCAGGCCGGCGCCGTAATCGGGCTTTAAGCCTGGGAAACTAAATTCAGAATGAAATACCTCGCCGGTACCCACAAATGCGACCACACCAATGCGGCCGTTGAGCCGATATCTCAATTCCGTTTGCCCGGCTAGTAGGTTTCTGTCGCGGTAACGGCCGCCGTAATAACCGCGCATCACCTCGTCGTTACCAAGCTGCGGCAGCAAATAAAAGGGCGAACGGCCCCCGGTAAGGCTTTGTTCCTGGATATCCACACCAAAAACCAATTTTTTTGCGAGTAAGAAGAACTGCGAATATTCAATATTAAAAAAACCTCCCCTGTAACTATTGTTTCCTAACACCCCCTGCATCATATTAAAATAGCTGGTTACAATAAGGCCTTTCGTGGTGTAGGTATTATTATTCCGGCTATCATACACGAAAGTGGGTCCGATAAAAAAGCTGGCGCCGCCATTTCTGTCTTCAACCAGGGGATCGGTAAATAAAGCACCTGATGTATTTTTATCGTTATATTTATAATCAAACGCGCCGGCCACATATCCAATGTACATACTGCTTCCCATCAGCGTTTGACCGGTTAAGTTAAACTTAAAGCGCTTTTCGCTCACATGGTCGGCATCGGCCAGACGGGTATTATTGCCGACCCCGTAAAACTCAAAAGGAAAATTCTGGTAGCCTATGGTTGCCGAGTAATAATTTTTGTTGTGCGGCGTCCAGTAGTTTGTGCTGATACTAAAACGGCTTTGACCCTTGGTAGTTGCTGTCGCGAAGCCGAATAAATTTGAAACCCGGGTGTTGCGATCTAGGGTGTCGGTATAAAAAGAAAGTAGCGCTGTTCCCCCTGCTTCAAAGCCGGTCTCGGGAGCGGATGCGATTACCGGTAAAACTACAAAGGTGTGTTTTTTGCTTGTGTCGTTATTGAAGTACATCTTTTTAATGAACTTCGGCAAAAAGTTTTGGGCTATTAGTGAATGACAGCTAAGTATCAACAGGAAGGTAAAAAGTTTTTTCATCAAGAACATTTATTCTGTGCAAGCGGTTAATTAAATACCAAATAGCCCCGCAGATTGTTTTTACAAAAGCTGCTAAGATAATACCTTTTACTTTTAATTACCCGAATTGCGCAAAATCCCTACTTTTGCGGAGAATTTAGAACAACAGAGCTATGAGCAATACACGGGGGCCAATATCACAGTTTATCGAAAAAAATTACCTGCATTTTAACGCCGCGGCACTGGTTGATGCCGCAAAAGGATACGAAACGCATTTACTTGAAGGCGGAAAGATGATGGTTACCTTAGCCGGTGCGATGAGCACGGCTGAACTGGGTATATCATTGGCTGAAATGATACGCCAGGATAAGATTGCCATTATATCATGCACGGGCGCTAACCTCGAGGAAGATATTATGAACCTGGTTGCTCATTCGCATTATAAACGCGTACCCAACTACCGCGACCTGAGTCCGCAGGACGAATGGGATCTGCTCGAGAACCACTATAACCGTGTAACCGATACCTGCATACCCGAGGAAGAAGCTTTCCGCCGTTTGCAAAAGCATATTCATAAAATATGGAAAGATGCCGATGATAGTGGAGAACGTTATTTTCCGCACGAGTTTATGTACAAAATACTGCTCAGCGGGGAATTGGAGCAGTATTACGAAATTGACCCGAAAAACTCGTGGATGCTGGCTGCGGCCGAAAAGAACCTGCCTATCGTTGTACCCGGCTGGGAAGATTCAACAATGGGAAATATCTTTTCATCATACGTGATAAAGGGCCAGATCAAAGCCACCACCATGAAGAGCGGTATCGAATACATGGCATGGCTGGCCGGATGGTATATAGAAAACTCATCAGGTAAAGGGGTAGGATTTTTCCAGATCGGCGGCGGCATTGCCGGCGATTTCCCGATTTGCGTGGTGCCTATGCTTTACCAGGATATGGAAATGCCCGAAATCCCTTTCTGGAGCTATTTCTGCCAGATATCCGATTCAACCACCTCGTATGGCTCTTACTCCGGCGCCGTGCCCAATGAAAAGATCACGTGGGGTAAGCTGGATATTCATACGCCGAAATTTATTGTCGAGTCGGATGCTACTATAGTTGCGCCGCTGATATTTGCGTGGGTGCTGGGGCAATAATTGAATAACAAAAAGCTGCGACTTTAAGCGCCTGTCTTTTTTTTCGGGCGAAGGTAACGGGCGTTGATCTGAAACTATAACTTGCCGAAATAGTGCTTTATTTCCGCCCAATAATCTACATCTGTGTCTACGCCAAAATTAATCTTAGGCCTCTTTCGCCCATTTGTAAAAATCGTTCCGACAATATTGTCTCCTTTGGTACGATCAAAAGATATTTTTTCGCCGTTATCTAACTCGATGATTATTATTTTCTTATTAGTGACTATGGCTTTTAATTTCGATGCTTTAGTCAAAGAATCAACCACTTTTGTTGAATATGCCACAAAGTCGCTTACTATTTCGTCCAGTCCAGAATCTTCCTCCTGGTCTTTAACCATAGAATCGAACTCTTTTTGACCAGGTTCAAAAAATACAACCATTGGACCGCTTACCTTAATTGTATCAGATATAATTTCGATGTCGGGAGTTTTTAATTGATTATGAAGATGATTTTTTTTATTTACAACCGGCAACGAATGAATTGGATACTGTATTTTTTTCTGTGATTTGCTGCAGGCGAAAATGAGTAAAAATACCAAAAATAAATAAAGGGGCCATGTTTTTGACTTGGGCATAACGTCCGAGATTGTGACCGCTAACTTACGACTATCGTTGAAAAAAAGGCCAAATCGATTTATTTATGAGATTTAACCTTTTTTAAAGTATATACGAGTACACATTTAACCTTACTTTCCAACTCGCGTATGCGATCGCCCGCAGTTCGAAAAAATAATATAAATTCGTTCCGTAGATCTTTTCCATTATAAACGGTTATTTAATTAAGCAACCCGGCAGGCATGTTATTGTTAGGCATTGATATAGGTACGTCATCCGTAAAGGTTTCTGTGGTGGATGCCGCATCGCAAAAAACAATCGCCTCCGCTCACTATCCGGATGAGGAATCGCCTATTATAGCCTTACATCCCGGCTGGGCCGAGCAATCGCCCGCAACCTGGTGGGAGCATGCGCAGCTGGCCATACAAAAATGCCATGGCGCCAAAAAATATAACCCGCTGGATATAGTCGCGATTGGCATTGCCTATCAAATGCACGGTTTAGTATTGGTAGATAAGAACCAGGAAGTATTGCGGAACAGCATCATCTGGTGCGACAGCCGCGCAGTTGAGATCGGCGATAAAGCCTTTGCGACGATAGGCGCTGAAAAATGCCTGTCGCATCTCCTCAATTCGCCGGGTAATTTTACCGCGTCAAAGCTGGCCTGGGTTAAAGAAAATGAACCGGAGATTTACGACCGCATTGATAAAATTATGCTCCCCGGCGATTTCATCGCGATGAAGCTGACCGGTGAAATAACTACCTCTGTTTCTGCTTTATCAGAAGGCATATTTTTCGATTTTTTGGATAATCGATTATCTGCCGATATAACTAACTATTTCGGGTTTAACGAGACTTTTTTCCCGCGCATACAGCCGGTGTTTTCATCACATGGCACATTGCAGGCTTCGGTTGCAAGCAAACTAAATCTGAAAGCAGGAATCCCGGTTGCCTACAAAGCCGGTGACCAGCCCAATAACGCGCTTTCATTAAATGTGTTAAACCCCGGCGAAGTGGCCGCAACCGCAGGTACATCGGGGGTTATTTATGGTGTGAGCGACCAACTGGCTTACGATCCGCAATCTCGTGTAAATACCTTTGCGCATGTGAACTATACCAACGACGAAAAGCGGCTCGGCGTATTGCTTTGCATAAATGGCGCAGGCAGTATGTACCGCTGGACAAAGAACGCTTTCGGCGGTTCTAACTATTTGCAAATGAACCAGAAGGCAGCGCAGGTGCCGCCTGGCAGCGATGGGCTGCGGGTACTGCCCTTTGGCAACGGCGCTGAGCGTATGCTGAACAATGAGATCGTTGGTGCACAATTCCTGAATATGGATTTGAACATTCACATGCAGGCGCACGTGATTCGCGCTGTTCAGGAAGGTATTGCATTTTCATTTCGATACGGACTGGATATTATGCGGGAGAACCGCATAAACCCAATCGTAATACGCGCCGGAAAGAACAACCTGTTTTTGAGCGAAGTATTTACAGAAACGTTTGTGAACATAACCGGTGTGCCGGTTGAGCTGTATAAAAACGATGGTAGTGTGGGCGCAGCCCTGGGTGCGGGTATCGGCGCGGGTATTTTTTCGACAACACAACAGGCTTTTGAGCATATGCACCCCGTTCAACTGGTTGAACCCAGGGGCGCACACCTGGAGGATGCGTATGCAGAATGGAAAGCTTTACTTGAAAAACAACTAAGCAAACCCAAATAATAGGAAAGACTTACGAAGTTTCTAAAACTTCGTAAGTCTAAAAAGCGGAATAATCACCAATTCAATAATGCCATGATAGTTACAGGAGAAAAGGAATTTTTTAAGGGCATCGGCCAAGTAAAGTACGAGGGGCCTCAATCCGATAACCGGCTTGCCTTTAGCTGGTACGACGAAAATAAAATGATTGCAGGTAAAACCATGCGCGACCACCTGCGCTTTGCCTGCGCATACTGGCACTCTTTCTGCGGCAACGGCGCCGACCCGTTCGGCGAGCCGACGCACTTATTTCCGTGGAGCTTAAAAGCCGACGCTATTGAACGCGCGAAAGATAAAATGGATGCGGCCTTCGAGTTCATCACCAAAATGGGTATCGGCTGGTATTGCTTTCATGATGTGGATGTGGTTGACTATACCAACGATGTAAAAGAAAACGACCGCCGTTTGCAGGCCATGGTTGAATACGCCAAACAAAAGCAGCAGGCCAGCGGCGTAAAGCTGTTGTGGGGCACTGCAAACCTGTTCAGCAACCGCAGGTATATGAACGGCGCAGCTACCAATCCTGATTTTCATGTGCTGAGCCACGCCGCGGCACAGGTGAAGGCGGCGTTAGACGCAACCATTGCCCTTGGCGGGGAGAATTATGTGTTCTGGGGTGGCCGCGAAGGCTATATGACCCTGCTGAATACTAATATGAAACGTGAGCAGGAACACCTTGCCCGTTTCCTTCACACCGCTAAGGATTATGCGCGAAAACAAGGTTTTAAAGGGACATTCTTTATCGAACCAAAACCCTGTGAACCAACCAAGCACCAGTACGATTACGATTCGGCAACCGTGCTGGGCTTTTTGCAGAAATACGGCCTGATCAACGATTTTAAACTGAACATCGAGGTAAACCACGCAACACTGGCGGGCCACACCTTCCAGCATGAATTGCAGGTAGCAGCAGATTCAGGTCTGCTTGGTTCGATTGATGCTAACCGCGGCGACGACCAGAATGGCTGGGATACCGATCAGTTCCCGAATAACATTAATGATGTTACCGAGGCTATGCTCATCATACTTGAGGCGGGCGGCCTGCGGGGCGGTGGTATAAACTTCGATGCCAAGATTCGCCGCAACTCAACGGATCCGGCCGACCTATTTTATGCCCACATAGGCGGTATGGATGTTTTTGCACGTGCACTCATCACCGCTGATAATATCCTCCAAAAATCCGAATACAAAAAACTCCGCAAGCACAGGTATGCATCATTTGATACCGGCGACGGGAAAGCTTTTGAGGAAGGTAAATTAACCCTCGAGGACCTTAGAAGCTATGCTATTGATAACGGTGAACCAAAAACGATAAGCGGCAAACAGGAATATCTGGAAAATTTAATAAACCGGTATGTTTAGGGGCCAGGTGAGTACTTGATTGGGTTGAAGTATTTGAACTTAATAAACCAAATCTAACTTAATCTGCTTTTAATTAAATTTTAATTATAATTGTCAAATCAACAATAATTTAAAAACCAATTTATTAAACCAAATACCCTCCGGTATTCTCAGTGCCACTAATTAAAACAACTATATGAGTAAGTTTACTTCCATTGATTATATTATATATATAGTCTACTTTTTTATTGTAGCAGGTTATGGCTACTATGTTTACCGCAAAAAAAAGAAATCAGTTAGTGCCACACACGACTTCTTTTTAGCAGAAGGTTCACTTACATGGTGGGCAATCGGCGCTTCGTTAATCGCTTCTAATATTTCAGCCGAACAATTTATAGGCATGAGCGGACAGGGATACAGCATTGGTATTGCCGTGGCTGCATATGAGTGGATAGCTGCTATCGCGCTTATCATTGTGGCTGTGTGGTTTATCCCGGTATATCTTAAAAATAAGATATTCACGATGCCGCAGTTTTTAAAAACCCGGTACAACGAAACGGTTGCGCTTATAATGGCTATTTTTTGGCTGTTCTTATATGTTTTTGTCAATCTAACCTCTATTTTATATTTGGGCGCGCTGGCCATTAATAACCTGTTAGGCGGCGGCCCCGATCAGTTTCACGTAATCATTATTTTACTGTCCATCTTCGCAGTTGTTATCACCCTTGGCGGGATGAAAGTAATCGGCTTTACCGACGTTATACAGGTTGGTGTGCTTATTATTGGCGGCCTTGCTACAACTTATATCGCGTTAACGGTAGTAAGTAAAGCTTTCGGCCTTGGCGACAGTGCGCTTGCCGGATTCAGCCAGCTCATCAAAAGCGCCCCGGATCACTTTCACATGATTTTTGCAAAACCAACCGCAAGTTCACCGCAGCACCAGGTGGATAATTACCTGACCATTCCGGGCTTATTATCCTATGTTGCCGGTATATGGATCATCAACCTGAACTATTGGGGCTGTAACCAGTATATTACTCAACGTGCGTTGGGGGCTGATCTCAAAACAGCGCGAAAAGGTATATTATTTGCCGGATTTTTAAAGTTATTGATGCCTTTGATCGTGATGCTGCCAGGTATTGCAGCCTATGTATTGCATCAAAAGGGCATGGTACAGGCCGAAATGCTGGTGAACAGCAAACATGGCGAGGTGGTATCTGATAATGCTTATTCGGCTATATTGGGCTATTTGCCAAATGGTTTAATAGGCCTTTCGCTTGCGGCGCTTACTGCTGCAATTGTGGCCTCGCTTGCGGGTAAAGCCAATAGTATCTCAACCATTTTTACGCTTGATGTTTATAAGAAATATATTAAACGTGATGCTACCGAACAAAACATGGTTATCATCGGCCGCATCACTATTCTTGTGGCGTTGCTTATTTCTATCTATTTTACATGGAGCGATACCCTGGGCATAGGTGGCGAAGGTGGATTCAACTTTATCCAGAAATATACAGGCTTTATCAGCCCGGGTGTGTTCGCCATGTTTATTTTGGGTATGTTCTGGCGCCGTACAACGGGTGCTGCAGCGGTAGTAGGTGTGATCACCGGTTTTGCGCTATCGGTGCTGTTTAATGAATTTGCGCCGCACCTGTTTGGCAACGAAACGATTTTATACACCGCATATAGAAATGCTGCCGGAGTTTATGAAATTCCGTTCCATGTATGTATGGGGCTTTCTTTCGGGTTTACCATGCTTGTTATGGTGCTCATCAGCCTTGGCGGACCTAAAATTAATCCAAAGGCATTTGTACTGGATAAATCAATGTTCAAATTACAGCCGGGCATTATTGCGATGATTGTTATTACATTACTTATTATCTCGCTATTGTATGTGAGGTTCTGGTAACGAATAAATTTTTATAAAAAAAGAGCGATGAGTTTTAAGCCCATCGCTCTTTTTTTGTTTCGGCAAATTGAAGATAGTCTTATTTCTATCACCAAATGATCAATAAATATGATTCAGTAATATAAAAACCGCCGGTCCGAAGCGTTGGCTAAGCCGGCTCCAGGGATGTATCCCAGCCGGCTTCCTCTGTGTGCTTTCTCACCACTTTATAAAGCACTTTCAGGTCGAAAGGTTTACGTATAAAGTCATCAAATCCATATTTATCATATACTTCGTTTATATGATAATTGCAGCTTAATGCTACTACGGGTAAGCGAGGGTACTTGTTTTTAATTAGCTCGCAGATTTCAATGCAGCTAACGCCGTCCAAAAAAAACTCCAGCATTACAACATGGGGCTTCTGCTCTTCAATTAAGGGTAAAATACTTTCGTCACAAGTATGTATCGGAATTACATCAAACCCCTCCATGCAAAGTGCTACGTTAATCACTTCCAAGATAGTTTCATCGGTTTCCTGGATTATAACTTTTTTCATACCCATTGAATTTGAAATCCAAAAAGTGTAAGAAACTTTTAGCTTAAGCTGGTCGCAGGTTCTGGGTTCTCATTCAAAGATAGCAATTAAATCCACATTTACAAGTAACACTTCCATACTGTTTATGGCACAAATAATGGCCGTATATTAACCGTCAGCCAGCTCAATCCATACCGGGCCATGGTCGCTTGATTTCTCCCATCCACGCACGTTTCGGTCGACCCCACCGGCGATCAGGCGGCTGTCAAGCTGCGGACTAAGCAGGAAATGGTCAATGCGCAGGCCTGCGTTTCGGCTATAGGCATCGCGAAAATAATCCCAAAACGTATATATTGTTTGGTCGGGGTATAGCTTTCTGATCGCGTCGGTCCAACCCTGGGCAACCAGTGTCTTAAAAGCCAGGCGTGTTTCGGGACGGAATAGCGCATCATCCACCCAACGCTCAGGTTTGTATGCGTCCAGTTCGGTTGGCATTACATTATAATCGCCGGTAAGTACTACGGGTTTGCCCGAGGCCAGCAAGGTTTCCGCATGCTCGGTTAACCGCCTGAACCAGTCGAGCTTGTAATCGAATTTCGGACCGGGTGCCGGGTTGCCGTTGGGTAGGTACAAGCAGCCGATAAGTATATCATTCACCCAGGCCTCAATGTAGCGGCTGTGAATGTCCTCCGGATCGCCGGGCAGGGCGCGCCTAACTTCATTAATTTCCATATTGCGCGCCAGTATGGCCACACCGTTCCAGCTTTTCTGGCCGTGCCATATCGCGTTATAGCCCGCATCGCGTATTGCCTGTTCGGGGAATTTTTCGAAGGGCGCTTTTAGTTCCTGCAAACAAGCAACGTCCGGTGCGGTTTCATTAAGCCAGCGCAGCAGCACTGGCAGGCGCCCGTTTACGCCGTTTACATTGTAAGTAGCTATTTTCATGGTTCAATCAAAGATAAATGAAAGCGGGATAATATAACTTCAAAAGTTTCTCTGTAAACAAATTAAAAAATTTAGTTAATTTGGTTGATTCTATCTCTTTAACCTCATTTCGTGAATCAATCGAAAGAATCACTTCGCAGTATCTATTATCCGTTTTTGCAAGGCGGCGGAGATATGGGTATCCTCATCCGTGGTCTCAACTGGGTTGATACACCGCTCGGTGATCCGTCGGGCTGGTCGCAGGCTTTGCGGCAAAATGTGAACATGATGCTCGCCACCAACTTTCCGATGCTGATTTGCTGGGGCGATAACTATACACAATTATACAACGATGCTTTCAGGCCCATTTTGGGTGAAAGCAAGCACCCCGAAGCCATGGGCGGTTCGGCTAAAATGACTTATGCCGAGATTTGGGATACCATCGGGCCGATGTTTGAAGGCGTAATAGCCGGCACCCCGGTTGGCTTTCCGGATTTTATGGTGGTGCTTAACCGTTACGGATATCCCGAGGACTGCTACTTCGATTTCTCATACAGCCCGATACAAGATGATGATGGAATAATTAAAGGCGTTCGCGTAATTTGTGTAGAAACAACAGAAAAAGTACGCGCACTTGAAAATTTAAAGGCACAGCAGGAAAATATCCGCAACATGGTACTGCAGGCGCCTGTAGGCATGTGTATTGTACAGGGCGACCCGTTGCGCGTGGAAGAAGTAAATGACTTGTTTTTAGAAATAGTAGGTAAAACACGCAGACAAATGCTATTGGCGCCCTATTGGGAAGTAAATGCTGAGGCAGCGCCTTATTACGAGCCTATAACCCGGCGGGTAATGGAAACCGGCGAGACTTATCGTGCCAAAGAACATAAAGTGATGTTGATTCGCAAGGGTAAGAGCGAAGATGTCCATGTCGACTTTGTATATGAGCCGATGAAAAACGCGGATGGTAAAGTAGACGGCATTATGATAGTTGCCATAGAAGTTACCGAAAAAATAATAGCCAGGGATAAAATGCAAATCATTAATGAAAGCCTGGCAGCTGCTAACGACGAACTTACCGCAACCAATGAAGAACTTAAAACTACGCAGGAAAAGCTTGAAAACCTGGTAACGGGACTCGCCGAGAGTGACGCCCGCTTCCGCTCGCTGGTGCAACAGGCGCCGGTGGCTATTTTTATTTTAAAAGGCCGCGAGCAACGCATTGAAGCGATGAACGACCGTATGTTTAAGATGCTGGGTAAGTGTTCGGATATTATTGGCAAAACCTATATAGAAGCTCTGCCCGAATTTGAAGGCCAGCCGTTTTTTCAGTTGATCGATGATGTTTTTGCCAGTGGAAGGCCATTTTACGGCAATGAAATACTGGCCAAAATTGAGCACAACGGTCAAATAAAGGAAGGTTATTATAATTTCATTTATGAGCCGATAAAAGATGAGCAGGGCATAACCAACAGTGTGATGTGCGTGTCAATTGACGTTACCGAGCAGGTAAACGCACGCAAAAAAGTGGAACAGGCCGAACAAAACCTGCGTATGGCCATTGATGCGGCAGAGTTGGGTTCGTACAGTATAAATACGGAGGACAGGATATTTGTGACATCGCCGCGATTGAAGGAGTTTTTTGGCTTCGAGCCCGACGAGGATGTACCTTATGAGGCGGCAATAAGCCAGATCCATGAAGATTATAGGCAGCAGGCGGCCGACCTGGTAGAAGCAGCAATAACCAAAGGTGCCCGTTTTGATATGGAGTACCCCGTGATTGGGCACAACGACGGGAAAATACGGTGGGTGCGTGGAATTGGTACACTACAGCATGGCAGCGATGGAAAAAGCTATTTCACCGGAGTTTTGCATGACATTAGTGAAAAAAAGCAGGACGAGATTCGGAAGAATGACTTTATCGGCATGGTTAGCCATGAGCTAAAAACGCCGCTTACTTCATTGAGCGCTTATTTGCAGGTATTACAACAAAAGGCGAAAAAGGATGAGGATAGCTTTAGCATAAAAGCCTTAGATCAATCGGTAAAGCAAACCAGGAAGATGACTGCCATGATTAACGGCTTTTTAAACGTATCGCGGCTCGAATCTGGGAAAATGCATATCGATAAGCAGCGTTTTGATATAGCCGGTTTGATGAAGGAAATCGAGGCTGAAACGCTGGCCATGACAACGTCGCATGCCTTTGTTTTTGAACCGGTTGAGGAAATTTTTGTATGTGCAGACCGGGAAAAAATAGGGCATGTGATCAGCAATTTTCTAAGTAACGCTGTTAAATATTCAAAGCTTGGCAGCACTATACAAGTTGCCTGCGTTAATGTTGATGGCAATGCACAGGTAAGCGTAGGTGATAAAGGTATCGGCATCGGGCCGAACGATCTGGATCAATTATTTACCCGTTATTACCGGGTAGCCGCCACCAGTCATGTTTCCGGGTTTGGTATAGGACTTTACCTGAGTTCTGAAATTATCACCCGGCACAACGGCCATATATGGGCCGAAAGCGAGTTGGATAAGGGGTCAATATTTTATTTTACGTTGCCCCTTGCCGGGTAAACCTTCGCCACCCTGGCAAGGGCATGATGCTCACCAAATGAGTTAGCGGTTAGTGACGGGTGCCAGGTTAAATATTCGGTTTGGGATTTTTTTACCACCACCTCTTTGCGCGTCCCCAAAACGATCGCCGCCGCAATAAAAACAATATTCTTTACGATGTACTGGCCTTCCATCGAAAATACAAATGGAAACGCCTTCCACATTTCATTTGGAAAAAACAAAAACGGTAAAAACGTGCCCAGCAAATGCAAGATCAATAATACCATCGTAGCCTTTAAAAACCTGTTAAATAGTAAGCCAAAGCCTGTTGCCACTTCCCAGGTGGCCAATATCTTAATCAATACAGTTCCGGGAATATAGTTAAAGGTTAGTTTATCCATTGTTTTTATCGCCAACCCTTCAGCGGGGCTTAAACCGTGGTAAAATTTGACAAAGCCAAATAGTATAAAAACCACACCCATCGTAATCCTGAGCAAATAAAGACTGTTCGCTTCAAAAAACAGGTTCGTTTTTTTTATAAAGGGATATGTAAATTGTTTGACGGTCATTATCGTTCTCTTTGTAATATTTTTGTGATGATATTAATTATTAATAAAAAATGTGCCGGAACGCATTATTTCCATTTCATTGCAGGTTATTTTTTTTCGACAATGTTACATGGCGGTTTTTGAAGTAAAATCTGTCCTGTTTTTAGGAAGGTATGGTTTAACCAAAGCTCCGCCATTCAGCCGTCGCAAACCAGCGTAACTTTAAAGGCGTACGATGCTTCAGCGAGATGCAAGTGTTTTGTGTTGCAAACCGCGTTGGTTACCAACAAACATTGCGCGCTGCTCCCGTAAGGTAACTTGTTGGTAACCAAACGCTGTATTTATATCATTCAGCGGTTGTGGGATCTATTATCGATGTTACTTCGCTAACTGAGTTAGCAGGAAATCCCCCTTGCTTCGCATGTTCACGAACCAAATCTTCATTTGGCGCAATATAAACGCAATAGATCTTATCAGCGGTTACATAGCTTTGAACCCATTGAATCTGCGGGCCCAGCTTATTCAAAACTCCGCAGGAAGTTTGTGAAATACCTTTTAGTTGGTCGTGTGAAAGTTTACCCGCATCGGGGATATTTCTTTCGATTACATATTTTGGCATAGCGAGATTTTTTTAGTTTACCTGTTTGTTTATAAACACATGGCTCCGCAACGCAAATAAGCCGCCTTTTTTTCCCAACGAGGGCCGAAACGCAGATGTAAGGCCATTAAATACAGCGGGTTGATTATCAAAAGCTTAATATAAAATTACAATGCTGTTTGGATATTTCAAAGAATAATCCAGTAAGATTTCGAAAACGTTTGCGTAAATAAATTAGATCTATTGGCTTGCTTCCATGATATAGTTATTAAAATTGTAAAACTACCTGTATAGCATTTTGAACCTGAAGAATATGAGATCAATCGTCAAAACCATTTTTATTATAGTAATAATGCAGAGCATATCGCTTATTACAAAAGGCGAGGACGGGTACAAGCTATGGTTGCGTTATAACAGGATAGCCGACAATGCTAAATATAATGAATACCGAAAGCTAACCAAATATGCCATTTTTCCTGGGTCATCATCCGTTATTAAAGCTGCGCGGGAAGAGTTGTTGAATGGATTAAATGGCATGACCAGTCAAAATCCAATTATTACAGATAAAATCACTGAGGGTGAAACGCTTATCATTGGTACGCCAAAAACATCGCGGCTTATCAATGCTAATTTGTTTAATGACGGATTACGACAGTCGGGGGCTGAAGGGTATTTTATTGAGAATGCTACTGTTTACGGAAAGAAATGCCTGGTTATCGGGGCCAATAGCGACATTGGTTTGTTGTACGGCGTATTTAATTTTTTGAAGTTACTGCAAACCAACCATTCAATTCATAGCCTCGCTATATCCGACCATCCCCGCATACAATACCGCATACTGGATCATTGGGATAACCTCGATAGGACGATAGAGCGGGGTTACGCCGGCTCATCAATATGGAACTGGCACAAACTGCCGGGGTATATAGATCAGCGATATATCGATTACGCCCGCGCCAATGCTTCAGTTGGTATTAATGGCGCGGTTTTAAATAATGTTAATGCCAACGCCCTCTCGCTTACGCCGGAATATTTGGTAAAAGCTGCCGCTCTTGCCAAATGCTTTCGCCCTTATGGAATAAAAGTATATCTCTCTATAAAATTCAGCTCGCCAGTTGAAATAGGCGGCTTGAAAACCGCCGACCCTGAAGATTTGCAGGTGCAAAAATGGTGGAGGGATAAAGCAGATGAAATTTATCATTATATCCCGGATTTTGGCGGCTTTTTAGTGAAGGCAAATTCTGAGGGCCAGCCCGGTCCGCAGACTTACGGCCGGAGCCACCCCGAAGGTGCGAACATGCTGGCCGACGCGCTGGAACCTCATCATGGTATTGTTATGTGGCGCGCTTTTGTTTACGACAACAAGGTGCCCGACCGCGCTGCCCAGGCGTATAATGAGTTTAAGCCTTTAGATGGCAAGTTTAAAAGTAACGTTATTGTGCAGGTTAAAAATGGCCCGATAGATTTTCAACCACGCGAACCCTTTCATCCGTTGTTCGGGGCAATGCCGGCTACTCCATTGATGCTTGAAGTTCAGGTTACCCAGGAATACCTGGGCTTTTCGACGCAGCTGGTCTATCTGGCTCCTTTATTTAAAGAGTGTTTGGAGTCTGACACTTATGCTAAAGGCAAAGGTTCTACAGTTGCCCGCGTAATCGACGGAAGCCTTGAAGGGCATGCCATAAGTGGCATTGCCGGCGTCGCTAATACCGGTGCTGATATTAACTGGTGCGGGCATCCGTTTGCGCAGGCCAATTGGTATTGTTTTGGCAGGCTGGCCTGGAACCCTTATTTGACGTCGGAAAGTATTGCGGATGATTGGTTGCGAATGACGTTTACTAACGACAAAGACTTTATTGCCTGTATAAAAAAGCTCATGCTTAACTCCCGGGAAACCGCAGTGAATTATATGATGCCATTGGGGCTTCATCATATCATGGCAAGCAGTCATTATGGGCCGGGTCCCTGGGTTAAGATTGGTAAGGCAGGAAGTAAAAACGGTGCTTTTTTTTACTACCACCAGGCCGATTCGCTGGGAATAGGATTTGACCGTACCCACACAGGAAGCAATGCCGTGGCGCAGTATTTTCCGGAAGTAAAAAGCAAGTTTGAAAGCCTGGAAAGTTGTCCTGACGAATTTTTATTGTGGTTTCATCATGTAAACTGGGACTATAAAATGCGTTCGGGTAATACATTGTGGAATGAGCTGGTGCATCGCTACTATTCCGGTGCTGATTCTGTAAAACAGATGCAGCATCAGTGGGATAAGATGGATGGTAAGATTGACAAGGAACGGTTTGTCGCTGTTAAGCAGCTTTTAGCTATACAATACCAGGAAGCCGTTTGGTGGCGGGATGCCTGTATCGAATATTTTCAAACGTTTTCAAATTTGCCGTTACCTGCAAATTATGCTAAGCCACTACATTCGCTAAGCTATTATCAGCAACTGACAAATCATTATGTAGATAAATAATTGAAGGCTATTCTGTAATAGCTCTTCCCTGGTAGCAGTCGCATACTTGTATTGCTGCCAAGTGGCTTCTTTATTTGAAAACCCATACTGTAAACAGATACCGGCTAATACATATTATTTGGTAAATTCGACGCTGAACATTTTACAGATCATGGATAACATTAATATCAAATATTTAGCCCGGGAGCTTAATTTATCCATTTCGACCGTTTCGAGGGCTTTAAGGGACAGTTATGAAATAAGTCCGGGCACCAAACGAAAGGTGTTTGCGTTAGCAAAAAAGCTGAATTATCAACCAAACCCCAATGCCAGCGGATTGCGCGAGCAGAAAACAAAAACCATTGCGGTGGTGATACCGGAGGTTTCGAATAACTTTTTCGCCCTGGCTATAAATGGTATTGAAAAGGCCGCCCAGGAAAAAAATTATCATGTATTAATTTACCTTACTCATGAAAATCACGAGCGGGAGGTTTCTTATTTCCGAACCTTATCAAGTGGGAGGGTCGATGGAGTTTTGTTGTCAATGTCGAGTGAAGGTATTGATCATCAACACCTTGTTGATTTCAATAAAAAGGGAATTCCATTGGTTTTTTTCGACCGGGTTTGTACCTCGCTCAAAAATATTAAGGTAACAACGAATGATTTTGAAAGCAGCCATTTAGCAACCCGCCATCTCATCAACTCAGGTTGCAAAAAGATCGCATACCTGATGATTTCAAAGAATATTTCAATCGGCCAAATCAGGATGGATGGCTATATTGACGGACTTTCCGGGTCATCGGAAGCCGGCCAAAAGCCGCTGATTGTTGAATGTTCAAATAACTACGACGAAAATTACGAGATAATAAAGGAATTGGTAGTTAATGAAAAACCCGATGGTGTTTTTGCTTCTGTTGAGAACCTTGCAATTGTCTTTTACAATGTATGCCGTGAGTTATCACTTACTATCCCGAAGGATATAAAAATCATCAGTTTTTCAAACCTTCACACGGCATCTTTACTTAATCCGTCGCTAACCACCATTACTCAGCCTGCATTCCTTATCGGTGAAACTGCGGCTAATATGCTGTTTAAGAAGATATGCAAAAAAGAAGACGATGAATTAAGCGAAACGGTCATCCTGAAATCCGCATTGATTAAAGGGGATTCGACCGGATAAATACTTTTCCTAAATTCTTAGGAGCCATCCTTCAAATTAACGCTACCTGCTTAACGCTGCTTATAAGGTGCCATCCCAGTGCTTGAAAATGTCCCCGACATTCCCGCCAGTTCAAGTATCCTGCCTCCTCCGCCGAATTCATTTTTTAGGATATTTACCGATGTTAAGTAGTTGATTTACATTTATTTACAGTTGTTTTTTACGAAAACGTTTGCGTAAATAAATACTCTTCAAGAGTAGCCGGGGCAATTTTTTTTATTTAACCTTGAATCAACCAATTATAATCAGTTAACACTGCAGCGCGGGACTTACAAAGTCACGACGCTGCCATGTTACGGAAAAAACTAAATAGAAACTTAATCAACCTTAGCAATTTTATGAGTTAAAAAAAGCCTTTTATCGCGAAAAGTTACAGGAATCCCCGCCCTGGCAACGAAAAATGAATTAGTCCTTTTCCCTCCCCTCGAAAAGAAGAAATGTCTTAATCCTTCATGTACTAAATTGAATTATGGAATTATTTTTACAAAATCTAAATGTGCCCGGCAAAACATTGAAAACGATTTTTAAGATCGTCTTTTTTTTGTCGCTTTCATTGCTGAGTTTACCCAGAGCAGTTTTTGCACAACAAAAAGGTCAGCAAATTAACAAGGTAATAATTAAAGGACAGGTGCGTAACGAAAAAAATGAGCCGGTCGTTGGCGCAAGCATCCTGATCAAAGGCAGCTCTGCCGGCGTAAGCACTGACCAGGATGGAAAATTTACTATATCGGCACCTGCAAATGCCATATTAGTGATCCATTGGTTGGGCTACACTACACAGGAAGTACCCGCAAACGGGCAATCATTCGTTAATGTTCAATTGGAGCCATCTTCAAAGGCGCTTAATGAAATAGTGGTTATTGGTTATGGTTCACAGAGAAAGAAAGATGTTACGGGAGCTATAACTTCTGTAAATGCTGAAGATATCCGCAGCCTGCCAACTACAAATGCTGAACAAGCCTTACAGGGTAAAGCAGCGGGCGTAGATGTAATCACCAGCAGTAATAAACCCGGTTCTGAGCCACAGGTTCGCATACGGGGCAGCCGGTCATTTTCTGCCGGCAATAATCCTTTATATGTAGTGGACGGCATACCATTAATAAGTGGTGTGGATTTGGGTAATGGCGCGGTTTCGGCTGGTGGTATAAGTGATATCAGTACTGCTGACATCGCCTCCATTGAAGTGCTGAAGGATGCTTCTGCTACGGCAATTTACGGTTCACGTGGTGCAAATGGCGTCGTATTAATTACAACCAAGAGAGGGAAAAAAGGAACGCCAACGGTAACCTATAATGGATATTACGGTGTGTCCAGTGCTTTGGGCGAAGCAAACGTCATGAACGGTGCGCAGTTTGCTGAATATAAAAGGGAATCAAGGCGGGCTACCGGAAAATATCCGGATGGTTATAGTGCCGATGCGGATAAAACGCTTTTTGAACCTGTTGAACTGCAGTCAATAGCTTTGGGCAGGTCCACTGATTACCAGAAACTTTTATTAAAAGATGGCTATCAAACCAGCCAGGAAATAGGCGTATCCGGTGGAAATGATATCACAAAGTATTTAATATCGATAGGATATTTTAAAGATCAGGGTATTATTCCTATCCAGGATTATACGCGCTATAATGTTCGCTTGAACCTGGATCAAAATATCGGAAAAAGCGTTAAAATCGGAACGTCAACACTGCTCTCAAATAGTATTCGTAACGGTCAGAATTTAAATCCTATCGACGGCGCGCTATCTGAAAATCCGCTGGGGGTTCCTTATGATGCCCAGGGCAATTTGATCTTTCTTCCAACTACAGATGGCTTACGGACCAATCCGCTGGCGGAAATTGTACCGGGCGCGTTAGTGGATAACACCAGGAGGCTGCGTGTATTTAGTGCGTTGTACGGCGAGCTCAACATTGCCGACGGGTTAAAATACCGTTTAAACTTTGGCCCCGACCTTACCCAGGTTAATGCCGGATATTTCCAGGGCAGCCAAACCAATACCAGGAATGGTGGCTCACCGCGCGGCGGAGAGGATAACGTTTATACGTTTGCTTATACCGTTGAAAATTTACTGACCTATAATAAGACGATTAATAAGATACATGCATTTAATTTTACCGGCTTATATAGCATTCAAAAGCAGCGTTCGGAGTCTTCGGGCATGGACGTTGAGGGGATCCCGGTTGAAAGCATGTCATTTTATAATTTAGGTGCCGCAAATATCATACGAGGGGTTTACAGTAATCTTTCGGAGTTTTTGATATCATCTTATATGGCACGCTTAAATTATGTTTTAGATGATAAGTATCTTTTAACAATTACCGGCCGTGCCGATGGTTCAACACGTTTTTCTGAAGGGCATAAATGGGGCTACTTCCCATCATTTGCTTTAGGCTGGAATATCATTGAGGAATCATTTATGAAAAACCTGACTCAGGTCTCTAATCTTAAATTGAGGCTAAGTTATGGTAAAACCGGAAACACAGACATCAGCCCTTATTTAACCGAAGGCAGCCTGTCCCGTACAATTTATGCATTTGGAAATACCGGGGCATTTGGCTATCACCCGAATGAAATACCTAACCCCGATTTAAAGTGGGAGTCAACCGCAACATTAAATATTGGTCTCGATTTCGGATTTTTTAATAACAGGATAAACGGATCGCTTGATGTTTACAGGCAAAAAACTACCGATTTATTGTTACGTAAATTCCTTCCGTTAAGCAATGGTTTTAACAGCATATTGCAAAATGTGGGATCTACAGAGAACAAAGGCGTGGAACTGCACGTAACTACGCAGAATTTTATCGCCAAAACCAAAGGTTTTTCGTGGAGTACTGATTTTACCTTCAATATCAACCGTCAAAAAATACTTTCCCTGTTCTCCGGTCAAAAGGACGATGTGGGTAACGGCTGGTTTATCGGGCACCCTATACAGGTTTACTACGATTACAAAAAAATAGGTATCTGGCAAACTGCTGATGCTGCTTTAGCGGCTACTTACCAGCAGCACCCGGGCGAGATAAGGGTAGCCGACATTTCGGGGCCCAATGGAACGCCTGATGGAAAGATCGACGCCTATGACCGTGTAATTCTGGGAACAAATGAACCAAAATGGACCGGTGGCATCACCAATAAGTTCGGGTTTGGGAATTTTGACTTATCCGTGTTCGTTTATATCCGGCAGGGCGGAATGATCCGCAGCCGCTTTTTTGATGATCATAATACCTTGTTCGGGAGATACAATAACCTGAATGTCAATTACTGGACGCCAACTAATCCTACCAACGATTATCCGCGCCCTAATCAGAACCAGGAGAGCCCGATATACGCATCCAGTATGAGTTACTTTGACGGGTCGTTTGTGAAAGTGAGAAATATAACATTTGGTTACACCATACCAAGCAGCGTGTTAAATAAAATGAAAATCAGCTCGCTGAGGGTATATGCTTCGGCGCAGCAACCGTTCATTTTTGCACCGTATCGCCAAAAATACAAAGGTATTGATCCGGAAAACGTAACCGAGGTAACTGCCAGTACCCCGTCAAATCGTTTAATTTTATTTGGAGTTAATGCTAGTTTTTAATTTTTACAATTCATTATTATGAAAAGGATATTTATATTATTAAGCATAATTGCATTGGGCTCGTTTTCGTGCAAAAAGCAATTGAATGAAGTGGTGATATCCAACGTTACGGATAGTTACTATAATACCCCTGTGGGTTTTGACGCTGCGGTAAACGCGGGCTATTCCTACCTCCGCAGCTTTTATGCAACGGAAAGAGGGATGACACTGTCGGTATTCGGAACAGATACCTATACAAACGGGTCAGACGGGGGCTATAAATATGTTAACCAGTACACATCGCAACTGGGGGGACGCACAGATATTATTGAACAGGTGTGGAATGATTCATACTCGGCGATCAACGTTTGTAATACTGTAATTGACCGTGCCGATCATATACCCGGCCTTGACAACCAAACCAAGTTGATCAGGGTTGGCGAAGCGCGTTTCCTGAGGGCACAGTACAATTTTTTACTGGTGCAAATGTTTGGGCCGATTCCTTTAAATCTGCATGAAAACAAGTCGGCAATAACTGTAGCAAACCGTATCCCTATTGACAGTGTTTATAATTCTATCATTTCCGACCTGCTATTTGCGGAGGCAAATTTACCGGTTATTGTACCGGCAAGTAACAACGGCCGTGCACACAAGGCTGCGGCCGAGCACTTATTAGCACGTGTTTACCTTACCCGTGCCGGCTCAACTGCCGCTAAACCCGACGATTATCAACACGCGTCCGACTATGCTAAAATGGTGATCAATAATTATACTTATAAATTGCTGCCGGATTTTGCAAGGGTTTTTGACGAGGGAAGCGGGGAAGTAAATAGCGAGGTAATTTGGTCTGTACAATATACCAGCGATCCGCTAACGAATAGTACGGGTAACAATGCGCACGTGTTCTTCCTGATGGAGTATGATACACAACCCGGCATGCAGCGCGATGTGCAGAACGGGCGCCCCTACAAGCGGTTTAAACCAACCGACTATACTTTAAACGTGGTATTTAAGGACCGTTTGAATGATACGCGGTATGAAAAAAGCTTTAAGTCGACTTTTTTGTCTAATAAACCCGGTAGCTATAAAGCATCATTTGATGGCAACAAGGCATTGAATTTTGCTGCAGGCGATACCGCTATATTTTTACCGGGCTATAACCCTGGCGATAATACGATTCTCACCCTGGGAACTAAATATTCAAAAGCTTATTTCGATTCACGGCCATACCAGGTGCTTACCCCGGCTAAATACACACAAAAGCTATATCCAACGCTAATTAAGTTTTTGGATCCGTTAAGGCCCGACAAAACTACATTTGAAGGTTCAAGGGATTTCCTGGCCTTCCGGTTAGCCGAAACCTATCTAATAGCGGGCGAGGCCCTGATGATGCAAGGTAAAACGACTGAAGCTGCGCAATATATCAATACGTTACGCTTACGGTCGGCCAGGACCAGCACAAATCCTGTCGACAACGCAAATTATCAGCAAGCAATGTTAATTACCCCAGCCCAATTGAATATCGACTTTATACTTGACGAAAGGGCAAGAGAGTTATTAGGCGAGCAACTAAGGTGGTTTGACCTGGTAAGAACACATAAACTGATTGAAAGGGTACAGAAATATAATCCGGATGGCGCGGCCAATATAAAGGATTACCATGTGCTCAGGCCGATTCCGCAAACGCAGATCGACAGAAGTACCAATGCTTTTGCACAAAATCCGGGCTATTAACTAATCTCAACCATTAAAAACGTTACTTAACAAACATTATCAAATACTATGAAAAAAATCACACTATGCATTTTGAGCGCCGCATTGACACTGGCGGTTACCCTGCCTTTCGGGGTGCAGGCACAATCATCCGGGGCGTGGCACAACTTGTTTGACGGAAAGACCTTAAACGGATGGAAACGGGTGGCCGGAACAGCTGATTATAAGGTTGAAAATGGCGTAATAGTAGGTACAACCGTTATGAATTCGGGGAATACATTTTTGGTTACCGAAAAGGAATACGGTGATTTTATCCTTGAGTTAGATGCCATGATTGAAAGCCCGGTAAGTAATTCGGGAATCCAAACCAGGAGCCATTTTGATGCTGAAGGACATTATGGAAAAGTTTACGGAAGGCAGGTTGAAATTGACCCGTCTTCACGTAGCTGGTCGGGCGGCGTTTATGACGAGGCGCGCCGGGAGTGGTTATATCCGCTGGACCTGAACCCAACGGCAAAATCGGCATTCAAAGTGGGCCAGTACAATCACATTAAAGTAGAATGTATTGGCAATGAGATGAAAACCTGGATAAATAATATCCCTATTGCCTATGTTGTAGATACCATCGACCGAAAAGGTTTTATCGGGTTGCAGGTTCATGGCATTACAACCAAAGAGCAGGAGGGAAAAAAAGTTTACTTTAAAAATATAAAAATCAAAACTGCGGAATTAAAACCTGAAGCTTTTCCGGCTGGTATATACGTGGTTAATTATGTGCCGAACTACTTAAACAGCTATGAAAAACAACAGGGATGGAAGTCACTGTTCGACGGCAAATCATCAAAGGGCTGGGAAAGTGCCCGGGGTGGCGCGTTCCCGGCGAAGGGCTGGAAAATAGATGACGGAACGATCACCGTTTTATCGTCGGAAGGAAAGGAAGCTGCAAATGGCGGGGACATCGTAACAAAGGATGAGTACAAGGCATTTGACTTGTCATTTGAATTTAAACTTACACCCGGCGCCAACAGCGGCGTGAAGTACTTTGTAACATTGGCCGAAAAAACTTCCGGTTCGGCAATTGGACTGGAATATCAAGTATTGGATGATGAGCGGCATCCCGATGCAAAGCTGGGAAGGAACGGCGATCGTACCCTTGCTTCTTTATATGACCTGATTCCGTCAAATAAGCCTAAACGTTTTATTCGCCCTATTGGTGCGTGGAATGTTGGCCGGGTAGTGGTACATCCTGATAATAGGGTTGAACATTACCTGAATGGCGTAAAAGTTTTGGAATACGTGAGAGGGTCGAAGGAATTTAATGACCTGGTTGCCATTAGCAAATATCATATCTGGCCAAATTTTGGATTAGCGCCTAAAGGCCACATTTTATTGCAGGACCATGGAAACACCGTGTCATTCAGAAGTATCAAGCTTAAAGAATTGAAATAAAAAACTAACTTTAACTATGAAAAATTCACGCAGAACATTTATAAAACAAACTGCTTTAGCAGGAGCAGGCGTATTAGTGGCTAAAACCGGGTGGACGGCAAAAAGCTACAGCCGTATCATCGGGTCAAACGATAGAGTAAGGGTAGGTGTGGTTGGTTTTTCCGACCGCCATAAAGGCTCGCATTTGCCAAGCTTTATGAATCATTATAAAGAACTCAATTTTGATATTGTAGCGGTATCGGATATCTGGAAGAAAAGACGAGAGGAGGGTGTTGCTACCTGGAAACAGCACATGAACCACGACATTGTAGCCTGTCGGAATAACGAGGAGCTATACGATAAAAAAATAGTGGATGCAGTATTTATCAGCACTGCCGATTTTCAGCATGCCACACATGCTATCCAGGCCGTAAAAGCTGGCTGCGATGCGTATGTAGAAAAGCCATTTGCCGAAACGATGGAAGATAACCGTGCCGCGTTGAAAGCGATAAAGGAATCAAAAAAAATCGTACAAATAGGCTCGCAGCGCCGAAGCGGTGCAAACTACCATGCAGCAGATGAGTTTATCAAATCCGGCAAATTCGGGCCGATTACCATGGTTGAACTTACCTGGAATGTAAACCAGCCCGGTCGCTGGCGCAGGCCGGAACTGGTGGCACAACTAAAAGAGGAAGATACAGACTGGAAAAGGTTCATCCTTAACCGGCCATATGAGGCTTTTGATCCGCGGAAATATTTGGAATATCGTTTGTTCTGGCCCTATTCATCAGGTTTGCCGGGGCAGTGGATGAGCCACCAGATCGATACGGTGCATTGGTTCAGCGGCTTAAAACATCCGCGCAGCGTAGTGGCTAATGGCGGCATTTACATGTGGAAAGATGGACGAAGAAACTGGGATACCATAACAGCCGTGTTTGATTACGGCCCGCAGGACGATCCGGCAACCGGTTTCCAGGTAACTTTTGCATCGCGGATGCACAACGGCGATGAACACCCGGCCGAAATTTATTACTCAAACGGCGGCGAGTTAAACTTGAATACCAATATGGTATCGCCAAATGGCGGATTGAGGAAAAACCATGCTGAGGCGATGCATATGCAGCCCAACCTGCTTCCCGAATTAAAACTTCCGGATAACGAAAGGGTAGTTGCCTCGGCAAATACCGGCGGTGATATTTTGACTTCAAATCACGTGCGTAACTGGATGGAATGTGTGCGCAGCCGTAAACAACCGAATGCGCCTGTCGAAGCAGGCTATAGCCATTCTATCGCCAATATCATGACGACTGCAGCCGCGCATTCGGGCAGTAAGGCGACATTTGATGAACGCACGCATGAAGTAATGGTAGGCGGTAAAGTGTTTAAATTTTAACCGGGTACGGCGACAGAACCAGGTTTATTTAATCATTGCTGTCACTATAGATGGTATCCGGGGGAAATCGGTAAATGATTCCCGGATACCACCTAAAAAATCTACAATGTACAGGTAAGCGGACATCGTTACGATAAGCCTGCAAGCCCCTTTGAGGGAATTATATCTCCCGGATACTAGTTTTGATGTTGGTGTGCCGGTTTAGTATTTAGAGAATGATATGCTTTTTATGGATTGTTCTGAACTTTGGAACAAAGATTTTTGGCCTCCAGGAATTTAGGCCTTTTAAATTAACCGGCTATGCGCAGGGGACTACTTACACAATAACTTATTATGCAGCGCATAACGTTGTAAATTCAAAGCAAATAGACAGCATTCTGGCAAAAATCGACGCCTCAATGTCGCTGTATGAAAAGGGCTCTCTCATCAACCAGTTCAATTCCTCGAAAACAGGCGTACTACTTGATGATCATTTTAAAAAAGTGATAGTGAAATCCCTTGAAGTTAATAAAATGGCGGGGGGGTATTTTGACGTTACTGTTGAGCCTTTGGTGCAAGCCTGGGGTTTTGGCGTTTTAAAAGTAGATACATTGCCTGGCGATGCTGCTGTTAAATTAATTAAGCAGCATGTTGGTTCCAATAAACTTAAAATCAAAAATGGATTTTTATCCAAATCAGATCCGGAAGTTAAAATTGATTTAAACGGGATTGCCCAGGGATATTCGGTAGATGTACTGGCCTCATTTTTAGAAAAAAAAGGCATCAAAAATTATTTGGTAGAGCTGGGCGGCGAGATCAGGGTTAAGGGATTCAAACAGCCGTCAAATGAACCCTTTAGTATCGGGATCGAATCTCCCCGTACAAACAACTTTGAACCGGGATCGATGCAAACCATTATCCAGTTGAAGGAGGGTGGGATCACCACATCAGGTAACTACCGCAAGTTTTATATGAACGGGAAAAAGAAGATTTCCCATCTTATTGATCCTGATACGGGATATCCTTTGCAAAATGAAATGGTAAGCGCCACCGTTTTGGCAAAGGATGCGATAACAGCAGATGGGTTTGATAATGTTTTTATGGGTATGGGGGTAAAAAAAACTTTATTGTTTTTAAAATCGCATCCTGCAATGGAAGCTTATCTTATTTATCAAAAAAAAGACGGTTCAATTGCGGACACTGCCTCGGCGGGATTTTATAAACTTATCAGACATAGAAGAAAATGAGCAGGAGAAAATTTATTAAACAAGCTGGCATTGCAACAGGTGCATTGCTTTTAAATGATTCAATTTTAACAGCGGCTACACCATATCTTGTACCCGGAAAAATTAATATTGGAATCATTGGTTGTGGTGACAGGGGAACAGGTTTAATGCAGGTTCTTACAAAGCTTAATGACAGCTATCAAATAAAAGCGATATGCGATGTGCTTGATTTTCGACTGGAAAATGCAAGGAAAATAGCGCCGGCAGCAACCGTTATTAAGGATTACCGGAAATTGCTGGACGATAAAGAAATAACAGCCGTTATCATTGTGGTTCCATTAAATATGCATTTTCAAATTGCCAGGGACGCGCTGGAAGCCGGGAAACATATATACCTGGAAAAAACAATGACCTATAATATTCAGCAGGCTATTGAGCTGGTGAATTTAGCAAAAGCAAAACCCAATCAGATTTTACAGGTAGGCCACCAGTATCGTTATACGCCCCTTTATTTTAAGGTAAAGGAAATGATAAATAAGGGATACCTGGGGAAAGTCACTCAAATTGACTGCCGCTGGGACAGGAACGGAAACTGGAGAAGGCCTGTGCCAGACCCATCGCTGGAACGGCAGATCAATTGGCGCATGTACAAAGAATACTCGGGAGGGTTGCCGGCTGAATTGCTATCGCACCAGATCGATTTTGTTAACTGGGTATTTGACACGCATGTTGACGAAGTTTATGGCACCGGGGGAATTGATTATTATAAAGACGGCCGTGAAACATATGATAATGCGCAGGCCACATTACGATATGACAAAGAAGGTATGATCGGTAATTTTGGAGCAACCTGTGCAAATAGTCATGACGGATATCTATTTAAATTCAAAGGCTCCAAAGGAACGATATCTTTACTGATAGACGAGGGCGTGTATTACCCTGAAAAGGAAACATTAAAAGAATATCATCAAACAGTTGATGGGGTTACAGGGGCCACTAAAATTACATGGAATAAAGACGGCGGCATTCCAATCGTCACAGAGCCGCTAAAAGACGGTTCGTGGTATGCGTTAAATGATTTTCAAAAATGCATCAACACCTTAACACAACCGTTTTCCAACGTCCATACCGGAGCAAGAACGGCGATAACGGTCCATATGATAAATCAATCCATGGCGGCAAAGTCTGTTGAAAAATGGATGCCTTCGTATAATGTTTTATAATCAACCATTAGGAACAGCCCGGTTTATTAATCCAATTAGCTTGGTGGCCTTGCGTCACAACACTTACTACTACCATGAAGAGATTTCTCGACGAAAATTTTTTGCTGCATTCTAAGACTGCCGAACGCCTTTACCATGATTATGCCAGGGATTTGCCCATTATAGATTATCATTGCCATTTGCCGCCTGACGATATTGCCAATAATACTAAGTTTAAAAACTTAACCCATGCCTGGCTCAATGGCGATCATTATAAATGGCGTGCCATGCGCGCCAACGGCATTGACGAAGCTTATATAACAGGGAATAAAACGGATGTTGAAAAATTTCAGCAATGGGCTGCAACCATGCCCTATACACTTCGTAATCCGTTATATCACTGGACCCAATTGGAACTCCAACGCTATTTTGGTGTTAACGAAATACTTGCCCCGGATACCGCCCTCAAAATATACCACGAATGTACCGCTAAATTGCAGGAGCCCGATTTTGCCGTTCAAAACCTGATCAAAAAAATGAATGTGGAGGTGGCCTGTACAACAGATGACCCCCTTGACAGTCTATTATATCATCAAAAAATAAAGCAAGATGGTTATACGGTAAAGGTTCTTCCGGCATTCAGGCCGGATAAGGCAATGAATACGGACAACATACCCGCGTTGAATAGCTATATCGGCCGCCTTAAAGAAATTACCGGTTGTACTATTAATTCCTTTGATGATTATTTACTGGCGTTAAAAAACCGCCACGATTATTTTGCCGCGAACGGATGTTCCGTATCTGATCATGGCCTGGAACACATGTATGCTGAAAACTATACCCACAAAGATATTTCGGCAATCTTTAAAAAAATCAGGCAAAACGAAGCGCTGTTACCCGCCGAGGTATTGAAATTTAAATCGGCAATGCTTTTTAATTTTGCGCTATGGGATCACGAAAAGGGGTGGGTACAGCAGTATCATTTGGGGGCATTGCGTAATAATAACAGCAGGGCATATAAAAATATTGGCCCTGATACGGGGTACGACTCCATTGGGGACTTTAAGCAGGCCACAGCATTATCTAAGTTTTTAAATAAACTGGACCGGGAAGATAAACTGGCTAAAACCATTATTTATAATTTGAATCCGGCAGATAATGAAGTAATTGCCGCCATGATCGGGAATTTTAACGATGGTTCAGTAGCCGGTAAAATACAGTACGGTTCAGGCTGGTGGTTTCTCGATCAAAAAGACGGGATGACTAAACAATTAAATGCACTCTCGAATATAGGCCTGGTCAGTAAAATGGTTGGCATGCTCACCGACTCTCGCAGCTTCCTGTCGTTTCCGAGACATGAGTATTTTAGAAGGATCGTTTGCAATTTGTTTGCCCAGGATATCGAGAATGGGGAATTGCCGGATGATTTGCAATGGACGGGAAAGATAGTGCAGGACATCTGCTACTTCAACGCCAAAAGCTATTTTGATTTTTAGTTATGGGTGTTGAAATAAACGAATCAGGCGCTATACTTTCATTTGGTGAGTTACTGCTAAGAATATGTCCCGATGCGCAAGCGCAATGGCTTACTGAAAACAAATTGCCATTTTATGTAGGTGGGGCTGAGCCTAATGTTGCGAATGCGTTGGGGCTTACCGTCGAAATATATAACAGTGATGCCAGGTTCAAATTCAAAAATTCATAGAAAAGACCATTAAATATGAAAAATAAAAAGGATGTATTAGATAGTATATTAATGCAGGGAATGTTGCCTTTGTTTTTCTGCGAAAATGCCGAGATTAGCCTGCAAACATTGCGTACCTTATATCAGGCCGGAATAAGGGTGCTGGAATACACGAATCGCGGAAATGAGGCTCTTGAAAATTTTAAAATATTGAAAGCTGCCAAGCAAATTGAAATGGCAGATCTGTTTTTAGGGATAGGCACGATAAAAACAAAACAGGAAGCCGCGGCATTTATCGCCGCTGGGGCTGATTTTATTGTTTCGCCAATAATCAACCCGGAAGTGGCAACGCTGTGTCATCAGCAGGATATGCTTTGGATTCCGGGATGTATGACACCGACCGAGATACATTTAGCGCAGCAAAATCAGGCTGCATTAATTAAAATTTTCCCCGCAAATATATTAGGGCCGGCTTTCCTGTCTTCGATTAAAGAATTATTTCCGGGGCAGTTATTTATTCCGACCGGTGGAGTTGAATTAGATAAGAACAATATAAAAGAATGGTTTCGGGCAGGGGTTTGTGCTGTGGGCATAGGCAGTAAACTGATTAGTAAAAAAATATTAAATGAACGGCTGTATGAGCAGTTATATATGGATACAATTAACACAATCGAATTAATAAAATCATGCTGGTAAACGAAATACCCTCCCCAATGATCAAAAAAAGTAAGCTCGGTAATTACCGGTGGACAATTGTAGTCCTGCTATTTTTTGCAACAACAATAAATTATTTAGACCGGCAGGTTGTAGGGCTTTTAAAGCCAACGCTTGAACACCAATTTAAATGGACAGAAATTGACTACAGTTATATTGTTATCGCATTCTCAACCGCTTATGCATTAGGACTGTTATTTTTCGGCAACCTGATTGACAAAATAGGGACTAAATTAGGATACACTATCTCCATTGTAGTTTGGAGCATTGCGGCAATGCTGCATGCGGTAGTAAAGAGCACTTTTGGATTTGGCGTGGTGCGGGCTTCACTTGGGCTCGGAGAGTCGGGCAATTTTCCGGCTGCGGTTAAGGCTGTTACGGAATGGTTTCCAAAAAAAGAACGCGCCTTTGCTACCGGCATATTTAATTGCGGGGCCAATATAGGCGCCGTGGTTGCGCCGGTTATGGTGCCCTGGATATTGGGCGTTTACGGGTGGCAAATGGCTTTTATTATTACCGGCGCTATTGGCTTTATATGGTTGGTGTTTTGGCGGTTACTATATGAGATCCCGTCGAAACATAAAAAGTTGACTGCCCCGGAATATGAATATATACATAGTGATACCGACGAGCAGGCTGTAAAAAGCAGTGAAGCCAAAATAAAATGGATCAAGCTTTTCGGCATCCGGCAAACCTGGGTATTTGTTATAGGTAAGTTTTTAACTGATCCTATCTGGTGGTTTTTCTTATTCTGGTTGCCGTCATATTTTTCCAGTACATTTAAAATTGATCTTTCAAAACCAAGTTTGCCGCTGGTGATCGTTTATAGCGCTACTACTATCGGCAGCATTGGTGGCGGTTATCTCTCGTCATGGTTTATCAAAAAAGGATGGCCGGTGTTTAAAGCCCGCAAAACGGCGATGTTCATATTCGCTTTGTGTGTATTGCCAATTTTTGCAGCTCGTTTTTCTACGAACGTTTGGCAGGCGGTAGCGCTGATTAGCCTGGCGGCTGCAGCACATCAGGCATGGAGCGCTAATATTTATACAATCGCTTCGGATATGTTTCCAAAAAGAGCGATTAGCTCGATCATCGGAATCGGCGGTATGGCCGGTTCAGTAGGCGGGATTTTATTTCCGATGCTGATCGGATATATATTGGAAAACTACAAATTGGCTGGAAATATTACTGCCGGATATAACATCATTTTTTCTATTTGTGGGTGTGCATACTTGCTTGCGTGGATTTTAATGCACTTGATTTGTCCTAAAAGAGAACCGGTTGAGTTATAATAATGCAGATTTGTTAAATGCAGTTTTAATAATTATAGATGGAAAATAAATTCTCGTTAGCGGGTAAAGTAATAGTTGTTACCGGAGGTACCGGCATATTAGGTAATTCGTTTATAAACGGTATAGCGAAAGCGGGTGGTGCTGTTGGTATATTGGGTAGAAATAAAGAAGTAGCAGAAGAGCGGGCCCGGGTAATTAATAGCAGCGGTGGAAAGGCTATTGCATTAGTTGCAGATGCAATGAATGAAACAGATCTGATTTCGGCCAAAAATAAAATATGGGATACCTTTGGCCGCCTGGACGGGCTTGTGAATGCAGCAGGAGGAAATGCGCCTGAAGGCGTGTTACAGCCAGGTGAAGATATATTCAAAATGAATCTGGCTGGGATGAAGAAAGTGATGGAGCTAAATCTATGGGGTACTTTATTACCTACGCAGGTATTTGGCGAAGCTATCGCCCAAACAGGCAAAGGAAGTATCGTTAACATATCGTCAATGAATTCAAAGCGCGCCATTACTAAAGTGTTGGGTTATAATATGGGGAAGGCCGCTATGGATTGCTATAACCAGTGGTTTGCGGTTGAATTAGCTAACCGTTATGGCGATTCCATCCGGATGAATGCACTTGCGCCAGGCTTTTTTCTGACCGAGCAAAATCGCACCCTGTTAACGACTCCGGACGGCGGGTATACTCCCAGGGGAGCAGCCGTTATCAGGAATACACCTTTCAAGCGGTTTGGTAAACCCGATGAGCTGATAGGCGCGTTAGTTTGGTTGTTAAGCGATGAGTCGGCCTTCGTAACAGGTTCTATGATTTGTGTTGATGGCGGTTTTTCTATTTTTGGCGGCGTTTAATAACTGCCGTATATAAAGGACTTTTTTTTGAAAAAACATGGATAGCAATAATTTTAAAATGATGCCCACGATGCGTTGGTACGGACCTAACGATCCCGTGTCATTATCTGATATCAGGCAAGCCGGGTGTGAGGGTGTTGTAACGGCCTTGCATCATATTCCCAATGGAAAGGTTTGGGAGATTGAGGAGATCGAAAAGCACAAGGCGTTGATTGTACAAGCCGGAATGGTATGGGAAGTAGTGGAAAGTGTGCCGGTGAACGAAGCTATAAAGACACAAGCTAAAGGTTTTGAGGTTTTTATTGAAAACTATAAACAAACCATACGAAATCTGGCAGATTGTGGGGTGAATGTGATTACCTATAATTTTATGCCCGTGCTGGACTGGACACGTACCGACCTCGCATATACGGTTGAAGACGGCTCAAAAGCGCTGCTTTTTGAAAAGGCGGCCTTTGCCGCGTTTGATCTTTTTATATTGAAAAGGGAAAATGCGGAGAAAGATTATTCAGATCAGGAAATCGTTCGGGCAAGGCAGCGGTTCGAAAAAATGGACGATGGCGAGCGGTTGCTGCTTCAACGCAATATTATTGCCGGATTGCCTGGCAGCGAGGAAAGTTTTACGCTTCAGCAATTCCAGTCGGCTTTAGATGCCTACCAGGGTATCGATGCCGTTAAATTGAGACAGCATCTGGTTTATTTTTTAAAGCAGATCATCCCGGTAGCTGATGAAGCCGGAGTAAAGATGGCCATACATCCCGACGATCCACCATACAGTATACTGGGTTTGCCGCGCATCGTTAGCACAGCTGATGACATACAAAAATTAATGGATGAAGTTCCGTCGATAAATAACGGCCTATGCTTTTGTACAGGTTCATTAGGCGTAAGAAAAGATAATGATTTACAAGAAATGGTCAAACAGTTTAGTAAACGAATCCATTTTTTGCATTTACGCAGTACCAAACGCAATGAGTTTGGCGACTTTTATGAAGACAACCATTTAGAAGGAGACGTCGATATGTATAAAGTGGTGAAAAATATCGTACATGTGATGCGTGAAAGGCAAATCAGAATACCCATGCGGCCCGATCACGGGCATCAAATGCTGGATGATCTTAAAAAGAAGTCTAATCCCGGTTATTCAGCCATTGGAAGATTAAGGGGCCTGGCTGAATTAAGGGGTTTAGAAATGGGCATTTCCTTTGGTTTATAAAGAAGGGCTTTTTAAAAGCAGAGAAAAGTAAAGCGCCCTTGTGCATTGCCAGTATTAATGGATTGCCTTTAGATTAGCAGGTAATTATCGGTGTAAAAAGGAGGGGTATCTTTGATAGCCCTCCTTCTTCATGTAACCTGTTGGGGATGACTCTTGGCCCCGGATTTTTAGTTCTTAAAAAAAATAGTTTTTATTTGCTGTGACAGGGTTAGTAGTAAAAGAAAAACAAATTCATACCTTGCAGCTGAAAGCTCGTATACTTAGTTGATTTTAACTCTTGTAATTTTTAGGGGTATCTCGATTATCCTTTAAATGCCATCCCTTTGGGGATATGGCGATAGCATTCCTATTATCGCCAATTAATAACATTAAAGCTTTGCGGATAATATCAATATTCATCTTAAAAAGCGGCAAGCCGGGCAATAACGTTTTAAAAAGGCTATCGTAACCAACAATTTACAATTCTTTGTGCAGGCTTACCCCATAATCATCCTTACCCCCGTTATGCTTCACAGGCCTTGATAAAGCCTACTTGTTTTAAAGTTTATTTACTAGCCCATCCGGTTAAATTTATGTCTGCCTGAAACGTTTCTTATTTGAGCACGTCTTGTATGAGCATTCGGATGTGTAACGCTGTATTTGAAATAGTATATCCTGATCGTCAATAGTACAAAATTCGCATAGTATGCATGGGATTTAGGTTTCTGCACCTCTTTTTGATTATGCAGAAACATCATATTTATTCATTATCTAATCTCAAACCAGGACATGATTGTTAAATATATTCCTGTATTTACGGATAATGTAGAGGATCAATCGGCGTTATTTACAATAACGCTTGGATTCAGATCAGAAGGGGAGATTGAGTTTTGGCCAGGTGTCAAATGCAAGCTGTTTTGTATCGAGAACACAAACCTTTATTTTGTAGTTGTTCCACGGCGTAAAGCGAATGGCGCCAAAGGGGTAATCGTTTTGAACACCGAAGACTGCCTTCTCGCATTCAACCAATTAAAAAACAATGGCGTGAAGGTCGTTTCCAGGCCTTATTATCTTCCGGCCGGACTGGTGGCCGTATTGGAAGACAAGACAGGTAATCAATTGATTTTGCTTGAAGAGAGAATTTACAAGGAGGAGTAATATGGATTTTGCATTAAAGTTGAAAAACAACAACAGGGTTTGTATTTCAACGACAGGCCAAAATCGGCGTAATGTTGTTAATGACGACCTGAGCTTCCATTTTATTTTTAGCGGGAATGAAAAATTTGTTTTCAAAAAACGACGATTGCGTGTATTCCCGGACTCCTTCCTGGCTGTTAAACCGGGTACGGATTACCTTGAAGAAGTAGATTCGCCTTATCCTGTACGAATGATGACCCTATGCTTTGACGACGGATTCATTAAGGACTTTGAACGCTTCTACCTGAATGATGACACTTATTTGCTGGATAACTTCAGCAAGTTAGGGCGGGAGAAGCTGGTTATCAACGAAACAATTTATCCATTTGCGGGAGATATAAAATACAATATCGATCACCTTAACCATTTGATTAGTAATTACCAGGATGACGACTTGCTTGTTAACGAGTACTTGTATCATACGCTGCTGAATTACCATGCCATTTACAATAAGGAGGCTGCCCGTATTTCGGAAGGGCTTGAGAAGCTCCAAAAAGGAACCAGGGAGGAGATTGGCCGGAGATTGAACCTGGCCAAGGAATATCTTTATTCAAATTACGATCAAAAAATCAGTTTACAAGAACTGGCAGAATATTCATGCCTTTCGGTGACCCATCTTATCCGCAGTTTCAGACAGGCGTACCACCTTACCCCTCACCAATTCCTGATGCGTATCCGCTTGAGCAGGGCAAAATTTTTGTTGGACGATACGGCTTATCCTATTAATGAAGTTGTAAACATCGTTGGCTTGGACTCGACCAGCACCTTCATTAAAGTTTTTAAGGAACATTTTCAAACCACTCCTTTGCGATACCGCCGGTCGGTCTCATGAATTGAACAAGGAATGCAGAATGGTTTTTTTCGAATATTTCCTTCACAATCAAGGTGTTATTTTTGTTTCGTGCTGATCAGAATTGTTAAAAAGATCAGTTAATAGTTAAGAAAGGATTGCCACGCGAGGTGAGCAATCCTTTTACATTTTATACCAAGCTGTTAATCCTGCATCCTGTAAACTCATTTTGGTCATTTCAGAATATTTCGGCAAATACAATTCTCCTAATATTACTATTCGAATTTTCCTGGAGGTTAAAACACTCCACGGAAATAATAGCTTTTTCACAAATCTTAAAAACCAGTGTATTTAAGGAGGTTACAATCAAGTTGTTATGACAGCAGCGCCGCGGAGAAATTTAATTGGGTTTGACGATGGCTAAATCAAACTTGTGTTCATATCGGGCAGGTAAGGGCCCGGATTTCAACGTCGGTAAACACAATTTACAAACGTGACTTAGGTTTAAAAAAGATTTCCCCCGGAGGGCATCTTTTTTTAGCCACGCCTATCAAATTAATTTAAATAAAAACATGAAAAAACATTTACTGCTAAGCTTGTCTTTACTCATTCTTTGTTTAACGCAGGTATTTGCACAAAACCATACAGTAACCGGTACAGTTACTGGAAAAGACGACGGGTTGCCTTTACCGGGGGTCTCGGTAAGATTAAAAGGCACCACAGCAGGCACACAAACCAATGTATCCGGTCAATATACATTAAGCAATGTGCCAGCCAATGCAACTTTAGTATTTAGCTTTATTGGCTACGCGACATTGCAGCTCCCGGCAACGGGTGCGCAGGTCAATGCGGTGCTCGCGCCTGCCAGCAATCAATTAAATGAGGTTGTTGTAACTTCGTTAAACGTTAAGCAGGAAAAACGTACCCTGGGTTATTCGCAAACAACCGTTAGTGCCGATGTAGCTACCAAATCTTCTCCGATCGATCTGTTGGGCGGGCTTCAGGGTAAGGTTGCCGGTGTAACGATATCAGAAGTATCCGGAACACCCGGCGGATCAACCAAAGTAATCTTGCGGGGTTTTTCCTCTATCGGGCAAAGCAACCAACCATTGTATGTTATTGACGGTGTTCCGCTGGATAACACCCGGCCAACTACCAGCAATAGCTACGACTTTGGCAACAACGCCAACGACGTTGACCCTAATGATGTTGAGAGCTACAGTATTTTGAAAGGTTCTGAAGCGACGGCTCTGTACGGTACACGTGGTTCAAGCGGTGTTATTCTGATTACTACTAAAAAAGGAAAGGCCGGCAAGCCGGTAGTTGACTTTTCAACAAGTACAACTTTAACCAATGCTGCTATAACCTACACGCCGCAAAGCGAGTTCGGGCAGGGTTGGTTCGGCACATTTATTCTGACTGAAAACGGCGACTGGGGACCTAAATACGATGGCGCCCTACGCCCTTGGGGTGCTACCGTTAATAATACACAATTGCTAAAACCATTCTCATTCATCAAAAATAACGTGTCGAACGTATTTGATACGGGGGTTGAACTCAATAATCACGTTGCGATAAGGGGGGGAAATGATGTTTCCAATTATAACTTTTCATATACCAATATTTATAGCAACGGTATATTGCCTGGCCCTTATGATGTGTTTAAGAAGAATAACTTCACGATATCGGCCTCTACAAAATACAAGAATTTCGATATAACAGGCTCGTTAAATTATACCAACAGGACAGGTACTGTGCCCCAAACCGGCGACGGAAATAACACTACGCAGGGTAATGGCTTTTACGGTGCGCTGCTGCAAATTCCGTCAGACATTCCATTAAAGGATGTCAGGAATTATAACAACCTGTATTTTAACGTAGATAATTACTTTACGCCGTATGCGGAGAACCCATTCTATGATTTAGCACAAAACGGAAGTCAATATACAACAAACCACGTTTTTGGAAATATTAACCTGAATTATAAAGTTAATAACTGGTTAAAGCTTAATTTCCAACAAAGCGCCGATGTATCAGATACACACGATAAAATATGGAGTAATGTTAATAAGCCGTCTCCAGGCAGCTGGAACGATGGAAATAACGTGGAAGGTGCGCAAAGAGCCGCCGATGTGGGCAGCGATTTCGAGCAAGCATTTAACACGTTTGAGTACGATAGTAAATTGCAGGCATTATTTGATAAAAAAATAAACAGCAATTTTACCATAAACGGTTTGCTTGGCGCAAATTATAACGACAGGGGTTTTAGCCAATTAAGCACGTTTATTACGGGCCTTGCTATTCCTGGCTTTTACCAAATATCAAACTCTACTAATAAACCAACAAGTACCCAGGCAGATAGTCACCGGCGATTAGCGGCTTTTTACGGTCAGGGTACACTGGGCTATAAAGATTACCTGTTTTTAACCCTTACCGGTCGTAACGATATAACATCAACGCTGGCACCTGGCAATAACAGTTACTTTTATCCTGCCGCCAGTTTATCATTTGTGTTATCACAAGCTTTGGGTTTAACTGGTCCGGAGGTGACTTACGCGAAATTGCGGGCGGCTTATGGACAAACAGGTAGTGATACCGGCCCGTACCAAACACTTAATACCCTCTCGCCAACCAACGTGGCGCTGGGTTTTGGAAGCATCCAGTTTCCTGTTAACGGCGTTGCCGGGTATAGCGTCAGCAATACGCTATTCAGCACCAACTTGAAGCCCGAAGCCATCTCTGAATTTGAATTTGGTGGTGAGTTCAGGTTTTTGAATGACCGTGTTACGTTGGATGCATCGTTTTATAACAGGATACGCAAGAACCAGATATTGGCAGTGCCCATCGCTCCAAGTTCGGGCTATACCAGCGAAGTAGAAAACTTTGGGCAGGTTAGAAACCAGGGTATGGAAGTTACCATTGGCGGAACCCCCATCAGAAGTAAAAATGTAACATGGGCTGTGACTTATACTTTTAGTGCAGACAGAAGTTTAGTGCAGTCCCTTCCTTCGGGATTGAATAAGGTTATTTTGAACAGCGCTTATGATGCTAACCTGGTCGCTATCATCGGACAGCCGCTGGGCGTATTCCAGGCGCCGGTTGGCCAATATGAGAACGGGCATATTATAGTCGATTCGAACGGTTTACCGCTCACCGCGACAGATAATGGCAATTATGGAAACATTCAACCCCAATTCCACATGGGGCTGGTAAATAATTTAAAGGTGGGTCAATTCCAGCTATCGTTTACCTGGGATTACCAGCAAGGCGGTAAATTTTATTCGGGAACGGCTGACTTGTTAGATTTCATTGGAGCTGATAAACAAACGACCTATAATGACCGGAATCCATTCATAGTTCCGAATTCCGTCCAAGCTTCTACCGATGCCAATGGGAAAACCATATACACGGAGAATACCACGCAAATTTCGGGGCAAAATTTCTATGAATACTGGTATCCAACCACCAATAAGGCATTATCTTATAAACAGCGGATACTCACCAAAACGTTCGTCAAGTTAAGAGAAGTGACCCTCGGTTATAATTTGTCAAAATCAATAGCAAGTAAAATTGGTGCACAATCTGCTGTAATATCGGTATTTGGCAGAAATCTTTATACATGGTTACCGGCGTCGAACCGTATCGTCGATCCGGAAGTCTCAAATTTTGGTACTGACCTGGCCAGCGAGTTCGGCGAATTCAGAACCGCGCCTCCGTTAAGATACTATGGGGCTTCATTAAAGGTTTCATTTTAAAAATTTGGATCATGAAAAAAAGTAATATATTAAAAACGATAATTATTCTGACGATAATATCCTGTTCGTTCGGATGCAAAAAAATAACTGGCATTAACGTCAGCCCTAATAATCCCCCTTTATCGAAGGCTACGCCCCAAGTATTGTTTCCGTCAGGAGTGGCATCTACAGCCGGCCGCATAGGAGGCGAGTTAAATATACTAGGCGGTATATGGTCACAGTATTATACCCAAAACCCATTGGCAAATCAATACAGGGACATAGACTCCTATAACTTGCAAAAGGAAAGCCTGAACGGCGATTATACCGAACTATTTTCAGGTGCGCTGGAAGATTATCAGCTCGCCCTTGCGCAATCAAAGGCTGCCGGCCAATGGAGCTTCTTCTTAATGAACACGGTGATGAAGGCGTATACTTACCAGGTGCTGGCTGATTTATACGACCAGGTTCCGTATAGCCAGTCGCTGCTGGGGCAGGCTAACATACAGCCTGTTTTTGATTCCGGACAATCCATTTATACGTCGTTACTGGCAGAAATTGATTTTGCTCTATCGCAAAATTATAACGTTGCACTTAATGCTAACGATGCTTCCACTGATTTTGTGTTTGGTGGTAATATGAAGGAATGGGCCGAATTTGCGCATACGCTTGAATTAAAGATGTACCTGCGCATGGTAAAGAATAATGCTGCTGTTGCACAGGCTGGCATACAAAAGCTGTTTACCACCCCCGACTTTTTAAGCGTCGATGCGGGTATGCACAATTTTGTAAATACACCAAACCTGGATAATCCTTTTTACGAATATAATATCAGGGCGTTAAATGTGACTACAAATTTGCGTGCAAGCGTAACTTTTACCAGCTTCCTCGAGGCGACCAACGACCCAAGGATAGTATCATATTTTGGCTCAACTGCTCCAATTTCAGTAAACCAGGGAGATTATAATAATACCACCAATAAAACCTATGCTAATGCGGTTTCCCCGATACAAACGCCTACCGACCCGGTATGGTTTATATCGGCAGCGGAATCAGCCTTTATGCAGTCGGAGGCTTTGGTGAGGTATTTTGGCGGTGGAACGCCTGCAAAAACAGCTTATTTAGCGGGAATTGATGCGTCCTTCGCTGCAAACGGGATCACTTCAACCACAGCAGCTGCGTTTACCGCCGCATCAACTGACCCGAATGTAAACTGGGATATTTCTACCAATAAAATTGAGACGATAATAACTCAAAAATGGGTTTCGTTGGCACAAGGGAGCCACGCGCTGGAAGCATTTTTTGAACAAGAGCGGACAGGTTATCCATTAAATAGCCCTGTATATTCTACCAGTACTTCTTATGTTCCGGGCCAATGGGTATACTCACCAAATGGTGTTACCGGCGGCTTATTTCCGAAGCGCTTGGTTTTCCCCGCTGTTGAAACAGAACGAAATAAAAATACTCCCGCACAGGTGCCGCTTACAACGCCTGTATGGTGGGCTAAATAAGTTTAACTTTTTTAAGTAAAAGATATGAAAAGATATATAAGTTATTTAACGATAGTGCTCTTTAGCGTGATATTGGCTTCATGTAATAAAGATTCGTTTAATTATAAGCCAGGTTATGTGGGAATATCAAAAATCACCACGTATCCCATTATTACTGTTACGGGCGCAGCTTATGTGGCAGTGCCTAAGGGCGGAACGTATACCGATCCGGGGGTAACAGCTACTGCCGGTTCGGCCAGCGTGAAAGTAGTAACAACGGGCACACCAAATACAAATGCTGTGGGTGTTTATTTGGTGACTTACACAGCTACAAACACTGATGGCTTCTCGGCAACATCAAGCAGAACAGTCGCCGTTTATTCAACAGATGCCACCGCTCAGGCGAATGATTTTTCCGGTAATTATGCGCGCAGCACAAACGGGTCAGTTGCCGTTTGGACTAAGATTGCCCCAGGTGTTTACACCGTATTTAACCCCGGCGGGGCACCCGGAACTAATTTAACGGTTATCGCATTTAATCAAACAGGATATGCAGTATTTATCCCGCAACAAATTGCAGGCGGCAGCCCTACAAGCTCCGCTACCGAGTCATCCACACCAGGTGCAACTCCCGGCACGCTTGCACAATATAAATGGCAAATTATAAATCCCGGGTATGGTACGTCTGTCCGGACATTCAATAAAATATAATTTACGAAATATGAAAAAGATAAACATATTATACACGTTACTAACAGCCTTGTTAGGGATATTTATTACATCATGCAAAAAGGATCCCGTAGTTGGCGGAACTGCGGTTCAGTCGCTGGCTGGCGAATGGTGGATAAAGCTGGATTACGGGAAAGATGCTACCGGAGATTTTGGGCCTAATTATTATAACTTTAGCACCTATAATACAGCGGCAAATATTCCCACAGAAATGTGGGTGGACGATGATAATAATTCAAAAAGCTTCTGGGATATTAAAGGGAAGGTTACTACCAACGTAGCTGGCCGGACTTTTTCGGGCACTAATATTGCCAACCAGGATTATCAGAGCACCTTTACCATAACCAATGGTAAAATTATTCCTAATGGAACCAGGGCTTCGGGTACCCATGACGTGGTTGACTCTATTTATTTTGAAATAAAGTTTTCAGATGATCCGGTACCCGGCACCATCCACAAAGCAGGGGGTTACAAAAGAACCGGCTTCGCGCAAGATGATCACTGATACGCGACAAGAGGCTATCTCAAAAGGATAGCCTCTTTTGTTTTCCTTTGAAAGAAGACGTTCACTAAAATTACGTTAAAGTCCATATTTCCATCCTCTCTCGGCAATCGCCTCAAGATACTTTTCATATCCTTCACACCTACAATACTGGCTTAATGTCCTGTATATAGATAATAGAAAAGCCATAAAAGAAATTGGTTATGTCTGAATAATTTATTCCATAATCATAAAAAAGCAATGACAGCCGTAATAATTCTCCATTAAAATCATCCAATGGATACCAACTTGTAATTAGTTTTTAGTCAGCAGCTTTATGAAATCAAACATTAAACTATCCGCTCAACTCGTTATTTATGTTCTTTTAGCCTTTACAATCGCCTGGGGAACGTGGTTTCCGGCGTTTTTACACCCTGACTCCCTTCGCTTACTTTCCTTTGTTGGGCTTTTTGCGCCGGCTATTTCTGCAATAATTGTTTCGTTTTATTTGAGTAAGGCGAGCGGAATTAAAGAGTTACTGGGCGGGTATACACGATTGCGTTTTGGCATATTGTGGTACATAATTGCGATCCTGCTGGTGCCATTGCTTTTTACCCTTTCTTTTTGGCTTGACGGTCAGCTTTTTCATACATCTTTTAAAAATATTCTCCTCCCCACATCTCCCTATTTTATTTGCGCGGCATTTATTTGGCTGATGTTTATTAACTCGGGCGAGGAAATAGGCTGGAGAGGTTTCGCACTGCCAAGGCTTCAAAAATTATTTAAAAACCCCCTTTATGCTTCTCTTGTTTTGGGTATTATATGGAGTACCTGGCACCTGCCAATATATCTTACGCCCGGCCAATCTTCGTTTCCGCTAATCTTATTCTTTTTTTTCACTATTGGACTTTCATTCATCTACACTGTTCTTTTTAACAAAACCGGGGGAAGCCTATTTTCAGTGGTACTACTTCATGCAAGTACCGATGTAGTTCCCAGGGTGATGAATATTACACTGTTTAAACCAACTACGTGGCTTATTCTTGGAATACTTACCTGGATGAGCGCGATTGCCCTTGTTGTTATTGACAAATACCCTGGCGTACGCACAATGAAAAGTCGACTTTCATATCTGGAAAAGGTGTGACTAAAACTGTAAAATGCAAGTTAGTCAATCAACAACTGCGCTAACCCCTGTGCATACCACCGTGCCATATAATCGTTTGGATGAAGCGGATTCTCAATGCAATCTTTTGCTTTTTTCAGATGGTAAATGGCGTCACTTAAGGTAGTCATATCAAGATTGATCATGCCGGTTTTTTCAAGTTCCTTTAAAACCTTGCTATACCCTTCCATATTTGCCTGGTACCAGGTTTTAGTTTTATCAGAATCCAAAATATAATCAGGGTCGAACTTCATATTCGATAACAGCACAAACTCAACTTTTGGGTTTGTTGCTTTCGCTTTGCTGATGATCGTTTCAATATATCCTTTAAATTGTTCGGGTGTAATTCTCCAGAAATCATTCATCCCGAAGTCGATTATCACCAGGTCGGGGTTTAAAGGATTAATATACTTATCGGCATATTGCGCACCCCAGTCGACAGCGGCACCGGGCAAGCCTGCATTATAAAGCTTGATGTCACTATACCTGTATTTTTTACGCAGCTCCCGCGCAAACAGGTCCACGTAAGTTGGCATATAAGGCGGCACAGTATCGTAGCTGCTAACATCCATTCCCCGCGTAATACTCATGCCAAAGGCCACAATTTTTACCGGGTGTTTTGCTTTAAGCTTTGCCATCAAAGCAGGCACATTATCCCCTTTATAGACTGGCACGGGCCCTGTCCATTTATCGTTATGTAAATAAGTGACAACAACCCATTGCGATTGAAGGCTGAACCATGCCAGGTCTTTCTTCGTTTCGAAAGAGGTATCTGCCCGAAACGGCATCCGCGAGTTTTGCATCCGCGTAAGCACACGGCCGTTTAAAGTATAATCTGTATTTAGATTATAACGCGTGCTCAGATTGAATTTTTGTACAGATAATATTTTTGAGGGGGTAAACAGCAGCCGTCCTTCTGCAGCCTTGCCGTTAACCGAATACATCAGCACGGTTTCGTTAAAAATGGTATCCGATCGCCAAAATGGCTTCATATACTCGTCAAGATTAACCAGGGGAGCATGATTTTTCAGCGGGACGCCAATATTGGTCTTGATTGTAAAATCATCCGCCCATACGTACCCGTCTGCCGTAGCTGTTTTTTCGACACCGATATCGGCATATTGCGTACCGGCCGGCGTTTCGGTATAGTTACCGGTTTGCTGCCACGATGTTGAATCGGACGGCTTGCTTTTGTAGCTTAACAGCAGCGTATGTTTATCGTCATAAAAATTGATGAACGAGTAACCGCTTGCTGCCGGGCCGCTTGACTTAATATAAACGTTGAACTGGATAATAGACAGAGGGGCCACATATACACGTGTTTTGATTTGTCCGTAACCTTCGATCCGGGCTGAATAATTTCCGTGACGAAATACGTGCGGATCGACCGACGATTTGCCGGTAGTTACCCATCCCTTAAGCCCATTTTCAAAGCCGGGATTGGTTTGAGCATGAACATGGTTCATCCCTATAAAAATCGCCAACAAAAAAACTGCCGGCCGCAGCGCGTTACTAATATTAATTCTTTTAAACATGGTCAATAATTTATGAGTTTAAAGTGCGTCCAACGATTTTAGGTGTACCGCAAACCCACCGCCCGCCGCCATATTGATGGTGATCGAATCAGATTTTGTAAGTGTGCGGGTTTTGGAAACAAGGTGATTGGGATTTTTTCTTACATCTGCAGCATCGGTATAAATATCTGCAGCATAATTGCTGTTGCCCAAAAAGGTTAACGGAATGGTTAATTCCCGTGCGGTATGGTTTGTAATGCCGCCGATATACCAGTCCTTACCGTTGCGCCGGGCTATTACCACATATTCGCCGCTTTTGGCAGCAGGCACTTTTGTTTCATCCCAATTGGTCGGTACTTCGCGTATAAACGAGAAGCCGGGCTGCCCCTCGTAAGCGGAAGGGTAGTCGCATACCATGCTTAGCGCATTTTCCAATACCACGTACATCGCCAGCATGTGACACCGGGTTCCCATCATCTCGGGTTGCATATATTTAACCTTGAACAATGAATCGGGAACAGCGCGAAACCCGCCGAGGTGATAATCTGTCGACCCGGCGAGCAGCCGCGTAAACGGAATGTTAATATCGTGGTCAGGCGTAACCAGTTTATCCCATTTATTCACTTCGTAATTCATGGTGCCTTCCCTGGTAAATTCATTTGGATAGGTGCGGTTTAGCCCTGTAGACTTATAAGCGCCATGAAATTGTATATGCAGGTGGTGTTGCGCGCCTTTCTGCAATATTTCGGTTTGCATGTTCACCATTTGCTGGTCGTCGCGATTCATGAAATCGACCATCAGCCCGTCCAGCCCCCACTTTTCGTAAACGGCAAACGCACTGTCGAGTTTCGGATATAAGGCATAAAAATGAACCCAAACACGTATGCCCACGCCCATTTTTTTACCATAGTCGCAAATTTGTTTCATGTCGAGTCCCGGTACCGCCGCGGCCACATCAACATGCGGGCCGGGCTGAAAATTGGCGCCATCATCCATATACCATGGCCTTGCACCATATTCTACTACCGAATGATAGGCAATATTGTTGCGGGCGCAAAAATCAATGTAATACTTATTGGTCTCGAAATTAAGGCCTGGCTCGAAGGTGCTGTCGGGTACGATGTTCCCGTTCCACCATGGGAAGGTTGATTTACCGGGCTTTATCCAGCTGACATCAGGTATTTTGCAGGGCGCGTTTAAACTGGTTATCATGTTCGATTCGATCAAAGCACCCACCCGGTCGCTGATCAGCAACACCCGCCACGGACTTTTATGCGGCAAAGACGCTTTAACTTTTACAACTTGCTGCCCGGGCAAAGGCGATAAACGGCTTGTTAAAACGCCATTTTGTTTTGACAGGTACATACCTGCATAATCAAGCAAGGCTGCTTCGGTAACACCAACATATACATTATCCTTAAATTCAAACAGTGCCGGCATATCTGCTAACGTGCCATCCTGTATTTTACTTAACGGCAATAACGTATAAGGCCCTTCGTGTGGCGAAGTGTAATTCGGCAAAAATAAGGCACGCATAAGCGGGTCCCCGGCAAAGTTGAAAGTGGTATTCTCATCCGTCAATATCATCGCGTCGTTTGCTTGCCGCGATAAAAATTCGTAGCGGAAAGCAAGTCCGTCATCAAATGCACGCACAACCAGGTTGATTTGTTTTTTAGAACCGGCTTGCAGCAACGGGATAGTAACCTGTTTAAACCGGTCGTGCACGTGCCGGGTTTTTCCAACCAGCAACGTATAATCTTCGGTCGAATCTTTATAGACAGGTTTAAGTATTGTTAGCCCGTGACCAAAGCCGCCGGTGGAAAAAACCAGGCCGAGCGGGCTGTTATTGATCAGCTTTTTACCTTTAAACGCAACACTGTACGATGGTGACCCGTTGTTAAGTGCGAACAAATAAGAAATTTCGCCGTTAGGCGACAATAATTGGATTTTCTTTTGCGCCATACCGTTTGACGATAGGAGCAATGCGAAACATATCAAAAAGAAACTGGTACGATTCATATTTATTAACCTAAAAGATGGTGAAGATAGGCTGCACTATCCTTAAAGTTTTCGGGCACCATTTCTACAAAAATATTCTCGACGCCGCCGGTTTTCGCAGCAGCGAAAAACTCTTTCCAGTCAATTACGCCCTGGCCGATTGGTACAGATTTTTTGTCGGCGGTCCAATCTGATAAGTGTGCGGAAATAAACCTGCCGGGATACTTATTAAAATAAGTGGAAGCTTTATAACCCAACGTGATCACTTCTGTTTGAAATTGCATTTTAACTAAGTTTCCGTCCAATGCGCCCATGATGGCATCGTAGATGAGCTCTCCGTCAAGCATGACGAATTCTTTAGTATGGTTGTGAAGCGCGGTTTTCATGTCGGCGCTCCTGATCTTTTCAGCGATCCCGTTGAACTGTTTTGCCGCCTGTTTATATTGGGAAATAGCCGTTCCGGGTACATCTAACCCGGGGCATACCATTTGGGTAAGTCCAAGCTCATGGGCAAACGTGATGCTCTTGTCCAGGTTATCACCAGTCAGGTCGCCCATCAGGAAGTGACAGCTGGTGCAATGAAGCCCCGCGTCAGCTATGATACGCTTCATTTCAGCAGCCTTCATTCCAACAAGAGGGCCGAAGCCATATTGGGCGTATCCGGGAGGATAGCACATTTCGACTGACTGATAGCCCATTTCCGCCATTGCCTTCATGGTGCCGGCAAAATCCTTTATCAAGCCGTCTCTTGCCGGAAATGACTGAAAGCCAACCGGATGCTTATATTTTTTTAGCGTGTCAGCATTTAAGTTTAACGGCAATTGCGAAAACACCAGCGTACTGCCCATGGCTATAGCGCTTTGACCTAAAAATTTTCTCCTGTTCATTTAAATGATCGTTAAATAGATTTCGGATCCCAGCCACTTCGGTAGTCGCGTGCCAGGTATTTATTTGCTTCGGGAACATTAGTGATCTGCCTGCTGGCAGCATCGTATTTCAGCAAACGCCCGGTCCTTAAAGCAGCAGCATATAAATTGATGGCTTCCGTCAGCGCTTCCGCCTCAACAAAACTACCCGGATATTGCTTGCCGTTTTTACAGGAATCAGCAAATAGCTGTAACGATGCGATCATCTTGTCCTGCGCATAAGATTGCTGTGGCGGTGTCACCGTCTTTAAGTCCTTTTTCTTACGCGAGAAAAGACGCGGATTTTGGATATTGAAACCGGTAAGTATCTTGCCTTTCTCACCAACAAACATCATTCCTTCGGCAGTCAACTCTTCATTGATGGCGATCAATTCCTGGGGTATCGGAGGCCGCATACCCCCGTCATACCAGCACAGATCAACCGGCGGCCGGTTGCCATTAGCAGGATATTTAAACCTTACCGAACTTGCCATGGGGAACGAAAAATCGTTACGTACAAAGGTCGGTGTATGGTCGCCCATACCGACAAAGTGGCTCAGGTTCGGTTCAATGATCTCTGGTGATGTCAACTGCAAAGCGTTGAACACGGTCCATAAACTGTAGTGCCCCATATCAGCCATTGAACCGCCGCCGAAATCATACCATCCCCTGAAAACCATGTTGGTATAATCAGGAGAATAAGGTCTGTCGGCTTCGGGCCCCAGCCACAGGTTCCAATCTAAACCGTCCGGAACAGGCACGCGTTCGGTTGGCAGCGTTGGGTATTGCGGCCATACAGGCCGGTTGGTCCAGTTATGTACTTCTTTAAGCTTGCCTATCTTGCCCGAATTGATCCATTCCATCACCTGGTCCATTGATCCGTTCGAATCCCACGGAACCAAATGTGTTACGAGGTTGCTTTTCTGGCGCGCGAGGTCTATTACTGCTTTCCCTTCCAGCAAACGGTTAGAAAGCGGCTTATGCATCAGTACATGCTTGTTTCTTTTCAGCGCCGCCATGGCAAATACACCATGCAGGTGGTCGGGGGTCATGATCTTAACCGCATCCAGGTCTTTTTCTTTTTCAAGCAACTCGCGGAAATCTGCATAAGCAGTACAGCCCTTAAAATTATCGGCGGCCCGCTTATTACTGTAATAGGTATCTACAATGTTTTTACCATTTTCCCTTCCGCCCGCAACGGCGTTGTCGCCGCCGGGGTTCCAGTCCGATTTTCCTATGGCCGCGCGGATATCGTCCCTGAGCCCGTTTTTCGACCAGTCCCGGTAACCGATAGCATATTGATTTGGGTCGCATACAGCAACCACCTGCACACCAGGCACAGCCAGTAGCGGCAGCATTTCCCTTATACCCTGCGTTCCGCAACCGACATAGGCAAACGTGAGTTTGTCGCTGGGCGCTATATGATTTGGACCGCCCAATACATGTCTTGGTACAATGCTAAAGGCGAGTGCACCCGTCGCCGCCATTTTTACAAAATCGCGGCGGTTGAGTCCGGCAGTTTCATTTGTTGCTTGTTTTGCAGTTGCGGAAACCGGCATACTACCGTCGCCGCTTTTGAAAATTTCTTTTTTCATATTTGTCGCGGATAAATTGGGAACCTATAAAATCAAATTAAAGTTCGCATTAATAAGTATTACCTGGTTGTTATTTCCACTTTACCATCATGTACAGATAATGGCAACCATAAATAGTCCGACTTCTCCAAGTCAGTTTTATTCCATCGGTCTGCCATAAACAGGTAGGTATTTTTCCCACTAACGGGTAATACATAAGTGCTTTGCGCCTCGAAAGTTGTATTTGCCCCCGGCCCGGTACAAGGGTTCCCATATTCTTTATATGGCCCTAAAATGTTATCGGCAACAGCATAAGTCGCTGCATTGGGCGACCAGCCGGTACAATCGGAAGTGATCAAATAATATTTGCCGCCATTTTTGAAAACTGCCGGCGCCTCGCGGTGGCGATTAACCAGTATGCGGCTATACGTTTTAGATGGGCTGAGATAGTCGTCGTTCAAGCGCACTACCTGCATGGTGTTGTTTTGCTCCGATGCGTATATTAAGTAAGCCTTGCCATCATCATCTTTAAATAAGGTCATGTCCCTTGCCATCTGGCCGTTTGGCTTTACGCTTTTAATATACCGGTAAGGGCCCGCCGGGCGATTACTCACCGCTACGCCGGCCTGCGAGTAGGAATAATCTTTAGCGTCCACATGCATCCACATCACAAATTGCCGGGTTTTGCTATTGTAAATTACTTTTGGCCGTTCAATAACTTTTCCGGTGTCGATATCGCTTTTAGGGTCGCCGGTTATAGGTGATAATGCTACGCCTTCATACTTCCAATGTTTCAGGTCGGTTGATGAATAGCAGGAAATACCGCCCGCTGGTACCCGGTAATCTTCCCAGTTTTGGTTGGGTACGCGCCAGGTTTTCCCCTTTTTGATCTCACCAAATAAATAATACTTCCCGCCGTAATACATCAGGCCAGCGCCATGAGCATTGATCAAATTTTTGCCGGTATCAAATAACTGGCCGTGAACTGATAGAGGCGTCTGCGTAAAAGCTGTGGTAGTTAAAAACATCGTACCACACAAAACAAAAGCAAAAATAAAGTATCTCATAGCTGCGTTATTAGTTATTTCTCTTCAAGTATTACAAAATCCCATGCGGGCAACGTTATTTTATCTCCTGTATTGATCTCTTTCCCACTTAACAGGTCAGTGGCTTTTTTACGATTATAAACCAAGCTTCTTGATCCGCCGGAGTAATTAAAGTAATAGATCAGTTGCTTATTATATTGATTAACCCCACGTTTTACGATAAGCGGAAAGGTCAGCTGCTGGTCGGCGGTCTCTAAACCTGCATTCTTTACTTCGTTCGACAAAATCTTTTGAAGCAAGGGTGGTGAAGGCATAGCGCCCAAATAAACCAGCGATCCTTTACCATAATTATTCTGTGTGATCGCTGCATATTTCCCCCAGTAAGGATGATCGTACGAGGCAAGTACCTTACAAGTTTCGGGTACCAATAACTCCGCCCACTCACATACATAATTATCCGGGTTTCCTGTTTTAAAGGGATCTCCTTTCAATTCGATCTTATCGACATTGGTAAACTGCTGGTAGCTAAACCCTGCGGCTTTGCGTAACAATCCCGGCATTCGTGAAGTACGTACCTGTGTGTTTTCGTTGGTAAAACCGCTTTTGAAGGCGTAAACGATATGGCCGCCATTTTCTACGTACTTGTTTAAACGCTCAAGCAAACTATCCGGCGCCGTATACAAGGGCGGAACGATCAGCAATTGATATTGCTCAATATTTTTGCTTGAAGGAGAAACAAAGTCACAACCAACATTCAGGTTATACAAAGCATCATACATCTGCCTTAGCACATCATTATAATTCAATTTATCACTGAAAGGGAACCAGTTCAATGAAGTGATCGACTCGTTACTGAAAAGTATGGCTACTTTGTGGTTCACCTTTAGGTTGATCAGGTGACTGCCGGCTTTTTTGAATTCCCCGGCAATCTGTTTTACCTCATAATAAGTCGGGTTAGGCTCCATATCATGGCTCAATATCCCCTTCCAATAGGTTTCGACACTATTATGGATAGAGTGCCAATGCCAGTATTCGACCATATTGGCTCCCGACGCCAAATGGCTGAAGGCTTGTAAGCGCAGCTGGCCGGGGTAGGGCAATTCCTGCTTGCCCGATAAACTTTGCGCCTGTGTTTCTAAAACCAGGTAGTTGCTTTGTTTCATTGACCGCGCAAGATCGCCGCCGAATGATATTTCGCGCCCGGTAAGCCTGTCGGCGGTTGGGTGATAAATATCTATACCTGCAATGTCAAAAGCGGCAGCAGCAGCAAAATGATCTACATCCTGTTGTATCCCGTACGAATACCCCCGCCAATCCATATCAAAATTTTGCGTCACAAACTGGTCGGGGCGTTTATATTCTTTGATAAGGGCTACCTGCCAGGCCAAATAATCGGTTACTAATTTTCGCTGAAACTTAGAAAATTCAGTACCTAAACTTGCATTTACATTCCCGGTCATGGATGGAAAATCGTCCCAGTTATTAACCGTATTGCTCCAGTAATTTAATCCAAATGCTTTGTTCAGGCTATCGGTAGTTTTAAATTTTGATTTTAGATAACTTACGAAAAGCTTATTGACCGTATCGCCTGCGGTATTGTAATGTTTCGTTTCATTGTCGGCCTGGAAACCTATTACTGCCGGGTTATCCTTAACATGCTGCACCATTTTCCGGATGATACGCTCAGCATAAAAGCGGAAAGTTGGGCTGGCAATATCCATGTTTTGCCTTGCACCGTATTTGTTTTTACCGTTGGATGTGGTTGCCAATACTTCGGGATGCTCTTTTGCAAGCCAGTTGGGGAAAGCATAAGTAGGTGTTCCTACAATAACTTTTATACCGGCTTTGTTCATTGCATTTAATACCCTGTCCAGTTTGGTGAAATCAAATTTCCCATCCTGTGGTTCCCAAACGGCCCATGTCGATTCGGCAATACGCACCACATTGATGCCGCAATCCTGCATCATTTTAACATCTTTATCTAACCGCTCATAGGGCAAGTATTCGTAGTAATAGGCTGCGCCATACAGGATTTTATCAAACTTAATTTGAGAAAATGCAGCCCTGTGTACCAGCAGAAAAAAAACTACGGTTAAAATTTTTTTCACGGTTTCGAAATAATATTCAATATAGCTTTATACTCGGGTATAAACCGGATGTTTTCAATTGCTGATGCACCTTCATCGCCTTTTGTAGGTGCAATATCGAAATACATTTTATCAATATTTTTCCATGGACGGACCTCCAGCTTCAGGTCGCGGCATTCCAGCTGGCTTCCATTTCTTTTGAGATCCATTAACCACTCGGTATTGTTGTTAAGGTTATCCGCAATGAGTTTATTATCTGATCTTACCGAAATACGGTCGCCCTTGTATTTTACGGCCAGGTATAAGTTGTTGAGGCCGTCCAAATAATTGCAAGCCACGGGCACGGTCCAGTTTGTAAAGCCCTGCAAAGCCTGGTTATTTAGTACCTTTCGGGGAGTGGTTACTGTCGGTGTGCCAAAACCAAGCGGGTATACCGGCTTGCTTCCATAAGTTGGCGGGAAGTAATACAGGTCGGTTGCAAGCCACGAGGTATCGCTCGAAAAGTCAAGCCTGTCGGTATTAAAGTGCTCAACCGATACCTTTGCGGCAAACGCTTTATTCCCTGTGGTATAGGGAAAATCCATCAGCAACACATTATCTCCTTTATTAACATAACCTGTTATATCCAATACATTTAGTGTACCCGGCGTTATTACCTGGTTGCACCACTTATCATTGATGCGGACACGGCAATCCGACTCGGCAAACAAGATCAGTTTGGCTGATTTAATGTTTGCAGGGTTATCAACGCTAAATTCCTTTTGAAACTCTTTATGGTATAATTCGTTGCTCGCGTCGATATATTTTACCGATGTTGTGAGCCATTGCGCATCATCCAATGTACCTTCCTGTTTAAAATTACAAGGTATTTTTTTAGCAGGAAAATTAATATGATAGGTTGTGAATGGCCCGTCTGTTTTGGAAGTAAATGGCGTTTGGTTCGCGCTGATTTCGGTGCCTTCGCTAACCAGCATCTTAATATCCAGGTTAGCCAAAGTATCTGCTATGTGCAATTCATTATCTTTCATGTACAGGCCGGCATGTGAGATAAAGAACGATTCTTTATTGGCTGCATTTTGCAATATCCACGCATTGTGGCCTTCTTCTTTTGAAAGCACTATTAGCATTTGCTTTTTACCGCCTTGTTTTGTTACCGTGATAAAGCATTGCGCGCCGGGTTTAAGGTTAGATATTATATATCTATTACCGCTTTTTTGGATATGGCCGTTTGATGATTCTACTTTCTCAATCCCCGTTTCATCCAGGCAAAACTCGGGAGATTTAACGCCGTCCTGGATAAATACCCAGGTTGATTTATTTACATCATTTGTTTTGTAAAGCGGCTGCGCGGTAGCGTAAATTAACTGCGTGCCATCCATATTTAAATTAAGCGGCCATATAAACATAGCGCTATCGGGTATGTTGACCGGTTTCGAAGGGAATTCTATGGTTTGGTCCTTCAGTTTAATTTGAAAACTTACCTGCTTTTTTTCGGATAGTTTATTGTTGCGGCAATAATTAACACCGAATACAAACCCGCTGTTATCTTTAGTCCTGACAGCATATTGAAGGTCTTCATCTGATTTAGCCGGGAACACCGGCTCCATAGGTGCCAGCAGCGAACCAAACTGGTTCAGAAAGTAATCAAACTTCTTTACTTCGTAATACGAAGGGGCAAGCAGGCCATTCTCTTTGATGGCCGCCTGGAAATCGTAGGATATTGGAGATAGCTCACTCCAATAACCCGTCTCGTCCTTATCTTCCTGCATGGTGCTGTATATTCCCAGCGGGTTCGAGCTGCCGGCAAATACATAATAGCCCAACAGGTTACCACCCGAACCAATGCGGGCCATAATCATCCCCAGTCCGTCCAGTTTACCAAGGACGGGGCGGCGGTGGATGGAATTAAAAATACCCACACCCATTTCGCAGGTAAAATAAGGGTCAAGACTGTAGTCCATATACTTGTCTTTCTTCTTCACTTGTGCATTTCCGATGGTTTCATCGTCGCGGAATGAGCTGAACCGATAGTTGTCGCAACCGGTTATTTTTTGGATGTTCGGCGTCCACGATTCATCAGGATATCCGCCCCATAATGGGATGACTTCATTCGGCGGAACAGAACCATCGCCCCAACCCGTAACGGTATATAATGGCACATCCATTCCGTATTTTAATGCCGTTTGTTTTAGCCAGTGAATGTAAGGCTCCCCGGCTTTCCCTTTCCAGTATTCGTTCTCCAGTTGAATACCTACTATCGGGCCGCCGTCTTTGTACATCAGTCCTTTCAGTTGCAAGCCTATCTGGTTAAAGTAGCGCTCAACATATTGCTGGTAAACCGGGTCGAGCGACCGGTCGGTCAGGAATTTTTTACGCAGTATCCAATCAGGTGTGCCGCCGTTCCGGGCCTCGCCATGCGACCAGGGGCCGATCCTCGGGTAAACCAGCACGCCTAGACGCTGACAAAGTTTTACGAAACTTCGCAGATCCTTATTTCCCCGCCAGTCAAACTGCCCTTCTATTTCTTCGTGATGGTTCCAGAAGGAGTATGTGGCAATAACGTTTACACCGGCTGCCTTCATTTTCAGTATTTCATCTTCCCACCGCTCCCTGGGCATTCTTGAATATTGCAGTTCGCCCATTACGGGTATTTGAGGAACCCCGTTGATGGTTAAGTACCGGCTGTTTACCAAAAGCTGCTTGCCGTTGGGTCCGGGATTTCCCATTTTAAAATAGCCGGACTTTACCGTTGTTGATACTTTCGAGGCATCAAGGATATATTTTTTTTGCGCGCTAACATTAAAGGCAAAAAGTGCGAAAACAGAAATGGCAAAGCCTATGCGTTTCATTAAGAAGATTATAATACTTTAAACAAATTAGGTTACGTATGAATATTATGCCTTTGCATAATCGACAGCATAAACACTTGCCGTTAATTTCAATTCATCCTTTTCTGCAGACGAACATTGAATAATTAAAGGCTTGCCGGCATCGAATGTGCCCTGTTTTATTTCGGCCGCACCCCATGATAAACCACTCCATATCATTTTATCATATTCGATATGCAATGGAATTTCCTTCCCATCCTGTGTGGCTTTGATCTTTATTACCTCGCTCACATTTTTGCCATCAGGCGGTGCGCCGGGCCACGAGCGGCATGGGTCGCCGTTTTGATAATATTGCTGCATGATGATGCGCATGCTTTTACCGTTAACGGGGCTCGCCTGCGCCTCAATTGCATTTTTTGCCACCGTATGGAAGTCGGCGTTTATTTTATCGATAGATAAAGGTATATTGATGGTAGTGTCAATACCCAAATCATATTTCTCGTGTGCAAATTCTTCAAACCCTACAACAACCAATTGCTCAGCGCCTAAAATGAGGCGGTTGCCATTTACAGCTGGTTTGTATCCGCCGTCTGCATATAAAATTCTGGCCGCGCCGTGGTATGCAATGGGCAATTCAATTGTTGATGTTTGTTGTGACGGATTGACAACGGTACAAGCGATACCCTTTTCAGTTGAAGCTTTAAAGCCATAGGGCTTACCCTTGCCGGGAATGGATCCAAATGTGGTACAGTTATCATGCTTTTGCAGCTCTTGGTACATGCGCTGTGTTTTGGCAAACCAGCCCGCATCTTCATTGCTTAATAATTCCAGGTTTCCGTGGTAAACATTTACCCATCCGCCGCGGGCAAGCTCTAAGATCAGCATGCCTTTCCAGCAATGAACACCTCTTGAGTAACATGTGCCTGTTTTGCCGATCATAAAGGCACAATTATCAATACGCCGTATTGGAAGACCATAGGCATGATATGCAAAAAGCTGGTGATCGGAGTAGTTGTCTGCCGAACGCCAGATGTTCATCATCGGCACATCCGAAAATCGCGGATCACCGCAGTACAGGGTATCAAACGTATCCATCCACCTGGGGTCTATCTTCTTATCGAAAGGCTTATAGGTGTTCTCCATATCGCCGCCAAAGCCGTTGTAGCCGGTTATTAATATATCCGGGTTGCTTCTGCGAAAACTTTGCAGCATCTGCATAAACGCGAATTTGTTTTTTTCGATAATTTCTTCTTTGGTGAACTTATCTTTCATGCGCGGCGTTACTGCTTCGAAATATGCGAAGTCAAACTTAAACAGGCGGACGCCTTTGTCGTACCAAATTTGCAGCGTCTTAGCCAGATGAGCTAAATAGCCGCCGTCGAACAGGCACATGATATTGGTGTCGGTACCCAACGAGTCCTTCCATTCGGGAATGACTTCCAGGAAACGGCCGCTGTGTGTTGAAATGAGATTCGTGGAGAACCACATGCCCGGTTTAATGTGGTTGACTTTACAACCATCCAGCCATTTCCCGGGGCCATTCGGCCAATGCTTTTTATGCCAGCTGCGGTATCCGCCCCACAGGTCGAACCAAAAGGCATCCATCACATAATAGTCAACCTCTACGCCGCTTTGTTTTAAGCGGACAATCTCCGCCAGCTCGCGCATGGCCAACTCCTCGGTTTGAGGTACGTTATCCGAAAGCTCGTCGTAAGCCGACCAGTTATTGTATATGAAAACCGGTTTTGATGGCCCCGCTAATTTAAATGACGAACCGGGCGCTGGCTTGCTCCATGCTTTCACAAAAGGATGCATCACAACACCCAAACTTAATGTACCGGCTAAAAAATCGCGACGCTTCATAGTTTAAATCACTTTAAAAGTTTGGATAGTTTTGAACCTTCGGGCAGCTGATAGCCTGTAAATGAAGGTATCTGGCTGGCGGTTGTGATAGTTGCGGTTCCGGGGTTTTTAAACCGTGGATTTTCATTTAATCCAACCATTTCCCCACCCTTTTGCTCCTTGCCGGTTTTTTCGGCCCAGCTTTTCAAACTCTTTATTCCGTTGATATTAAAGCCGCTTTTTAAGCTCCACCAGTCGTTGCCGGTATAAGTGCATTTGCCTAACACGTCCTTACCAATAAGGAGTTCGTCTTTCCCAACGAATATGTTGTTATAAAAATCGAACCCTTTATTCATGCTTTTCTCCGAGAAACTCAGCGCCGCTACTTTTGAATTATAAACGATGTTGCCGTATACCCGTGTATTATAAAATTGATTGGCGTCGCCCGAGCTGTTCCAAACGAACATGCCGGCCTGCGAATCGGAAACCGTTCCGTCGTTTTCGGTAATGTTATACCTGATAATGTTGTTGTAAAACGGACTTGCACCCCAGTATTGAAAAATGCAATAGCCGCTTCCCTGGTTTTCATATGAGAAGCAATATTGTATGATAGAATTGGTTGTTCCGCCATCCAGGTCAAAACCGCCGCCATCTGCGCCGCCTTTCGACGTTTTATTACGGTAGGAGAGGCAATGCTGTATCAAAACGCTGTCGGCTTCGTAACACCAAATGCCAACCGGGCCATTCCCGATGCGCGGCATATCCCAACCATTGTTGGTAGCTGTGCAACGATCGATAAGTACATTTGTGCAATGCCCCACAACGATACCGTTACCGCTGTGATTATTCAGCACGGTAGGGTCGCCAGGATTGTTTTCGGCCCGGCAATTCACAATATGTATATTCCTCGAATCCTTTTTGCTGTTCCGTCCTTCAACCTTAATGCCAGCCGCTCCATTGTCATGTGCAAATACATTGTTCGCGGTAATGTATGATGAAGAGTCGATCAGTAAGCCGTCTTTTTGAAACCCGCTAATATCAAGATCGGTTGCGTTAATGTTGTCGCTATTTATGATAGCTAAACCGCTCAGCCGGTTTCCAGTCTTTCTGCCTAAGCCAGTTAGCTTTAAATTTTTTATGGTTACAAACTTTGTTTTATATAAGCTTATCGCTGTAACGCTGTCGCCGTTAATAACGGCTTTGCCCGTTCCGTATGAGGAAAGTACGATCTGATTTGCTTTGCTTCCGGTAGTGTTGTCCAGCTTTACAGTGCCCAAAAAAACCTGGCTCGATTTAAAATAAACAGCATCCCCTGCGTTAAGATGGATGCTGTTTATTTTATGGATGGTTTTAAACGGCGACGCTATTGTGCCTGGATTATTATCACTCCCATTTTGGCTGACATAATAAGATCTGGTTTTTCCGGGGGTGTCGGCGCGGCCCTGCAAGGATATTAACAGTGCGGCGAATAATATAAATAAGGAGAAGAAATGTTTTTTATAAGTCATTGTAGTGGTAAAATATAAAAGATGTATGATGGTCAAATCTAACCATCATACATCTTGCTTTTTGTTATGGATATTAGTATCCTGGGTTTTGTTTTAAGTTTGGATTAAGTATGATCTCCTGTTGTGGAATTGGTAAATACTCGCTCTTTCCTTTGGTAAAAGTTGCACCGGCTGCAATACTGCCAACGCCCCTGGTTTTCTCGGTCTGCAGGTAAGCATTAATATAAGTATCTGCAATGCCCCATCTTACAAGGTCAAAAAACCGCTGGCCTTCCTGTGAGAACTCCAGCCTTCTTTCTAAACGGACAGCATTGCGTCCGTAAGCCTGGCTGGCCCATGACGTATTGTACAAGCCTGCATTGTAATGCGCAGATGGCGAACCTGAAGTATTGTCAATTGGTGGTTTTGAGCCGTTCATAGCCCGGGCTCTTACCATATTTACATAGGCGCGGGCCTGGTCTAAGCTTCCTACCTCAACTTCGCACTCTGCCGCCCAAAGCAACACGTCGGCATACCTGATAATGTTATAATTTACCGCGCTGTTGCCTATAAAGTAGTAGTTAAGGTAGCTAAATCCAATGCCCTGGTCGGCTGATGTAAACATGTTTTTCATATTTACATACGGTCCGCCAAATGTTGGTTCAGCTATCCACTTTTGTCCGGGATCTACATCCCAGTCCAGGTAAGGTACACCACGACGGCCAACTGACCAGTCCAGTCGCGGATCAACATTGCCCTGGTAAGGGGTAAACGGAGTAGTCGAAGGAATGCCCATGTCATTGGTCATATTAACCGTGTTTGACAAATCGTTGCCGTTGGCGTCAAGCAAAGGCAATCCGTTTGCATCCGTTTTGAAAGCATTCACCAAATTGAATGATGGTTGTTTCCAATAACCGTAGGTTACATCGGCGAAAGTTCCCCACCCGCCTTTAGGTGTTACGCCGGTTTCTCCCAGATTGGAGTTTTGTGCGCCGTCATTACTAAGGTTAACGGAGAAATTGATTTGCAGCACCGACTCTGAATTGTTTTCGGTACCAACATCAAAATTATCATGATAATTAGTAGTAAGTGCATATTTAACACCCTGCGCATTTTTTCCATTAGCAATAATTGTAGCTAATAATGCTTTGGCTGATGTGTAATTATGTTCAAACATGTAACACTTAGCCAAATAGCTGGCCGCCGCCCATTTGTTAGCCTGCCCGGCTAATGGCTGAACTTCAAGCAGGTTAGCATAAGCGAACTGAAAATCAGCTTCGATCTTAGGCCAGATATTGGTAGTATTAGAAATTTTGGTAAAATCTGTGCCTGATACCGTTTCATCTACATAAGGCACATTGTTCCATGTTTCTTTGGCTTGAAAATGAAAATGTCCCCTTAAAAAACGGGCTTCTGCTATAGCTTCAGTTTTTTCCGCTGCAGTCATGTCTTTTGCATTCGTGGCAGCGGTTATTACCGCGTTCGCTCGTGCAACCCCGTCATAATTTGCGATCCATTTATCATCTATAAAACCGGTTGTTGCCAATGCCTGGTAGTTTTCGATATTAAATGCATCAGTTACCTGGTGCGGCTGGCTATTAACAGCGCTGGATCCACCTAAATAAGTGTCGCCTGATGTAATGTCGCCGTACACCCAGTTGGTTCCCGATGTGCCCCACCAGGTACTTTTAGTATCGATACCGGTTAGGTCGTGATAGGCCCCTATTAACAATTGCTGCACCCCGGCTTTGTTGGAAAGCTTATCAATGGTGAGCGCCTTACCCTGCGGGGGGACGTCTAAGAAGCTTTTTTTACAGGCACCCAATAAAAGCAGGGAGCCCGCGCTTGCAAAAAGAAATATTTTTTTCATGTCTTTGATAATTTAATAATGATCTGTTTATAAACCAAGGTTTAGCCCTAAAACAAATTTTTGTGAAATAGGATAAGCCGTGCCGTAATCAATTCCCAAATTGTTTGGGTTACCATCATTTACTTCCGGATCCTGTCCGCTGTATTTAGTGATGGTAAACAGGTTAAACGCTTGTGCATAAACTCTCAATTTACGAATTCCTTTTATTTTTGGCAAGGTATAACCTATCTGGGCCATTTTTAGCCTCAGGTATGAACCGCTTTCAACAAAGAAACTTGACGGGGCAATCGTATTTGCAGTAGATTGCTGAGCGAAAATAGGCAAAGGTGCATTTGGGTTTGAAGGGCTCCACGTATTCAGCGCGCCTACAGTTAAACCACCTAAACCAGGGTTGGCATTTGGAATCTCTTGCAAAGCTTTTCCATAGTTAAATATTTTGCCGCCGTATGATCCCTGGAAAAATACGCCCAGGTCAATACTTTTATAGCTAACGTTCAGGTTGTAACCATAAGTAAATTTAGGCATAGGGCTGCCCAAAAATGTCTCATCCTTTTGGTCTATTTTGCCATCGCCGTTAATGTCTTTATACATCACATTGCCTAATGCATTAGCAGGAGTTATGCCCAATGAACCTTCTGTTGCATGACTGGCGATGTCCGCCGGTGTGCGATACAGTCCCTCGTATACATAACCATAAAAGCTCGAAACCGGCTGGCCAACTACGTCACGTGTCAGGTAGGTTGAATTATTTGACCCAAACAGTCCGCCTTGTATAAATGCGCCTGGCAGTCCGTCAATGTAGTTAACCCTGTTTTTATCGGTAGTGATATTAAAGCCCATGTCGTAGTGCACCTGGCCAATTTTTGAATGATAGCCTAACTCGAGTTCGATACCTTTATTTGAAAAATTCATTAAGTTTTCAACAGGTGCATTTGCGGCACCGGCAGTACCCGGGCTTGGTGGTTGATAAATTAATTTATCGGTAGTCCGGTTGTACCAGTTGAACGATGCGGTTAAGCTGTTATTGAAAAATGCAGCGTCAAATCCTAAGTTGGTTGTCTTATTAACTTCCCATTGTAAATAAAGATTGGGCAGTTGTGAAGGGTAGAAACCTGCCATAGAACCAGTGTTGGTGCCGCCCAGGTCATAGTTGCCAAAAGAATCATGTGTGAGCAAAGCAAGGTATGATGCCTGAGTATTGATATTACCAACAGTTCCGTACGATGCCCTTAATTTTAAATCACTTAGCCATGATACATCTTTCAGGAAATTTTCCTGTGATATCCGCCAGCCTGCGCTCACACCGCCAAAATTTCCATATTGCTCCTTAGGACCAAAGGTTGATGAACCATCGCGCCTTACAGTACCTGTAAATAAATATTTATCCAGCAACGAATATGTCGCATTGGCAAAATAAGAAATGCCGGTCACCTTTGTACCAGTACCTGTCGGAGGCGCTATGCCCGCAAGCGGGGAGCCGTTACCTAAGTATTCAGTATTTGAAGATGGATAAAGGATGTTTTCAACAGATGCTCCATAAGAGCGCGAAACATTTGCACTTATTTCATAACCTGCAAAAGCCGTTATATTGTGTATATTATTAATAGTAGTGGTGTAGGCCAATTTATTTAACCAGCGCCAGTCAGTTGTATAGCTGCCGCCTTCGGTAAATTGATTGGTAGCTGATGGTACAGGGTCCTGAAAAGACGTTGGAGAATAAGAATGGTATTCTGTCGGGTAAAACTGGAATCCTATTTGATTGGTGTAGGTAAGGCCCTTAAGTATTGTGGCATCAGCAAAAGCGGAGCCTACGATAGATTGGGAATAATTTTTATCAGCCAGCGAGTTTACTCTTGATGTGTAAGGGTTGGTTGTATTTCCCAAAATTAGTGCCGAGTTTGTTCCCGCGGGGTTACCTGCAATATCGTATTTAGGTAATAACGGAGACAATTGATATAAGGCTGCTATATCATTACCATAACCCTGGTTGCGGCCTTCGGAGTTTTGAGAAGCATACGACACTTCTAAGTTCTCTCCGATTTTAAGCCATGGCTGCACTTTAAAAGATGTATTTACGCGCAGCGAGTAACGTTCAAAGTACGAATTTAAAAGCGTGCCCTGGTACATTCAAATAACCGAAAGATACAGCATAGTTACTTTTATCAGTTGCACCGGTAAGGCTTAAATTATGACTTTGAGTAGGTGCAGGCCTAAACAATAATCCCCACCAGTTTGTGCCTGCCTTATTTGTCTGCAGTATCCTGTAGTTTTTTTGGTTATATAATGAAGGATTTGCCTGCGCACTGCCAGCACTTACGCCGTCATTTTGTATGCCGCCCGCGTTATTGTTTTCAACTACGTAATCAGGCAATACCGGCGTGCTGCCGTTGCCATAAAATGATGTAAACGAAGCAGGCGGGGTTAACCCGGAATTTATATAAGAACTATACAAAGCATTAGCCTCCTGCTGCGGCGTAATTATTTTGGGTAAATTTTGTGGAACCGACACACCATAATAGCCGCTATATTCTAATTTTGGCTCCCCTCTTTTACCGCTTTTAGTGGTGATGACAATTACACCGTTGCTTCCTTCGGCACCATACAGGGCAATTAATGATGGATCCTTTAATATGGTCAGGCTTTCGATGTCGTTGGGGTTTAACAAATTGGAAATATTTTGGCTGCCATATGAATTACCCACTCTAACCTGCACTCCGTCAATTACATATAGCGGGTCGTTATTGCCGAGGCTTCCCACGCCACGAATACGTATCGTTGCCTGGTCGCCCGGGCCGCCCTGTCCGTCAACAACAACTCCGGCTACGCGCCCTTCAATCGCGCCTTCTACACTTGTAACGGGCGTTTGCGAGATGATGTCGGCAGATATAGTTGACGCGGCACCTGTTACATCATGTTTTGATTGTTTGGTGTAACCAGTTACTACTACCTCGCTAAGGTCTCTACTAAACGGCTGAAGACTTATATTCAAATTGCCGTTATTGCCAACTGCTACTTCTTTAGTCTGGTATCCCACAAAATTAAACTGAATGATATCAGTATTGGCGGCATTTATTTTAAAAAAACCATTGGCATCGGTGGCTGTAGAAATGTGTTTGCCTTTAATATGTACGCTGACGCCGGGTAAAGGTAGCCCTGTTTCGTCTTTTACGGTTCCCGACACTGGGGATTGCGCATTTGCCAATTGGCCGCACAATAGCAGTATCAGGGTAAACAGCATACAACTTATGCTGCCTGATAATTTTAGTCTGGGTGTTTTCATTTAACGTTGATTTATAATTAATAGTTTTTGGTTTATTTAGGGAAGTTGTTTGATCGAAAGAAACAACAGCGGAACGCCCGTTCATAACGATCCTGTTTTAGTTAAGGATCGAATACAACAAATAGGAGCACCTCAATTTGTCTGGTTAAAATTTGCATTTGGTTTATAACTCGTGATTTATTAATCACAATGGAAAACCGAAGTAAAGTAAAATTTTATTAATTGTGAAATAAACACTAAAAAAAATTTCAATGTAATAAGTGTATTTAATACACTATTGAACTGCCTTTAGCTGTATTTACGCAAAGATTTTATTGAATGAAAATGTGTTTTTTAATTTTAATATATTAACTGATATATTACATTTGCATGAATCCAATTTTTAAACTGACCATTAAATGCAGAAATATTCTAAACAAACCCGGCTGCTTTTAGCAGTTGACTGTATCATTTTTGGATTTGATGGCGAAGCGTTAAAAATACTTTTGATAAAAAGGGCCTTTCACCCCGAAAAAGGCAACTGGAGTTTGATGGGTGGGTTTGTTCAGCCTGCAGAAAGCGTTGACCAGGCAGCAAACCGAATATTGAAGAAGCTTACTGGTTTAGAAGGGGTTTACCTTGAACAGTTGCATACTTTCGGCGATACGATGCGCGACCCTATCGAGAGGACGGCATCTGTAGCTTACTTTGCACTGATAGATATTCATAAATACGAAACCCAGTTAAGTAATGATTATCACGCCGAATGGTTTCCTCTTAAGCGGGTGCCAAAGCTCGTTTTTGATCACCAGGAGATGGTTGAAGCGGCTAAAAGGCGTATTCGCTATAAGGCTGCAATGCACCCTATTTTGTTTGAACTTTTACCCACGCGGTTTACCTTGCCCCAACTGCAAATCCTTTACGAGTGTGTTTTTAATACTGTTATTGATAAGCGAAATTTTAGCAAGAGGGTGTTAGCGACCAGTTTGTTAATCAAACTGGCGGACAAGGATAAGGCGGGGTCAAAGCGTGGCGCATATTACTACCAGTTAAACATGCAGAGTTATTATGCTAAATTTCAGGCGTTTATGAATTTCATACCCAATCCTGACAGCCTGCACTTGTAGATGTTACCAATCTTTTTAAGATTTTTTTTAAATGTTGTTCAGAAAATTTCGTTTTTTGAAAAAATAAGTGTTATTTCAACACGAATTTGAAATAATATGAAGAATGACCAATTTGTGATTGGGGTAGACTATGGGTCTGATTCGGTTCGATCAGTTCTCGTTAATGCATCGAATGGTGAGGAAATAGCCTCCTCGGTTTTCCATTACCCCCGCTGGCGTGACGGCTTATACTGCAACGCAGCCGAAAATCAATTCAGGCAGCACCCGCTTGATTATATAGAGGGATTGCAATTTACCATCAAAGATTGCCTGCAGAAAACAGAGGGGATGATAAAACCGGATGCTATAAAAGGTATATCGGTGGATACAACCGGGTCCACGCCCGTTGCGGTGGATATTTCGGGACGGCCGCTTGCGTTAATACCCGGGTTTGAAGAAAATCCGAATGCGATGTTCGTTTTATGGAAAGATCATACCTCAATTACAGAGGCCGCCCAAATAAATGAACACGCAACCCGGTTTCCTGTAAATTACCTTAAATATGTTGGCGGGATATATTCTTCCGAATGGTTTTGGGCCAAACTGCTGCACGTGTTACGGGCAGATGAGCAGGTACGAAAAGCTTGCTACTCGTGGGTTGAACATTGCGATTGGATACCTTTTCTTTTAACAGGCGGCAATGATATCCGCCAAATGAAACGCGGCAGATGTTCCGCAGGGCATAAAGCTTTATGGGCCGAAGAGTTCGGCGGGTTGCCTCCAGATGAATTCTTTTCATCACTTGATCCGCTGCTGGAAGGATTTACTTCATTATTATTTACCGAAACCTTTACTTCAGATAAAAAAGCAGGATATTTGAGTAAAGAGTGGGCAGAAAGACTGGGACTGTCAGAAAACGTAGCAGTCGGGATAGGGGCTTTTGACGCGCACATGGGCGCGGTTGGGGGCCAGATAGAACCCTACTTTCTGAGCAAAGTAATGGGCACCTCAACATGTGATATATTGGTTGCACCAACTGCTGAGATGCAGGGAAAATTGGTTAAGGGCATTTGCGGACAGGTTGACGGTTCGGTAATACCCGGAATGACAGGGCTCGAAGCCGGACAATCTGCATTTGGCGATACGTATGCCTGGTTTAAAAAGCTGGTTTCGTGGCCATTGGAAAACCTGTTCCAAAACTCGTCGGTGATAAATGCTCAAACAGCTGACTTATTATTGAAAGAAATGAGCGACCGTATTATACCTGAATTGAGTAAGCAGGCGCTGTTGATCCCGGTTGATGAGCATAGCGAACTGGCTGTCGATTGGTTTAATGGCCGTCGTACGCCGGATGCTGACCAGTCACTAAAAGGCGCCATTTCTGCATTAAGCTTAGGAAGCGATGCCCCAAGAGTATTTCGCTCGCTGGCTGAAGGTACCTGCTTCGGCGCAAAACGGATCGTTGACCGCTTTAAGGATGAGGGCATACCGGTAAAAGGAATTATTGGGATAGGCGGCGTTGCAAAAAAATCTCCGTTCGTTATGCAAACCATGGCTGATGTTTTGGGAATGCCTATCCGCATACACCAGTTTGAACACACTTGCGCTTTAGGTGCGGCTATGTTTGCCGCAGTTGTTGCCGGTATATATCCAACTGTCGAGGATGCAATGGCGGCCATGGGCCGTGGTTTTGACGTTGAATATTTCCCCGATAAACAACTTGGCGAAATGTATGCTAAACGCTACCAGCAATACATAAACCTGGGCAAGTATGCAGAATCGCAATCGGAGTCAACCAATCACATAAAAGCAGAAGAATTAGCATAATGGCGAAATATGAACATATACAGCATGAAGCTTTTGCAGCAAATATGCAGCTTCCGCAACTGGGCCTCGTAGTATTTACCTTTGGAAATGTGAGCGCGGCCGACCACCGGCTGGGTGCCTTTGCTATTAAACCAAGCGGCGTACCATACCAGGAACTTACCCCGGAAAAAATGGTGGTTGTAGATTTTGACGGAAATACGATCGAAGGGAAATTGAGGCCATCTTCGGATACTAAAACCCATGCTGTGCTTTACAAAAACTGGGATAAAGTAAACGGAATCGCTCACACGCACTCGACCTATGCTACCGCCTGGGCGCAATCGCTCAGAGATATTCCTATTTTCGGCACCACACACGCCGACCACCTGACCATTGATATTCCTTGCGCCGCTCCAATGAGCGATGAAATGATACTGGGCGATTATGAACACCAAACCGGATATCAAATTATGGATTGTTTATCCGGCAGGGGCCTGAAACATACAGATACCGAAATGATACTGGTTGGCAACCATGCGCCTTTCACCTGGGGCGAAAGCGCCGCCAAGGCGGTTTATAACAGCGCTGTTCTGGAGTCGGTCGCACAAATGGCGTTACTGACTGAACAAATAAATGCAAATGCTTTACGGCTAAAGCAATCACTGATAACAAAGCACTATCAGCGAAAACACGGACCGGATTCCTATTATGGTCAATAAAATGACAATCTTATAAAGTATATAAAACATTAAAATAAATGATCGATTTAAAAACATTTGAAGTGTGGTTTATTACAGGCAGCCAGCACCTGTACGGAGAAGAAACATTAAAACTGGTGGCGGAACACAGCCAGCAAATTGCAAAAGGCATTGACGGTGCAAATGAAATACCAGTGAAGGTTGTTTATAAGCCCGTTGTGAAAAGCACAGAAGAAATTTACGAAACGTTACAACAGGCAAATACTACTGCAAACTGCATCGGTATCATTACGTGGATGCATACTTTTTCGCCAGCTAAAATGTGGATACGCGGGCTAAGCATCCTGCAAAAGCCAATGCTGCACCTGCATACCCAATTTAACCGGGATATTCCATGGAGCTCAATTGATATGGACTTTATGAATTTGAACCAGAGCGCGCATGGCGACCGCGAATTCGGATTCATCGTTTCGCGTATGCGCAAAAACCGCAAGGTTGTTGTGGGCCATTGGCAGGATAAAGAGGTGCTTGCCCAAATAAACACATGGACAAGGGCAGCAGCCGGCTGGCATGACTGGCAAGGCGCTAAATTTGCCCGTTTTGGCGATAATATGCGCTATGTTGCCGTTACTGAGGGTGATAAAGTAGAAGCGGAGTTGAAATTTGGATATTCCGTTAACACGTACGGGGTTGGCGACCTGGTTGCTGAAATTGACCAGGTAAGCGAATCCGCAATTAATGAGTTAATCGCGACGTATGAAGCCGAATATTCAATGGAGGCGTCCCTACGAAAAGGCGGTGCGAAACACTCTTCAGTATACGAGGCTGCGAAAATTGAACTTGGATTAAAATCGTTTTTAGAAAAAGGTAATTTCAAAGGCTTTACCGACACGTTTGAAGATCTACACGGTATGGTGCAGCTCCCCGGCATAGCCGCTCAGCGACTGATGGCGGCCGGTTATGGATTTGCCGGAGAAGGCGATTGGAAAACTGCAGCGCTTGTGCGCGCATTTAAAGTAATGGGAAGCGGGCTAAAAGGCGGAAACGCGTTTATGGAGGACTATACGTATCATTTTGATCCTGATAACAGCCTGGTTTTAGGTTCGCACATGCTTGAAATAGATGCGTCATTAGCCAACGGTAAGGCGTCGCTTGAAGTACATCCTTTGGGCATTGGCGGCAAAGCCGACCCAGCCAGGCTTGTTTTCAACGTAGCTGGCGGCCCTGCATTAAATGCGTCGATCATTGACATGGGTAACCGGTTCAGGCTGCTTATTAATGAAGTAGAAGCTGTTGAGCCGCAGAATGATTTACCGAATCTTCCAGTAGCAAGAGTGCTCTGGAAACCTTATCCCGATATGAAAACCGGATGCGCCGCATGGATATACGCGGGCGGTGCACACCATACTGCCTATAGTCAAAATTTAACGGCTGAACATTTACAGGATTTTGCCGATATGGCTGGTATTGAATTTTTAAGGATCGGACAGGATACCCAGCTTAGCACGTTCCGCAACGAACTTCGCTGGAACGAAACGACGTATCGATAATAAATATTTCTGGCCTGACACTGCATCTTAAAGGTCCGGTATTGCCATAACGATACTAAACCTGAAATACGGGCTTGGTTGATTAATTCTGAGCAGGGGGATGAGATCCCCCTGCTTTAACAATAACCGGGTGCAAATTTACACTTTAGCTATAACAACAACGGGCCTGTCTTTAATAAACGTACTGCTATGAGAGCATTATCAAAAGTTGCAGTTATTACCAGCGTGCTGGCATTGGGCTGTTTAGCGGGTCATTGTTATATCGCTGCCGCCAAACCCAAAGGAAATATATCGCACATAACGGTTTATCCTGTTACCAGCCACGGAACTGCAAGTCCAGACTATCGACTAACCGTAAATGGTATAACTGTACCGATTGAAAAGGTTACGAAATTTGCTGATGGTCCTGTTCAGTATGCCTTAATGGAAGCCGACAGCAATACTGTTATGAATTTTGAGTTGACGACTAAGACCGCTGTTAAAAAGTATAGCATTAGTCCCAAAGAAAAAAAGATCGCAGGTAAAGTTCTTGACGGAAAACTTGAATTTTCAGTTCGGCATCCGCAGTATCTTGTGGTTAAGATAGAAGGTATGGATGATCTTTTTATTTTAATTGACAACTTAAATCATCACCAACCGATACCAGGAACAAAACAAGTTAAAAATATATCAGATTGCCCAGGCATTGATATCACGGGCCATCGGGATTGTTCAGTTGCCATAAACCTGGCTATAGCCGAAGCTTGTAATAGTATGATTCATCCGGTGTTATATTTTCCACGGGGTACTTATCTAAGTAAGCAAATCAGGATGAAAAGCAATGTTACCTTATATCTTGCTGGTGGCGCGATAATCCAGGCTACGGATAGCATAAGTGATTATCCCGATAAGGCGGTCATCTTCTGGGATCACGTCACCAATTCAAAGCTAACCGGAAGGGGTGTTATAGATGGCAGCGGACGGGCTCTTAAGAACAGCAGCAGCATCAATATCATTAAAGCGGTGTCCAGTAAAAACTGTTTAGTTGAGGGAATAACAGAACGGGATTCGCCATTCTGGACAAATCATATTTTTGGAAGCGAATACTTTAATTACCGCGATATTAAAGTTATAAACTACCGTCCAAAACGGTGGACCAACAATACCGACGGGTTGAACTTCGACTGCTCGCGGTATTGTGGTTTATACAATGGTTTTTTTTATACCGGTGATGATAATTGTGTAGTTAAAGGCACGGGTACCGGGTCGGCGGATAATGTCCGTCACATCGTTTTTGATAAATATATTGGATATAGTAACTCTGCCGCTTGCAAAATCGGGACTGAGACGACCGTCGATTCCATCAGCAATGTTTCATTCAGTAATGTTGATATCATTCGTTGCGACCGTGGATTGGTTATCGATGCTTATGACAACGCGCATATCAACCAAATTGACTTTAACAACATCTGCATAGAGCAAATCGCTCCCAATGGAGAAGGTAGTGAAATATCACGGCCGCTTGATTTTTTAGTGACCCGAACCGGGTGGCGAAAAAGCGCCGGCAATGCATTGGTAAATAGGGTGACAGTTAAAAACTTTACCGTTTACGGGGATCTAAACGGCTTTCCGTCTGAAGTTGAAGGTGTGAGTAATGTGTATTGTATTAATGGCATAACTTTCAGGCATCTTAAAAATATTAATTACCATGGCAAAGCGATTATAGTATTATCAGCTAAACAAGGCCACTTTTCGACGAATGCCTTTGTTAAAGGGCTAATTTTTACCCAATAAAGACAGCTTTAGTTCAAAAATTCATCTCTATATTGGTTATCTAAATTTAGTGTCCATCGACCAGTTAGCTGTCTATTATCATATTTGACTAATTGCACGCAAAGACGGATTATTTTATTCCCGCCCCTGTAACTATTTTTGATCCATTTTTTGATGTTTTAAGTAGGCCGTAGGGGAAGCTTTTCGAAACCCTTTTTATCAGACCTAAGGCTCTTGGCTGCATGTTGGAAAAATATAAAATTTTGACATTTAACCAGATATGATCCCGAAGCCTTGCCAATGCTCATAAACCTTATCTAACATAGCCAAAACCGAATTGGTTATTGGCTTCAGGTTTTTTTGTATTTTGCGTTTCTACTAACAACCAATTCATGAGAAAAATCGCTGTAACACTGGCCTTTGTTACCTTCTGTATTTGTGCGCTTGCGCAACCAAAAAGCCTATATTTTGAACATTTAAACGTTGTTCAGGGCCTCCCCGAAAGCCAAATCACCGCCCTGCATCAGGATAAGTTAGGTTATGTTTGGGTTGGCACCCAAAACGGGCTGGTACGTTACGATGGATACAAGGTGAAGGTTTATAAGCTGGGCAGCGATATTAAAGGAAGTATTAAGGACTTTGCGGTAGATGATATTTATGAAGCCAAAGACGGCGAGCTTTGGATCACCTCGCGATATAACTCGATTTTTCATTACAACAGGGCTGCCGACAGTTTTGAACAATATAAATTGAACAAACAGTATAGCCGGTTCGGTTTTAAAAATATAATCATCGATAATGATGGTTATATATGGCCCGCACTGCGATCATGGTATGGGATGTTTTTTACTGGCGGGAACCTCCCGGCGGCTGCCAGGTTGAGCATAAAAACGCATCGAGAGGAAAAGTTTCCCTACGCTGTTGCCTCGCTCATAATCTGTAAAAGCGGCCTGGTATGGCTGGGTACGGATAAGGGATTAGTGTATTATGATCGTTCAGCCGGGAAAATGAGCAAAGTATTTTTTCCATTGAGCAGTAATGGCAAACAGTACCTAATTAGCCTCTATGAGGCGCCGTCCGAGCCCGGAATTTTATGGTTCAACGTGGTGGACAGTACTTTTAAATCGTCGGGCTTGTACTCTTTTAATACCCGCACCTATCGATATAAAAAATACACCCCCAACTCACTCGTGCCTGGCGCCATAGCGTCGCCCTATATTTCTGGAGTATATGAAGACAAGCGGCATCGTCTGTGGTTTGGAACAAGAGCCGGGCTCTCGCTTTTTGATCGCGTTAGCGGGAATTTCAAAAACTACACTCCACCCAAGCCTTTATCTGGTTTAAAGGAAAATCCGGTTACCAATATTGCAGAACAGCCCGACGGGAAACTCTGGCTGGCAAGTTATTTGCACCCGCAATTTAGAAACGGTCTTTTATTGTTTGACCCGTCGGACGGCACCTTTAGACGATATACCCATGATGAAAGAAAACCATACTCGCTGAACATAGATCAAGTGTCCGGAGTAATGGTAGACCGCACAGGTTCGCTGTGGGTAGCTATGGCCTGGGGAGGGCTTGACCGGGTCAACAACTTACATTCGCAGTTTGACACCTATCTTCCGGGTACAAACGACAAAAGCAGTTATCCTGCCGGAGGTGCTATCGGCGCAACTCTGGCACCAGATGGTTATTGCTGGTTAGGTTCAAAGGAAGGATTGATCAGGTGGAGACCCAATACCGACCTTTTTGAGCGAGTCGATCTACCTTCATATATAAAAAAAAATACCGCACAGGTTTTATCAGCGGACAAAGATGGCTTGATATGGTGTGCTGCGGCCGGCACCAGCCTTTTTACTTACGACCCGAAAACAGCGAAGACCGATACGCTGGGCTATCCTGGCAAATGGTCGTCGACAACCGTATTGGTAGTGTACCAGGACCATGCCGGGCTGATCTGGGTAGGCACCGCTGGCAGAGGGCTATACTGCTATAATAAGCATACGCGTAAGTTCACAGCCTATCCTTGTGAAACAAACCCCAACGGGCCGCAATATAAAGGTAGAAAGCTTGACGACAGCTACGTGGTTAGTATTTATGAAGACAGGCAGGGCGTTTTGTGGGTTGGCACTAACATTGGGGGCCTCAACCGTTTTAATCAAAAGGACGGAACGTTCACGTCATTTTTTGATATGACCAAAGGTCTGCATAGTGTAATACAAATTTATGAAGACAGAGCAGGGCGCTTTTGGGTTGGGACCTATTTATCCGGCTTGTTTTTGTTTGATCGAACAACTGGCCAGTCGAAACAATTTACTACAAAAGACGGCCTGCTTGACGATGACATTGAGAGCCTGCGGGAAGATCCGAATGGAAGCCTATGGATAACCTGCCAGCGTGGGTTCACTCGGTTTGACCCCGCCAATAATACTTATGTGCACTATACAACTAACAATGCATTGCCTTTTGCTTTCGAAAAAGAGAGGGGGAATACATTTATTAAAACTGCAGACAACGAGTTTGTAAACTTTGTGCGCAATGGTGTTGTGTCTTTTTACCCCGTTCAGATGCATAAAAACGCTGATCCGCCGGAAGTGCAGATAGAGACCATGGCGCACAATGATCCTCGATCAAAGGACGCGCAAATTAACACCGAGAACTTATACGACAACCAGCAGGTGGAATTACCGCACAGCCAAAATCGTATCAGTTTTAACTATGTTGCTTTGCATTTTGAGAACCCTGAACAAAATCAATATGCTTACCAACTGGTGGGATATGACAAAAATTGGGTACAAGTCGGCAGCCAGCGCAGTGTTACCTACAATAATCTTTCGCCCGGAACCTATACTTTTAAGGTAAAAGCCTCGAACAGTGATGGCGTTTGGAACGAAAAAGGTGCCTCGGTTCGGGTGATCATTTATCCTCCCTGGTGGTTAACCTGGTGGGCCTGGGTTTTGTATGTCACAACCTTTGTTGCAGCGATCTGGGGCTTTATTCAATTCCGGTCGCGCAAATTACTGCATAACAATCGTGTGCTTGAGCAAAAGGTACAGGAACGTACTGACGAAGTAATACAGCAGAAAGAAGAAATTGAATCCCAGCGTGATGAATTGGAAAAAGCGTTCATCGAACTGAAAAGCACTCAAACACAACTGATCCAATCCGAGAAAATGGCCTCCCTGGGTGAGCTGACAGCAGGTATAGCCCATGAAATACAGAACCCGCTCAACTTCGTCAATAATTTTTCTGAGGTAAGCGCTGAATTGATAGAGGAAATGGACGATGAGATGGATAAAGGCGATGTTGCCGAAGCGAAAGCCATAAGCGCTGATATCAAACAAAATTTGGAGAAGATACGCCATCATGGCCAACGGGCTGATGCCATTGTAAAAGGCATGCTGCAACACAGCCGGGTGTCATCAGGGCAGAAAGAACCAACGGATCTTAATGCACTTGCTGATGAATATCTGCGGCTTGCCTATCATGGCCTAAGGGCGAAGAATAAAGATTTTAATGCTGAGTTGGTTACACATTTTGATGAAAAACTTCCTAAAATAAGTGTCATTCCTCAAGACATTGGCCGTGTGCTGCTCAATGTGATCAATAATGCCTTTTACGCTGCGCAACAAAAAGCAAAAACAGTCGCGGCCGGTTACAAACCGACTGTTGAAATAACTACCGGCCAGCAAAATGGTTCCCTGATTGTATCTGTGAAAGATAATGGTAACGGCATTCCTGAAGCAATTAAAGATAAGATCATGCAGCCATTCTTTACTACCAAACCAACAGGTGAAGGTACCGGCTTGGGTCTTTCGTTAAGTTATGATATTGTGGTAAAGGGGCATGGTGGTAAGATCGATGTTAAAAGTGTGGAAGGAAGCGAATCAGAATTCAAAATAACACTTCCATTAAATTAATGCACAACCAAAGTTTCAACTGTTCCTTTCCATTTATAAATAATAGCCTAATCAAAAAGCCGCTCTACTTTCGTAAAGCGGCTTGGTAGCCCGTAGGGGAATTAGTTTGAACCCCTTTTTGTAGGATTTGCGTTCATTGGCCTTATAACATCTTTGTGAAAAAACATCAGGTGTACTAAGCGACTGATCCCCAGTTCATTTATAGAAGATATTTTAATGGTTAGTGACGACCATTTATCTTTTTGAATGTTTTTTTTGTTGAAGTTCTGCCCAATGTAACAATGCCGGTCGCCATCGGGTTATATCCACACGCCTGAGGTCGTTGTCAAGCCATCGTGACCTTGAGGATGTGAAATAATTTTCTTTTGTATCATGGCATATACTCTCCATTACTTCAATGGCCGCGACCATTGTTGCGGCTTTTGATTCGTGAATTTTTAGTTCCGCGTCTTCCAGATCAATTGTCCATTTCAATCCTTTTTCAGGATCAAGATCAAATTCGTAGTGTGATTTGAGCACTGTTCTTTTGGGATAAAGTACGCCATCAAACTGAATGAGTTCCGCCATAATCGGTACATTTTCTTTGAACGGAAATCTTTCCAAGTATTTTTTTTGAACCACTAGCCAGTCGGTGAAAGCCTCGTCACTTTCAGGAAATGGCATATTAGATTTTAGCCAATCGGTTAGGACATTAATTTGACCATAGGCCGATATTTGAATAATTCGATCTGTCAATTTAATCCCTAAAGAAACTGAAATATTGAAATCAATTTTTTTGTTAACCATAGCCTCAAACAGGTTGATCAATGCCTGTACAGTATTACATAATAATTTTCTTGCTTCTACTCCAGCGTGCATGATCAATGGAATATTCCAGTAGTTGTCCTGACTTTTTATCAGCAGTACGCCATCGGGAATGGAGATATCATCTCCAAGTTTCATCAAGGATTTTTTGAATTCTAAAAAATAATAGTCAATACAGCGATAAGACTTATTTCCATCGGAAATAATATCAAAGGAGTCGACGTACCTGCCTTGTCGTTCGTGGTCGCGCAACGCAAATAAGGAGATCATTAAACGTATTCCATCAGCAGCTTCTATTTTGTAAGGAAAAAGGTGTTGTTCTAAGGTCAAACGCCCTTGTGGGGGTATCTTTAACGCCTCATATTCTTTTTTCAATCCGAAATATTCATATATGATGGGATTCCCTCTTAGATAAAGTGTTACCAAGAGTTTCCAGGTGCTAAGCGATAACGGCCCATTAACCTTGAAAAGTTTGGTATAGGCAGATTGCTTACCGTAAGATTTAAGATCTTTGCCCAGCCGGTCGATCATTTCATATATATCATAAGTTCTTACAGCGGCATCAAAGTGCTCAAAGTTTCCTTTTGTTTTATCATAAACCGTATGAATATAGCGGCAATGATAATGGTCATTATCCGTAGGTGAACTTTCATCTTGAAGTTCCTCCATCTGGAAAGAGAATTTGATTCCGGGTCTATCCCATTCCCATAAAAACTCACTTCTGCTAAAATCATAGTAAGCCTTTTCGTCTTGATCACAAACGTGAGTAGATAAGCCCTCTTTTATTGAAGCAATGTCATCATTGTATTTGGGCCCCCATTGATATTCCAGTTCCATGTAAGGACGGAAGGATGGCGCATAGCCCAATTGATCTTCGTCAATTCGCAGATAAAGTTCAAGCTTTGGGTCGCTCTGAAGGGACATTAACTCATCCAAAAATGCAGCATTTAAGGAGTTATGAACCGACTCGGATCTTCTAAAGTAATGATGTGCAAAAACGGTTAGTTCAGATTTTTTGTCTTTAAAAACTCCTTGTCCGAGATAATCGAAATGCTCGAACAGAACCTTAAAAGGCACAAGAAAATCCCGGTAGGTCTTTTCAAACAAAAAGGGGTATCGTTGTATGGCAATGCCTGATTTATTTGCAGTTAGGCAATTGATATTTGTGACTTTGTAATTAGAAAAAACGTTTGTTTCAAGCAATCTTCCGAAATCTTCAAGAAACTCTTTAGAGCTTTTAAAATACTTATTTGCTCGAAAAGTAGAGTGGTTTTTTAGCACTAATGCCTTTTCTTCCTCTGTAACGGGAATGTGTTGTTGGGCGAGCAGTCTGGTCAAATGCGGTTCTAAATACAATGCAAAGGGTTTGGCCCAGCCCATCGGCTTGTGTTGGTCATGTCCAAACAGCATGGGCATGCCTTCTTTAAATCGATCTTTTAAACCCATTTCGAGAGCAGTGATCCATATTCGATAACCGTAGCGGTCAACTGAATCGGTGCTTAAAATGATAAGGTTAGTTTCCATAAAAGGAGTACAGTCAACCTCAAAAATAATATAAGAAATTTTATTAACAGCGCCTACTTTTCTTTTCTTCAAACGCCTCACAGAAAAGTAGCAAAAGAAAAGGGCTATTATGGCTGGTCGAAGGATCATCTAACGGAAAGACCGAGCTTTTGGGCCAGTGAAAAGGCTGCCGGTTGAGAGAAATCCCGCCCGTTTTATATTGGGGCCAGCCAATATACTCACCCCAGCTTTCAAACGTTGTCTAATATTCAGAACGACAACGGCAAGATGGTGTTGGATAAACTGACCGAACAAACCATAGAACGAAGTAGCTTTGTAGATCCCATGCAACTGACGGTGACGACCCTATACATTTTTATCGACTATCTTTTACACGAATATTCCATCGAATATCAATATCCTGCCAATGTTCTGCTGTTTAGAAAAACAGTAGAACGATTGATGGATAGTTTCGATGACAAAAAAACAGAAGCCATGCTCCGATAAAAGTCACGCGCCGGAAAAAAGTTAGTCCTGTTCATTCAGCAAGTCTTCCGCAAATTCCCGAAAGAGCTGAGGCACACGTAGTTTTATATGATCGTGCAAAAACCCATTGAAAGGTTGGTATGTCCGCATCATCAATTCTTCTGCATAAACCTCGGTCATTGGAACGCCGTGTTTAGGTTTGATTTTCTTCCGGTCGATAGTCGCATAGTAAACATTCACGCTATCTTCAAAAAGTCCTTTTTGGTGCTCAAAATGCTCCGCATACAGGATGAGAGTATCCACATCCATGATAATCAGATCCGCTATGCGGTTCCTGTTATTCCGAAGAATATCTTGTTTTTCTAATTCGGCCTGGAACCATTGGTTCATTATAACATTGGTGCCGGGAGTAGTTAAAGCGAGTTCTGATACGATCAGGATTGGGTAAACACGAATTTTATCAGAACGATAGTTAGGGTCATAAACAGCGCCACCTTCAAAAAGGATGCATATGCGTTCAGCAAGTTGAACGATGGCCTTATTCTCTTCGTCTTCTGTATTATAAAGATATTTTTCTTTGAGTTCCTTTTCAATGGCAGGATACTGAAAAGACTGCTTTGCATCGCCTCGGATCATACTACCTTTGACTTCAAATAAAAAAACCTTGTGGCCATTCCGCACGTAGTAGTCAGGTTCGGTGTCAACACCGAAACGGGCTACTATGTCGGCTCCTGAAATACGATAGTAACTGGTGCGCCCGAATATCTTATCTAATAACTGGTAACTTAGGTATTTCTCAATAAACTCATAAGTGTAGAATGAAAAGAAATCGCTGTAAGCGTCGTGCAAATGTTTATTCTTTTCAGCAAGCCGCAATAATTCAAAGAAAACCGAATTGTAAATTCTGTTTACGGCGAGGACGGCATCCAGCACTAAGTAAGTGTCCTCATCAATGCGAAAAAGTGGATTGGAGCGGGCATTAAGAAAATCTGTTTTTATTTTGTAAACAGTTTCATCAACAAGGGCTAGATGGTCAAGGAGTTTACGGCTTTGCTCTTTATTTTCCGATTCCTTTATGCTAAGATAGTTTAGCCCGGAGCCATCCCCTTCATTGATGCCGTGAATAGCAATTGGCAACATGCCTTTTAGATACTCGCGCCAACTTTTAGCGCCATAAGCCGATAGAAAAAGATTCACAAGTTCACCATGTCCTGTTTCCAAAAATGAAAATAGGTAATAAGTTTTAATGGTACCTGCAATCAATAATTCGGTAGCCTTGAAATGATTAATATCATGATAGGGTATCAAATTGGTGAGGCTAACCCGTGCCAACCTGTCAACGGTATCGGGATACTCCGCTTCAGCAACCGAATCAAATATACCGCTGGTTTTTTTTCCGAGTTCGCCATTGACTGCCATGTAAATATCCAGGAGTTCTCTTTCTGAATCAGCGACGTTAAGTGACGCTTCACCAGCCGGTACGCTCAAAATACTATCGAGCAAGCTTAGATTTGACCAAACATTGATCATGAGTAAGCTACGTGGATGCGCATTTGTAGGCTTATATGCGTTTATGATCTTATACAGTAACTCATTCGCGTAAGCTTGATTTTCCTGGCCAAGCCAGTCTTTAAGAACATCTATGATTCCGTAATCTTTACGGTTCCGCGCAAGGTGATTGAGTCGTGCGAGAACACGTGCCCAGGTGTGTCGGTCAATAGCAGACATTGCCGCCTGATCTACTACTTTTTCAGCGCCATACACTTCTTGATAATTGATAACTAGTTTGCGATTGAAATTCATGCTGGGCTAAACGTATTTAATTTTTGCGGCTAATTATTTGATAAATTTAACCATAATGAATAAGACTTTGGAATTCCTGACGGATGTAAAAGACAGGCTCGAATATATGCCCTATGAACAGGTTTACCAGGCAATAGTAGATATGCGTGATACATAAAAAATTGACCCCATGTTCGAA